>Ga0209277_10000300_pt1 | contig 25623 bp, 29 predicted proteins | sample JI81AbrownDNA_FD_187503 | JGI IMG/M metagenome (GOLD analysis project Ga0209277, IMG submission 187503) | Wastewater effluent complex algal communities from Wisconsin, to seasonally profile nutrient transformation and Carbon sequestration -... | ecosystem: Engineered > WWTP > Effluent > Algae... | reverse complement strand
AATTCCTTTCTATAAGTTGCCATGAACTCTAATCGGGATTCTGTTCTCGGGAGAGCATGGCTGTAAACTTTTTTAGAATTGCATTCTCTTCCTTCAGGCGAATGTTCTCTTTACGAAGTTTTTTAAGCTCTTCACTTTCTTTGATCTGCTTATCTGTTGGGGGATTTACATTCTCTGACTTTTTCAAAAATTTAGCCTTCCATTGTCGTAAGACAAAGTAACTGATTCCCAATGATTCGGAAACTTCTTCTATTGTAAACGTACTGGAGATGGCTCGCTTTACTACTTGTTCTTTAAACTCGGGAGAGTATTTTGATCGTCTGCTCATTTGCACCTCTTGCTTATTCTTCGCAAAAAAGGCGTCCGTTTTTATGTAATCAGGCTAAGCGGATCTAGGTCTACAATTCCTACATTTTTTCTTAGGAAGATCAAATCTAGTATAAAGAACTTCAGCAATTCCATACGCTCTACGCTTTAAATTTTTACTTTACAACTTCTTTCCCGATTTCGCAGATAAGGTAGGAGATTAAAATGAATAAGTTCAAACTATTAGGTATCGGATTGGGAATCTTTTTTGCGGCGACACTTTGGGCAGAAGATGTTACGAAAATAAAAGCGGAGCATCTTTCTTCGGCGTCTAAATATACAGAGTTAGCCAAGGCACAGCAAAACATTGCGGAAGAACACGCAAAAATGAAAAATGATTTTCAAAAGAAATATTGGATCAACGAAAAGTTAAGCCCAAAATTAAAATTAAAGGCGATGGAAACTCACTGTGATAAAATCATAGCAGATGCTAAATCCCAAAAAGCTAATTTTGAAATGATGTCTGATATGCATAATTTTTTGGCAAAAGAATTAGAAAAAAAATAGATTACTTGATACCAGGTGTTGAATAGAAAATACCAGCATCTGGTTTATACCAGGATGAACAAATTAAAATCATCAAAAAACATTGTTAATTTGTTTCCTTTGCTTAATTTCAACCAAAGCTGGAGCTCACAATGGTAAGGCGACACTAGTGATGGAAGAAATGATCAAGTTTCTTGAGGTTCTTGTAAAGGAATCTGCTGGAAAAATTGATACAAAAAAATTATTGAACTCCTTAATGACAACTCCACGAATAAGAAAGATTAAGAGACTTTTAAAAAAGCAATCCTCTTAGCAGAAAAACTAGGTAAGGCAGAAAGTTTGAAGGATAAAAAAGCAGCAGATGCTCTGTTGGTGGATGTAATTTCATCCAGTCTTGGACATGATGATAAGGCGAAAGCAAATCTATTTTATTGCCCGAGGGAGAAAAGGAAGTGGATAGCTAAAGGTGATAGTATAGTGAATCCCTATTTGAAAGATATGAGGGATTGCGGAGAAAGACAATAATGGGAATAGCGATCGTTAAGAGGACAAGGATGAGCGTGTAGAGTCAGTGATTCGAGTTGCTTTCAATAAAACGATCTTTTAGAGTTATTCTAATCATTCAAGAAAACCAATTTTGGACCTGAATCACTTTAAAAATTGACTCGAAAACCGAATCAGACAAACTAGGTAGAATGAGAGTGGTTAGAGTACTATTATCTTTAATGCTTTTGTCTGGATTTTTGCTTCAGATAGGTTGCTCATCACTCTCTTCTTATGGTATCGCCTGTAAAATTTTTTTTACAACCTCTCCCTCTGGCTTGGAGAAGAGTGTCGCAAGTAAACTTCCTTGTCACTCCTCGGAAACCCAAGAAAAAACAAACTCGAAAAACTGTTGTTGCACTTCCAAAGGTGCTACAAAACAAGCTGAATCGAATACAAACCAGATCGATGTTAAAGTTGTCTTTATCTCTACAATTCAGCCTTTCCATAATAAGAATTTTGAAATCCTATTTTCTAGTAAAAATTTAAGCCAGCTTGAACTACGATACCGTCTATTCAATCGCGTCGATACGACTGTACACAACATCCTATTAATATAACACTACCATAATCTTTACTCAATCTTTTGAAGGAGAAATTATTATGGGACGTTTTATCTTTATATTCTTTGTTTTAAATTTTTATTTATCGGTTTATGCAAAATCCAAAGATCTATCTGAACTTCTTGATATTTTAGCAACGAATCATCCAGAGGCAAAAAGTTTATATGCGGCGACAAATGCGCATAAGGCACATGCGGACGCGGCAGGAATTTTACCCGATCCAAAGGTTGGATTTGCCTATCGCAATTACCCTACTAAATATGGTTATGCTTTGAATGACAAAGAACTTAATACCCCAACTATGACGGGGGTAGAAGTTTCCGTTGCACAAGAGTTTCCTTTTCCCGGTAAATTGACTCTAGAAACTAAGGTGGCGCACTCTCAACATTCACAAGCAAGCCTCGTTTATAATGATGGTTTAAATTTTCTAGCATCAGAATTGCTTCTGCAAATCAACAAATCGAGAAATGTTCGTAGCCGAATGGAGATTAATGACCGAATTATCGATTTATTAAATGCTCAACAAACGACTGTAGAAGGTTATTATTCCTCAGGCATTGTTCCTCAAACGCAATCAATCAAAGCCTCTATTGCCAAAACGGAAGCGTTAACTCGAAATGTAGAATACAAAACACAACTGAAAGAAGTCGAGGCACAAATTTCTTACTTTATTTTGCCTGAGCAAATTACAAGGAAGGATTTTGAGGAGGTAAACCTTGATTCTTATTTTGATACGAATCAAAAACTTCTACTTACCCTAACAAACGATAAGAATTCGGCACTCGAGTCCTCTCCAAGGTATCAAATTTTCGTACAAGAGGAAAAAAAATTAATAGATCAGGCAAAGCTAACCAAATTCAACCTAGCCCCACAGACAGAAGTATTCTTTTCTTATATGAAAAGGAGACCGCAGACCTTCGCGCTAGACCAGGGCCCCCTTGATGTCAGATTAATGGATACAACAGAGTATCGTGGTGATTTGTTTAGTTTCGGACTCAACATGAAAATCCCATTTTGGTCAGCCTTAAAATGGGATGCGATAACGGAAGAAACCGAACAGAACGCAAAAGCTGGCGGGATTTCCAAGGAAAGATTACTCACTCAATTAAATTCTGACTTCGATAAATCGATTTCTACGTTACAAGGCATGAATGAGCAGATTGATATTCTCGAACGCACTTTAATTCCGCAAATGGAAAAATCGGTCACGGCAAGTCTGTCTCTCTACGGCCCTGGTAAGGCTACTTTACAAGAAAGCATTTTATCAAAGGTGGAAGTATTGAACGTTAAGATTAAACTCGTTGAACTGAAAGAAAAACGAAATGAGGCTATCCTCATACTACTGAGACTCATCGGAAAAGTTTATCCACAATCAGCGGATCAAAAACAGAATGCGATGGCAGGGACATAGGAGAGATTCGGAAAATGAAAATTATACATTACTTATTTACTTTACTGTTAGTTGCCGTCTTCTTTCAGTCCTGCTCGAAACAAAAAGGAGTCTACTATTGCCCTATGCATCCAAGTTACACTGCTGATCGGCCTGGACAATGCCCTATTTGTAACATGGATCTAGTCAAAAAAGAAAATCAGGAATTAGAACATAAACATGGGTCTGCGGAACAAGATACCGTGGGTTCAAAAGCTGCCGATAAGGAGAATGATACGAGTAACAAAGATATCAGGATTTCTGCCGAGAAACAACTATCCATTGGGCTAAAAACCGATTTCGTGGCAAGACGCACAATCGATAAAGAAATCAATCTATATTCAAGCGTAGCCTATGATCCTGAATTATATAATGCACTAATAGAATATAAATCCGCTCGTAAGTCAGAAGAATTTTTAAGCGAATCTGCAAATCATTCCAATGTAAATTTGGACTTAAGATTAAGGCAACTTGGCCTAAGCAAAGCGCAAATACGTCTTTGGACTTCCGGGCAACGCGACCCTATCGAACTCATCTTAGGTGGAATGAATGGTAGAGGACATATCTATTCTCAAATCTATGAATCTGATCTTCGGTATGCAAAAGTTGATCAACCAGTTGAATTTAAAACAGAAGTATACCCCGATATTACTTTTACGGGAAGGATCAAAAGTATTGATACCATACTCGACAAAAACAATCGAACTTTACGCCTGCGAAGCGAAGTATCAGACCCCAAACAACTCCTTAAACCGCAGATGTTTGGACAAATTGTACTTAAGATTCGATTGAACAATCTCTTGAGTCTTCCCACTTCCTCAATACTTGATACGGGAAATCATAAATACGCCTATGTAAAGACTTCCGCTGAGCAATTTAAAGCAACGATGATCAAATCCGGTGTTGTCGCTAGCGAATGGACAGAAGTTTTGGATGGTTTAAATGAAGGAGATGAAGTAGTTTCAGAATCTACCTTTTTAATCGATTCCGAGGCGAAAATACGTTTTGGTAATAGCGAAACTCATCAACACTAAAAGAAGGAAAGTAAAGTGATCCAATCAATTATAAAGTTTTCTGCTGTGAACAAATATCTCATTATCTTTCTAACTTTCCTTACGCTTGTGATTTCGTATTTTGCCATGAAATCCATTGCGTTGGATGCAATTCCTGATATGTCAGATACTCAGGTAATCATTTACTCAAGGTGGGATCGAAGTCCGGATATAATCGAGGACCAGGTCACCTATCCAATCATCACCTCGTTATTAGGTGCACCGAAAATCAAAGTCATTCGAGGTTTTTCTGATTTTGGATATTCTTATGTATATGTAATCTTCCAGGATGGAACCGATATTTATTGGGCGAGATCCCGCGTATTAGAATATCTTTCTCGAATCCAATCAACTTTGCCGCCCGGTGTTAAAACAGAACTTGGACCGGATGCAAGTGCTGTTGGATGGGTATTCCAATATGCTTTAATCGATCGAACTAAATCCAATTCCTTATCAGACCTAAGAACGTTTCAAGACTTTCATCTTCGTTATCTCTTAAACTCAGTTCCCGGTGTTTCAGAAGTAGCAAGTATAGGTGGCTTTAAGAAACAGTATCAGGTCGTCATCAATCCCTTTGCTCTAAGGTCATATAACATAGACTTCGAAACGATCATCCAAAAACTAAAGGATGGAAATCTTGATACGGGCGGAAGGTTGATAGAACTTTCTGGTGCCGAATATATGGTCCGCGGGCGTGGATATCTCAAATCTATTGCCGATATAGAAAATATTCCTTTGTCGACAGATTCCAATGGGATTCCGATCCTTCTAAAAAATGTTGCCTCTGTGCAGTTAGGACCAGATATACGTAGAGGAGTAACCGATCTAGATGGTGAAGGGGACGTCGTTGCAGGTACGATTGTTATGCGACATGGTGAAAATGCTCTAAATGTCATCGAACGCGTAAAAACCAAATTTGCAGAATTGAAGAATAGTTTGCCGACTGGCTCGGAAATCGTAACAACTTATGACAGATCGGATTTAATCAACCATGCTATCACCAATCTAAAATTTAAATTATTAGAGGAGATGATCATCGTCTCAATTGTAATTTTGCTATTTCTTTGGCACTTTCCGTCTGCGATCATTCCGATCCTAACGATACCAATTTCAGTGATCATTGCATTTATTCCCATGTTCCTTTTTGATATCAATGCCAATATAATGTCTCTTGCAGGCATCGCAATTTCCATTGGTGTGTTAGTTGACGGTGCAATTGTCGAGGTTGAAAATGCTTATAAAAAATTGGAAGAATGGAATACTGGCGGTAGAATCGGAGATTATCATCTAGTCCGACTTGAGGCATTGCTCGAGGTTGGGCCTTCTGTATTCTTTTCACTTCTAGTCATCGCCATCGCATTTCTTCCTATCTTCACACTTTTGGATCAGGAAGGAAGGCTATTTCGTCCGTTAGCCTACTCAAAAAACATAGCTATGGCAGTCGCAGCTTGTTTAGCAATTACACTTGACCCTGCCGTAAGAATGTTATTTACTCGAATGGATCCGATTGTCTTCAAGAATGCATTTCTATCTAAGTTCGCAACGTCTTTGTTTGTTGGCAAGTATTACCCGGAATCGCAACATCCGATTAGCAAATTTCTATTTAAATATTACGAACCTGCCTGTCATTGGGTCCTTAATAAACCGAAACAAGTCATCGTATCGTCTTTGGTTTTAGTACTTCTTACATTACCGATTTTACTTTCCTTGGGCTCAGAATTTATGCCACCGTTATATGAAGAATCTTTCTTATATATGCCCACTACTATGCCTGGGATATCCGTTGCAGAAGCTCAGAAATTGATGATCACTATGGACAAAAAAATCAAAAGTTTCCCAGAAGTGGAGAGAGTCTTTGGAAAAGCAGGAAGATCCGAAACCGCTACGGATAGTGCGCCCTTTTCCATGATGGAAACAGTTATACTCTTAAAACCAACTCATACTTGGCGAAATGCAAAACGTTTTTATTCTAACTGGCCTAAACTATTCCAATATCCTTTTATAGTCTTTGTTCCAGAAAGAATCAACAAAGATGAACTCATTCAACTAATGAACGAACAGCTGCAATTTCCTGGAGCAACGAACGCTTGGACTATGCCGATTAAAGCACGCATCGACATGTTGAGCACGGGAATGAGAACTCCTCTCGGGATTAAAATCTTAGGATCCTCCTTGGAAGAGATTGAGAGGATTGGAGTTCAAATCGAGGAACTACTCAAAAAAGAAGGTGGGGTTCGCAGTGTTTTTGCAGAAAGAACAGCTGGAGGTTACTTTCTTGACATAAATCTTCGAAGAGACAAATTAGCGAGATATAATATATCTATCGATAGCGCAGAACAAATCATTGTCGCTGCTATAGGCGGCGAGCCTGTTACACAGACGATCGAAGGAAGAGAGCGATTTTCGGTTAACGTTCGCTATCCTAGAGATCAGAGAGACTCTGTAGAAAAAATTCGATCTATTCTTGTACCTACGCAAGAATTTGGCCATATACCACTCGGCGAAATTGCCGACATTAAGACAAATACTGGTCCATCCATGATCCGAGATGAAAATGGATTTCTTGCAGGTTATGTATATGTCGATCCATCCACCAAGGACATTGGAGGTTTCGTTGATAAAGCCAAAAGTTTGGTAGACAATAATATTAAAATGCCAACGGGTTTCTCGCTTATCTGGAGTGGCCAATATGAAAATATGATTCGTGTAAAAGAACGTATGATGTATGTTTTACCTCTTACCTTATTTTTGATTTCCTTTTTGATTTTTATGAATACGAAATCATATATAAAGTCAGCAATCGTTATGTTAGCTGTTCCTTTCTCTCTCATCGGAGCTGTGTTACTACTCTATATGCTTGATTATCAGATGTCTATTGCTGTATGGGTCGGTATGATCGCACTCATGGGACTCGATGCAGAAACTGGTGTTTTTATGTTACTATACTTGGATCTATCCTATCATGAGGCTGAAAAAAAGAATTTGTTATCGTCCGATGATGAATTAAAGAGCGCGGTAGTAAGGGGAGCTGTTCACAGAGTTCGACCAAAAATCATGACAGTCATGGCAGCCATGCTCGGTCTGTTACCAATCATGTGGTCCGATGGAACAGGATCGGATGTTATGAAACGAATTGCTGCTCCTATGGTCGGAGGGTTAGTCACCAGTTTCATCCTTGAGTTATTAGTTTATCCACCAATCTATTATCTTTGGAAAAAACAAAGTTTAAAGATAGATGCTAAATCTCAGAAAGCTAATTTTGAATTTCTTTGAGGAGAGAACAATGAATAAAAAAGAATTTATACCGGCATTAGGCTATGATTGGTTAACCTGCTTTTATGATCTAACAATTAAATTGACAATGCCTGAGAAAAAATTTCGAACCAAACTAATAGATGAAGTAGAGCCACAGAATGATGAGACTATTTTAGAATTTGGTTACGGCACTGGACAAAATATTATTCTTGCACACGAGCGGAATAATAAAACCAAACTAAACGGACTGGATATTGACCCAAAAGTAAAAGAGATAGCTGAATATAAAATAAAGAAACTTGGTTTTGATGTAACACTTGATCTCTATGAAGGGGCGACTTTCCCGTATCCTGATAACTCGTTTGATAAAGTATTTAGCTCGTTAGTTTTTCATCAACTTGACGCAGAAACGAAGCTATATTGCTTAAAAGAAATTTATCGAGTATTAAAACCAAACGGTAAACTTATTATAGGAGATTGGGGACAAGCGAAATCTAAATTAATGAGATTCCTATTTTACATAGTTCAAATTTTGGACGGCTTTAAAACCACAAATGACAATGTGAATGGACTTTTACCAAAGTTTATGGAACAAGCAGGATTTAAGAATGTAGGAGAAAAAGATTTTATCAATACTAGAATTGGAACGTATTCATATTATAGAGCAATAAAATAAATGTGAAAATTTTTGAATTCATTAAAAGGAGAATACAATGAATAAACTTAAAACAATGGTAATAGGAATTCTATTCCTATTTGGAACAACAGCTTGGGCACACGAGGGTAAAGCGACATTAGTAATGGAAGAGATGGTAAAGTTCCATGATGCATTAGTAAAAGAAACTTCGGGAAAGCTTGATACTAAAAAACTTACAGAACTTCTCGCTAAAGGAGCTGATGGTAAAAAGGACACGGAAACTTTTAAAAAAGCAATTCCTCTTTCGGAGAAATTGGGTAAAGCCGAAACCTTGAAAGATAAGTTGAGCGCCTACTCCTTGCTAGTCAATGAACTGTCGTCCGTTGTCGGGCATCATGATAAGTCGAAAGCAAATCTATTCTACTGCCCAATGGAAAAGAAAAAATGGATCGCTAAAGGGGATAATATAGTGAATCCCTATTTGAAAGATATGCGAGACTGTGGAGAAAAGCAATAATGGGCACGGGTATGGTTATCGTGATGGTTGTGATAATGGGATTTATGTATTTTATACACAAAGAAATTGATGTCTCATGGCGATCATGGAGCAAAAACAGAAGAATCTAAAACTGTTCCTAATAAAACAGATGAAAGTAAAGTTGATCCGAGTAAAACGAATGAAGAGAATAAACACACTCACTAGGATGACGACAAATAAAAATACCAATAAGCTTACACTGATAGCGGTTGGCTTATTGGTATTAATCCCAAGATTTAACAGGACACGAGCGACGGAGAAATGGAGTTTACCTGTAAAATAAAATATGAATAAATTAGTTGAATTTCATTTGTTCGAATTGAAACAGAATCTTACATTATCAAAATTTTTTACCATTGCAGTTTTAATCGCCCTTATTTTCATTATGCATGTTTTATCCCTTGCTGAAAATAATGAACTTTGGACAGCAATATCTATGAGATTGTATTATATTCCAATCCTATATGCGGTAATATTTTTAGGATTTATCACGAGTACAGGTGTAGGTATAATTGCAGCAATTGCGCATCTATTTACGATGTTTTCTTCAAATCATCATGTCCACACAGTAATGTTGGAACATTTAGTTGAAACTCCTTTTCTTATAGTATTAGGATTAACCGCTGGATTTTTAAGAGATTTTCTTTTATTTGAGAAGAATAAAAAGAATGAAATCGTAGACCTTTTCGGAAAGTATGTTTCACCACAGGTTGTAAATGATATAATTAACAAAAAGATTAAAACTGAGGGAGAAGAAAAAGAAGTAACAATTTTATTTTGCGATATTAAAAATTTTACAAAATTGGCAGAGAGATTAAATCCTACTGATTTAATATTACTCCTAAATAAGTTCTTTATTGAAATGGTTGAAATTATTTTACGTAACGACGGTTTCCTTGATAAGTTTATTGGAGATGCAATGATGGTCGTCTTTGGAATACCGGAAGCAAAATCTAAGGATAGAGAACTCACTGTAAAAGTTGCAGTCGAAATGTTAAAAAGATTAAAACAGCTTAACGATGAAAATTATTTTGGGAATGAAATACTTGAAATAACAATTGGAATTCATTCTGGTAAGGTAGTAGCGGGAAATGTTGGTTCAGCTGAAAGAAAAGAATATACTATTATTGGGGATAATGTGAATTTAGCCTCTAGAATCCAAAGCTTAAACAAATATTATGATTCATGCCTTTTGATTACTGATAGTGTTTATCAGGGAATTAAAGAGCAGGAATTTAAACACAGAGAAATAGATTCAGTGAGAGTAAATGGAAAAGTGCTAGCATGTGTTATTTTTGAAGTTTATTCGCATCTAACAGAAGCGGAGATAAAGAACAAGGAAGAAAATCTAACCTTTTTTATGAATGGGCTTATTGACTATAAAAGAGGTAATTTTGAACAAGCTAAGGTTTTCTTTGATAAGGCATACATACAAAATCCCAAAGACTTTTTATGTAAATTATATCTAGAGAGAATTGAAAATCTGATAGGGCGTGAGGTTAAAAATTGGGATGGAATTTATAATTTTAAAAGTAAATAATGGGTGCTAATGGAAGCACCGCTGTTATGACAAAACAGAAGTTAATAAAACAAAACGGCAAAAGTGATTATCATTTGCCTAACGACTCTTTAGAAAATTTACAAACATATTATAGCCTGATTACGTTTTAACGGACACTTCTCTAATTCATTTTCAATTCAATCATCTCATGTCTCACATAACTCATAAAAGACTGCGATCTCTATCGATTATAAAATAGTTCAATGTGATCGGATTTTAAACCCATTAATTTCTTTTTTAAATAATTTTGGAATATCATCTTCGTTGATTAGTATCCGCCTAATTAAACACATACACCAGATTTGGCATTTTGACCCTCTTGAACTTTTGTAAACAGAAAACATAACACCTTATACGGATCTTTTCCGTTTGCCTTCGCAGTCTCAATCATAGAATAGAAGAAGGCACTCGACTTCGCACCATCTTCAGTTGCAGAAAAGAGCCAATTCTTTCGACCGATGACAAATGGACGAATTGCATTCTCCACCGGATTTATATCAGGTGGCAAATCTGGATGATCTAAGAAATGAAAGAGCTTCGGCCATTGGTTTGCAAGGTAAGCGAGTGCCTTACCAAAAGGAGATGTCGGTAAGGCGCTAAGCATTGCCGTTTCCATCCAAGTCTTGATTTCCAAAACAATTGGTCTTATCTTCTTATCTCAAACCAGCGTTCTTTCAAATTTAGTTTTGCCTTGCATTTCATGTTCTACTACATAAATGTCGCGGATGAGTCGAATAACCGTCAGACATTCTTTATGTGTTGGCATCTGTTTGAGTATGTCCATAAATTCACGTCGAACATGGACCCAACAGCCAGCGTGAATGATATTTGGTTTGGTCGTAAGTAAGGAATCATAACTTGTAAATCCATCTGTTTGCACAATGCCTTTGTATTCGGATAAAAATTCATCCAAGAACTTGGCACTCCATGTCGGACTATAAAGATAACGGATGATTGGTTTTCCCTTTTGGAATCCGCGTATCACAAACATATAGGACTTAGATGTTTTTTTCTCTCCTGATCTTCCTAAAAAAAATATACTCACACAGAGGCATAAAATTCATTTTCAAACATAACAGGCGTGTTATACCCAATACTGGAGTTTAATCTTGTATTGTTATAAAACCCCTCAATATACTCAAATAGAGCAGATCGAGCATCCTCTAGATTTTTGAACGACTGATGATTTGTAAACTCTCTTTTCAAAATTGAGAAAAAAGACTCTGCTGGTGCGTTGTCATAGCAGTTTCCCTTTCCACTCATACTTTGGATAAAACCATGTTTTTCTATTGCAGCTCTAAATTCTTCGCTCGCATACTGGCTCCCTTGGTAAGAGTGGATGATTAAACTTGCATCAGGTCTTAGGCTTTCTATTGCATATCTCAATGCCCGTATTACAAGATCAGTTCGCAGATGAGTGTCTTTAGTACTAATTGGGAACCAAAGGATAAGATCGCATTAATGAAAGTCGGAATTGATTATTTGGATCGAACTGGTAGGCTTCCGAAGGCAGATCAAAAAATCAAAGATGAAAAGGTTATCATGCAAGAACTAGCAGAAGTAAATGCCTTTATGGTGGAGAAGTATGGCGAAAGATTACGCGTTGTATAAAAAATTTGATTACTTTTTTGGAATAGTGCAATAAAAGAAGCGCGGGTAGAGATTGATTAGGTAGAGGAAATATGAGATCCACTTTCCTCATTTTTTTTTCAATCATATTGTCCTTGTTGATCGTAACCAATCTATTCTCCCAATCACGTACAGTATTTCACGGAATTCCGAGTTTGCAGATTTATCAAGATGGAAGTGAAAATTCAGAAAGCAAACTCTCTGGATCGGAGGCAAGTAAATCTGCCTGCATTATAAGCAAAATAAGTAACAGTTATTATTGGGCGAGCCGCGAGAATATAGAAATGTCTCGAACGGAAGAGGGTGCATTCGTTACCTTTACAGCAATAAACGGAGCCGGTTATGTAAGAGTCATAAAGGGAAACGAAAAGTCCGGTGCTTCTTTGATGTCAAAGACTGAAGAAATTTTTGATTACGTTGAGCATATGGCCCTTGGTCTTCGCAGTTACTCTTACTATGGAATCTCAAAACGCTAATAAAATTGAACGGGATGGGTGGCGGACAAATGAAAATATCATTCTCTTTATTTTTAGATATTCTCCTTATCTTTGCCATCGGCAAGATGGATGATAGACCAACAAATTTTTACTTCTGCTAAGAAACAGTAAAAGTTTTCAACTTTAATTCCATGTAACAAAAGCCAAGGATATACAGAAATGCGAATATTTATTCCGACAATAATAACTTCCATTAGTTTTTTATTTGTTATTTAATGTAAAACTTTTGAAGAAAGAGTAGCTGAGTCAAATTTTGATATTTGTGATCGTTATGGAGACCACGCAGTTGAAGATACTGACTACAACGAGTTTTTTGATGCACTTCAGGAAAACCAGAAAGAGGATTTGGTGCATTTTCGAAGTAAGTTAAAAAATGAATTATTTACGATACCAACAGTGTATTTGTTTGCTCGCAATTCAAGAGCACTTTCCTGGGACTTTGAAGTCAGGGACTGGATGAAAGAATATAACGATCATTGTGCCCCAGGATTTCCAGAGGCATACTATAAAACGGAATATTATAAAAAGGTAGCTCGAGAGAATGGGGAACAAAATAGAGAGATAGAGCAACTAAGAAGAAAATTGCAGCTGTTGGATGAGAGAATATTAGTATTTGAGAAGTCGAATAACTATAAACTAATGCAGGGATATGAATTAGAATTAAAGAACCTCTCAAATTACAAAGAATCAATAAATAATTTGATTATCTTTCGCTTTCATGTTGTCGGCCAGATTATAAGGAGAGATGCGTACACTAATATGATTTTTGGCGCGGCGATGCCAATTGAAGACCCCGTAGTTTTTACAGATTGCGCTACTACAACAGGACAAACTAAGCTTACCGTAACAAAATGGAAACCTAATTCAATAGAAGGGAGTGGATTAATATTTAATGAATATGGTATGTATTGTGTTAGGCCAGGAATTTATTCTGGGGAGCCACCGCAACCCCTTGACTCAAGGGTTAAAAGATATTTTTAACCACATAGGACTTTGGTAGAAGATTTACCAGAACCAAACCACAAAAATCAATAGAGAAGCCCAATCTTCGCGACAGATTGCCCATTATAGGAAGCCAGCCGGCTTAAAGGCGACTATATTTAATTTCTCAGTATCTGAATTGTTTCTTCGAGTTCCTGTCCATAGTCTATATAATCTCCGAGAAACACAAGTGTATGCGTGTCATGCGCCTTGCACTTATCTAACACCTCAAGTAAAGGATTCTTGCACGCGTGAATGTCTCCGATGGCAATCCATGAGTCTATGTTGATTTGGTTTTCTTTCGTTTTCAAAGTATAATTTCCCTCGTTTAGCGCCAGTATATCACCGAGGAAGTTTTGTCAAGGGGAAAGAGGGATTTTGCAGGTAGAGACGATAAGAGATAGAATCCCTCAATGAAAACGGATTTTGTCACCTCGAATCAATGAGACAGAACCTTTTGAGTTGCAATGAGGACCGTTTTTAGCTCGCCCATTACCCACACAGTTTCCGTTTTAAAATTCAAACTTGGATAGGGAAACGTATAATCACCTTCAGGTCGCATGGCTGAATGCAAATTCAAGCTACAGGATAACTAACCAGCATGAACCTTAATTATAATATTACCTATAGTGATTTGACTTCCATTTTTAAAGTCGGTTCTCTTCTTACTTTTTGCATCTTCGTATTGAATTTTACCGTTTTCAAGTATAATGGCGCCAACATTGCCTTCAAAGCCGAGCTTTTTTGGAAGAAAAATCGTAGAATTAGGCAAAGATCCAATAGTTACTGGTTGGTTTCCTAAACCAACATTCATTGATTCTAAATCTGACCATATTACTTGAATCCATGCCTCTCTGAAAGTGGTTTCAGATATCGCGATCATTAATCCAATAAAAAATCCGATACTCGTAGCTCCTAAGACTCTTCCTGTTGAATCACCAAACAAATAAGCCAAACTGATGAAAAACACACTTCCGATTAATCCACCAATTAATCCACCAAATATACTCGCTTGTTTTTTGAGATTTGGAACGATATAAGATGCGGCTAAACCAATTGCAGATCCCATTAATCCCCATGCGCTACCTCTAAGAAAAAAAAAACAAAATATGAAACCTATCGACGCAAAGGCATAGATTTGAAAACCGTTTACCTTCTTTCCAATGTTTTTCATTAGAAATATAATTGACAAGAAAAGTAAAATTCCTAAATAAAACCAGGCCACATTAAACAATATTTGTGCCACAAAACCCCCGATGAATCCCCCTAAAAATCCTATGCTAATTGTTTTACCATATTTTTCCCACTCAACTAACGGTCGCTTAAGGTAATAATTTTGCGCACCGATTAGAAAAGTGCAAATAAATACGGATAAAAATGAGCTCCATGCGCCAGCTCTGAATGCCATATCCCAAAAATCGGTTTGCACCCCTATTACCATAAATTCACTTATGATTTCTCCAATCAACCCGCCTAAGGCTCCGGCAATTGCAAATTTAATAGATTTTGAATATATATTTAAAGGTAAACTTTTTTTTAAATGAACGTAATCAAATACACCAAATTTATTTCTCATTTGTAACATAAAACGCTTAACCATACTTAGTGGGTTCATTAAATTTTAGAATATCAAACGATTCATGGGTTTATACATTCTTTGAATAAAGCTTCGAATTCCGGGCAAACACTCTTGGCATTTTGTTTCAAATCTATCAGAAATTGTTTTTCTTCCTCATCGATAACACCATCAGCAAATATTAACTCCCGAATTTTTTGGGTCTCTTCTTTATCAATAATGCCATCTTCCAATATATCCCTTTTTAGTTTCTCATAATCAGCCATAGATTTTCCCCTTAGTAACCTTATTTATCAGCTCTTTTAAATGCATTGCCAAGTTTTACCTGATCACTTGCTTTTTGATCAGAGTTTTTCTCTAGTTCTTCTTTTTGATTTTTATTTCTTTGAAAGACATTTTTAGGTTGAGATTCACTTTGCTCTACCACACTTCCGATAGGAGTATCAGCTTGCCTTTCAGGATTTACTTTCGGAAAAGCAGATTCATTTGGTTTTTCCTTCGAATAGAAGTCGGATAACATACCATGAAATGCGGAACCGAGTGATTTTTCTATAGGTATAGATGCAATCCGATTGAGAATCGTTGTCTTAATTCTGATTTTTTTAGTAATATTAATATTTTTTACTTCAGCTTTAATGGTTAAGCTATACTCATTACCATCGATAATTCCATTCAATATTCCTTCCTGCGTATATCTAAAATATTTTGGTAGAATTCCCTCAATGATTGAATGTATAATAACACATTTTCTATTTTCCTTAACTTCACCTTGAATATTAGCTGTGAAAGCTTGACCCTCATAATTTTTGAATTCGATTAATTCTGAAAATTCCATCCAGTTTAGATTCACAGGTCTTTCAGGGGTAATAGAAATGCCTATATCCTTGATCACTCTTCGTCCATATTTATCCGTTAATTCAAGACTGACCTTAAATTGTTTAGCTGTGAATACATTGCCCTCCAAACAATTATTTCCTAGCGTGATTTTCTCATTAGTTGGATTGATGAGCTTCGTCTTGAATTCAATATCTAATTCATTTAGATTTCCGAATGGAATTGAAAATGGCTCATTTGCTGGGAATTCGACGTTCGGACTAATATCGATATTTAAGGGAATTTTTGGAAATACCGTAATATTAATGATATAATCATTCTTTTGCAAAGCATCGCTGACTTGAAAGTTAATTATATAAAATCCATGTGTGGATATTGTGCCCTTGAGAGCTGAATCATCAGCAAAATACACTTTATCTGGTAAATTCTGAAAAGTAATACTAACTTCCTTAGAATTGTCAGAAATGATTTCTATCGGAATTTTTATTTCCTGGTCTTCGATAAAGGAATTATTTGCCTCAAATTTTATTTCAAATAGTTGGTAGGAGTGCCCATATAATATCGGCACATCATTTGAAATCGAAGAGCTCGCTGAGGAAGTATGGCCGTATAATGATATTTTCCTCTTTAACCCGATGTTTGTTTCAATTATGATTTCTCCGCAGACAAAGGAGTTTGGTTCAATTTCCTTTATACCAATTTCAATAATATTTATTCCTTCGAGAAGATTCGATTTATTGATTGTTAGAATATCTGAATCAATATACACCTTCGCTATCACAGGTGTATATATTTTGATAATATTCACGACTCTTCTGTTTGAGATAAATTGAAGCTCTAATGCACTATGAGGAATATCCCAAACACCTTCTTCGGACTTAACTCCCTTTAGGTTACCCTTAATAAATACGTTTATAAATTTCGGATTTGTGCCGTTCTTTATAATCAAACAGGAGTCAACCCGACTGACACTTTCAATATAAATATTCTCTAATATAACGCCGTTGGATTCTATCTTTAATATATTTGAATTTCCAACAATGGAAACTAGTGATTTACCTTTCAAAGTCAGCGGTTTATTTATGATTAAATTTTCGGTAAATTCTCCCCCGTCAATCAATATGACATCATTCTTTTGAGCTTCATTAATTCGTTGTTGCAAGGATAAAGGATTAGTCGAAGTATTCATCTGATTTATTTTGGAATCTGAACAAAAATCACTCTTCCAGATGGTGAATTCGATAAAATAAATTGTTTCCCATCTATTAGTTCAGCTGAACTATTAATCGGAACTAGTTTATTATTCCCAACGTCTTTTAGTCCTTCTAATGAAATATTTTTTAGATACCACTTCCCATTTTCAAATAGAAAGTATACGACTGGGTTTTTGTGTTGCAGTTTTTCGTTTGCGATATAACTGGTGTCTGCATGGTAAATATACATTGGTTTATTATTATAGACGACGAGCCTTGTTTTGTCCTCTGTATACTGTCCCTTTACACCTCGTTTTGGTTTATAAAAGTTTAAAACTGGTAAACTTTTATTTTGATTTGTTCCGCAGAAAGGACAGGATGGTTTTGCGGAAAAGTTGTGAATAAAAAACTTCTGTTCACAGCTTTTATTATTACATGGGATCAATAGATCAAGAGTCTTTATTAGAGCTTCCTCCCAAGCAGAAGCAGATGGTCTTCTTTCCGGGTTATGCAGTCCCTCAATAAATGCTTTATCAAATAATTCTTTTATATACGGACCGCACACGGAATATGGAATTTTATTTGTATCAATCCACGGCATCTCACTGGGATTTCTATCTTTTGTTCTATTACTTAAGTCCGTTGGGTTTTCAATAAATAGGGCTTTCTCTCCCATCGCGAGATGATCGTCCTTCTCTGTATCTAAATCATGCATTTTACCTCCCTTCAAAGGATGTCGGTATAATAAATACATATAAATCAAGACAGCTAGCGCATGCAAGTCTGTAGTTCGACCAGGCAAGAATCTCTTCGGATCCTCTTTTGTTAAATGTTGCGTTTTTATGACTTCAGGAGCAACAAAGTCCGGAGTTCCCAAAACTTCAGGCAAAAATTTTCCTTGAACTACTAAATTATCAATATCGATCATGAGCGAATTACCGAGTTTTGGATCAATTAAAACATTTTTATACGATAAATCAGAATGAGCTAAACCGATTGCGTGTAGTTTTCTTACAGATCTGGCCAACTTAATATTAATTCTAAAATATTTTTCCCAATCACCTTTTTCCTCTGGATCTAAATATTTCCTTATTTTTGCGGAAGCAAACCATTTTCCTTCCTTGGGTTTTCCTGCGCCAAATCCTTTCTTGATAAAGAAACTTTCTGGATATTTAGATACCAAAACGCCGATGGTATCGCCATCCAATAAAACTTCTTTTGGCCAACAAAATAAGTCTCCCCAATATTTTCCTACCTCGGGATCTAGCGTAGGATTGTAATCCCTTAGAATTTTTTCTAATCGGTCGCGAGTATTTTTCCCTTGTTTATCTCTATATAGCAATATTACTAAATTCTTATCCATACCAAAATGAGCATCCTTCATGGCGCCGGTAGCAAAAATTTCTCGTGAATACTCAATCTCTTTTCCTGAAAGAGTTTTAATTTTACTTGTAAGCCTGTTCACTAAGGAGGCGGAAGAATTTTTTTTATCACTTAAGTTTTTTGGCACAGTGTTCGTAGCGTTATTAGAAAGTGCTCTTCCGCACCAACCGCACTTGTTTCCAGGTAATATTGTTTTTACATCTTCTTTGCAATGATTACAGTATGCCATTTCTAAATGCCATTTTCGTTACACACAAGAAATCATTCTCCACCATGATGTTCCCGTTAATACAAGATAGTGATGGTTCTATCATCATGGTTTCCTTGGGACCAAAAATCTAACCATTCTAATAATTCCTGTTCTGGTTTTAAAGATTTGAATATTCCTTTTTCTTCCAGTTCATTCCATAAGGAATCCCATAGTTTTTGATTATTCAAATTTGCATCGGTTTCAAATTTCGGATCCGATACCCCGTCCGTCATCAAAAAGATGGCTGTAAAATCTTGGTCAATGAGTTCAATATTTATCCTATCTAAAAAAGATTGGTCATCTTTAAAAATTTCCCCCGATGTAATAAACCGTGTTTCTCCACTATACTGACCGCTGTCAGCTTTTCCAAGTAACCTTACTGCACCTTTTGGCCCGTAAATACAAATTGCACCATCTCCAATTGAAAAGGATATTATTATTGTTTTTTTATTTTTAGGAAAGTTTAAATAAATAAGAAATAGACAAGTCGCAGCAAATTCATTGATTTCATTTTTATTTTCTACTGCAATCTTGGAAATTTTAGCTCTTGCGGACTCCACGGCTCCCTTAATATAATCTAAAAAAGGATTCTTGTTTTTTTTGTCCTTTTCCTTTAACAACGCACTAAGAGATGAAATTAGTAGCTTTTCATTTGAGGTAAAATATTCTTCAATGGACTCACATACAATTTTTGAACCTTCTCTGGAATGACTGGCAGAACCAGCTCCGTCAGATACAATGAGTATTGCGAAATCAGGATTTTTACCGAGTGAGCTTCGGAAGTCATCTTCCCGAAACTTAGCTTCATGTGCATGCGATCTTCCTCTTTTGCTTGCTGAAACGATATTTCGACTCCCGATTTTTTCAAATTTACTTTCTTGATTGGACTTAAAGAATTTATCATCTTGTGGAGGCTCAATATTTTTCCAAAGTTTTTTTGGATCAGGATTGATAGTTATTTTATACTGATCTGACTCTTCAAAATCTCTGTAAGACAATTCTAAAATAAATTTTCCACTTTTTGTGGGAATCCCACTTACATTCGCATTTTCCTTCTCAAATTTAAGGCCGACTAACTCATCATTCCATTTAGAAGAAGTTATCATCCTGTTATTTGGATACGGAACTCTTGCTTCATATTTAATATTTACCATTCCATTCGGAAGATTGGTTTCACGAATAGACTTCTCCGTAGGTTTCGGAGGATCGATTTTCGGCTTCGCGATTACATCGAATGCTGGTTCTGCGGGACGAGATTTTGGTGGGGCGGGTTGAGTAAGAGTGGTTTCACCCCCTGTAATAATCAGTTTCGGCGGCGAATAAGGCTCCTCTCGGATAGGTTTTGAAATTAATTTTTTAAAGTAGTCTTCCAGCTCGGGCTTTATATCTTCATATTTTTCATCAATAAAATCCTCAAGTCCTACTGGATTTACCATATCTTTAAATTTCTGAAGAAGGTAAGGATTAGACTCAACATATAGATTTTTAAGAAATTCCAATAATTTCTCATCATCCTCCCAATTGTAATGGGAAGGAGGTTTATTCACGAAAGAAACATCACGACTAACTTTATTTTTCAGATAGCTTAGTGTGTTTATATCTGATTCTCTTACTCCCATCTAGTTCACTCTCAAAAAACTACGGTGCTATCTGGAGTTCGGGTGGTAACGCAGGAAGTTCACTCAAACCATTCGCTGTCCCTTGTCCAGAATCAATTTTAGTACTGCTTGTTTTGATGGAAGATGAAATCCATTTGAAGAATTTAATGATATCACCACTGGAACAAGATTTAAGATGAATTACACTTTCTGTAATTTGTTTTAAAATTTGGTCATTGGCGTTTGGACCTGCGGCACAGGCGATCACAAATGCTTTTTGGGCTTTTATATCATTTGCTCCTTTTTGCCAATCATCGGTCGGTTCGCCATCTGTAAAAATCACGACCATCGGCTTCCAGTCACCTTTTGTATCAGCAGAATTCTTGATGACTTCAGTAGATATTTTTTGAGCGGTAAGACTAAGAGCGTCTCCCAAAGCAGTGGATCCACCCGCATTTAATTGTGGTTCTTGGAAGGAGAACAAATCGGTCAATGGCACGACTTGTTTTGCGACACTTTCGAATGTGATCACGCTTAGATACGCAGTTTCTAGTGCTTGAGGCTCTCCCCTCAATTCTTCGAGTAATATGGAAAGTCCATTCTTTACTGATTCAATTGGTTCCCCCTGCATGGAACCGGATACATCTAATAGCAGATAAATTGGTAATCTTCTTGACATTGTTATATTTCCTTTTTTAACAAAATTCTTTTTATGGTTTCGATTTCAGTTCAAGTAATTCTTTCGCATTTTGAAGTTCTCTAGTTAATTCATCAATTGATTCCAACTGCATAGCAGTTAGATTTTCAAATTTAATCCTTTTTTTAGTTTCTTGTTCCAAACTGGATTCTGTTTTTATCCGCAAATCGGTTTCTTCGGAGAGTTTAGTTTCAGTTCTTTTTCGTAAATCAATTTCGTCAGATAGCTTATTCTCTGTTTCTATTCTAACTTGTCTTTCATAAGCGGCAACTTTATCGGCTTGAACTTTAAGATAAGACATTACACCGACTGCGATTCCGAGAAGGACAAAAATAAAAGATGTAAAATATGCTTTAAATAACTTTCTTCTAACAACTTTATTGTCTGTGTACTCAGGCGCAGAACCTATAATATATATTTCTTTTTGCATGACTAAATTTTTAAATCCTGTTTAAAGGATTGATTTCCCACTTCCAAAGTGAATGAAGTAGACGTTTTCGGTATTTCGAATGTGTATTTGGCCGGAACACCATCATTGAAGCGTTTGATTAGATATTTTTGATCGTTATAGATACTTCCAATGGGAGCAACTATTTCATTTTCACTTACTAGTTCTGCAAATATCTCAATCACATCTCTGATATTTCTAGCTATTTTATGATCCCAAATATCAACCTCTGTTCCAGTATCGAGATCATCTAACTCTATCATTTGTTTTTCCGAGATGTCATCCCCAACACCAATGATAACAGCCTTAAAGAAATTTCTTTTTCCACCTTCTATTTCTTTGGCTAAATCTTTTGTAAACTTTATCACACTTTCTAAATCGTTTATATTTCCGTCTGTGATACAAACAAAGAATCCTCTTTTGGCATTCCTCGTACTTTTTTCGAAATAAGAAATTGCTGGGAATAAATGTGTTTCCTTCCCGAATCTCGCTACCTCTTTCGGTCCCTGAAAATTAGTATTCTGAATACTAGCAGACGTAAAAGTGTCGATTTTTTCAATCTCATCGCCGTTAGGACCGAGTGCCCAATATATAACCTCAGTTTTTCCCTCGAAGTCTAGGTTCTCAGCCAGATAGGCTGAAAACTTCTTTATTTCCACATCCATCAAATTTGGTGATTGTTTGAGATATCCTTTTTTGATCGCATCTTCATGAGCTTCTTTTTCAAAATAGGATGCTTTTCTTCCATCTGAATTAAGTTGCTTTATCCAATTTTTCTTGATATACTCCTCTTTAACGTCAGGGGGCAAAGTTCCATCCATGGTTCGACCAAACGAGCTTATCATCGAGATACTGGCATCAATAGCAATGCCAGTCTTCCATCCCTCTGACAATTCGGCGGAAAGACCTTTCATAATTCGAAAAGTCACTTTGTAATTAGAGCCCGAATCAATTACATCAATTTCACTAAATACATTGTTAAGAACATTGCCCGATAGTTTCATGATCGAATTCCTATAACAACTTGATTCCCTGAGTTAGATCCTGAATTATCGGAGGAATATTTGGAATTTCTATCTTAAATCCGCTTGATCCAGTCGGTAGATTAAATTCGAACTTTGCACTCAATCCATCATTAAATGTTGTGATTAATTTACCTTGATTATCAAATAACTTTGCTGACGGTGCGATCGTTGAATTGGAAGACATGACTTCGTCAAAAACTTCAGTTAACTCTTCCATATCCGAGGCCAATCTCGAAGACCATATATCGATATCGACAGATGGTTTAAAATTATCCAGTTTATCCAGTTGCTCAACATCTACCTGAGTTCCGAGGCCAATTAGAACAAGTTTTGTTAGATTCTTTTTTTTGTTATGGATATCCACGGCATATGTTTCGCAAAATTTAAGCACATCATCTAAATCATCAATCAGTCCATCCGTCACAATGATCCCCATTGACCAAGATGAATTTTTAAATCGATCTTCAACAAAATGTTTAACGACTGGAAGAAGAAGAGTACCTCCACCCATAACTTTTTTTGGTCTAATTTTCAGAGATTGATTTTCTGCAGAACCGATGTCGCCAATATCTTCAATTTCTCTTCCCCCATTGCCGACAGCCCAATAGATTAAATTTACCGTGCCATTGCCAGAATACTTAATTAAAAAATCAATCATCGACTTTGCAACTGGTTCCACCTGATTCTGTGCACCATAACCAAACGGACCAGAGGCACCACCATAAAGATCAGTCATTGATTTAGAACCATCCAAAGCTAATCCGAATTCGGCTCCTTCAATATCTCGCCCATTTTCTCCAACAAGCCGATCCATTAATATCTGAACCGTTACTTTGACTGAACCCCCTTCTTTCGTAATGTTAATCGAACTAATTGGTTTCGTAGGTTGCGGCAATCTACCTGCCGTGGGGTATTTTACTTTTGATGACATGCTGATTTACCTCTCCTGTTATTCCTCACTCTTCTTTTTCCGGAAAAATATAAGATGCAACTATACCAGCAATTAATGTACCAGATATTATCATTAAACTTATATTAGTTGGAATATGATAAAAACCTTCTATTCCTAAAAGCATTTTTACACCGATGAATACTAAAATTAAAATTACTGCTTTTTCTAGGTGACAAAGATATTGTTTTGCAGCTTCCAAAACAAAAAACATAGAACGTAGACCTAATATCGCAAATATATTTGATGTATATATAAGAAATGGTTCCTGGGTTATTGCGATAACTGCCGGAACAGAGTCGAAAGCAAACATGACATCTGATATTTCGATCACGACTAGACAGAGAAATAGAGGCGTAAGCATTGTTTTACCGTTTTGCTTCGTGAAAAATTTATGGCCATCTAGGAAAGGATGAATAGGAAAATATTTCTTTGTTAATTGAACCGACCAATGTAAATTATAATCAATATCATCTTCACCATCTTCTGCACCTTGTAGCCGATACATTTGATAAGCTGACCATAATACAAATAAACCAAATAAGGCTAGTACCCATTGGCCTAAGAATAACAAGGAAGTTCCCGCAAAGACAAAAAGCATTCTGAGAACCATCGCACCCAAAATGCCATAATATAAAATCCTGTGTTGGAAAGCCGACTTTATGGAAAAACTACTAAATATTGCCATAAAAACAAACAAATTATCAACAGATAAAGATTTTTCAACCAAGTATCCTGATAGAAAAAGAGATGCTTTATCCAATCCATATTCCCAACCCAGATAACCAGCAAAACAGAAAGAAACTAGAACCCATACAATAGACCAGATCGTCGCATTCATTAAAGTTACTGGTTCCTCATTCTTGTGAGTTTTCAAATCGATTAAGACGGAAAGGAACACTATCCCCAAAAAAACAAAAGCTGAAATATAACTAAATACCATTTGTCCTCAAATTCTTAAAAAAATTTCGACAACTATCTTTGCGAAGGCTCAAAACACCTTACGCAACGAAGATTTATCTTGATTCAAATTCACCAATATCATGGGCTAGGCGATTAAATTGCGATTACTTTTTTATTGGTTTCGCTTAACTTTCGAAAAAACCCTATTATTCTCAATAACATTGAAACAATTTCCAGATAAATCCAAATACTATACTGATCCATTCTCTTTCGAAAGAATTAGGCAAATACAAATTCTGTGAAAGGAAAGAGTTATCCGCCTTAGTTGATTCTCCAAAAATAGAATTGTCTGAAATTTTCGACACTGCGTGCCTAAGATGCAAAGTCTTCTTGGTTTGCCTCCGAATTTAATTTCCTTAAGTATTTTACGAAATTTGATTTTCCAAAGAAAAAATCTGCTTTGCAATTCCAATAGATAAAAGGAATCTCCATTTCTTGAAACGGACTGGCTTTTCCTCGGTTCGGTCAGATTTCATTCCGATAGCTTCCGCACTAACTTCACTTAACACGGGCTCAATTTGTTCCCTCTTCAGCTGAGTGATATTAAATCGCATTGTCATTTCAATGGCATCGCAACTTGGAGAAAAAAAGAGGAAATGTTCTAATTTCGGATAGATTGCTAAATTTTTTGGGAATTCTCTTAGATAGGATAGAGAAAATTTAATAATTCGAAGCTTACTTGCTCGCGTGATCTCCTCCTTAAAAAAACCAATCGTACAATCATGAAAATCGATTTTCTCCACTTCCAGAAAATTTTCGAGTAAGGTAGGAAAGTATTCTAAATTCGCGTTCCAAATTCGAATTTCTTTAATGTTTTCGACACCTTTTAATTTGGAAAATAATCTTTCCAGATTCACGGAATTCTCTTCGCTTGACCTGATTCGTTCTTTTGAAAGAGAAATAAAATTATCTAAATGATCATTATGCGATTTCCTCCAATCTGGCTGAGTTTGGTGAGAATTGATTAGAGTTTCAATTTTTGTCGAAATCACCCGATCTAATCTCGATAGTTCAATTATTCTCGTCCCGTTGCCAGAGATAGAGATCTTCTTATACGAAGGATCTGCGAATATTTTGTTTTCGAATAATTTTCCATCAAGAGAAAAGTGATAAGTATTCATTGCCCAAATGATATTGGAATCAGCAGAATATTTAGGAATATTATCTTCC
>Ga0209277_10000298_pt1 | contig 25662 bp, 20 predicted proteins | sample JI81AbrownDNA_FD_187503 | JGI IMG/M metagenome (GOLD analysis project Ga0209277, IMG submission 187503) | Wastewater effluent complex algal communities from Wisconsin, to seasonally profile nutrient transformation and Carbon sequestration -... | ecosystem: Engineered > WWTP > Effluent > Algae... | reverse complement strand
ATGCGCTGCTGGAGGCCCGCAAGTTCGATGCCTTCAACCGCATGTCGGCCTTCGTGGTTCATGACCTCAAGAATCTCGTCGCCCAGATGTCGCTGATGCTGAGAAACGCCGAGCGCCACAAGGATAACCCGGAGTTCCAGGCCGACATGCTCGATACGGTCAGGCATGTCGAGGAGCGGATGCGTGGCCTGATGACCCAGCTGATGGAAAAAACGCCGATCAACCAGAGAAAACCGGTGTCGCTCAACGCATTGCTGGCGCATATCGTCCAGTCAAAACGAATGTTCCAGCCCTGTCCACGATTCGTCGAAGGTGCGCCCGAACTGTCCGTTATTGCCCATTCCGAGCGACTTGAGCGCATCCTTGGGCATATCGTGCAAAATGCCCTGGACGCTACTTCCGAGCATGGTAGTGTGTCAGTGGAGCTATCCCAGCAGCGTAATCAGGCATGCATCGTGGTTCGTGATACCGGATCAGGCATGTCTGCTGCATTCATTCGGGAGCAGCTTTTCAAGCCTTTTCAGACAACAAAGGCGAGCGGTATGGGGATAGGCGCCTACGAGGCGCAGCAGTATGTCCAGGAGTTGGGAGGCAACCTTGCCGTGCATAGCGAAGTGGGAGCCGGAACCCGCTTCGACATCTGTCTTCCCCTTGCCGAGAACGTCCAGTATGCCGGTAACACAACGGTCGCAAACTAAGGGATATGACTGATAAACGCAGGACCTTGTTGATCGTCGAAGACGATCCGGCGCTGCAAAAGCAGATGCGTTGGGCTTTTGACCAGTTCGAAACGGTGGTTGCGAGCAACCGCGAAGAAGCCATCGCGCAATTGCGGCGTCATGAGCCGGCCATTGTCACAATGGATCTCGGCTTGCCGCCTGCCCCCGATGACGTAACCGAAGGTTTTCGGCTGCTGGGCGAAATTCTGGCCCTTGCCCCGGATACCAAGGTCGTTGTCCTGACCGGTCAGCACGACCGCGAAAACGCGGTGCGCGCCGTGGGAATGGGAGCCTACGACTTCTTTGCCAAGCCTTTCGAGCCCGAGCTTCTGGCCTTGACCCTCGACCGCGCCTTGCGCCTCTACGATCTGCAGCAGGACAACCGGCGCCTGAAAGTCCAGCAGGGCAGTGCGCTGTCCGGCGTCATCACCCGCGATGCAGGAATGCTGAAGGTGTGCCGGCTCATCGAAAAGGTCTCGTCGGCAAACGTGACCGTCATGCTCCTGGGCGAGAGTGGTACCGGCAAGGAGGTGCTGGCACGCGGTCTGCATGAATTGTCGCCGCGCCGGAACGAACGTTTCGTTGCCATCAACTGCGCCGCCATCCCCGAAAATCTCCTTGAAAGCGAACTTTTCGGTTACGAAAAAGGCGCTTTCACCGGTGCCGTCAAGCAGACCCTCGGCAAGATCGAGGTTGCCAACAAGGGCACACTGTTCCTCGACGAAATCGGCGATCTCCCGATGCCGCTGCAGGCCAAGCTGCTGCGTTTTCTGCAGGAGCGGGTTATCGAGCGGATCGGCGGCCGTGACGAGATTCCGGTGGATGTGCGCATCGTTTGTGCCACCCACCAGGACGTCAAGGGGCTGATCCAGGCCGGGCGTTTCCGGGAAGACCTCTACTACCGCCTTGCCGAGATCATTGTCGACATTCCCGCCCTGCGTGACCGCGACGGCGATGCAGTGCTGCTCGCCCACGCCTTTGTGCAGCGCTTCGCCGGTGATCATGGTCGCGGCTCCATGAGCCTGACCGATGACGCGGTGCAAAGCATTGAATCCCACCGCTGGCCCGGCAACATCCGCGAGCTGGAAAACGCAATCAAGCGTGCAGTCATCATGGCCGATGGAAACTGCATTTCAGCCGACGATGTCGGCCTCGATGTGAATACCGATGAGGCGCTCGAGGCACTGAATCTGCGTGTCGTGCGCGAAGAGGCTGAACGTCGGGCCGTCGTCAGGGTGATCGCCAGGGTGAACGGCAACGTGGCCCGCGCGGCCGAGGTGCTCGGCATCAGCCGTCCCACGCTCTACGATTTGATGAACCGCTTCGGAATCAAGAAAGAGACTTCAACGTGATTCAAGGAACCATGCAGATGCGCGCCCAAACCAAGCGCAACAAAGTCAGGAATGTCGCCGTCAGCACGCTGTGCGCCTTGCTTCTCGCCGCATGCGGCGCCAGCCCGGAGTCGATGGTTACTTCCGCCAAGGAATACATCGCCAAGAATGACCGCAATGCGGCCACGATCCAGCTCAAGAATGCGCTGCAGAAAAACCCGGATATCGGCGAAGCCCGCTATCTGCTCGGCAAGCTTTATTTCGAACAGGCCGATTATCCCGGTGCTGAAAAGGAACTGACCCGCGCGCTGGACGCCGGCTATTCCGCCGATGACGTTGTTCCGATTTTGGCCAAGGCCCTGCTGGCATCCGGCCAGGGCGACAAGATTGACAGCCTGCTGACCAGTCGTCAGCTCAAGCAGCCCGAGGCGCGCGCCGCCCTGCTGACGACTCAGGGTCTCGACCTGTTGGGACGGGGCAAGCGTGAAGAGGGCGCGGCGGCCTTGAATGCGGCCCTGAAGGAATCCCCCGGCTATGCCCTGGCCCGGGTCGGACTCGCACGTACGCGCGCTCTCGGTCGTGACCTCGAAGGTGCGCTGGTCGACGTGGATGGCGTTCTGAAGGAAGCGCCGAAGCTCGCCGAGGCCAACTCGCTGCGCGGCGACATCATGCTGGCACTCAACCGGTTCGACGAAGCCGTGTCTGCTTACGAGGCGGTCATCGCCGAAAAGCCGACGGATGTCGCCGCCCACCAGAATCTTGTCTCCGTGCTTTTGCGCCAGAACAAGCTGGAAGCGGCCCAGGCCAAGGTTACCGATATGCGCAAGGCGCTGGGTGGACACCCCCTGGCGGTGTATCTGCAGTCCTACGTCAACGTTCGTAATGGCAAAACCACCGAGGCTTACGAGGGCATCCAGCAGGTATTGCGAAGCGCGCCCGACTATGTCCCGGCGCAACTGCTGGCGGCTACGCTCCAGTTGCAGCGTCAGGACTTCGTCCAGGCCCAGGAAAATCTCAATAAGGTCATTGGGCGGCAGCCCAATCTTCTGCTGGCGCGGCGGTTGCTTGTGTCCACCTACGTCGGCATGCGCGAGCCGGGCCGGGCGCTCGAGGCCCTGCAGCCGCTGCTCAAGGATCGTAGCGACGATGTCGGCTTGCTGAACCTGGCAGGTCAGGTCTATGCGATGAACGGTGACTTCACCCGCTCCGAGGAATATTTCGGCCGCGCTACCGCCGCCGATCCCAAGAACGCTCAGTACCGTACCCGCCTGGGTGTGTCGAGGCTGGCCGGCGGCGAAACCGAACAAGCCTTCCATGATCTCGAGGCCGCCTCGGCACTGGATTCCGACAGCATCCAGGCCGACATCACGCTGATCATGGCCCACCTGCGCCGCAATGAGATCCCCAAGGCGATGGCTGCGGTACAGGTGCTCGAAAAGAAAAAACCGGACGACCCTGTTACCCACAACATGAAGGGGGGCGTGTTGCTTGCCAGCCGGGATGCGGCAGGTGCGCGCAAGGCCTTTGCCCGGGCGCTCGAGCTCAAGCCTGACTTCCTCCCGGCCGTTGCCAATCTGGCCCGCCTCGACATCGCCGACAAGCAGGTCGAGGCGGCCCGCAAGCGCTACGACGACTTCATCGCGAAGAATCCCAAGTCGTCCCAGGCCTATCTCCAGTACGCCGAATTCCTGGCCACGACCGGTTCCCAGCCCAGGGATGTGCAGGCTCTGCTCGACAAGGGGCTCGCGGCTGTGCCGACGGCGCTGCCGATCCGCATGGCGCTGGTGCGCATGCTGGTGCAGAGCGGGGATCCGAAACGGGCACTGCAGCTGGCCCAGGAGGCTTCGGTTGCTTCACCGGACGAACCGAGCGTGCTCGAACTGCTCGGTCGCGCTCAGGTTGCCGCTGGCGAAATGCAGCAGGCCTTGAGCACCTACACCAAACTCAGTGCGCGCCTGCCCGGGTCGCCGGCACCGCTGGTCGCTCTGGCCGACCTTCAGGCCGCTTCCAAGGATTTGTCGGGTGCCGAGCAGAGCTTGCGCAAGGCCCTGGTCATCAAGCCCGATGCGGTTGAAGCCCAGCAACGCCTGATCGCACTTTTGCTCAACAGCAAGCGTGGCGATGCAGCAATCGCTATTGCCAAAGACATCCAGAAACAGCGGAAGGATGCTGCTGTCGGTTTCGTTCTTGAAGGCGAACTGCTGGCGGCAACGGGCAAAAAGGCTGAAGCGGTTAACGCCCATATCGAGGCCTACAAGCGCGACAAGAGCCCGCAGTCCTTCGTCCGGCTCCACTCGGCCCGGATCGCTGCCGGCCAGGGGAGCGAGGCGGCCAGGCAGGCGACCGAATGGGTCAAGGCCAATCCGAAGGATCTGGTCGTTCGAACCTACCTTGCCGAACGCAGCCTTGCCGAGCAGAAGTACGATCTTGCCGTGCAGCAATATCGCCAGATGCTCGAACTTGCACCCAAGAATCCCATGATTCTCAACAATCTGGCCTGGGCGCTGGGCAAGGTGAACGACAAGAGTGCGATCAGCATTGCCGAGCAGGCGGTCGCGCTGGCGCCGAACAGCCCGATCGTGCTTGATACGCTGGGTGTTCTGTACCTTGAGAGCGGTGACGCCGCCAAGGCAACCGAGCTTCTCAAGAAGGCTGTCAGCCTCGGGCCGAAGCTGCCCCAGTTGCATGTGAGCCTTGCTCGAGCCCTCGCCAAGAGCGGTGACAAGGACGGTGCGCGCAAGGCGCTCGATGAAGCGCAGAAGGGCGCAACCGACAATTCCCCGCTCCGTGCCGAGATCGACAAGCTTCGCGCGACCCTCTGACCAGATAAATTTTTAGTATTAAAATCAGGAACGAGTAAATGACCACCATCGCAGTAATCGGCCTCGGCTACGTTGGCCTGCCCCTCGCCGTCGAGTTCGGCAAAAAAGTGAAAACTGTTGGCTTTGACCTCCACCAGGAGAAGGTCGACGCCTACGCCCGTCATGTGGACCCGACCGGCGAAGTGAGCACCGCAGACCTCAAGGCCGCCGTGCACCTCACCTGCAGCACCAACCCTGCGATCATCGGCGAAGCCGACTTCATCATCGTTGCCGTACCCACTCCGGTGGACGAAGCCCACCAGCCGGATTTCACCCCGCTGGTCAAATCGTCCGAGAGCGTCGGCAAGCACCTCAAGCGCGGCGCCATCGTCGTGTACGAATCCACCGTGTATCCCGGTGCCACCGAAGAAATCTGCATTCCCATCCTCGAGAAATTCTCGGGCCTCAAGTGGAAGCAGGACTTCAACGTCGGCTACTCCCCCGAGCGCATCAACCCGGGCGACAAGGAACGCACCGTCACCAAGATCATGAAGGTCGTCTCCGGCGACACCCCGGAAACCCTCAAGAAGGTTGAAGAGGTTTACGGCTCCGTGATCACCGCCGGCGTCTACCCGGCCAGCTCGATCAAGGTGGCCGAAGCCGCCAAGGTCATCGAAAACACCCAGCGCGACCTCAACATCGCGCTGATGAACGAACTCTCGGTGATCTTCCACAAGATCGGCATCGACACCGTCGAAGTGCTCAAAGCCGCCGGCACCAAGTGGAACTTCCTGCCCTTCCGTCCGGGCCTGGTGGGCGGCCACTGCATCGGCGTCGACCCGTACTACCTCACCCACAAGGCCGACATGCTGGGCTACCACCCGCAAGTCATCCTGGCCGGCCGTCGCATCAACGACAGCATGGGCAAGTACGTCGCCGAAGAGACCGTCAAGCAGATGATCCAGAGCGGCCACAACATCAAGGGCGCCGACGTCATCGTGCTGGGCCTCACCTTCAAGGAAAACTGCCCCGACCTTCGCAACAGCAAGGTGATCGACGTGATCCGCGAACTCAAGAGCTACGGCTGCAACGTGATCGTGCACGACCCGGTGGCCGAATCGACCGAAGCCGAGCACGAATACGGCGTCAGCCTCACCGCCTGGAACGACTTGCCGCGCGCCTCGGCCATCGTGGCGGCGGTGGCCCACTCCGAATACGCCGACCTGGGCGTGGGCAAGCTGTGCGACAAGCTCGTCCCCAACGGTGTGTTCACCGACGTGAAGAGCTGCTACGACCCGGCTGCGCTGGAAGCGGCAGGGGCGAAGGTTTGGCGGCTGTAAGCGGCAAGCGGCGTAGCATGGTGCGCATGAAGAAGATTCTTTCCGTTGTTCTGCTGGGCATTGGCCTGGCGGGCACTGCGCACCTTGCAACGGCGGCCGAGACCGATGTCGCCGATGGCCTGCAACTCGTCGAGCTGGCGCTTGCCTACGAGCACGGGGAAGGCGTGCCCCGTGACCCGGAGCGGGCGGCGGAGCTGTATTGCGATGCGGTCCGAACCGGCAGTGCCGAGGCGATGTACAACCTTGGCTGGATGTATGCCAACGGCCGCGGTGTCGGGAGGGACGACGGATACGCCGCAACCCTGTTCGAAATGGCCATGGTCAAAGGCCATGGCGGGGCTGAAAAGGCTCGTCGCCTGGTTGGCGATTACACCGGTGCAGTACCGGAGTGCCTGAAGGCACGTTCGGTCGAATGGGCGTTCAGCACGCGGGATGGCTGGGATACGCAAAAATATCTGGCGTCGCTTCCCGAGCGCAAGAAGCGGGTGGTCGAACTGGTCACCATGCTGGCGCCGCGGTTTTCCATCGAGCCCCGGCTGGCGCTAGCCATCGCCACGACCGAATCCAATTTCGATTCCAATGCGCTGTCGCCCAAGAATGCGATGGGTGTGATGCAACTGATCCCTGAAACGGCCAGCCGTTTCAATGTGAAGGACAGTTTCGACCCGGTCGAGAACATCAAGGGCGGCCTTGCTTACCTGCGCTGGCTCCTGGCCTACTACCGCGGCAATGTGGCGCTCGCCGTGGCCGGCTACAACGCTGGCGAAGGCGCGGTGGATCGCTATCGTGGCGTTCCGCCCTACAAGGAAACCCAGAACTACGTGAAGCGCATCCTGGCTTTCTTTCCCCGCACGGAGCATCCGTTCGACGCCCGGCTTGTGGGCGCGTCGCCGGCTTTGCAGGCACTCAAGGTGGTCAGCCCGTGAAGCAATTCCAGGCGACGCAAGCGCGCCTGCGCCGCGTGTTCGTTGTCGGGGTGTGTGGTTTTACGCTGCTTTCGGCTGTGCCTGCGTGGGCTGACTTTCCCGATACGGTTGCCGAGATCAAGCGTTCGGTGGTGGCGGTCGGAACGGTTTCAGTGCTCCGCAATCCGCGTTTTCGCTTTCTGGGTACCGGCTTTGTCGTTGGCGACGGCAATCAGATTGTGACGAATGCCCATGTGGTTCAGGCCGCACCGGAGGGCGACGAGAACGAGAAGCTTGTGATCGTCTTTCCGAATGCCGAACGTGCTTCTGAACGGTTCATGGCGAAACCGATAAAGAAGGAAATGTCCGACCCGGATCATGATCTGGCGCTGTTGCGCTTTGACGGGCCACCGATGCCGGCCGTGCGTATGGGGGATTCGGATGCCGTGCGGGACGGGCAGGATGTGGCCCTGACAGGCTTTCCCCTTGGTGGAAGCATTGGCATCGTGCCGGTTACCCACAAGGGCATCATTTCGGCAATTACTCCCGTAGGGCAGCCGCTTCCTTCGTCGCGCCAACTGGACAGCCAGACGGTGCGCCGGCTGTCCGGCGGACGGTATTCAGTGCTCCAGCTGGATATCGTTTCCTACCCCGGCAACAGCGGAAGTCCTCTTTACGATGCCCATACCGGCGAGGTGCTGGGCATCCTCAACATGGTGTTCATCAAGGGCAGCAAGGAGGCTGCGCTGACGAACCCGTCGGGCATCTCCTACGCAATTCCCGTGTCGTTTCTCAAGCTGCTGATCAAGCCCTGACGGCTGGCGGGTGCCCAATCAGCAAAAAGGCCCGGGGTCGATCACGACCGCCGGGCCTTTTGATTTCAGCAGTGCCGGGTTCAGGCGATTTCGTCCATCGGCACGCAGGCACAGAACAGGTTGCGGTCGCCGTAAACGTCGTCGATGCGGTTCACGCTCGGCCAGAACTTGTTGTCCCCCACCCACGGCAGCGGGAAAACGGCTTCCGTGCGGGAGTAGGGGCGATTCCAGTCTCCGATGAAGTCGGCCTGGGTGTGCGGGGCGTTCTTCAGGGGGTTGTTGTCGGCCGGAATGCGTCCTTCCTCGATGGCGCGGATCTCGTTCCGGATGCCGATCATTGCGGCGATGAAGCGGTCCAGCTCGCCCTTGTCTTCGGATTCGGTCGGCTCAACCATGATGGTGCCGGCCACCGGGAAGGACATGGTCGGGGCGTGGAAGCCGTAGTCCATAAGCCGCTTGGCGATATCGACCTCGGAGATGCCGGTTGCCGCCTTGATTGGGCGGATATCAAGAATGCACTCGTGGGCGACGCGGCCCTGGCTGCCTGTGTAGACCACGGGGTAGTGGTCCTTCAGCTGGCTAGCCACGTAGTTGGCGTTGAGGATGGCTACTTCGGTGGCGCGGGTGAGGCCGCGACCGCCCATCATCGTGATGTACATCCATGAGATCGGCAGGATGCTCGCCGAGCCGAACTGGGCGGCGGATACCGCGCCCTGGCCGGCATTAGGGCGGTTTTCGGTGCCGGTGGCGGCGACCACGTGGTCGGCCATGAAGGGGGCGAGGTGGGTCTTGAGACCAATCGGGCCCATGCCCGGCCCGCCACCGCCATGGGGGATGCAGAAGGTCTTGTGCAGATTCATGTGGCTCACGTCGGCGCCGATGATGGCGGGGGAGGTGAGGCCGACCTGGGCATTGAGGTTGGCCCCGTCCATGTACACCTGGCCGCCGTACTGGTGCACGGTGGCGCAGATCTCGCGGATGGCTTCCTCGAACACGCCGTGGGTGGACGGGTAGGTGATCATCAGCGCGGCGAGCTTGTCGGCGTGCTGTGCGGCCTTGGCCTGGAGGTCGGTGACGTCAACGTTGCCGTTGTCGTCGCAATTGACCACCACCACGTCCATGCCGCACATTTGGGCGGTAGCCGGGTTGGTGCCGTGGGCCGATCTGGGAATCAGGCATACCGTGCGGTGGTGGTCGCCGCGGGCGGCGTGGTAGCGGCGGATCGCCACGAGGCCGGCGTACTCGCCCTGGGCGCCGGAGTTGGGCTGCATGCAGATGGCGTCGAAGCCGGTGATCTCGCGCAACTGGGCGGCGAGGCCGTCGATCATCTCGAGGTAGCCGGTGGTTTGATCGGCCGGGGCGAAGGGGTGGATGTCGGCGAACTCGGGCCAGGTGACCGGGATCATTTCGCTGGTGGCGTTGAGCTTCATGGTGCATGAGCCCAGCGAGATCATCGAGTGATCCAGCGCGAGGTCGCGGTTCTGCAGGCGCTTGAGATAGCGCAGCATCTCGTGCTCGGTGTGGTGGGTGTTGAACACCGGGTGGGCGAGGATGGCATCGGTGCGCAGCAGGGCTTCGGGCAGGTTGCCGCCGCGGGCGGCGACGGTGGCGTCGAGCACGGCCACATCGGCTGCGGCGCCAAAGGCCCGGAGGAGGGCGGCGATGTCATCAATGGATGTTTTTTCGTCGATGGAGATGCCGAGGGCGTGGTCATCGATGTGGCGGAGGTTGTAGCCGGCGGCCTGGGTGGCGGCATGAATGGCTGCACTGCGCGTACCGGTTTCAACCTGCAGGGTGTCGAAGAAGGTGTTGCTGGCGAGGGCGAAGCCCGCCTGCTGCAGGCCTTCGGCCAGTGTGGCGGCGAGGCGGTGGACGCGTGCGGCAATGGTGCGCAGGCCTTCCGGGCCGTGATAGACGGCGTACATGCCGGCCATGTTGGCCAGCAGCACCTGCGAGGTGCAGATGTTGGAGTTGGCCTTTTCGCGGCGGATGTGCTGCTCGCGGGTTTGCAGCGTCATGCGCAGGGCAGTCTTGCCGCGGGCGTCCTTGGAGACGCCGATGATGCGGCCCGGCATGGAACGCACGTGGGCTTCGCGGGTGACGAAGAAGGCTGCGTGCGGGCCGCCGAAACCGAGGGAGACCCCGAAACGCTGGGTGGAGCCGAGGGCGATGTCGGCACCCATTTCGCCGGGCGACTTGAGCAGCACGAGGGCCAGCAGATCGGAGGCGACGGCGACGACTGCGCCTTTGGCCTTGAGCCCGGCGACCGGGGCCGAGAGATCGGCCACGGTGCCGCTTTCGTCAGGGTATTGCAGCAGTGCGCCAAACACGTCGTGATGGGCGGCTTCGGCAGAGGGGCCGACGATCAGCTCGAAACCGAAGTAGCCGGCACGGGTGCGGACCACGTCGAGGGTTTGGGGGAAAACGCCTTCGGCGACGAAGAAGGACTGGCTCTTGACCTTGGAAATGCGTCGGGCCATGGTCATGGCTTCGGCCGCGGCGGTGGCTTCGTCGAGCAGCGAGGCGTTGGCGAGTTGGAGGCCGGTGAGGTCGATGACCATCTGCTGGAAATTCAGCAGGGCTTCCAGGCGGCCCTGGGAAATTTCGGCCTGGTAGGGCGTGTAGGCGGTGTACCAGCCCGGATTTTCCAGCACGTTGCGCTGGATGACCTTGGGCGTGATGGTGTCGTAGTAGCCCATGCCGATGAGAGACTTCTTGATCACGTTCTTGCCGGCGATGGCCTTGAGGCGTGCCAGTGCGACGTGCTCGGGCGTTGGTTCGCCGAGGGCCAGCGGTGCGGGCAGGCGAATGCCGGCCGGTACGGTTTGCTGGATCAGAGTGTCGAGGGAATCGACACCGATGGCGGCGAGCAGCGCCGGCAGCTCGTTGGCACAGGGGCCGAGGTGACGGCGGATGAAGTCGTCGCCCTGTTCGAGCGTGGCGAGCGGGGCGGAAAGAAGGGTCTTCGACATGGGGGGAACTCGGTTCTGGATTACGACAACAGCGGGGCGGGAGCGCGCTGGCCGGGCGCCCCCGCGAAACAGGCGCTCAGGCGATGGAGGCTTCGTAGCCGGCAGCGTCGAGGAGGGCGCTGACGTCGGCGGGGTTGGCCGGCTTGATCTTGAACAGCCAGGCGGCGTAGGCATCGGCATTAACCGTTTCGGGCGCGTCAACGGCATCCGGGTTGTTGGCGATGATTTCGCCGGCGACCGGAGCGTAGATGTCCGAGGCGGCCTTGACCGATTCGATCACCGCAACGGCTTCGCCGGCGGTAACGGCGCGGCCGGCTTCCGGCAGCTCGAGGAAAACCACATCGCCGAGGGCTTCCTGGGCGTGGTCGGTGACGCCGATGGTGAGGGTGCCGTCAGCTTCGGTGCGAATCCATTCGTGGGACGTGGTGTAACGCAGATCGGTGGGGGTCGTCATGGTGTGTCCTTGTTCAGGTCGAATTGGAAGGGATGGCGTAGCGGAAAAATTCCGGAAGTCAGATTAGGCCTTGGCCATTACGGACGAAAGAGGCTTTAACCACCCGCGCCTTGAGGCGTTTGCCGCGGATGTCCACCTCGACGCTGTCGCCGGGCGCCACGCCAAGGGGCAGGCGGGCCATCGCAATGGATTTTTCGAGGCTTGGCGAGAAGCTGCCGCTGGTGGTTTCGCCCTCGCCCTGGGCGGTAAACACCTTTTGATGGGAGCGCAGCACGCCTTTGTCTTCGAGCACCAGGCCGAGAACCTGCTGCCGGGCGCCCTTGGCAAGGAGGGCGGCCTTGCCGAAGAAGTCGCGGCTTGAGTCCTTCAAATCGACGGTCCAGGCGAGGCCGGCGTCAAGGGGTGACACGGTTTCGTCCATGTCGTTGCCATAGAGGGCCATGCCGGCTTCGAGGCGCAGGGTGTCACGGGCGCCGAGGCCGCAGGGGGCGACACCGGCGGCGGCGAGGGCGGCCCAGATGGACGCGGCCTGCTCGTTGGGCAGGGTCAGCTCGAAACCGTCTTCGCCGGTGTATCCGGTGCGGGCAATGAAGAATTCACCGCAGGCTGCGGCCTGGAAGGGCTTGAGGCTGCTCGATGCGGCTTCGGAGCCGGGAATGGCGGCCCAGGTCTTGGCGCGGGCGTTGGGGCCCTGGACGGCGATCATCGCCAGGTCACGGCGGACGGTCAGCGTGGCCCGGTTGCCGGTGGCGGCGAGGCGTTCCTGCATCCAGGCCACGTCCTTGTCTGCGGTGCCGGCATTGACGACGATGCGGTAGGACGTATCGGAAAGGTAATAGACGATCAGGTCGTCGATGACCCCGCCGTCGGCGTTGAGCATGCAGCTGTAGAGCGCCTTGCCGGGTTCGACCAGCTTGGCCACATCGTTGGCGATGAGGCCGCGCAGGAAGGCCTTGGCGTCGACCCCGTCGAGATCGAGCGCCAGCATGTGGGAGACATCGAACATGCCGGCGTCACGACGCACGGCGTGGTGCTCTTCGATCTGCGAGCCGTAATTCACCGGCATGTCCCAGCCGGCAAAATCGACCATGCGGGCGCCGGCGGCAACGTGGGTGGCGTGAAGGGGGGTGTGCTGAGGCATCTGGCTCTCCGGTGGGCAATCCGTTCAGTGTAGAAAAGCAATGGGGCCGACGCGACATTAAATCGCATCGGCCCCATCTGTCCTTTGTACCTGAGAGATTGCAGCGATGAAAGTCATCGGCTGCGTGCCCCTTCGGTGGATGCGGCCGGCACGTGGGCGGGCGGCATCACTCTCCAGATTGTTGATTTGTCGGCGGTCCTTTTGCCTGAGCGGTTCCGGGGGTTGCGCCTTCGGCGGCTCGCACACCAAACACGGGGCGAGCGCTCTCCCGCACGACGGCGCGCACCATACCATCCGGGGCGAAGGACGGCAAGGGTCTGCTACACTTGCACGGATGACGCCGTCCCGAAGTCGCTTTCTCAGCATCCGCGGTTTGCGCTACCACCTGCGCGAGTGGGGGCTGGAGGGCGCTCCGAAGCTCTTCATGCTGCATGGCTGGATGGATGTTTCGGCATCCTTTCAGTTCGTGGTGGACGAGCTGGCGGCGGACTGGCACGTGATCGCGCCCGACTGGCGGGGCTTCGGTCAGACCGAATGGAGCAGCGACACCTATTGGTTTCCTGATTACCTGGCTGATCTGGACGCGATCCTGGGCGCCTGTTCACCCGATGAGGCTGTCGATCTGATCGGCCACAGCCTGGGCGGCAATGTCGCCTGCCTGTATGCCGGAGTCCGGCCCGCGAGGGTTGCCCGCCTGATCGCGCTGGACGCGTTCGGGCTGGCGGACAGCCGCGCCGAACTGGCGCCGGGGCGACTCGAGAAATGGCTGCATGAACTGAGCGCGCCGGCGAGCTTCCGTACCTACCCCGACCGGGCCGCGCTGGCGGCGCGACTGAAGACGGACAATCCGCGCCTGGCCGACGCAAAGGCAGCCTTTCTCGCTGAACACCTGGGCGAACCCGACGGGCATGGCCGTATCCGTCTCGCGGGGGATCCGGCTCATCGGCGTGTCAATGCCGTTTTGTATCGGCGCGCCGAGGCGGTCGCCACCTGGCGGCGGGTCGGTGCGCCAACCCTCTGGATCGAGCCTGCCGAGCCGGAGTTGCGGCGCAAGCTGGGGGTGAGTGACGAAGCCCATGCCGAAGCGCGTGCGAGCTTCCGGGATTTTCGGGAGGTCCAGGTGGCCGACAGCGGCCATAACCTGCACCATGATCAGCCGGGCCGTGTTGCCCGGATCGTCGAGGCTTTCTTGTTGTCCAAGGAATCATGAACGCACTCAATGCCGATCTGCACTGCCACTCCACCGCCTCGGACGGCACGCTGGCGCCCGCCGCCGTGGTGCGCCGCGCCCATGCCAACGGCGTCGACCTGCTGGCGCTCACCGATCACGACGAACTGCTTGGCCTCCCGGAGGCGACGGCCACCGCGGCCGAACTCGGTCTGCGCTTCGTGCCGGGCGTCGAGGTTTCCGTGTCGTGGCTCGATCAGACCCTGCACATCGTCGGCCTGGGGTTCGATCCGTCCAATGCGGCGCTGATCGAGGGCCTCGGCAAGGTGCGTGGTGGTCGCGATGGACGGGCCGCGCTCATCGCCGCGGAGCTGGATCGCATCGGCATCCGCGGCTCCCTCGAGGGCGCGCTGCGCTATGCGGGCAATCCGGCACTGGTGAGCCGTGCCCACTTCGCCCGCTATCTGGTCGAAGTCGGGATTTCCAAGAACGTGCACGATGTCTTCCTGCATTACCTTGCGCGCGGCAAGCCGGGCTATGTGGAGCACGTCTGGGCAACGCTGGAGGATGCGCTCGGCTGGATCAAGGGCGCTGGCGGGCTGGCGGTTATCGCCCACCCGGGCCGCTACCGGCTGAGTCACGTCGAAATGGATATTCTCTTCGACAAGTTTCGTGAACTGGGCGGCGATGCCGTCGAGGTTTCCTGCGGCGCCCACGATGGCGGCCAGGTGCTGGCTTTTGCGCGCCTGGCACGCAAGTTCGGCCTGATGGCTTCGCGGGCATCCGATTTTCACGGCCCGGAAGACAGCCCGATCGACCTCGGGCGCGCGCCTCCCCTGCCTCAAGACCTCACTCCGGTGTGGTCGCAACTCATCTGAACACTTCTTTTTTAGAATCATGGCCCAGTTTTTTACGCTTCATCCCGAACAACCGCAGCCCCGCCTCATCAAACAGGCGGCGGAAATCATGCGCAGCGGCGGTCTCGTCGCCCTTCCTACCGATTCAGCTTACGCCCTCGGTGGCCATACCGGAGACAACCCGCTGCTGGCCCGCATCCGGCGCATCCGCGGGGTGGATGAGCGCCATAATTTCACGTTGATCTGCCGCGATCTCTCCGAGATCGCCACCTACGCCAAGGTGGACAATGCCCAGTACCGGCTGCTCAAGGCCACGACCCCCGGCCCCTACACCTTCATTCTCGAAGGGACGAAGGAGGTTCCGCGGCGCCTCTTGCACCCCAAGAAGAAGACCATCGGCCTGCGCGTGCCGGATCATCCCGTCGTCGCGGCCCTGCTCGCCGAACTGGGCGAGCCCTTGCTCAGCTCGACCTTGCTGTTGCCTGAAGAAGACCATCCCCTCACCGATCCGGAAGAAATCCGCGACCGGCTTGAGAAGGAAGTCGACCTCATCATCGAGGCCGGCCCCTGCCGTGGCGAGGCCACAACGGTCATCGACCTCACCAGCGGCAGCCCTGTGCTGGTGCGCGAAGGGCGTGGCAGCCTGGCGCCTTTCGGGCTCTGAATTGCGCTTTTTTCAACCGTTCCGGAACGGATTGCGCGCGGCGGATGCCGGCGCGCCGGACTGATCGGCCAGGTCTGCTAGAATCGCGGCCCCCGCACGGACCTTTCCCATGCAAGAACTCATCGCAACCCTGACCATCTGGGCGCTCCCCGTGCTGTTTGCCATCACGCTGCACGAGGCCGCCCATGGCTACGTTGCGCGTTATTTCGGCGACTCCACCGCCGAGCGGGCCGGGCGGATCAGCCTCAACCCGCTGCGCCACATCGATCCGGTAGGTACCGTTCTTGTGCCCGGCCTGATCCTCGCCATGAGCAGCCTGGCCGGCGCCGGTGCCATCCTGTTCGGCTGGGCCAAGCCGGTACCCGTCAATTTCGGCCGGCTGCGCAAGCCCAAGGCCGACATGCTGTGGGTGGCCGCCGCCGGGCCCTTTGCCAACCTGCTCATGGCGATCGGCTGGGCGCTGCTTTTCAAGCTCGCCTTTGCGGCCCCGGACAGCACTTACGCGCTGCCGCTGGCCAAGATGGCCGACGCCGGCATCCAGATCAATGCGGTGCTGATGTTCCTCAACCTCGTGCCGCTGCCGCCCCTCGACGGCGGACGGATTGCCGTCAGCCTGCTGCCCGCCGGCCCGGCCTACAAGTTTGCGCAGATCGAGCCCTATGGCTTCCCGATTCTGCTGCTTTTGCTGTTCACCGGTATCCTTGGCGACATTCTCGGGCCGCTGGTGGCCATTTTCCGTTTTGTTCTTGCAACCGTTTTTGGACTCTGACATCCCATGTTCGCTGAACGCGTCCTCTCCGGCATGCGCCCCACCGGGCGACTCCATCTCGGCCACTACCACGGCGTCCTTAAAAACTGGGTCAAGCTGCAGGCCGAGTATCCGTGCCTGTTTTTCGTGGCCGACTGGCATGCGCTGACCACGTCCTACGACGACCCCAAGATCATCGCGGACAGCGTCTGGGACATGGTGGTGGACTGGCTCGCTGCCGGCGTCGATCCCTCCCAGGCATCGATCTTCATCCAGTCCCGGGTGCCCGAGCACGCCGAGCTGCACCTGCTGATGTCCATGATGACGCCGCTCGGCTGGCTCGAGCGCGTGCCCACCTACAAGGATCAGCAGGAGAAGCTCGAGCACAAGGACCTGTCCACATACGGCTTCCTCGGCTACCCGCTCCTGATGAGTGCCGACATCCTGATCTACCGCGCCGACAAGGTGCCGGTGGGCGAAGATCAGTTGCCCCACGTCGAATTCACCCGCGAGCTGGCCCGGCGCTTCAACCACATGTATGGCCGTGAGCCCGGCTTCGAGGAGAAGGCCCGCGAGGCCGTCAAGAAGCTCGGCTCCAAGCGCGCCAGGCTTTACGAGGAATTCCGCACCCGCTTCCAGCAGAACGGCGACGATGAAGGGCTTGCCCTCGGCAAGGCCTTGCTTGAAGAGGCCCAGAGCCTGTCCCTCGGTGATCGCGAGCGCCTCTATGGTTACCTCGAAGGCAGCGGCAAGATGATCCTCGTCGAACCCGATGCGCTGCTGACCGAAGCGGCCCGCATGCCGGGTCTCGATGGCCAGAAGATGTCCAAGTCTTACGGCAACACCATTTTCCTGCGCGAGGAATCCGAGCCGCTCACCAAAAAAATCCGCACCATGCAGACCGACCCGGCGCGGGCGCGGCGCACCGATCCGGGTGACCCCGAGAAGTGCCCGGTGTGGCAATTCCACGTCATCTACTCCGACGACAGCACGCGCAACTGGGTTACCCAGGGTTGCAAGAGCGCCGGTATCGGTTGTCTTGAGTGCAAGCAGCCGGTGATCGACGCGGTGCTCAAGGAGCAGGACGTCATGCGCGAGCGGGCCCAGCCCTATCTCGACGACCCGAGCCTGGTTCGCAGCATCGTCGCCGATGGTTGTGACCGGGCCCGCAAGCTGGCCCAGGAAACCATGCGCGAAGTGCGCGACGCGATGGGGCTGAGTTACAACTGATGTTGCAGCGGGTGCCCGGTCATCGATTTATGCCTTGGATGCGGGCACCCACCGTGTTAGCCTGCCGCGCTGGATTTGTGTGGTGAATACCGCCATTGTCGATCCGGTTTCGCCGGCCGCGCCGTTGGAGGTGATCCTCGGCCGCATGTATGGCCAGCCGATCTTCGACATGCCGAAGGATCTCTACATCCCGCCCGATGCGCTGGAAGTGATCCTGGATGCCTTCGAAGGTCCGCTCGACCTGCTGCTCTACCTGATCCGCAAGGCCAACATCAACGTCCTCGATATTCCGATGGTGCCGCTTACGGCCCAGTATCTGGAATACGTGGAGGCGATGCGCCAGCATAATCTTGAACTGGCCGCCGATTATCTGCTGATGGCCGCGACGCTCCTCGAGATCAAGTCCCGCATGTTGCTGCCGCGCCCGTCCCGGGCGGACGAGGCGGAAGAGCTCGATCCGCGTGCAGAGCTGGTGCGGCGCCTGCTTGAATACGAGCAGATCAAGCTGGCTGCCGCGCGTCTTGACGGACAGCCCCGGATTGAACGGAATTTCGAAGCGGTCGGGGTTTTTGTCGCAGAAAAGGTCGTGGAACGTCTGCCGGGCGTGAGCCTGCATGACCTGCAGCTGGCCTGGCTGAAGATCGCCCGCCAGAGTCGCCTGAAGCGGCATCACACGATCCAGCGGGAAGAGCTGTCGGTGCGTGAGCACATGACCCTGATCCTGCGAAAATTACAGGACGACGCCTTTGTGGTCTTCGAGTCGCTGTTCGATCCCGGCCTGGGCGTGGCCAGTCTCGTCGTGAGCTTTCTGGCCACGCTGGAGCTGGTCAAGGAGCGACTGGTTGTGATTACCCAGAACGAGGCCTTTGCGCCGATTTACGTGAAGCGTAGCCATGGTGCAGCCGGAATCGAATAAGGGCTTCAAGCTGGTGCTGGAAACAGCCTTGCTTGCGGCCCCGGCTCCGCTCACGGTGAGCGAGTTGCGTCGCCTCTTCGAGGACGATCCGGGCTCCGATGAGGTTCGTCGTGTGTTGGGCGAGCTGGTTGACGACTGGCAGGGCAGGGGGGTGGAGCTTGTACAGACGGCTGGCGGCTGGCGTTTCCAGACCCGGATCGAGTACCAGGTCTACCTCGACCGCCTCAAGCAGGAACGACCGCCGAAGTATTCGCGCGCAGTTCTCGAAACCCTGGCGATCATCGCCTATCGTCAACCGGTTACCCGCGGTGACATCGAGGATATCCGCGGCGTGGTCGTTTCGACAAACGTATTGAAAACCCTCGAATCGAGAGGGTGGGTGGACGTGGTGGGCTACCGGGATACGCCCGGCCGGCCGGGGTTATACGCCACGACCCGTAAATTCCTGGAGGATCTCGGTCTGCGCAGTCTGACCGAGTTGCCTCCGCTGACTGAAATCGAAAGGATCATGGATCTTGTCGACCTCCCAAAAACCGAAGAACCGTCCGTTCAGGGCTAAGACCGGCAAGCCCGGTGGCAATGGTGCCAACCCGGGTAGTGCTGGCGCAGGATCGCGTCCTGGTGGCGGCGGTCAGGGGCAGCCCCAGGGCGGGCGCCGTGGCCGTGGCAGACCCGAGGCGGAGGGTAATCGCGCCGATCGCCCCGCGCGTGAGCCGAGCAGTGAGCGTCAGCCCAAGAGCAATGCCTCTGCCATCGGTCTTTCCGATCTTGGTGGCGGTCGCGGCAACTGGCGGGCCCGTCGGCAGGGCGGGGCGGCAAGTCTCTCCGGTACCGAAGGCGGCTATCCGCTGGCCAGTAGCGAGCTCCTGCCGCCGGCCGAAGGCGAGCGCCCGAAGAGGCCGCAGGATACGACCTATACCGAGCCCCAGCGTCTGCACAAGGTGCTGGCGGCGGCCGGTATCGGTTCCCGGCGCGAAATCGAGGAGTGGATCGTTGCAGGCCGGATATCCGTAAATGGCGAGCCCGCCGACGTGGGTCAGAAAGTCGGTCCCGGCGATCGGGTACGCATCAACGGCAAGCTGATGCCGCTGCGCTTCGCACCGCGGATTCCCCGTGTCGTGCTGTACCACAAGCCTGAAGGCGAGATCGTGTCGCGCGACGACCCGGAGGGGCGTCCGACGGTCTTCGACCGTTTGCCGGTGCTGCGCAAGGGGCGCTGGATTGCGGTCGGGAGGCTCGACTTCAATACCTCGGGCCTTCTGCTGTTCGTAAACGACGGTGATCTTGCCAACAAGCTGATGCATCCGCGCTATGAACTCGACCGTGAGTACGCTGTGCGCATCCTCGGCGAACTCGATGAAGCCCAGCGTAATGCGCTACTGGCCGGCATCGAGCTGGAAGATGGCCCGGCAAAATTCAATACGCTGGTCGACGGTGGTGGCGAGGGTTCGAATCATTGGTACAGGGTTACCCTGTCCGAAGGCCGGAATCGTGAAGTGCGCCGGATGTTCGAGGCGATGGGCCTTACCGTGAGTCGCCTGATGCGTGTTCGTTACGGCCCGATCGTGCTGCCGTCGCGCCTCAAGCGTGGCATGTGGGAAGACATGACCGAAGAAGAAGTGTGCGTCCTCGCAGGGCTCCCGAAGCCTGTCAATCCTGGCGGAAAGGGCAAGCGCACGGCTCGCCAGCCGCGCAGCACGACACCGCGTTAGGGCGCCGTACAGGTCTGAAATTGCGCCCGCTGCGGCGGGCTGCTATAATCAGCGCGTTTTATCGGTTCGAAAGAGCCGACATCCGGTCAAATATTCAACAGGGATGGGCGTTTCGCCCATTTTTCATTTGTGGGCGAGAAAATGGATCTTCTGAAACTAATCGAACAGACCGCGGAAGGCCTCGGTTACGAGCTAGTTGATTTCGAGACATCGCCCCGGGGCCGGTTGATGCGGGTGTTCATTGATTCGCCGAATGGCATCACGGTGGATGACTGTTCCGCGGTGAGCAATCAGCTTACGCGGATTTTCGAAGTCGAGAACGTCGATTACGACCGCCTTGAGGTGTCTTCGCCTGGTCTGGACCGGGCACTCAAGAAGCCGGCCGATTTTGACCGTTTCACCGGGCAGGAGGTGCAGGTCCGCCTCGCCATGCCAATCGCCAATCAACGTAATTATGCCGGGGTGCTGCAGGGTCTGAAAGACGGCGTGGTCACCCTGGAAACGGAAAAGGGATCGATGGAGATCCCGTTTGAAGATATTGAGAAGGCCCGCCTGGTTCCCAGGTTTTAAGGAATTTGGAGGTTTGCAGGTATGAGCCGCGAAATTTTGTTGTTGGTCGATGCGCTGGCGCGCGAGAAGAACGTTTCGAAGGAAATTGTTTTTTCGGCGCTGGAGTCCGCGCTCGCTCAGGCGACCAAGAAACGCATTAACGACGAAGCCGATGTGCGCGTCGCTATCGACCGGGAAACCGGCGATTACGAGTCCTTCCGTCGCTGGCAGGTGCTGCCCGACGAAGATGTTGAAAACGATGAAGCCCAGATGGGGCTGATCGATGCCCGTGACGAGTATCCGGACATCCAGGTTGGTGATTACGTTGAAGAAGGGCTGGAGGCGATCGATTTCGGTCGCATCGGTGCCCAGGCCGCAAAGCAGGTCATTTTGCAGAAGGTTCGCGACGCCGAACGGGAGCAGATTCTTAGCGACTTCCTCGAGCGTAAGGAATACATCATCTCCGGCGCCATCAAGCGCATGGAGCGCGGCAGCGCGATCATTGAAGTGGGGCGCCTGGAAGCCGTGCTGCCCCGCGAGCAGATGATTCCGAAGGAAAATCTGCGCGTCGGCGATCGGGTCAAGGCCTACCTGCTGCGGATTGATCGCGGCGCCCGTGGCCCGCAGTTGATTCTTTCGCGGACCGCGCCCGAGTTCGTGATGCGCCTGTTCGAACTTGAGGTGCCCGAGATCGATGACGGCCTGCTGGAGATCAAGGCCTGCGCCCGTGATCCTGGCCTGCGCGCCAAGATCGGCGTCAAATCGAACGATCCGCGGATCGATCCGATCGGTACGTGTGTCGGTTTGCGCGGCTCCCGCGTGACTGCCGTCCGCAACGAGATCGGCGGCGAAAATATTGACATCGTGCTATGGTCGCCCGAAGCGGCCCAGTTCGTGATTGGCGCCCTGCAGCCCGCAGAAGTTTCCTCCATCGTCGTCGATGAGGAAGCCCACGCGATGGATGTGGTCGTCGACGAGAACAACCTGGCGATTGCGATTGGTCGCAACGGCCAGAACGTCAAACTTGCTTCCGAACTGACCGGCTGGACCATCAATCTGATGACCGAAGCCGAGTCGGAGCGCAAGTCCGAGGCGGAACACAGCTCGGTACGCCAGCTGTTCATTTCCAGGCTGGACGTGGACGAAGAAGTGGCCGACATCCTGATTGACGAGGGTTTTTCGTCGCTGGAAGAAATTGCCTACGTTCCGCTGGCCGAAATGCTGGAAATCGAATCCTTCGACGAAGAAACGGTTAACGAGCTGCGCAACCGCGCCCGCAACGTGCTCCTGACCGAAGCCATTGTCACCGAAGAACAACTGGAAAGTGTCGCCGAGGATCTGCTTGGCCTCGAAGGCATGGACAAGCCCCTGGCCGCGAAGCTTGCCCAGGGTGGCGTGCATACCCGCGACGAACTGGCTGATCTGGCGGTGGATGAACTGATGGAAATGTCGGGGCTGGATGAAGAGCGGGCCAAGAATCTGATAACCAAAGCGCGTGCGCACTGGTTCGAGTAATACCCCGGAGGGTTAATATGGGACAGACAACCGTTACACAATTTGCCGGCGAACTTAAAATGCCGGCCTCCGTGTTGCTCGAGCAGTTGCAAAAGGCTGGCGTTGACAAGGCACGGGAATCCGATCTGCTTTCTGAACAGGATAAATCCCGCTTGCTCGACTTTCTCCGTCGCGCTCACGGAGATACCGCAGCAAAATCCAAGATCACGCTGACGCGCAAGGAAACCAGTGAGATTCGGGCAACCGACTCCACGGGGCGTGCCCGCACGGTTCAGGTCGAGGTCCGCAAGAAGCGAACCTTTGTGAAGCGCGATGAAGCGCCCGCCTCGGAGACTGCTGTCAGTGCAGAGGCTGAAGAAGTGGCGGTGCAGGAACTCGAGCCGGTTGTCGTTCCTGTGGTCGAGCCGATCGAGCCCGAGGTGGTGCTTGCTGCTCCGGAAGTCGAGCCCGTCGTCGAAGTGGTGCCCGAGCCGGAACCCGTTGTCGTCGCCGAGGAACCGGAGCCTGTTCCGGAACCGGAGCCGGAGCCCGAACCTGCTCCGGCGCCCGTCGAGGTGCCTGAAGTCAAGGCTGCGCCCAAGACGGAACAGAAGTCGGCCGAACCCAAAACCGAGCGTCCGGCAACCCCGGTGCGCCGCGTTGTGGCTGGTTCTATCCTGAGCGTTGAAGAAAAGGCCGCGCGGGAACGCGAAGCCCAGCGCCACTCCGAACTGGCGGCCCGTCAGGCTGCGGATGTCAAAGAAAAGCAGGAGCGTGAAGCTCGCGCCCGCGCAACCATGCTGCAGCGCGCCGAAGACGAGAAGCAGCGTCTGGCAGCTGTCGAAAAGGCCAAGGTCGAGGCTGATGCGCCCCCCAAGACGGGTACGCTGCACAAGCCTGCCAAGACTGAAGACAAGGGCGTCCGCAAGGAAGTCAAAAAAGTTCTCAGCAAGGAAGCGCCTGGCGATGCCAAGCGTCGCGGTGGGATCAAGACCCGCGGTGATACGACCGGCGGTGCCGGTGGCTGGCGTGGCGGCGGCCGCAGTGGTGGCCGCAGTGGTGGTCGTCACCAGGACACCACTGCCTTCGTCGCTCCGACTGAGCCGATCGTGCGCGAAGTGCATGTGCCGGAAACCATCTCGGTTGCCGATCTGGCCCACAAGATGTCCGTCAAGGCCGTCGAGGTCATCAAGGCCCTGATGAAGATGGGCTCTATGGTTACCATCAACCAGGTGCTGGACCAGGATACGGCGATGATCATCGTCGAGGAAATGGGACACAAGGCGCTGGCGGCCAAGCTGGACGATCCGGACGCCTTCCTTGAGGAAGACGTCGAGCATAAGGATATTCCGCTGGAGCCCCGCGCTCCCGTGGTCACCGTCATGGGTCACGTCGACCACGGCAAGACTTCGCTGCTCGACTACATCCGTCGCGCCAAGGTCGCTGCTGGCGAAGCTGGCGGCATCACGCAGCATATTGGTGCCTACCACGTGGAAACCGATCGTGGCGTGGTTACCTTCCTCGACACTCCGGGTCACGAGGCCTTTACGGCGATGCGTGCCCGTGGCGCCAAGGCAACCGACCTTGTCGTTCTGGTGGTAGCCGCCGACGACGGCGTGATGCCCCAGACCAAGGAGGCAATCCACCACGCGAAAGCGGCCGAAGTGCCCCTGATCGTGGCGGTGAACAAGATTGACAAACCCGGTGCGAACCTTGAGCGTGTCCGTCAGGAGCTGATCACCGAAGGCGTCGTGCCGGAAGCCTATGGCGGCGATACGATGTTCGTCGAAGTGTCGGCGAAGACGGGGCAGGGCATCGACAGCCTGCTCGAAGGCATCCTGCTGCAGGCTGAAGTGCTCGAACTCACGGCGCCGCGCGAAAGCATGGCCAAGGGGCTGATCATCGAAGCCCGTCTCGACAAGGGGCGTGGTCCGGTGGCAACCCTGCTGGTCCAGTCCGGTACGCTTCGGCGTGGTGACGTGGTGCTGGCGGGTGCGACTTTTGGTCGTGTCCGTGCGATGCTCGATGAAAATGGCAAGCCGATTGACGAAGCCGGTCCTTCCATTCCGGTGGAAATCCTTGGTCTGTCCGAGGTGCCGGGCGCCGGCGATGAAGTCGTGGCCCTGGCCGACGAGCGCAAGGCGCGGGAAATCGCGCTGTTCCGTCAGGGCAAGTTCCGCGACGTAAAGCTCGCCAAGCTGCAGGCCGCCAAGCTCGAGAGCATGTTCGAACAGATGGGCGAGGGCGAGGTCAAGACCCTGCCCCTGATCATCAAGGCCGACGTGCAGGGTTCCCAGGAAGCGCTGGCCCATTCGCTGGTCAAGCTGTCCAACGAGGAAGTCCGGGTCCAGGTTATCCACGGCGGCGTCGGGGCAATCAGCGAGTCCGACGTCAACCTTGCCCAGGCCTCGGGTGCCGTCATCATCGGCTTCAATATCCGTGCCGATGCCAATGCCCGCAAGCTGGCCGAGACTTTTGGCGTGGATCTGCGCTACTACAACATCATCTACGATGCAGTGGATGAGGTTAAGAGCGCCCTGTCCGGAATGCTGGCGCCCGAGAAGCGCGAGCAGGTTCTGGGTCTGGTCGAAATTCGCCAGGTCTTCACGATCTCCAAGGTTGGCACGATCGCTGGTTGTTACGTACTCGAAGGTCTCGTCAAGCGTAACGCGCAAGTTCGTGTGCTGCGCAACCACGTGGTCATTCACACCGGCGAACTTGAGTCGCTCAAGCGATTCAAGGACGACGTCAAGGAAGTCAAGTTCGGCTACGAGTGCGGTCTGCAGGTCCGGAATTTCAATGATCTCCAGGAAGGCGACCAGCTCGAAGTGTTCGAAATCCAGGAAGTTGCACGGACCCTGTAAGCCATGCCCAAGGAGTTTTCCCGTGGCCAGCGCGTGGCTGAGCAAGTCCGCCGCGAACTGGCCGAGCTGATCCGGCTCGAAGTGAAGGATCCCCGCGTCGGTTTCATTACCCTGACCGACGTGGAGATCACGCCGGACTACGCGCACGCAAAGATATTCTTCACCTCGATGACGGGGCAGGAAGGGCTCGATGAAATCCTCAGGGGTTTGCGCAGGGCCAGCAGCTTCCTGCGCCGCGAGCTTGGCAAACGCATCCGTATTCATACGCTGCCCGAGCTGCACTTCGTCTACGATCCTTCTGTGGAAACCGGCAACCGGATTTCCGTGCTCATCGACAAGGCCATCGAGGCTGATCGTCACCGTGCCGACGAGACCGGCAATGTGGCGGATGAAGGCGATGCCGGCGGCGCGGAGACGGATTCGTCCCGTTGATATCCAGGCGCTGCGCTTGCAGCGCCTTTTCAGGAATTTTCCCGTTTGGCCAAAGCTCCTCAACGACGCACTCCGCGTCGTGTCGTCAATGGCGTCCTGTTCCTGGACAAGGCTGTCGGCATCAGCTCCAACAATGCCCTCCAGAAAGCCCGCTGGCTCTTGAACGCGGCCAAGGGCGGCCATACCGGCACGCTGGACCCGATGGCGAGTGGCTTGTTGCCGCTCACCCTCGGAGAGGCCACCAAGTTTTCCCAGACCTTGCTCGATGCAGACAAGGCCTATGACGCGACCGTGCTGCTTGGCGTGACAACGACGACGGCTGATGCCGAAGGCGAAGTGCTGGCTCGCTGCCCGGTTGACGTTTCCGATTCCGACATTGAACGGGCGCTTGTGAAATTACGGGGTGATATCGAGCAGGTTCCACCCATGTATTCGGCCCTCAAGCATCACGGGAAGGCGCTCTACGAGTACGCTCGGGCCGGGATCGAGATTCCCCGCGAGCCGCGTCATGTAAGGATTCATCGTTTTGAATGTCTCAGCCGCGACGGTG
>Ga0209277_10000295_pt1 | contig 25724 bp, 17 predicted proteins | sample JI81AbrownDNA_FD_187503 | JGI IMG/M metagenome (GOLD analysis project Ga0209277, IMG submission 187503) | Wastewater effluent complex algal communities from Wisconsin, to seasonally profile nutrient transformation and Carbon sequestration -... | ecosystem: Engineered > WWTP > Effluent > Algae... | reverse complement strand
GAGGGACCCGAGCCTATTTGGATTGAGTGTGTAGATGATAGAGATTTACTTACAAATACTATTTCTATCGTAAGTGAAAAAATTTCGAAAGAAAATATTTTCCCCGAACAAATCATATTAGCCACTACCATTGCTATGGATTCTTCTTATCTGGGGCAACTTTCCTTTATCCACAATATACCTGTTACAAGAGAAAGAGTTACAAAACAAATTCAAAAGACAACAATTCGTAAATTCAAAGGACTAGAAGCAGATATACTATTACTGGTAGATGTTGACTTTTCTGAAATCAATTCAGAAGCCTGGCGCAAACTCTTATATACCGCTTCTTCTAGAGCAAAACATGAACTCTATATTCTTTCTAAAAAAGTTACTGGATTTACTATCGATGGAAAATCTTACTCTGCCAAAGAAGCTCGTAAATACATTAAGCAGACATTTAAGCTTCATAAGGTTGAGTAAACCATGCCATCATATTTGCATCGGATCTTTTTTATAGGCTTATTCTTTTTTATTTCTTGTATTACCTTTGGACCTAAAAAATCAGAAATGCAATCAGTCACGGGAAAAATTATAAAATCCTATGTCGAGAAAAAACATAAATACAGAAGTGTTTACAAGGGGCATAATGATTTTTACCCCCACGTTCAATATGAATACGAAGTAGATGGTAACATATACCTTGCTGAAAGAATTGGATTTTGGCATAACGCCTATAATTCGCAAGCAAAAGCAGAAACTATTACGAACTCCTATCCTGTAGGCAAGGAAGTCATTGTTTATTATGACAAAGAAAATCCAACTAAAGCCTTTCTCGAAGTAGAAGATGATGCAAGCGAAGAGGATTAGTTTCGTTTAAAAATTTTTAAGCCTCGCTAATTAGGATTTGCAAAAAACCCTATTCAGATATTTTTCTGTTTAAGATTCGCAGGAAAGGACTAATTTATGAGCACAATTACAAATACATTCATACAGGCATTTAACAAATCAATAGGCAGTATTTACTTAGATTTTTATTTAAACAACGAAGTAGAATTCTTGCAAACCGAACTATGGCAATGCTTTGAAGAATCTAGAACGACCTCTCCTGTCTATACGAAATCTTACGATCTAAAAGTAGACGATCCACTTTTAAGAATCAATTTACATTGCATCGTTATTGTTTGTAATTCAATGCCTTTTTTTGCGGCTAATATTAGATCTCTCTTTCATAAAACAAATCTTCCAATCAATCGAAGTCTTCACTTTCATCCTGAAAAAGGAAAAGAATTCTATTATATTGAAATTCAAACAAAAGACAAAGAAATCATAGATAAAGTTATCACTGCTGTTCACTCTTCTTATACAAAAATTCAAACCCTGATTTCGCAATTTTCCATCTTTCAAGAAAAATTAGAGTCTTTACCAGGCATTGGAACTTCCGACAAATCACAATTAGTCGATTGGCTATTAAAGAAGGGATTGGTATGGGAAGGTGCTTGCATTCAAGAGTCAGGCAAAGAGATTGAGCAATACGGAGTTGTAGCGGATAATTATCATTATCTAGAATGGTTTAACCAATTGAAAACTGAGTCGGACACAATTCTACTTGAATGCAAAGAAACGCAAACGGAGAGCTTCTTAGGTGACAATCCATTCTTTTGTATTTGCTTAATTCACAAAGATTTTAAAATTCTTTTTATAGGAAGTTTTACCTTACATGCCCAGACTCTTGGTATAATAGAAATTCCTTTTTTCTCAGATCGATTCAAGGAATTCTTATCCAAAGAAAATATCGAATACTCATCAGGTTTGGGACGAACAGTTCGTAGAATTTTTAATTCACTCCCTGTAGAAATTTTATTCCTTATGCCCGAAACAGCTTACCTCTCTTTATTCAAAGTAATTATTGAACAATCTCTAAAAACAGAAAACCGTTCGAATGGACTTCTAATAAACGAAGATCTCGCTCTGATTCTAACAACAATTCCGGAGAAGAATTGGCTTGAATCAAAGCTTAATGAATCGGAAAATCTTGTAAGAGATATTCTACCACAGGCTAATGTCAAATCCTATCATATTTTACTTACGAATTCAGTTCAATGTTACCACTTAATCAGATCCAATCAGAATTCAAAACAGAAGCTATTTGAAATTAGCTCCCAGATAGAATATTTATTTAGACCCTGGATTGAAATTATTAAAACAAAATGGGAGGATCGATTTAAAGAAATTCCTTTTCCAAAGCATATTGAATTTAGAAAGGATTATATCGCAACGCATGATCCGGAGAAGGCAGTTTACGATTTAGATTTAGTCCAAAGACTAAATGGTGCGAGAGTAATTTTTAATATTGAGGAAACAAGCACGAATGCAACGCTAGTCGAAGCGGTTACAAGAGAAAAAGAATTTAATCTATCCATGTGGGTAAATGCGCTAAGTTCATTTGGATTATCCGCCATTTCACAAAGAGTATATCGTTTTACATGCAACGGAAAAACGTATTCAAAGACTGAATTCTTTTTTGATAGCTTTGCAAATACAAATCAGTTATATGAACGATTAAAAAATGCACTTACCTATACAATGCAAGGAAAGTTGTCCGTTGATTCTTTGTCAGCGTTAATCCTAAAAACAAATTTAGATTCAAATGGAATTCTATTTTTAAAATCAATTCGAGAATACTGTTTACAAACCAATCCATCTTTTAATGCCAACGATTTTAATGAGATACTTTTGATTTACCCCGAATTCTCAGAAGAGGTTTGGAAGTTTTTCTATTCCAAATTTAAAGAAGGCATAATGCGTAAGGAATCTATAACAAAAGAACTAGCAGATAAGGCAAAAACAATTCGCGAAGACGAGGTTCTAAATTCTATTCGCACTGCCGTGCAAGCCATTTTAAGAACAAATTTCTTTGGAACTCGCGTTGAAAAAAACTTTGGCAAACAAAGCGGATTAGATAGAGTAGCCGTGGCATACAAAATAGATAGCTCCATTCCAATTAGCCTCCCTTTGCCTCGCCCGTTTCGTGAAATCTTTGTCTATTCCTCCTTATTTCAAGGAATCCATTTACGCGGGGGCGCCGTTGCAAGAGGAGGACTTCGCTTTTCAGATAGACCTTCTGATTTTAGAACAGAGGTACTATCTCTAATGAAAACTCAAATGGTGAAGAATACTGTTATCGTGCCCGTCGGATCTAAAGGAGGATTTGTATTAAGCAAGAATCAATATGCGAAGAATGAATTGTCGATGGTTGAGGCTTACAAGGCGTATGTCGCTTCCCTACTCTCTTTGACCGATAATAGAAAAGGTAGCGATAAACTTTTCTTTGCAGATATCGCAGGACCATTTGCCTATGATGACTTTGATCCATACTTAGTTGTAGCGGCTGATAAGGGCACAGCTCAGCTTTCTGATACAGCCAATGCAATTTCCATTCAGGAAAATTTTTGGCTTGGAGATGCATTTGCCTCCGGTGGCTCGCGAGGCTATTCACATAAAGAATATGGAATCACCGCAAAAGGAGCATTAGTCACAGCAGATAGACATCTGCGTAACCTCGATATTGATTATATGAAAGATCCTATTATGGTTGTGGGTATCGGTGATATGGGAGGAGATGTTTTTGGAAATGGACTCATTCAATCAAAGGCATTTAAGCTAGTTGCTGCATTTAATCATAAGCATATTTTCCTAGACCCAAACCCGGATTTAGAAAAAAGCTTCGAAGAAAGAAAAAAATTATTCTATTCGAAATCCTCTGGTTGGGATAATTATAATTCTACCCTAATATCCCAAGGAGGCGGCGTATTCTTAAAGACTGAAAAATCAATTCCAATTTCTACTGAGATTCAAAAGGTATTGGGGATAATAGAAAATAGCCTTTCCGGCTCAGCATTAATCTCTGCCATACTAAAAGCCCCCGTTGATTTGTTATACAATGGTGGTATAGGAACCTACGTTAAGTCAGAATCAGAAGAAAATTCCAAAGTAGGAGACCCTTCCAATAATGAAGTGAGAATCAACGGTTCTCAGCTACGTGCAAGAGTGGTAAGCGAAGGGGGTAATCTTGGTTTTACTCAACTCGGTAGAATAGAGTTTGCGTTAAAAGGCGGAAACATCTACACGGATGCATTAGACAATTCAGCAGGAGTTGACTTATCTGACCATGAAGTTAACCTTAAAATTTTCTTTTCCCATTTAAAAGAATTAGGCAAAATCGCCAATGACGAAGAGCGAGATGACAATTTAAAGGATATTGTAAATGAAGTTTGTAAGAATGTATTAATGGATAATTCCTTACAAAGCCTTGCGGTAGACATTGATTATGCGGAGTCCATAGTTAAGGGTTGGGATTCCTTTATAAAAGGCTCTCAAAGTCTGATTTCTAAGAAGATACTGCACCCTGGAACCGAGAAAGTTCCATCTACTATATTGGACTGGGAAAAATGGAAATCGCAGACAAAAGGAATTCCGAAACCTGTTCTTTGCGTTTTACTTTCCTATGCTAAAATGGAATTATACAATGAGTCTATTCGAGAAAATTTTTTCCATATAGAAGATTTCCCTGAATTGTATTTCGATTATTTTCCGACTGCCCTCGTAAAAAAATACAAAGTAGAATTAAGAGAGCATCCGCTTAAATCTGAAATTTTAAACACACAAATTATAAACTTTTATATTAACCTAATGGGTTTTACAGGAATTTCTATTCTGGGGGATGAAAACACAAAGGATCGAATGAAATATTTAAAAGAAATATTGGACTATCTTTATTCTTTGCGCGTTGATTTACTTCTAAAAGAAATTGCAGGTTTTCGGTTTAAAGAAATCGAAAAAGAAAATGTGCGTCTATGCTCTGAAATCAGAGACCGTGTTCGCGCCAAATGGGGATTATCCAGAAAGATTTCGCTTTCTGGAAATATATTAGATTCCTATCTTTCTGCCAAGGCTAGACAGAACATTGAAAAAATTTAATTTATTTTAAGGAGAAACATTATTTATACAAATTCATCACGGGAAAAAAGATTTCATTTACATTGATTCCAAATAATAGAACAAACGCGACCGCGAGAGTAAACGCTGCCGCTAGTGGAATAGTAAGATTATCATCTAAAAAACCATTCCATGCATGACCGGAGAAAAATTCTGTTAGCCCCGATACGATAGCTGACAATAGGACTGCGGTCAATGCTTTGTAATTGAGTCCATTTTGAGTGAAAAGAGCAAACAAGGATCCCTCTTTTGTGTTTTGAAAAATTACCATAAAAAGAAGACCAACGAGACAAGCAGCAATGATAAAGGATACAACGCCAACTAAGGATTTGCCGTTGTAAAATCGGTATTTGCCATAATTCGCTCCGAAGAAAGCAGCGACCGGATCTCCAATGAGTAAAAAGCCAACTGCGAAGAAATAAAATTCAGGAGGAAAGAATAATACTACAATTGCATTGGAGAGCATATAGGGAATAGTCGCATTCATTCTAGTTTCCTCTTCTTTCTTCATAAGTGCTCCGAAGTTTTCAGAAAACCATTTTTTAAAAGATGGGTTTTTTAGTCTTAGATATTCAGTCGTGACTAAGACAAATCCCTGAAACATGAGAATGGAAAAAATAATTGCTCTCGATGCATTGGCTAAGCCAAAAGCATCCTTAAAAATATCAATATAATACAAATAAGGAAGAATGAATCCTAAAAGATGAAAAAGTTTTCTTTTGTAATTAAAAATACCCATTGTTTACCTGCTTGGTTTAGATGCCATCTTCATTGCCAGCTCTTCATTTGGCGCGACATTAAATACTTTACTGAGTCCTACCATTTGAAGCGATTGCTTAACGTTCATGGATAGATTCAAAAATACAATTTTATTTCCTGACTTATAACTCATATCACTGATTTCTTTGAGAGCAGCGATTCCCATGGAAGAAATGGCAGTAACCTCTTCCATATCAATGATAAGTCCACCTTTCCTATTACACTTTCTGACTTCCTCTATAAACTTTTTGTAGGTAAACGAAGAAATCGACCCTTCTAGTCGCATCACGAAAATATTGTCAATTTTCTCGACCTGCACTTCAATTTCATGTAAGCTCATAGAAACATCCAAAAAAATTTAGCTTTGAAATACAAATATATATTTTCCATACAGTAAAAAATTAATCAGCGCTTCTTTTCATTCTTGCTAGATTGATTGGTAAAACAATCATCGAATTTAGCGATGAAAGAGTTTGTCAAAATTAAGCTTACCGATGTCCTAAAATTATTCTCAGCAATAGACAGGGATATTGACGAATTGAGTAAAACAAACCAAACCATTAGCGATAACCGAGATTATAGTTATACTTTAAAAAAGAGCATTTCGGATGAAATTTTGAAATTAAAATCCATAAAAGATTCTATTCTAGATTTGGAATTAGACATACCAAAATCTATATACATCAGAAACCAATCAGAAGAAAAAAGTTTCAAGAATTTAATCGAAGATATAACCAATACTCCAACAATTGAAAATAAATCCCAAGAAAATATGGAGACACCTCCGCAAAAAAAAGAGAGAAAGGTTCACAGGTATTAAAACATTATGAAAAGAATATTTATTATTTTATTAATTGCTTCTTTATTTGCTACATGCAGATCAGGAGAAGAAGAGCTAGCCATTTTTGATGGGGGCGTTGTAAAAAGAAAAGAGTTTAGGGAATTTTATCCCAATCACGAATTGCCTATAGACAATAATACGACAGCCATCAAATACCAAACTTCGGTTTTAGAAACTATCGCAGTTCAATCTATTGTAGAAATCGAAACAAATAAAAAAGGTCATCAAAATACAGATATTTATAAATCTATTCTTGCACTGAAAGAGAAGCAACTCTTAGTTAACCTCTATCGAAAAAACTTTATCGAGAAAGGACTTAAATCCAAAGACATGGAATTAGTATCCGGTCAAATGCTCTATATAAAAAAAGATGCAAATGGAAATCCAAATTCTGTTAAAGCAGATCGCGTTCTAAGTGATTTACAAAAATTAAAGTCAGATAAAGAAATCAATGCCTATGTTTCCAAAGAAACAGAAGAAGAAGGACGTAAACCCATCAGTGGACTCTTAGAGCCACAGTGTATGAATTGCTCCGAAGAAAATATTCTAAGAGAAATTTTACTCGATTCCTATAAGAGTAATTTGCTACAAACCTTTTCCAAAAAAGAATTCAATGGAGATTTATTTGTCTACCGCATCACTGAAGTAAAAAAAATGAAAGCAACAGATTTAGAATCCCACCTTTCTAAAAAGTTTAAAGAGTTTCAAACCCTTGCTAAAGATTTTAAAGCAACAGCACCCGATGATCAGAAACAACTTGCTGATTATTACTTAGGTGATGAAGTTAAATTAGAAAAAGAAGCAAAGATGATTGGAGATAGATATAAAGAACAACTACAGGCTTTAATCTGGAATGAAGAATATGAAAAAATCTCCAAAGAAAGTGGTATTCAGTTCTCAAAAGAAATGTCAACACTCTCGGAAGGCGAACTAGTAGACACTACTCCCATTTATACAAAAGGAGATAAAACCTATACAATCGCAGATTTGAAAAGTGAATATGCAAAAGTCAATATGAAGCCTAATAGCTATTTGCCGCCAACGAAAGAACTTCTTTATTTTTTTAATTCAGCCATTTTACCAATTACTCTTCTATCTGATAATGCTGAAGTAAAAAATTTGAAATCATCTGAAAAGTTTGAAAGTAGCCTTTCGATTTGGAAAAAGAATATTTCATGGTCGTTCTTCGTAAGAGATTTACAGGACTTACAAGCACCAATTTCGGAGCAAGAATTGAAAGACACCTATGAGGCTGGAAAGCTTTATGCGTATTCTAGCCCTTCAAAATCTAATCCAAGCAAAAGAGATCCAATGCCTTTCGATCAGGTAAAAGAAAAAATTAGAGAAGAACTTCGCACTGCAAAAATTAAAGGGGAAATGCAAAAACAAGTTGAAAAGCTGAAATCTGATTATCATTTAAAAATTCATACTGATAAGCTAAAAGCAGGCTCAGTCTAACTCCCATCTTTGCAAATTGCAAACAAGAGAATATTAGAATGTGCTAATATTCTCTTGTTTATCTAGTAAATTATTTATTTTTCATCTCTATTTATCAAATCTTGCATTTTGCGATTAGTAAATAATTTTTTTTTATCAAAAACTTATTATTTTGTAAATATTTTCTTGAATTTAAAAACAAGTCTAGTATAAATGCCGAAGAGGTTAACATTCATGAAAAATCATATTTACATGCTTAGAAAAAAAAGAGGAATCAAACAGTATGATATGGCGAGAGCACTTGGCGTGTCCCCTAGTTACTTATCAAAAATTGAAACCGATAGCCAGGAACCGACCGAGAGGTTTAAGGTAAATGTTGCAAAATTTCTTAAAACTTCCCTTGAAAAGCTTTTCAATGATCACCCTGTTGAAGAAATTTTTCCTGAATTTAGCACTGGACTTACAAATAAGCTCTGGGCAAAAAGAAGAGAAATGGGAATCAAACAGTATGACATGGCAAAAAAACTAAAAGTTTCTACTCCTTTTCTTTCCAAAGTAGAACTTGGTTTACTTGAACCTACTGAAGAATTCAAACAATTAGCATCAAAAGTTTTCAAAATGGAACAATCTGAGCTTTTTCTAGCTACTGTTCAATACTAAATTAGTCCCAACCAACTCTCCCGATTATCAATTTAAGTCGGGAGAATTTAATTTGAATCAAAACTTAACTCAATGGCTCCCATTTTATAGTCTGCTTTCAATTTTGTGCCTTGCTGATAATTTCCTTTCAAAATAAATTCACTTAAAGAATTACCAAGCTCACGCTGAATGAGTCTCTTAAGTGGCCGTGCCCCATACTCTGAATCAAATCCTGTTAGACATAGATGTTTTTTTAATTCTGAGCTATACTTTACATCTAATCCACTATTCTTTAATCTCTCAGACAATTCCCTCAATTGAATCTCAACTATTTTTTCTAACGCCGATTCATCGATTCTATTATAAATAACAATCTCATCTAAACGATTCAAAAACTCTGGCTTAAATTGTTTCTTCAACTCTCTATCAATGAGTCTTTCCTTTTCTTCTATAGTAATATCTTCCTGTAATATCGAAGTTCCAATATTGGAAGTCATTATAACAACTGTATTCTTAAAATCTACAAGTCTTCCCTTTCCATCGGTCAACCTACCCTCATCAAACAATTGTAAGAAGATATTAAAAACATCCTTATGAGCTTTTTCAATTTCATCTAGTAAGATTATACTATAAGGTCTTCTGCGAATTACTTCTGTTAGCTGCCCACCTTCATCATAACCAACGTAGCCAGGCGGCGCACCGATTAATTTGGATACAGAATGCGATTCCATGTATTCACTCATATCAATTCGAACAATTGCCGCTGGATCATCGAATAAAAAAGCAGCTAAAGCTTTAGCAGTTTCCGTTTTACCAACTCCCGTAGGACCTAAGAATAAGAAAGAGCCCGTTGGTCGATTTCCATCGCTGAGCCCGGCTCTCGATCTTCGAATCGATTCGCATAACAGTGCTATAGCGTGATCTTGCCCTACAACTCTCTGCTTCAATGCATCTTCCATATGAAGTAATTTTTCTTTCTCGCCCTGCAGCATTTTACTCACAGGAATTCCTGTCCATCGTGATACGATATTCGCAATGTCTTCCTCTGAAACTTCTTCACGAAGAAGTCTATCCTGTCCATATACTGACGATAACTCTTGATTTGCCGCAAAAAGCTCTTTATCAATTTCGATTAATTTACCGTAACGAATCTCTGCAACTAAATTCAAATTACCATTACGTTCCGCTTCCTTTTCCAAATTTTTATATTTCTCAAATTCTTCTTTAAGTGATTTAATCTTTTGAATTTTTTCACGCTCACTCTTCCATTTTGTCTGAATAAGAGAAAATTCTTCCTCATTTTTAGAAAGTTCAGATTCTAATTCTTCTAACCTAGAAACAGATGCTTTATCCTTTTCTTTTTTTAATGCCTCTCTTTCAATTTTCAAGGATTGAATTTTTTTCTGCATTCGATCCATATTTTCAGGCATACTATCCATTTCGATTCTCATCTTACTGGAAGCCTCATCGATTAAATCAACAGCTTTATCCGGTAAAAAACGATCAGTTATATAACGGTTTGATAAATTCGCCGCAGCAATAATTGCAGAATCCTTTATCCGAATTCCATGATGCAGTTCATAATTACTCTTCAAGCCGCGCAAAATCATGATTGTCTCTTCAATTGTGGGCTCTTTAGCAAAGACTGGCTGAAACCTTCTCTCTAATGCAGCGTCTTTCTCAATGTATTTTTGATACTCCTTGAGCGTGGTAGCGCCTATACACCGTAATTCGCCACGAGCGAGTGCAGGCTTAAGCATATTAGATGCATCGAGAGAACCTTCTGTTGCACCTGCACCTACGATAGTGTGGATTTCATCAATAAATAAAATAATATTTCCGTCTGAATTCTTTACTTCATCAAGAAGTGCCTTTAAGCGGTCTTCAAATTCCCCTCTATACTTTGCACCCGCAATCATTGCACCTAAATCAAGGGCAAATATGGATTTGCTCTTGATTCCATCTGGAACATCTCCCGCAATAATTTTTCCAGCAAGTCCTTCTACAATGGCAGTCTTGCCTACACCAGGGTCACCAATGATGAGCGGATTATTCTTGGTTCGACGAGATAGAACTTGTATGATTCTTCTTATCTCTTCATCTCTCCCAATTACAGGATCTAGTTTTCCTTTTCTTGCTTGCTCATTCAAATCCCGTGCATATTTTTTCAATGTATCAATTTTTGTTTCAGGTGAATCGTCCATAACAGTTTTACCTTTTCTTAAATTCCGAATGCTCGTAGTTAAATTATTATAATTAAGTCCTTCTCTATTGAATTCGCTTTTTAAATTTGTTTTACTATCAGATAGAAATGCGGCTAATACATGCTCGCTTGACAGGTATTCGTCTTTCAACTCAGTTCGAATCGTATCCGCTTGTTTTACTACCGCCATAAGCCCTCTTGAAGGCTCTATATGCATCCCACCCTGCACCTTCGGCAATTTAGTAATAGCCTGTCTTGCTAAATTCCTAAACTTTATTCTATCAAGATTAAGATGAGAAAGTAAAATTTCTCCCATACCAGAATCATCGGTTAATATCGAATATATAATATGCTCTTCTGTCTGCTCGGAATTATTTTGCTCTTCAGCAAGTTGAATCGAATTAGTAAATGCTTCCGCCAATTTTCGAGTAATTTTATCTAATTTCATATCTTTATTATTTGATTTTATAAATTCGTTTCAATCATATTTTCACAATCCAAAAAAATTTCTATTTGGTGATTTTTATCACAATTCATTTTACGATTTATTTTACTTCTGCAAGATTGCGTGATTGTAAGAGCAACTTCGTATATTCATTCTGTGGATTGTCCAATATTTTTGATGTAAAATTTTTCTCTACAATTTCACCATTTTGAATTACATATACAAAATCACAAAGCTTAGATATAAAATCTATATCATGCGATATTAAGAATATTGTAATTTTCTTTTGCGAGTTTAATTCCCGTATCAGCCGCAAGGCTTCCTTTTGAATTAAGGGGTCAAGCCCACTTACCGGCTCATCCATGAGAAGAACTTCTGGGTTACAAAGAATAGCCCTAATTAAGGATATTCGCTGTAACTCTCCGCCAGAAAAACGTTTTATACTTTGAGATAAATACATATCCGAAAGAGAAAATTCCTCCATAAGAGATTTTATTCTTTCCAATTTTTCTTCTGTTGAAATGGATTTTAAAATATTCAAAGGCTCTTCTAGACATTGTAGCAAATTCCATCGTGGATTGAAGTAACTCCCCGGATCTTGGAAAACAGGTTGCACATACATACGGTTTTCTGAACTAGCAATTTCTCCTTTAATAAAAATTTCTCCCTCAATTTTTGCTTCTTCGGGCATTTGTATATTGAGTATTGTTCGAATAAGAGTAGTTTTTCCGGAACCTGAGCCTCCAATCATTCCAGTAATCTTACCTTTTTCTATTGAAACAGAAATGTCTTTCAATATTCTATTTTCTCGAATTGAAAAATTAAGATTTTTAATTTCTAAAACATTTTCCATTGACTAATAACCATTTACTGCCTCCTTACAGAACGATGACCCTCAAAAGACAAAATCAATCTTGATCTATCGGCTCAACTCGAAAAGAATATCTAGAAACTACTGGATCCCAATAACGTAGTTGATCAAGATCCACCTCAAACCAGTTTCTCTTTTCGCGATCTAACCATTTTGTAAATTGTAAAAGCTCTATTTCCATATTATATTTATTAACTTCTAAATTTAGATCCGAAATTTCTTTTTTGGGTAAAATATCCGTTAGCCCACGCTCTACCATTTTTCTTTTAATCGAAATTTCATCCGCAGGACTTCCTAGAATATACCATTTATCATCTCTCTTCTTTACATCTATCTGCTCAAAAAGTTCCCCAAGAGTGCGTAAGGTCTTTGTTCTAAGCGTGCGAAATAGTATGCGCGAAGTAGCCGGAAGCCCTGTAATCACTGCAAGTAAAAGCATTACAGCTTGAAAATTTCGTATGGTTCCTACTGCATCTTTCTCGCCAGTTTTAGGATGAACCTTTTCATAGTAAATTCTCCATTGTAAATCAGAAAGACCTACTTTTATTAGCAAGTATACATTTACAAAGCGTTTTAATGCTCGTGGTGAGAAACCTAAAATGGGGGCAAGCGTTAAAGAGAAATCGCTTTCTTCTCTTTTAATAGTTAATTGCTCCGCGTCAGCGGCTGATTCTTCTAACTTAAATGGAAATTCTTCTAGAGATTCTACTTCCGTTAAATCAGAATTAGCCTCTTTCGATTCAGACTTTGTTTCGCTCTGTAAATTCGAGATTGAACTTTCCTTCTTTTCTAATTCCGAATTATTTGTAGAAATATTAGCATTTGTATTCTGTGGTTCTTTGTTAGCCATTACCCGTTCAATTACAAAAAGCTTATTAACATTGGAATCACTCTCAGGAATAGATTCTTTTTCAGGTACCGATTCGAGATTACTTTCCATTAGCTGCGTAAGTAGGTTTCTTCTTCCCTCGATATTCATAGGATACAACCAAAACGGAATTTGAAATATTTTTTCTAAATAGTCATGAGGAGTCGCGCGAAAGCTGTCAGGAATTCCGTCTCCGTCGATATCCGTCGAATCATCTTGTCCAAACAAATCCTTATATCCTATCCGAAGGGATTGGGATACCCATCTTGCATCTACGGCAACGACTACTACGAATGCAGGAAAGGATAAAAGCAAATGAACAGCTTGCAACACTTCAACAACTTTATCCGGAGGGCATCTATCCAAATCATCTATATACAATACGATACGGTTAATCATATAACCGTCGTTATCCTTAACTTCTCCAGCTAAAACACTTTGATTGTATTTTTCAATTAAATTCGATAACTGCTCGAAATCAGTCCGGATCTTTGCTTGTAGTCCCAAATGCTTAGTGTATTCATCCGTGCCCATTCGACCTTTGATAAATGTAGATAGATAATCTCCATCTGATGTTTTATCCAAATCAGATTCTAACTTTTGAATTTCAGAACGAGCGTTTTCTTTTTTATCCTCAAATGTTTTTTTCTTTGCTTCTAAGTCGGCGAGCTTTTTTTCTTTTTCCTTTTCTTTCTTTTCAAGTTCAGCATTTAGATCTGGAATTGTATCCTTTATTTTTTTAAAAAATTGAGGAGACCAATTCAAATACTTTGTCACCCATGACTTTAATCCAACATAAATTGGATACACAGGAGCGAGCATTGCCGTAATGCTTCCAACGACACTAAGAAATCTATCTTCCAATATTTGGGATAGATTAGCCAGCCAATTGTCACCAAAAAGACTACTAAACAGATAATGCAGAGTTGCCCCAAAGACACCTAGAAAGAATAATATCAAAACAACAATTCCGAAATAAAGATAACCTTTATACCTTCGCTTCAATTGTTCCAATATCGGAAGAGATTTAAATTTATCACTCTCCGCGTAAATTCGCTGCATTTGAGAGGCGATCGGCTCATCGGGATTATACTCTATACCAGCTTTCTTGCACCATTCTTTTATTTCATCTGGACTAATCTTTTCTTTGGCAGCCGAGTCCAAAGATTTATCGAATAAATTGAAAATTACTGACTTGTAGTTTACAGATTCTTTTTCAATTTCTTCGGTAATGCCTTTTACCTTTGCTGAAAATTTTTCTTCATCCTTTTCCAAATCTAATAATCCATTCTTCTCACTTTCAATTCTCTTAATAAGAAAATTTCTGCGCTCTTTTACTTCATCAACTGGCTCGCCCTTGATTCTTAAATTAGAGAAGATATGATTTACAAGACTTGCCCAGAGATTTGCATCAACAAAATGCCAGGTGTTAAATTCAATTTGAACAATGTTTCCATAAAAAGCCAGATTACTCTGCTCTACTCCTGCTTTTGCTTCCGTTCGCATACTCTTTGTTAATCTCTCAATTTCCTTAGAGAGCTTAGTCATAAAAAAACTCTTCCCCGCACCCCAATTTCCAAATAGACCAATCGATAAAGGTGGATGGACAGATTTTGCAGAAATTAAACGAGCAAAAGCCTCAACCGCATTAGTAATTCCCAATCTATCGTCACTCACATTTGCATTGTGATCGGCGCGGTATTGATTGAGTGCCTTCCACCGGTTTTCCTTATTTGCCGCTTGAGAGGGAGAACTAACAAAAGTTAGAAATTTCTCTAATACTTTTGCAAATTCTATTGCATTATTATAGCGACTACTTTTTCCTTTCGCACAAGCTTTTTCCAATATACCTTGAATTTCTCCAGCGGCTAAGTATAATTTTTCTTTGCCGCTAATAATCGAGTTTAATCCTTTTGCAAGAAGTTTATATGTAATTGTAGGAAGCTTTTCGTTGGTTTGTTTGTATATGAGTGTTTGTGTATCACCGGTAAATGGTAGTTCACCCGTCAACAATTGATAGAGCATAATTCCAACAGAATAAATATCACTTCTTCTATCTACACTCTTAAGCTTACATCTCTCAGGACTCATATATTCTAAAGTTCCAACGAGATTTTCGCTTTTTATTTTATTACCATCTTCAATTTGTTTGGCTAATCCAAATTCGCCGATGACAGGCTCTCCATTTTTTTGCGTAAAGATTGCGTCCGGTTTAAGATTTCGATGGATCACATTTTGCTCATGAATCTCGTGTAGTCCTTTAAGAATTTTAATAGTAAAGTCTATCGCCTCTTCGATTGGCATTCCTTTCGTGCCATAAGTATTTAAAAGCCAAGACAAAGTTCCGTTATCCGCATACTTCGAAATAAAATAAGGTCTATCGCCAAGCATACCTACTTCTTTTACTTTTAGGATATTGGGATGGTCAAGCCGTGCATTTAAATTTACGCCGGTAATAAAGATATCTTTTAGATCTTCGGGTTGATCTTTTTTAAAAAGTCTAACTACGAATTTTTCCCCTGTCGGAATATATTCACAGAGAAATGGATCAGATTGAGTTCCCCCATCAATCTGTCTCTCTACTTTATAATCCTTAGCTGAAAGACTCTCTTGGAGTAATTCTAAATCACTCAGCTCTTTGAATTGCTTTAAATTGTATCCGCAATTCGAACAAAATATTGCAATACTTGGATTTTCGGTCTTGCAGCTCGGGCAGATTAAATTCATTACATTTCTACTCTGAATGTTTTATCGCCAATTTTAATTTCAGTTCCTGAAACTAATTCTAGCGTTTTATTGATATTAGCCTTTACGAATACATTCTCTGATGTTATATTTAAGAATACTTTTTCCCCATCCATTTTGAATTCGCAAATATTTTCACTAAAGTCAGCACCTTTAATGGCAATGTCTCCGCCTTTTCCAACTATTGATTTATCAGCTAAGGAAAATTCTTGCAAGACTTTTTGATTTTCCAAAACAACGATCTTTACTTTTTTGCCATCATTGGCAGCATCTGCAAGAGGACTCCCACACTGCATACAGAATTTAGACTTAAGTGGATTAGTATACTTACACATTGGATTTGGACATAGGATAACGGATGAAATTATTGTATCGCTCATAAAATATCTTTATGAATAGCATTCTTAAATTACAAGAATTTTTTTAGAACTTATAACCGATTGTGAGCCAGATATTTCTCTTTTCAAGCGGATGCATGGTTGGATATTGGGTGCCGGATGCAACTCGAATTCCTGGATCAAAGAATTGCTGGTTCACTGTGTTTAAGGCTTCAAACTGTAAATACATCCCACTAATTGAAAATGCATCCTCCCACCAAATATTCGCTTTCTACACACCATAGCCAGGGATTGTTTTCTCCGGATTTGTGGCTATAGTTCCTCGAACATCCACAGAATTCAAATCAATATGCATAGATAGATTTTTAAGCGCATACTATGTAATAACCACTTACATTATATTGCTCGCAATATTTGAATTAGCCTCATTTTTTTACTACTCTGCAGATCGCAGTCTTTCAGGTTTAATACCTGAATTTCTTTCTTAAATGGCAGCAGGTGCATCAGAAACTTTGTGGTGAATCCAAGCAAATACAATTATTCTATTTAAGAAAACAGATTTTTTAATTTCTTTGCAATCTCGTTTTCAGGCTCAAGCTCAAGAACTCGATAACAGTATTTTTTTGCATTATCGAAATCTTCTAACAATCTATAAACATCGCTTAAATTCAGTAAATTCCTTACTAAATTCGGATTTATTCTTTCCAGTAAAGTAGATACCGCAAGAGCGTCATTGTATTCCGCCATTTTCTTGTAAGAGATTGCAAGATAATAAAGCAACTCTTCTTCTCGTTCGAACTGAGATGTGTAGGAATTTAAAACTTCGATTGCCTTCTTATACTCCTTTGTCTTATAGCACAAAATACCGAGTAGCCGACTAAGCTTTTGATGAGTTCTATCTAGAACAAAAGCCGAATACAGAGTAGAGATAGCTTCCGGAAAACGATTCTTATGCGCTAATGCTTTACCTTCAAGGTATGCATTCTCAGTATCTAACGCAATATTAGTGTGAATATCAGTCGTAGTCTTAGTAGAGCCATCCTTATTTACTTGCACCATAATTTCTGAGCTAGTTTGAAGACCCGTTTCTATATGTGTATCTTCTTCTGGCACATAATCTTCCTTATACCCAATTCTTAGTAAAGATAAATCGTCAATGATATGACCGAGTCCTTCGATGGAATGAATTATTTCATTCAAATTTGTATTTGCTTTTTCTACAAATCCAAGAAATAGTGTTTCGTCTTCGTTAATAGTTCGAACAGAATCGTTAGGCGACAAATCAATATCATCCCGTCCATCAGATCCTAGAATAATCACGTCGCCTTGCTCTAATTGAAAAGAATTCACTTTGAATTCTACATCAGAATCAAAACCAATCTTTCGAAGCTGTATTCCTTCTTCAATAAAAGAAGCCTTTCCGTCTCGATATAAAACTGAATACGGATGTTCAGCATTTATATAAAACGCTTTTCCTGTTTCATCTTCGATCATAAATATTACTGCGGATATTACCATGCTACCATTAAAAGATTTAAACACCGAATGAATTTCAGTGTATACATGAAAGAGCCATTCTTCTGGCGTTTGATTTAAAATTTTATTTTGAGAAGCAGATCTTGCCATGATCGAATTCATGACAACGCCCATAACAAGAGACCCACCGGCACCCTGCATGGATTTACCCATTGCATCCCCATTCATCGCCATTGTATAGCGTTTAAATTTGTCCTTTGTGCCTAATCGCAAGTTGCCGGTAATGCAAATATCCCCGCCCAAATCAGCCTGCTTTCTTTTAAACTCAAATTGCTTTTTCTGCTTGATGATAAATTCTGTTTTAACCAATTTTGATTTATTTGCGTTGTAAAATAAAGGCTTAGCAAGAAGAGATGTTAAAAAATAATCTCCGTCCTGCTGAACTTTAAGAGCTTCTATGAGTTCCATTTTTTCTCTCACCTCTTTAGTTCGCTCTTCCACTTTGTTTTCCAAATTCTCCGCATAATCCTGCAATTCCTCTCGCGCCTGACGTATAGAGCGAACCATAGAATTGAAGGAGACAGAAAGAAAACCAATTTCATCGTAAGACTTTACAGGAACTTGAACAGTAAGATCACCGTCATTTACATTCTTAACTCCCGTAAGCAATTTATTCAAAGGACGAACCAAACTCGTTTTAAAAAGCATTGGGAAAAAAGTTAATACTAAAAACACGACAGCAACCATTGCATAGACTATTTTTCTAGACGATTGATGAATCGTTCGTCTATATTGTAAAAGACTGAAACCAACTTCATATCGATTGCCTTCTTCAATGAAATCAAAATGAGTATAATATTGAAATCCCGCATTTCGATACAGACGCTTCATTTCCGGCAATTCAGTCTTTGAAATTTCATTTAAGGCTAATACTTCTTTATCCTCTTCTGATAAATTCTTTTCTTTAATCTTTGATTTCTTTTCTTTGAGAAGAATTTTCTTCTCAATGCTTTCACCCTTAGCAATTTCTTCAAGAGTCAAAAGAGGATTACGCGTAAAAACAATCGTTACCTCTTCACTAAACAAGGAAGCAATTGCTGGCTTCCTTAACACATATTCCACTTCCGACGGAACCTCATCCCAGCTTCCACGCGCAATTGCCAGTTTTGTTTGGCTAGTTTGCAGTATCCGCTTCTCGTTATAATTTGATTCACTTTCAGACAGAGTGATATCACCAACATAGCCCAAAACAACTAGAATTGCTCCGAGAGAAATTCCAATCAGCTTTACCATAAAAGAAGTTGGCTCAGGGGAATTATTAATATAAGCAATGGCAATATAATAAATCACAATCATAGTTGAAAAAGAAAATAATAACGCATACAAATCATACGATATTTTATCTGATTTCACTAACACATTCAACAGCGCAATTAGAATGTGAATGAAAATTGGTATCGCAAAATCACGAGTAGACTCTGCATCTTTTCCTTTTGGATTTGCTATCTTAATAATCCCTACAAGAAAACGAGAAATGAAATGCATTGGAAAAGAAGTAATACGATTTGGTTTACCAAGCCATTTAGAAAAAATACCTTTGTATTCAGAATAGCGAATAGTCTTTCTGATTAAAACGGAAACTGGAATTAGATACAATAGAACAATGACTAGTCCGACTTCTTTTCCGAAATCAAAAGTATAAATCTGCGCTTTGAAGCTATACATTTTTTCCATTGGCAAAGTTTTTAGAACAAAATGAGTATAGGCGATAGCTGCTAAGAGAAAGGAGAGAGAGATTACGACTATCGCTTCTTTTGGTCTGTCATTTTTCGGATAATAGTAGGAAAACCCTACGAGACATACATTCCCGAACATAACCAGACATGAGATATACCGATGATAGGCGCCAAACTCAGCAAAAATCGAATAGGAAGCTGTATACGCTGCAAATAAAAGCATTTCTCCAATAAAAAAACCAATTAACCAATACGTTGATCTAACTTTCTCCTTTTTGAATAAAAGGAATAAAGAAATTATCAGGCAAATCAAAGTATCAAAGAAAACTCCTGGAGAATAATACGAGAATAGTAACCAATTCATTGCGTTAATATGAATCAATGCCAATGTAAATCAACAAAGTTTTTATCACTTAACAGGAATTCTCCCCAATAAAAACATTGAAAATCCATTAACTTAATAAACGAAAACTCAATCAAATAAACTGATTTTATTTATTACACAAGTCGAGTTACTTATTATAATTCAAGATTGTTTCATATAAAATCTGAATTCCCGTCTTTAGATGACCTACGCGTATACTTTCATCTTTTCCGTGAATTCCATCTAGCTCATAGTCAGTTAAAAGAGCAGGAATTAGTCCATAGCATTTGAATCCATGCATTCTAAAATAAGAAGAGTCAGTCGTTCCCGGAGATAAAAACGGAGTAATCACCGCTTCGGGCACAACTTTCACTGCTGTTCCCGCTAGAGTTTGAAAAAATTTGCTATCCATCGGAGAAACCGTCGCAGCTTCTGAATGCTTAACTTTTATTTCAATTTTATATTTGTCTGCGATAGATTTTATTTTTGCAAGATATTCATCTGGCACAACGCCGGGTAACAAGCGTATATCCACAGTCGCCTTCGTGTGGTTTGTAATTACATTGATTCCGATAGGATCTGAATCAATCCCTGTAACGCTAATCGTATTCGAAGTCATAGCTCTTAAATGTTTATTCGATTGAATAACACCTTTTAATACCAATTGAATCAGCGGATTACGAGAACGCTTGAGAACGAACGAATTTGGAAAATTACTAGCAACACCCATTTGATAAAAAAATGCAGAGGTAATATCAGTGATGATTGTATCTTCGGAAAATGTTTGTAATTCCAATAGAAATTCCATCATATTCTTAGCCGCGTAAGAAACAGGAGGAGTGCTTCCATGACCCGATTCGCCCTTAGCCTCTAATTCTAACCAGAGAATTCCTTTCTCTGCATATTGAAGATTAAAAATTTTACTACCTTTAACGGCTACTCCATCGGTGCCGCTACCACCTTCATTATGGATAAATTCATAACCTTTAAATAAATCCTTGTGGTTATTCACCATATACTGCGCACCATGCATAGAGCGACTCTCTTCATCTGCAAGAGCAATAAACATAAGCTTATGTTTAAGTTTAATTCCAGATTTTTTAATGAGTAGCATCGCATGAAGCTGCATCATACCGAGTCCCTTCATATCAACAGCGCCACGCCCGTAGATTCTATCTTCAATTCTAATTCCTTCAAAGGGAGGATACTTCCATTCTGCCGCTTCTGCTTCCACTACATCCATATGATTCATAAAAATAACGCCGCCTCCCTCTTCTATTCCAGGAAGTTCGGCAATTAAATTGACTCTATCCGGCTTTCCTAGATAAGAAACTAATTTTACGGCAATTCCATTTTTTTCTAGAATCGCCTTTAGAAAATTGGCAGATTCAATTTCATTTCCACGAATCGTTTTGATTTTAATGTATTTTTGTAAATCATTCGCCGCTTCTTCGGAGATTGCAGTGAAATCAGGAAGATTTGGATTTTCAGACTGAGAAATATTTTTTAACCCTGATTCAGTGAATGCAATTGTATAAAATAAGAGAACAAGAACGAAAGCGAAGATAATAAGGAATATTTTTTTCATAATTGAATTTAAACAAAGAGGAAATATTTATGCAACACTTATTTTTGAAAAAAGAACTTTACTTTTTCTTAACTTTCGATTTCATTTCTTCCAGTTCCCATTCTCAAGATTAAAATGTTAAAGAAAATCTCCCTCAAATTTAAAATACTCTTAGGCTTTATCGCTCTCAATATTCTAATCAATGCTATGCTCGGCATATCTTTATATAGGATAGCGGAAAGCATTTACTTCGAGTCTTTTGTTGCTCATAAGCTTTCCCTAGCCCGTTCCATTTCGTATACCTTTAACAAAGTAGATTTAAAAAATCTATCCGAGCCGAATGCACTCAAACTAGACAAGTTTTGGGAAATCTACAATCAGATACTCAAAATAGAAAAAAAAGAGAAGCATATTGTATGGATATTCGCTCTATACTATGATCGTGAGCAGGATACAATGCGATATGCGATAGATGGAACCATTTTTGGTCTCGATACAGTTTGGATAGAAAATAAGAATTTTGGCTTTCAATTTTATAAAAATGAAAAGCAAGAATACGTTATTCGCTGGAACGCGAACGAAGAAAACCTCCCGTTTAAATTAAAAAGAAAAAATTCCAGTTTTATGCTTGGATTTGAGAAGAATATATTTACAATTAATGGGAAACCAATTTTTAAAGTATTAGAATCAAGCTCTCTTTCTATTCAAATTCAGGATACGGTTTTGAATAAGGATAATAGAGATTATACCCTGCAAATTAATATGAATGGAAATGAAGAAGACTTAGTCTTTAGTTATGCGGAAAAAAATAGTCTATCTTCTGTTCCTGGACTACCTTTTAGAGAAGATAAGGATTTAACAAATCGATTTATTCAGACAATAAATTCATGCGAAGACTATATTCCAAATGACCTTGAAGAAACCTCTTACGGATTATTTCTATATACCGGTGCCAGTATAAAGGAAGCCAATGGCTCTTGCAGCGGATTACTGCTAGTTGCCAGTGATTTAAAAGACGTTTACGCGTTTAGATCAATTCTAATGTATTCTGCCTTAGGTGTAGCCACATTTACTTTTTTAATATCTGTCGTCATTTCCTACATCTTATCTAACTATATTAGCCATCCATTAAATAAGCTGTCCCTCGCCGTACAGGAAGTATCCGCAGGAAACCTTGCTACAATCCTCGAAATTAGTTCCGGCGATGAATTCGAATTTTTAGCTAGAGAATTTAATGTTATGACAGCCAGCTTGCGCAATGCTAATGCGGAAAAAGTAAGATTAATTTCCATGGAAAAAGAACTAAGCCTTGCAAAAAAAATCCAAGACTCTGCTCTTCCAAAATCAATTCCCAAATTTTCCGGGTTAGATATTAGCGTTCTTTATAAACCGATGGATTTAGTCGGTGGAGATTATTACGACTTCTTTGCCATCGACTCGCATCGTCTTGGTGTTCTCATAGCAGATGTTGCAGGGCATGGAGTTTCTGCTGCAATCATTGCTTCCATGCTGAGTATCGCATTTAAAAATCATGTAACACATGCAGAATCTCCCGAGGCAATGCTCAGCCGCATTAATCATACCATGCATGGTAAATGCGGCAATATGTTCTTAACCGCTGCCTATATGGTTATTGATACAAAAACAAAAATCATTCAATTCGCAAATGCAGGTCACCCTTTCGGATACATCTATAGAGCAAGTTCAAATGAATTTTTCCCCTGCGACTCAAAAGGACGGCTACTCGGTGTTTTCCCTGAGTTACATGCGGCTAAGATTGATATTCCGTTCCAGACGGGCGACCGTATCATTCTTTTTACAGATGGAATCATTGAATCCCGAAAGAAAAATGGGGAACTGTATGAAGAAGAGAGACTAAAGCAAGTATTAGCCTCTCATTCCAACTTGAATCCTAAAGCGTTAAATCATAAAATTCTATCCGAATTAGAAGCGTGGCAGGGTTCATCCATTTTTTCAGATGATTTGACTCTCATTATGATTGATTGCAAAGATTGAAAACAAGTCGATTAGTTATTTACTCCTACTTTCTTTGCTTCAAAGTATTTCCAAGTCAACACTGCAAATACAATAAGTAAGCCCAGAGATTCTCTTGCTTCTTCTACTTCCCTATTTTTTACCATACTTAGACTAAATATGGGACTTGCTCCATATCCATTTAGAGCTACTAAAATGGATGCGGTAAGAGTCATAGACCAAACAAAGGAAACTACAATGCCCGCCATTAGAAACGCCTTATAGTATTTGCCCTTAGCCGCAAGAAAGCACATGAGCGATGCATAAGAATAAATTGAAATCCAAATAATAGGATCGGGATCGTTATATTGCACAGCCGCAAAAAATAGAAAAAGAATAGCTAAAATGTAATTTGTAATAGGCATCGAAATTAATTTGCTCCTCTTCCTTTTTGGCTTGCATAATAAACAACTTTCCTAGCACGCATAACGTCTCCGAGTGGTCTGTGTGCCAAAAATGCATTCCATGGATCAAAAAAAGTTTTCTCCATTTTATCAGCTAATGCTTTAGACTCTTCTGAGTCTAAATTTTGAGAAGGAATTGTTAGTTTTGCAACGGTTACGTAAGGAGACTCTGACTCAAGCCAATCTACGGAAGCATCTTCAATAGGAGTAACTTTCTCATCTACAAAGAATTGCAATTGTAAATTAAATTCCACTGATTCTTTCGCCAAAGCCTTTTTAATATCAAGCGACAAATCGGAATTATTCGGTGGTAAATTTGGCTTAGCCACTACTGGAATTAATCGAACACGAGCAGCATACTCACCGCAAGCAATCGGAGACGCAGAATAGAAAGTCTCTGTCATAAACCCAGAAAATGGTTTTCCGAAAGTTTTTACCGTTTTTATAATCTTCTGAATTCCACCAATGATTCCATAAGTTCCCAACATATGTGTCAACAAAGCAAATGGACTCTCTGAAGCGGCTAATACCAACGCGATAAAAGGAGCTGACTTAGGAAAGGAAAAGGCAGATTGATTGATGAGCGTAAAATCTTGATTTTGAGTATTTCCATTTCCAAGAGCACTAGGAGAATTCTGTCCAAGAACTTTAATTGCAAAGCCGCGAATGTCAGGAAGAGAATCTGACTTCACATCCACACCACCATTTGAAATGCGAATCCAGACATCATGAACTCCTGGCTTTGCAAACAACCCCTGGCTTGCATATTCTGGTAATTTTTCTAACACTTGCAGTTTTGCTTGTAAACCACAAATCATTTTTCTATGTAAGGCTCTTCCGTTTCCAAAGATAGCAGATTTTTTCTTCTGAATTTCAACGATTTTCTCTGCATACTCATTGAATCTTTTTTCCTCATCGGCGGCAACGTCCTCTTTCCAATCTTTGCTTGGTGCTTTCATCAAATTATTCCATCCTGTTTTTATATCTAGTTATTCAATTCAAATTGAACAGTATTTAAAACAAGTCTTTTATTTTGGAAATAAACTTATAATGGACAGGCATTCGCGGAGTCCGATTTACTGCTACAGCTAATCGCTTTTACTCGCTTCAATGTTCTCAAGTCAGCTACTAAGTCTTTTTCTGCCTGAGTAAATCCCCCCGTTAAACATGAGAGCGCATCTGATTTGGTCTGAGATACACTCGTTCCCGGCGGTAAAGTAAGTGCTAGAGTCAAATCAGGAGTATTTGCAACTTTGTCGGCAGCCACTGCAATTCTTCCTTTCGACGAATTTACAAATATGAATTCAGACTCTGCGATTAATGTTTCAGGAAAACTAATTCCAGTGGACTCACAAGCAGTGACTACCGAATAAGTATTATTAGCCTTAAATGTATCTTGATCAGCAATAGTAGAAACTGCATCGGATGAAATTCCTGAGTTTAAAAAAGAAAAACTACAAGAAGGAACCGCTTTCACTAAATCATTGGCTTCCGTTAAATTATAAGCTTTTTCGGAAGAACTTAAAAGCAATTCATTTAGATTACATAGTCCACTCGAGCGCCTATCACAATAGACTGTGTTTGTAGAAGTATCTTTGCGTAGACAATTTCCTTTTGCTCTATTTTGAACTAATGTTAAAATAGAAAAATCTACTTTCTGCTTTGTTTCCTTTCTCTTTTTAACTCCATCCATATCGGAGCAAGAAAAAAATAATATCGAAAAGATGAGTAGTATTATCCGCATCATGCTAAAACCTCACTTCAAGTCCGATATTTAAAAGCGGCAAATAGACAAGCCTTCCACCGGGTAATGGCGATTGGATGTAAGGCGAATTCAGAGTATCATAGACGGGAGTGGGATTTGATCCGTTTAGATATGGCTTTGTTACGTCATAATTTTCGCCGGAAACATTTCTCCTCCCTAAAAGGTTGATTACTTCGATATACCCATTGACCACTCCCCATTCATAGTTCTCAAATCGATCCAATCGTATGTCAACTTGTTGAAACTGAGAGAGTC
>Ga0209277_10000294_pt1 | contig 25752 bp, 22 predicted proteins | sample JI81AbrownDNA_FD_187503 | JGI IMG/M metagenome (GOLD analysis project Ga0209277, IMG submission 187503) | Wastewater effluent complex algal communities from Wisconsin, to seasonally profile nutrient transformation and Carbon sequestration -... | ecosystem: Engineered > WWTP > Effluent > Algae... | reverse complement strand
CCGGGAAGAGATCAGAAATGTTTCTCTGCTTATTTTAAAAGAAGAAGGCATTGATGCACTTTCGATGCGACACATCGCCAATCGTCTGGGCTGTAGCGTTGCTAGTCCTTATTCTTATTATGAAAGTCAAATTGATCTCGTAAAAGATCTCATCAAACACGGTGAGGATGAACTTCTAGGTATGTTAAAAAGTGCGATCATCGAAACAAACAATGGAACGACGTTTGAAAAATTGGCCGCCATTGCCCGCGCTTACTTTAAATTTGCTAGTACGAATCGCGAATTGCATAAAGTAATGTTTGTTACAGATTATGGCACCTTACACAGAAAGGCATTTCCGCAATTACCCAAAAGTTATAGATTTTTTTTAGAAACGTTACGGGAGGGTTTTGAATCTGGTGAAATTCGATACCCAATCAATGAGTATACTGCCATTGCGAGACTCATGTGGAGCTGGATGTATGGACTGTTGGTTTTAGATATGACAGGAATGTTACGGAAAAGAAAAGGTTCAGAAAACCCTATCGAAGAAGGTATCTCCTATTTTAAGGCCTTATTTTCTTCGTCTGCGCCGAAATAGATCACCTGTTTGATTTGCATGGTGTTTACACCATGCTATCCACGCGATCAGCGAATACTTCTTCACTTTCTACTTCAATACTTCGTCTTTCTTTTAATCTCAAAAATTCTTTGGCGATGTATTCCGTCACAAGATGAGCATCCATAGGCTCCCAAATAGGATTTCCTATTGAAATTCTACAAGTTCGACTCAGATTGTAGGCTTCAATAAACACTGGTAAGATGGGGAGATTATATCGTTTACTTAAAATCGCCATTCCTCCATGTAATTTTCTTGATTTCCTATAACCTCGATAATAAGTTCCTTCCGGAAAAATTCCTAACCCTAAATTCCCCGCATCGATTCTTCCTTTAATCTCTCTGATCGTCTGAGGATCACTTTCATTCCGATTCAAGGGGATGAGATCCATCGATTTCACGATTCCTTTGATCAATTGTTCTTTTTTATTTTTACGAAGATCCTTTTTTTTACTGCCCTTCGCACGTCTCCCGGAATCATAACTCGTCATCGCAGTCGTATAAATTCCGTGGATCTTTAGCATATGTCGGATCATAAAGGCATCGTAAGGCATGGATATGATTCTAAGAAATTTATTTCGAGGTTTGATATGATTAGAAACTACGATCATAGATCGTCCATGAAATTCTTTTAGAATGTGCTCGTTTTCATAATCACAACTCTTAATTCCGAAAATGAGTCTCATCGGTTTGATGAGACAAATCATTAAAATCCAACCTATGAATCTTCCTAAATAATACACAGAATACCTTCCAATTAATAAATATGAGCTCTCATTTCCAATTTGGTTGCAAAATATTAAGTTACAATTTTGTGTCAAATTTACCTTTGGCATTGAATGCGACTGATTCCATTTATAATTTTGTTTTGTTTTTTGATCTTTCTGAATTGCAAAACTCAAAACTTGTTACCAACAAGCAATGAGAACGAAGGGATTACTTTGTTTTCTCTTGTTTTGATTGCTGCGGAATTCGATTTACTAGAGGAAGCCCGAACAAAAATTGGAAGCCTTCCTTCGTTGTCACCTGGAAGTGAAAGTGACACACAAGCGCGCATTTCTCTAGGCGAAAAAATATTTAAGGACAACTCACTTTCATTAAACTCTGTACAATCTTGCTCCACCTGTCATTTGTTAAGTGGAAACAATGCAGGTACAGATAGGCAAGCCACTTCCTTGGGGACCTTTGGCCAAAAAGGTCGCAGGAATACACCGAGTATATTGAACGTAGGTTTTCTTACTACGATATTTTGGGATGGACGGAAATCAAATTTAAATGATCAAGCTTTACTACCTTTTGTGGATCCGAACGAAATGGCCCTCGCTTCTACCAATGATTTACTCACGCGACTAAATGCTAAATCTGAATATTCTAATCTTTTTACGAATGCATTTCCTGAGGACCCTACCATTCAACTCGCTTCCATCAAAAGCGCGATATCTTCTTTCGAACGAAGTCTTTTATCGCGATCACGTTTTGATGATTTTGTGAACGGAAATCCGTTCGCGATCACAATGGCAGAAAAAGCCGGACTTAGATTATTCCTGGAACTAAATTGTATTCAATGTCACACCGGAAGAATGTTAGGTGGCGAAAAGTTTGTTAGATTAGATTCTAAGTATAGTTATAATTCAAGTGATTTTGGTAGATTTGAATTTACCGGAGTCGAAGCAGACCGTTTTTATTTTCGAACTCCTTCTTTACGAAACGTAACATTAACAGCGCCTTATTTCCACGATGGTAGTGTAAGCTCATTAGAAGAAGCTGTCAGAAGAATGAACGAATATGAGGCTCCACGAACGATCACAGAGTCGGATGTAGCGAGTCTCGTTACTTTTCTAAAATCTCTTTCGGATAAAACAAAATCGAGTCTCTAAATTTAGACTTGACTTTTAGAAACAAGTTTTCATTTTGACCATATCCTTCAGGGAGGAAACAGGTGAAAATCCTGTGCTGACCCGCAACTGTAATACCACATAAGCTCCGTTAAACGAGAAAAAGTGGCAAGCCAGATCTTCCCCGCAAAGAAAACCTCGAGGTTTGGGTTCTTTGCACGTTTATCCTATGCATTTCGTGTATAGATAAAGGGGCCCCGAGGGAAATCGGGGCAACCGAATGGATAAAAAGTTAATTCATGAATTCAGATTGTACGGCGTAAGCTAAAACTGGAGCATGTTTCTATATTCTTATCTATTTATGTTTCCCTAAATTTAAAATTTAGGAGATTCTTTATGAATAAAAAATCAAAATTCACCTTAGCAATGTTAATATTGACATTTGCATTGTACTGTAACCAAGCAGGAAAAGTTGACGAAACGAAGGCTGATGAAAATCTATTTATCGGTTTACTTGTAGGAAATACAAATGGACAGGCGAGCGTTCTAAGTGGTTTAGCCGAAATTAGAGGAGTCTGGAAGGACGGGTTCTGCAGTGGCGGAAGTTGTACAGGCTTTACTTCAACGCTTTCCATCGCTCAGGATCCATCAGGGTTCGGTATATGGACAACTGGATCTGGCTATTATAGAATTATAGAATCTTCGAATACATCTCGATATTTAATTTATCAATATCTTCCATCTGCAACATTTGGAAACGCAAGTAAGTATACTAAAATTCTATGGTCTGCTCCTCAAACCACTGATTGTGAGAATGGCGCTAGTAAATGTTTTTACTATTGTACGGTTTTAAATTCGAGTTTCACTGGATACAGTACCTTAGAAGAAGCAAGGAATGTTTCTACAACTTCCTATTCATCTACAGATCCAAAACGAACTGGTTGTGGCGGATTTGGATGGAGCAAGGCTACATTCATTTCGAACAATCCAACGAGTTGGTAATTTCAAAACTAGAAGCGATCTGAATGTTTCAGATCGCTTTGATAAGGACGGTCACAATGAAAAGACGAGTATTTTTACTATTCCCTGTTTTGTTTTTCGCTGGGTTGACTTATTTTTGTAACCCAACTTCCAAAGAACAAAAAAATGAAACTAATTTAAGTTTGCTTGTTATCTTACAATCGCAGACAGCCAAACCGGATACAAGTTGTCCAGTCAAAACAGTGCCTTCCAATATTCCCATTGCGACGACAATCGTTTCGGCATCCTCCACCATAAGTGGATTTAGCCAATCCAACAAAATCACAAATGGTGTTTGTGGAGGCGGTGAAACTTCAGGATCACTCGATGTTTACTCCTTAAACCTAACGGGCGCAGGGGCCAGTCTCAAAGTATCATGGGGTGGAAAAAATGTTCAAAATGTTTCTGGAGCTGATTTTATTGTTTTTGAGAACGCATTTAGGATTAGTGAAACAAGCGATCGTTACCTAATGGATCCAATGGTCGTAGAAGTTTCCGCTGACGATTCTGTTTATTGCGGTTTCAATTTGACATACGACTCTACCGCTTCCACTTTAAATAAAATCTCATCTTGGGGCGGATTCGCCGGTTTACGTCCCGTTCTCTACAATATGGGATCCAATGCGCTCACTTTGGAAGAAATATTTACTTCGACTGGAAATGGATTCTATCGTGGAGGCGGTGATGGATTTGATTTAGAAGATTTAATTACAAGTGCCACTTGTACAACAACGATTAGAAACGGCATCAAATCAACAGGTTTCAAGTATTTAAAGTTAACTTCAGCTACTGCGGTTACAAACCCAGCAACAGGTAACCCTTATACTTATCCTCACTCATTTGATAATGGTTCGGACATCGATGGAGTCATTGCAAAAAGCATACAATAAAAAATGTTAAGCCGAAATCTCTGCGATAATAACCGTTATGTTATCTGTCCCACCCTGTCCATTGGCTTGTTTAATGAGCAGGTTCACAGTTTCTTCTCCTTGTGTGGAGGACAATATATTCTGAATGTCTTTAGTAGAAACTAGGCCATGAAGACCATCCGAACACACTAATATCTTATCACCTGGCTTCATTTTGAATTTAAAGTCAGCTGGTTTCACGGAATTACCTGGACCTAGTGCCTGCGATACAACATTTCTCTTAGGGTGGCTTTCGGCTTCCTTCGGAGTGATTTTGCCCATTCGTACTAAATTTGAAACAAAAGTTTGATCTTCGCTAATCTGAGTTAATTCATTCTCTCGAAACAAATATAAGCGACTATCACCAACTTGCGCCCCATAGGCGCTTGTTCCATACAGATAACAACAAGTTGCTACTGCACCCATTTTTGACAATTCAGGATTAGATAAAGAGAGATGATGAAGAGATAAATTCGCTTTTTCTAAAGCGACAACCGGCAATTTTTTCGGCTTCTCCATTTTTAATTCCGGCCAATTTTCAATGATATATTTTGCGATTGATTCACTTGCGACTTGTCCGCCTGCGGAACCACCCATACCATCTATCGCAGATATAAAGAGACCTTCTCCACGCAAAGAAAGTTTCGTCCACGAGACTAAGTCAACACTTGTGGCCGTTTCAGCATTTTTACCTCGAATGATCGCGTAGTTGTCTTCATTCTTAGATCGAATTTGACCTACGTCAGATTTTCTAAAAATGGAAACTTTCATTTTTTAGACGGCTGTCCAGCCACCATCAACGGGTAAGGCCACTCCAGTCACGAAAGAAGCGGAGTTTCCGAGTAACCAAATACAGGCGAGAGCAATTTCATCTGCCTTAGCCATTCGTCCTAGTGGGTGCATTCCTTCGATCGCCTTCTTGGTCTCTTCAGGCTTTCCAAAGGCATTTAGAATAATATCACTCATTTCAGTTTCAATCACACCTGGGCAAACGGCATTCACTCTTATTTTTTTATGCGCATATTCTAATGCAACACTTTTTGTTAAACCCACAATCGCGTGTTTAGTGGCAGAATAGACAGCATTCCCTTTATAGCCAACCAAACTCGTAGCGGAACCAACGTTAACTATTGAACCACCATTCGATTTCATGATCTTTACTTCTTCTTTTAAACAATGCCAAGTTCCTGTAACATTTGTATTGATTACAGAAAGGGCCACATCGTCTGGATACTTTTCAATCATGGAGATCGTACCAAGAAGACCTGCATTATTAACTGCTAAATCTAGTTTTCCATATTTTTTTATAATTTGCGAGAATAAATCTGTTATTTCATCCGATTTTGAAATGTCACAACGAATAAAACAGGAATCTGGAGAAATTGTCGATAATTCCGCAATTGCTTTTTGACCTAACTCGACTCTTCTTCCCGACAGTATAACAGTTGCTCCTCGAAAAGCAAGTTCTTTAGCAATATCCAAACCTAAGCCTGAAGTACTTCCGGTAACAAGAGCAATTTTTCCTTCAAATTCTTTCATTCAATTCCTCGACTTCGACTGCTGCCCTCGGGGTGCTGATTTTACTTTCTTTTGATACGCTTTCGTTAATTCTTCTGTTCGTGAAAAGATTACATTTAAATCAGAATATTTTCCATAGTTTAATTCTTCCGCTAAACTTAAGTTATATCTCAATTCGTTTATACAAGCTGTTAGTATTTCTAAAGCTCGTAATTTTTCTTTTCGATATGGCGATTTGCGAGCTCTGGCGGCTGCATTGACAGCTTTTACCGAATACTTTCTTAAACTCGAGGCTAATATCTCTTGTTCTTGTGCTGGAAGGTCATTGGCAATCGTGTAGAGATTTTTTAGCAACTTAAGTGTTGAAATCCAAAGTGGAAATCTTTTGTACACTTCACCAAATTTACGCATATCATCTGAAGTGTTCTTAATGTCTAAGTCTTTTGCAGAAATTAAATCTAAAAATTCCTTAGGGATAGGGACAACTTTACGTTCATTGTAATTAAAAAATAATACCGAGATACGAACTCTTGTGACAGAGACCTGTCCATTATCTTTGGTTAGATGAAAAAACAATTCGAAGGACTTTTCTCGTAAGTTCTCTATCGTAACCCGTGCTTCAACAAGATCTCCGAATAACAACTCTGATTCATAAGTCACTGTTGCATTCGTGAAAATGATGCTTCGACCATAAATATCGAGAACCGAGAAACCTAAATATTGGAAAAATTGAAGATGAGCCTCTAAAACGAGATCGAGAACCGTAGCAAAGGAAACATGCAGTTCTCCCCATAGATCAGTTTTTCTGATAGGAATTTCCGTTTTAAAATGATACCGACTTGGCAATGGAAGTTCTACCTTAGCCATGTTAGCCTGCTACATATCTTTTTTTGAAAATTTCTGGGACCGAAACGGTCTTTTTTTCTTTGTAATCAAAAAATATTAGGACGGTTTTTGCAACTGCGGCAATATTTCCTTTGTCTGTTTTTGCTACCGTGATCAAGTCAAAAGATTTATTTCCAAAATTAGTAGGTGTTATTTGGAAAGTGAGAATTTCGCCGGCTTTTACTTCACTTTTGAACTCAACTTCCATCTTTGGGACAATAATATTGGAACCTGCGATATTCCATTTTGAATCACCTGTCGAGGCTAAAAAAATATCAAATGCCTCATTAATGAGCAGTACCATGTTTTCATATGTCACATGACTCACGTAGGCTCCACTTGCAGTGATGGCACTCCTGGCATCCGCATGGCGCACGGGAAATTTTGTCTCAAAGGCGGGATTGGTTGGAATGGGAATGCCAGTATCAGCCATAAATCTCCGATAGAAACATCTAATCGATGTTCTTCCCTTTCATTATCGGTATTCACAAGATCGTTCTTTAAATTTCAAAAACAAGCTGGACAAAGTCGATGATATACTCTAAATAGTAACCTACTTCAATGATTGGAGAGGACATGGTAGAGAAAAAAAATCAACGTGTTGTGATTACAGGTATTGGAGTCATCTTGCCAGGAGCACTTAAGGTCTCAGATTTTTGGGGACATTTAGTGAAAGGCGAATCACAAATCGACTTTTTGACTAGGTTTTCTACTGAAGATATCAGAGTAAAAACTGCTGCCGAACTCAACCATTTCAATTATAAAGAACACTTACCGGATTTAGACCCTGGACATGCTAAAAATTATAATCGTGAAACACTTGCTATTATGTCAGCTTTAAGCGATGCACAAAAAGATGCGGGACTTAACAGAGATTCGGTTGCTCCGAATCGCGTCGGCTTCATAGATTCCTCGTCCCGTGCATCACTTGCTTGGTGGGAACACGCTTGGACACTATTTAACGAGTCCAAGGATGATGCTCATTTCAATAAATATGCCGTTCTTACTTCCATGGCATCTAATCCCACCAATCTTACAGCCATTTATGCGAATATCCAGGGTTTTGTTACCACTATAACAGCCGCATGTGTGGGTGGACACCATGCCGCGGCTCTATGTTTCCAGGCCATTCGAAAAAATCGAGCCGATATCATGTATGCCGGTGGGCATGAATTTCCACTTTTAAAGCCCTTGATCAAAATGTATTCGGATCCTAGTAGTTCTGTTATGTCCTCTGAATCAGTAAATCCGAAAAATGCAATGAGACCCTATGACAAAACAAGAGACGGATTCATATTAGGCGAAGGAGCCGTATGTCTTTGCTTGGAATCCTATGACCATGCGGTCAAAAGAGGAGCTCGAATTTACGCCGAAATCACTGGAACGTTAAGCTACAATGAAGCAAGCCATGCAATGCGTATGGACATGACAGGAAATAAAGCAGCAAAGGGGATGAGTGATTTGTTACGAATTAGTAAACGCTCTCTAGACGAAATTGATTATTTCTGCGGGCATGGCACCGCGACTTATAACAACGATCTAGCAGAAAGCCGTGCCATGAAATTGTTATACGGTGATGTACCAAAAAGTAAGTGGTCTCCATTAGGTTCGATCAAACCAATCTATGGACACACATTCGGGGCTGCTGGGATTATCAATTTAGCTGCCTCTGCCTTGATGATTCACCACCAAACTTTGGCTCCTACGATCAATCTGAAGGTGCCCGACGAAGAATGTGACCACGATCATGTCGCAGAAGGGGCTAGAAAAACCAAAGTGAATAATATTGTGTCCTTGGCATTTGCCATAGGTAGCCAGTCCTCTTTTGTAAGTGTGGCCAACCCAGCGTAATCGTAATCATGTTGAGAACGGTAAAGATTTTTGAGGATCTAGACCAGATGGTCCAGGAGATGATACCGCTCGGTGCGTATATTCATCTCGCGGCCACGATGTCTCGTCCAAACGCACTTATCTATGCCCTCACACGACAATTTTTCGACAAAAAGCCAGACTTTACAATCAGTGTGGCAGGGATCCATTCTAGTGCACATGCACTGACAATGTCCGGGATCATAAAAAAAGCAATCATAGGCTTTGCTGGTGATAACTATCCTCGTCCACAACCAAATGCATTGTATTCGAATATTCTTAAGGGGGAACCTTTTGAAGCCGAGTTATGGTCCTTGTTAACCCTCGTTCAACGATTGCAAGCGGGTGCGATGCGTTTACCAGGCTTCATTACGAATTCCCTTCTCGGTTCTGATATGATCACAGACAAGGTAGGTAAGTCTGTTTTTGTTTATCCTGCGCCTGATTCAACGGAAGCTGATCCAAAAAAGATTGCCATGCTTGCGCCGTTAAATCCGGATTATACGCTCATTCATGCAGTCATCGCGGATGAAGATGGAAATTTGGTTTTAACAAATCCATCCGGGGAAGGCATTTGGGGTGCCATGGCGGCGACCAAAGGGATCATTGTTACCTGCGAACGAATTGTACCCAAAGGTAGCATCCCTCCTGAATTGATTTCCATTCCAGGAACAAAAGTGATCGCACTTGCGGAAGCGCGTTATGGAGCACACCCTCAATCACTCAGAATTTTACCTCTTCCGCATCTTGAAATTTATAAAGACCTTGTTACTTATCTCGACGATTATGAATTCCAAATTGATGCCAACCAAGCCGCTGCAGGCGAAGAAAAACAAAAAAAACGTTGGATGGATGAATGGGTTTATGGCCCAAAGAGTCATGAAGATTACCTACGTTATGTGGGAAGTCAAAGGTTACGGAAATTAACCAAGATGCCAGATCCCATGCCGATGTTACCTGCTCAGGATCCTGAATCGGTGAATGACTCCGAACAAATGATCATCTTAGCGGCACGCGCCATCATGGAACACGTAAAACGTCGCGGTTATACGACACTCCTGGCAGGCATTGGAGCCGCACATATCGCGTGTTGGACGGCCGCAAATTTGTTAGCAAAAGAAGGTATCTCAGTCCATGTTATGACGGAACTGGGTTTCTATTCCATGACTCCGGCGATGGGAGATGTGTTTCTTTTTAGCCAATTGCATGCGAATGGTTCCAAAGGGCTTTCGGACATCACACAAATTTTGGGAATGTTAGTACCTGACAAATGTCTCGGTGTCATGGGAGCGGCTGAAATAGATTGGTTTGGAAACGTGAATTCCATCGCCACCTCGAAGGGTAAATTTATTGTGGGATCTGGCGGAGCTAATGACATTGCATCTACGGCTGATTGTATCATTGTTGCAAAAGCCATTCGGCAACGTTTCGTTCGAAAAGTTAATTTCATTACGTCAAACGGGGATAGAGTCAAAGAAGCAGTTTGCCAATTTGGCAGGTTTCGAAGGGACAAAATGGAACACCTTTTTGAATTTACGAATTGGATCGCACCGCCATCGGATCCGGAGATGGAGGCTGAGGAAGCCGTTTTGAAATTTACAAGTTGGTTTCCACCTGATGAGGTTCCGCCGAAAGACGAACCGAAACCGACCTCAGAGGAACTCACACTCTTACGATCTCTCGATCCAGATCGCATTTATATAGAGCAGTTTATGGTTTACAGAAGCCTTCCAGGAGATTGATATGAATAGCATGGGCATTGAAAATTTAAAATATTTTGGAGTTGAATTTAAGGGAGTCGGTCACTACCTCCCAGAGAGGATTGTCTACAATGATGAAATCCGAGCTCATTTAAAATATCCTGAAATGCACCCAGCTGAGAAAGCCGTCATTGGAAATATCGGGGTCACAGAAAGACACCGAGTCAATGAAACCGAAACCGTCCCCTATATGGCGATGAAAGCAGCAAAAGATGCGTTAGCCGATGCTAAAATGAAACCAGAAGATATAGATCTCTTTATCCTCGCGAACTGGACGGATAGATACTATTTGCCAGACTTGGCACCACAAGCTTCCAAGTTGACAGGAACAAAAAATGCATTGGCCTTCGACATCTCGACGGCTTGCACAGGATTTGTACATGGAGTACAAATGGCATCCTGTTACCTTCAAACAGGTCGTTGGAAAAATGCACTTGTGATCGGCTCCGAAAGGTTTAGCGTTCGTACTCGAATGGGTGGTTACGGTGAGTTTACAGCAGGTGACGCCGCAGCAGGTGTTGTACTATCGTATACTGGTAGTAATACGACAGGCCTGATCGATTCCTTTCTTGTCGATGAAGCAGACTTGGCTGATATAATTGTGACCGGTCCACCTCCTAATAGTTATGTAAAGAGTTATCCAGAACTTGTTACGAATGCTGCGGATCTCACACTCAAGGCTTTTGATCTCCTTATGGAAAAACATGGATTAAAAGAGAAAGATGTAGATTGGGTCATTCCTCATCCGGGTACTGACATAGTGGTCCAAGATGTTCTGAATCGTATCAAATTTCCGAGAGAAAAAGTTCTAGGTAATTTTGATCGTGTTGGAAACGCTTCTGCGGCATCGATCCCTATCGTAATTTCCGAATATTACAAAAAAGGCATCATCAAAAAAGGGCAATTAATCCTTTCGCCAGCTGTAGGTGGAGGCTTCTATTGGGGTGGCCTTCTTTTCCGTTTTTAGTTTAAAAAGAGAGATAAAGTATGATTTCATTTTCTGGCTACCATATCCGCAAGCGGATGAATGCTGAAGGTTCCCCTTCCCAAGTTTATTTAGGCGTCTCGAATGATGATGGCAAAGAAGTTGTCATCAAATTTGTGTCAATCTCAGATCCTTTACATCCTGCAATTGTCAATCTTAGAAATGAATTCGAAATCTTAACTTACCTTCATGGATACGATTTAGGAATCAAACCTTTTGAATTTCGACGGATGCCCGATGGACATGCCCTGGTCATCGATTATTTAAAAGGTCTTTTTTTGCCTGATATCGTCGCTAACAAAGATGATCACCAGATGCCTATTTCGATGTTTTATGAAATTGCGATTAGTCTGTCAGAAGATCTTGCCGAACTTCACAGACATAAAGTCATGCATAAGGATATTAAACCTGATAATATCATTTACTTTCCAGAAACCTTGAAGGCAAAATTAATCGACTTTGGAATCTCTACTCGTTTATCAAAGGAAGAAAGCGGATTTTACGCACCAAATCAATTAGAAGGCTCGGTTCAATACATATCCCCGGAACAAACAGGTAGGATGAATCGATCGGTTGACTACAGAACCGACTTTTACTCATTAGGTGTTCTTTTCTTTGAACTTTCAACTGGTCAATTGCCATTTAAAGGTTCTGACCTGATGGAAATCATCCACTCACATATTGCGAAACCTCCCAGAAATCCGATAGATGTAAATCCAAAGATTCCTGCTTCTCTTAATGCCATCATACTAAGACTTCTTGAGAAAAATGCCGAAAATCGTTACCAAACTTCCTACGGTTTAAAACATGATTTAGAAAAATCATTCAAATTATTTAAGGAAGGAAAGTTAGGCGAAACTTTCCCGCTCGGAGTAAGGGACTTCTCGGAAGAATTCCGAATACCACAAAAACTGTATGGTAGAGAAGAAGAGCTAAAACAGTTACTTACAGCATTTCATAAAGTAGGAAACGAAGGCACTACTGAAGTTGTGCTGATTGGTGGATATTCGGGAGTCGGAAAATCTTCACTCGTCCGCGAAGTTCAAAAACCAATCACGGCCTTGCGAGGTTATTTTCTTTCCGGAAAATATGACCAATACAATCGAAGTGAACCTTTTAGCGCTATTTTACAAGTCCTATCATCACTGGTGCGAATGATCCTTACTGAACCACCTGACTCGATTGCGAGATGGAAAGAAAGAATCCATTCTGCACTCGGTAGTAATGGTAAAGTAATTACTGATATCCTACCGGACCTGATTCACATTATCGGTGAACAAAAGTCAGTTGCAGAAATGGGAGCGAGCGAAAACGCAAACCGTTTCTACGCAGTTTTCCTTGATTTTATTCGTGTTTTTGCTGATCGAGAGCATCCACTCGCTATCTTTTTGGACGATATGCAGTGGGCCGATTCTGCTTCTCTTCATTTACTTCGCACCTTACTCGAAGACAGGAGCACAGGTTCACTCTTTATCATGCTCGCTTATAGAGACAATGAAACAGACGCGAATCATCCATTCACATTGCTCATTGAAGATCTGAAAAAAGAAACTGGCTCACTTCCTTCCATCATTTTAAAACCGCTATCAAATGCAAATATAGGCGAACTTCTCAGTGATTCTTTATACACTCCGATCGACAAAGTACAACCGTTAGCTGATCTATTGGGATCGAAAACGGGGGGAAATCCATTTTTCATCACTGAATTACTCAAACAATTGATCAGAAAAGATCTCATCCGTTTTGATGGAACTGCCGGATCAGAAGGACAGGGTGCTTGGATTTGGGATCTTTCAAAAATTAAAGATGCAGCCATTTCAGATAACGTCGTGGAACTCTTGTTACAGAGAATGCGATCACTACCGAAAGAAAGCCAAGACCTTCTGAGAACTGCTTCCAGTATCGGTAGTAGTTTTGATCTTTATACACTTGCTCAAATCACTAACTATAGTTACAAAGAGATCATAAAACTCATCGGGGATACAGTAAGCGAAGAATTGTTCATTCCTGTTGGTGAAGAATATAGACGAATTGATTCCCTTACCGATGAAAAAACAGAAGAAAACAAAAACACCGCGCTATCTATCCGACTTCGCTTCCAACACGATCGAGTTCAACAAGCAGGTTATGAGTTACTTTCGGAACAAGAAAGACCGAAACTTCACCTTTCCATCGCTAAAGTTTTACTCTCCTCTACTCCCAAGGAAATGATTGAAGAGAAAATTTTTGACATTGTCAGTCATTGTAATAAAGGAGTTACTTCTACAACTGATCACAATGATTTGAAACAATTTTTAGAATTGAATCGAATTGCGGCAAAACGAGCTCGAAGTGCGGCTGCTTACTCACCATGTTTAGATTATTTAAAATCGGCGGATAAACTTCTAAAACAAATCACTCCAGATGAAAATAAAATTTGGGCCGACGACTACCAATTAGCCTATGATCTTTATCGCGGGTTAGCGGAAGCAGAATATCTCAACGGAAATTTCGAAGCCTCTGAAAAATTAATCGCCAATGTATTAAAACATGCCAAAACACCTTTGGAAAAGGCGGAAACCTATAAAATACTTATCATCCAGTATTCTTTAAAGGCGGCTTATAAGGAGTCCGTTGATGCTGGATTTGATGCCTTAAGGTTATTGGGAATCAATATTTCAAAAGAGAATGTCGATGAGGCGATCGGCAAAGAAGTGGCAAGGATCAAGGAACTGTCAGAAGGAAAAGCCACCGATTCTTTGATCGATGCTCCTCTCATGGTCAATCCAGAAATGGAAGCTGCCGTCACCCTACTAACAGACCTTATGAGCCCATGCTGGAATTCATATCCAAACATGTTCCCTCTTCTCGTTTTTAGAACCGTCAATTTGTATTTAGAACATGGATTAAATCCAGTATCTTATGGTTATTCTTGTTACGGTATCATTTTAGGAAGTGGTTTCGGTCAATTTAAGGATGGGGACGACTATGGAACATTGGCATATAACATAGCAGAAAAGTTCCAATCTAAATCGGATCTTACGAAAGCGGCAAACGTACTTGGAAACTTCACCAGTCCATGGGTTCGTCACGTTAAACATTCGGAAGAAATTAACAGGAAGGGACTAGAAGCGTCACTTGAATCGGGGGAATTCCAACATGGTTCCCTCGGCGCAATGAACACGCCAGTCTGTCTATTTTTTCAAGGGAAACAACTTTCAGAATTCGCAAATGATATTAGTAGACTTGTATTGTTTGGAAGAAAAGTAAAAAGCATACTTGCGACAGATACTGTCATTGCTTTTGATCTAATTGTAAACAACCTGAGAGGTCTTACTCCAAGTGCACTTGAGTTTCGGAATGCTACCTTAACGGAAGAAGAATACCTTAAAACTTGCGAAGATCACAAAGGACTTTATTCGATCACTCTTTATAATATTTTAAAAGCCCAAGCTCTTTATATTTATGAAGAACCCGAAGAAGCGCTAAAATTATTAGAAGAAGCGAATAAGAATATAGTTTTCTTGTTTGGACTCGTGAGCAATGCCGAATTGAACTTTTTTGTTTCCTTATGTTTGTCGGCGTTATATAAAATTAAACCTACGAGCGAACGAAAAGATATCATTGCCCGAATCAAAACGAATCAAAAACAAATGAAAATTTGGGCACAAAATAGTCCCGAAAATTTTTATCACAAGTTCTTGTTAATTGAAGCGGAGATTGCTAGATTAGAATATAAAAACTGGAAAGCGGCAAAACTCTACGACCAAGCTGTGTCTGAAGCTAGAGCAGGTGAATTTGTACAAATGGAAGCGATCATTTCCGAAGTGGCGGCTCGCTTTTGGCTATCCAAAAAGAACGATAGAAACGTAGCCGAGTATTTTACAGACGCGTATAAACTCTACGAACAATGGGGTGCAACCCGTAAATGTTCTGAGTTAAAAGAGCGTTACTCGGATTATATCATTGAAAATAGACAGTTTACCGGCTCAAAAAATTTCTCACTAACAATCTCTGCAACGACCACTGATATGTATTCGGGTCAATCTCTTGATTTACAATCTGTTGTTAAAAGTTCGGTGGCGATATCTGGTGAAATTCAATTCGAAAGCCTTCTGTCAAAGTTGATGCAAATCATGATGGAAAATGCAGGCGCCGAAAAAGGAGTCCTGCTCCTTCGAGATGGAGAAGGTCTTTTTGTGGAGGCAGAACACTCCCTCGGAAAAGGGGAAATGCGAACCATGATGCATGAACCACTCGAAACTTATACCAATCTACCGAGATCAGTCATTTATTTTGCAGAACGGACTAGAGAAATATTAGTATTGAATTGTGCCACCAAAGACACTCGTTTTGCGATTGATAAGTATGTGCAAGAAAACGCGATCAAGTCTGTATTTTGTGTACCGATTTTAAAACAAGGTGCTCTATCTGGAATACTTTATCTCGAAACCAATTTATCGGAAGGTGCTTTCACACCTGACAGATTGCAGACGATCGGACTTTTAAGCTCTCAGGCAGCGATCTCACTTGATAACGCACTACTTTATCAAAGTCTAGAAGAAAAGGTTAGGGATCGGACACAAGAATTGGCACATGCCAATGATGAACTTGCAGAAAAGAACAAACATATCACGGAATCGATTACCTATTCATTAAACATACAACAGGCGATGCTTCCATCCCTAGATTCTTTAAAAATGTCTTTCCAGGATCATTTTGTATTATTTATGCCAAAGGATATCGTTTCCGGCGACTTTTTCTGGCATACAACGAAAAATGATTCAACACTCTTCGCAGTCGCCGATTGCACAGGTCATGGCGTACCTGGTGCGTTAATGTCAATGATTGGCATTAACTCACTCAATGCGATTGTCAATGAAAAAGGAATCACTGATCCGGGGAAAATTCTTGAGGAATTAAATATTCGAGTTCGTACTGTTTTGCGACAAGCGGATAGTGATGCGAACTCTATGGATGGCATGGATATCTGTCTGGTGAAATATACAGGTAGTACCTTGCAATTTGCAGGCGCTAAACGTCCTCTTTACGTGTATGGTCCCGAAGGATATCGGGAGTACAAAGGGGATAAGTCTTCGATTGGTGGAAGACAAAAAGAAGAAGTCAGAACATTTACGACACACGAGATATCGTATACGCCAGGTAAAACGGTTGCATATCTATCCACGGATGGATATACTGATCAATCAAATACGGAAAGGACTAGAGTTTCTACTAAAAACTTCTTAAGAATTGCAGAAGAGAATCTATCCAAGTCAGGTGAGGAGCAAAAAGAAGCATTCTTGAACTTCTTACGAAACCATATGGGAACTGAAGACCAACGAGATGACATCACAATTGCAGGGATCATGGTATGACCCTAGATAAGCTAAATACAAATGGGAGAAAAGTATAAATAACATGCAAAAAATGGATATTTTAACGTACGATCAGTATAAAACGATGGAAGAGCACCGCCTCCTCATCCACTTTAAGGGTGCGCTTTACCAGGATATATTGACCGAGCTCGGAAGCATCATTCAGACTTCGATGAAAGGCGAAACAAAAATTAAAAAGATTTTTGCCGTATTTGTGGAGCTTGCACAGAATATTCTTCATTATTCTCTTGAAAGGATAGTGAACCCAGACGAATCTACATCTGGAGTCGGTATGATTGTCGTGACGGAAAGACCAGAGGGATATTATGTCAGTTCTGGAAACTACATTGCCAGATCAAAGATTTCGGGGATGGAAGAAAAAATTAAATTTATAAATGATCTCTCCCCAGAAGATAAAAAATCATACTATACGAAGCAATTACGCTCTGATCGACCAGACGAAAGCAAGGGAGCCGGCGTAGGACTGATCGACATCGCTCGGAAGTCAGATGCCCCACTTGTCTATTCTATCGAAAATGTGCCAGAAGACAAAACCTTCTTCACATTAACTGCTTTTTTCAAAAAGGAAGATTAATCAATGGAAACGATTCGCATCGCAAGCACGAAAAATTCACCTGAAGTCACTCTCGATTTTGAGAACGGACTTGCGGAGGTTGCAGGAGAGTCTTATCCTGAGAATGCTGTCAGTTTTTTTAAGCCGGTCTTTGAATGGCTCAACCATACAATCTCCCAAAAGAAACCATTTAAGTTTTTGTTCAAACTGGATTACTTCAATACTTCTTCTTCTAAGTGTATCATCGATATCTTGGACCTATTACAAATTTACCACTCCAACGGTGGAAAGATCAATGTGGAATGGTATTATAGACAAGAAGATGAAGACATGAAAGATACTGGTGAAGAATTTTTAGAAGACGTAGATCTTCCTCATGAACTAATCGCTTACAAATGAGTGGTGTTTTCGAAGAAGAGCATGAAGCCTGGAACCAACTCCAAGAGGCACTCAAACAACCAGATTTAAAACCTGAGGACTTGCGTGGCCTTGCAGATTCGATTTCTGCACGGTTCGGTAACCTTTTAAAGCAGACCGAAAAGTTAACAAAGGTAGGCGATTCAGCTCAGAATCGTCTGATGCGAATTCAGAATGAACTCCAGAATTCCAATTCTAAACTTGAAAAATCGATTCGGAATCTTCACCTTTTGTCGGAACTCGGCAAGGTAATCACCTCTTCTCTCGATGCTAAAAAAATTCTCCAAGAACTTTACAACCAACTCAAAGATGAGATGGATCTTGATATCATTTCTGTTGGTAGTTATGATGCTGAGTCTGATAGTGTTAAATTTAAATTTAGCCTCAACCAAGGAAGTTACGTTCCTTCCATTTTTTTAGAAAATCTAAATGATGATAATTATTCCTCGATTTGTATTCGGGGAAATAAAGAAGTAATCCTCGACGATATCACCTTAGAATCACCTGAAAGAATTGCAGGTTTGCGAAAACAATGGGGGGAGGATATTCGATCGATCGTCTATATTCCTTTGAAAGTAGAGGATCGAGTCGTAGGTGTGTTTACAATCCAAAGTCGCAATGCCAATGCTTATAATTATCAACAATTAAATATCATCCGCTCCCTTGCCAGTTACTTAGGCATAGGATTAGATAATGCGGATGCATACAGAAGTCTCTCAAAACGAAATAAAGATCTAAAATCCTCCCTAGAAAAGGTAAGATCCCTGAACGAAAATCTGGCTATTGAGCGCCAAAAATCAGAGAACTTACTGTTAAATATTCTTCCAGGACCGATCGCAGAAAGACTGAAATCGGGAGAGGAAATCATAGCAGATTCCTTTGAAGATGCCTCTGTGCTTTTTGCAGATATCGCTGGTTTTACCGTCCTCAGTTCAAAAATGAACGATGCGTCGAAACTAGTCTCGATTTTAAATGATATTTTCCGTGACTTCGATAATATTACCCAAGAACTAGGTCTCGAAAAAATCAAGACTATCGGAGATTGTTATATGTTAGCTGGTGGGATCCCGAACGCTGCACCAGATCATTTAGAAAGAATGGCGGAGGCTGCACTTAGATTTTGTGAAGTTTTCGAAAAGATCAAAAATAATTGGGGATATGAAATCAACGTAAGAATCGGTATTCATACTGGGGAAGTAGTAGCCGGAGTCATTGGTAAATACAAATTCGTTTATGACCTTTGGGGTGATACAGTTAACATTGCTTCACGTATGGAATCCCATGGCCATGTTGGGAAAGTTCACGTAAGTAAACAAGTTTTCAATCGTCTACAAGACAAATACAACTTTGAAGCAAGAGGCGAAATCGAGGTAAAAGGTAAGGGAAAAATGGAGACTTGGTTCCTGAGCGCCAAAAAATAAAAATCTTCAGTTCTTGATACCTTTCAGCGTTTGCTGCAAGAGAATTCGCTTTTGATGATCTAACTTTTCCTTTTCCTCGTCGGATTTCGCCATCTTATAATAACGTTCATTCAATACGGCAAACCCATGAACGGAACTCCAAACGAACATGGCAAGGCTCTCACAATCTATCTCATTGGTAAAATCTCCTCTCTTTTGACCATATTCAACGATATGAAATAAAGCCAGGTATGCTTCCTTTCCTGCGAGTTGTAATTCCTCTGGAACGGATGACTCGAGATAAACTTCGCCACCAAACATTAACTCAGTACGACGAGGGTGTTCCCACATCAAACGAATATAATTTTCGCCCGCTTGTTCTAGCTTAGCGAAAGAATCCTCGCTGACTTTCCAAGCATCGTACAAGGTATCTCTCAAATCTAAAAAACCCTGCGTCGTTAGAGCAAAAAGAAGATCAATTTTCCTTGGGAAATGGCGATAGGGTGCGGTGTGACTGACTCCAATGGCGGTCGCGATATCTCGAATACTCAGATGATGCACGCCCTGCTCTTCTAATGTTTTCTCAGCTAAACGAAGAACGAGGTTCCTCAAATCACCGTGGTGATAGGAATTCTCCTCCTTCATGTTCTTTTTCATCTTTAAGGATGATTTTTTTTTAATTGTCATGTTTACAGTGTATATATTTAATGTTGACAATGTATACAGATAAATATACAGTGTATACATTGAAGTTTGAGATCAATGTGACTTCCGTCAAGGATTTTTGTATGGACTTGTACGTTAAGAATCTAAACCCATTGGAGAATTTATGAACCTTTTTCAAAAACCAAATGTATCAGATGCGAGAGCACCATTGTATTGGAATACAATACTCATGTTTTTGTGTCTACTTGCACTCACTCCTTTAGTTTTTCTCGATCAGCGTTTCGTTGGCGGCAGCCTAGTTTGGATTAAACCTATAAAATTCGCGCTTTCAATAGGTATCTATTCGCTGACCCTTATTTGGATCCTTCAGTTCTTCCCAAAATCAGAAAAACTATATACTAGAATTTCTTGGACCATAACGATTACTGGTCTCATCGAAATCATCGCGATTTTTGGACAGGCAGCCCGCGGTGAAAGAAGTCATTTTAACATCACAACTCCCATAAACGGTTTAATTTTTACGGTAATGGGAATTAGCATCGGTATTTTCTGGTTAGCTCATCTACTACTCTGTTTTCGATTGATTCAACAGAAATCTCTCCACCCTTTTTTGAAAGAAAGTTTAATATGGGGACTCCTTATTTCCGCTTACGGCATGATTATTGGTTTTTTTATGACAACACCGAGACCAGAACAAATTGAACTCATGAAAAATGGAATTATGATTGCTAATGGCGGGCATACGTTTGGTGCACCAGACGGCGGCCCAGGGATTTCCTTTTTCGGTTGGAGCACGATCGCCGGTGACCTTAGAATTGCCCATTTTTTCGGAATGCATGCGATTCAAATATTCTCTTTGATCGTTATTTATTTTTTTGGTTTCGATGGTAAAAATAATGTATTTACTCTTTCGAGAGTTCCTCTTCGTTTCTTGGGAATAGGAATTCTGGGGATTACACTGACTATGAACTTGCAAGCATTAAACGGTGAGTCCATTTTTCATACATCGATGCCTTACATAACGAGTTACAGCACATTTATTCTATTTGTAACTTCAGGTCTCTTCCTTTTATCAAAACAAACCAATCGAAATCTAACACAATCAGGTAAATAAAAATGAATGCGTCTCAACTATTCCAAATCGTAAACCCGATCGCAATGATCGGATGGGTCATGCTAGTTTTTTTCCCCAATTACAAGCATACAAAAAATATCACAGTGATTTTATTGTCCTCTCTCTTTTTTGCAGGGATCTATATCACTTCTTTGTTACTTTCTATCGGTAAAACAGAAGGAAACTTCAGCTCATTGGAAGGAGTCAGATCTCTATTTTCAAATGATTTGGCATTACTTGCTGGTTGGATTCACTATCTAGCATTTGATCTGTTTGTGGGAACTTGGATTGTCGAGAATGCAAAAATTAACCGAATCTCTCGATTTTTTATCATCCCTTGTTTATTTTTAACTTTTATGTTTGGACCTACAGGACTTCTCTGTTATACGATGTTAAAATTTATTTTAAAAAAACCAATTTTATCCACCGTAAACTTTGAGTAGAGAAAGTATGCGTTCCATACGTTCTTGGTTTTCTGTATGACCATTGAATTGCGCGATCTCCAGAGCTTCGGTTGCTAGGTCGCGACCTGTTTTATGTTCATCGTTATGCACATCGGTTTTGGCTCCCGCTTCTAATAAAAGCGCTAGAACAGAAGAGTTCCCAAACTTACATGCTTCGTGTAACGCGGTATTTTTAGCGATATCAGTCAATTCGATATCGATTCCTGCCTGGATCAGTTTTTTTGTAAGCGATGGCTCGCCAAAAAGGGCACACCAATGAAGAGCTGTCATTTGATTTTGGGAGCGATGGTTTATATTTACTTTGTACTTTAATAATTCTTCGAAGAGCAACATTTTGTCCTGAAGTCGCATAAGATTATTTTGACAAAGTTTAAACAATGAGTTTTCGCCGATTATGTCCAAGTAGTTTGGATCAGCGCCTGATTCTAAAAGGAGTAAAGCACATTGTAAGGAATCTATGGAAGCAGCATCCTGTAACAATGAAAAATGGAGAGGATTTAAATCTGGATTTTCTTTTACGAAATTTGGCGAAACTCCAGAATCTAAAAGTGCCCTCAAACTCTCGGCATCATCACGTGCGAGGATGGAGCTCGGGTCCTTCGGAATGACCATCCTATTGGACAAATCTTCGAATATTTTGGAGATCTCTGCGGGGTATCGTTTTTTTAGAATTTGTAAATAACTTTCATCTTTGGATGCAGACTTTTTGATTTTCTTCTTCAGCACTTTCCAAAATGAGTCACCGACTTGTACTTGATTCGAAATCATAAAAACTAAAGCTTCGTTTAATTTTTTTTCAGAAATGGAAATTTCAAAATCAATGTTCTCTTCAAAAAATTTAATTTGATTTTTCTCAATGCTGTCATCAACTACCCATGATTCGACGAGGAATTGAAAAAGTTGATCCTTTTCTTCGACGTTCAAACGATCGAAACAATCATGAATATATATTATATTTCCAGAGAGAAGTAAAACTTTGGCAGTCAAATAGTTCGATAAAAAATCAGGAAGTATGACATCACTCGAACCATCCGGTTTAAATTTAACAGCATATATCTTTTTAGCATCGAAGGCACCATAGATATAAGTATTATGATGATCTGGTATCGCAAAATATAACCGACCCTTTACATATCTCGGATCTTCATCCTCAATATAAATAGACAAACGATACCCTGTATTGGCACGATAGTTACTCGAAACTAATACTTCTCTGGTTACGTCTGCGGAATCCGTCGGCTTAAAATCAAATTGTAATCCCTTCAATTTTTTCGGATTTAGATTTCCCGAAATCATAACAAATGTTTTTGGATCGAGCAAATCCTTTTCATCTGGACCAACAAACAGAACCCGATTCTCGAACCAAAATACATTGATCTCTTGGTAAAAACTTCCTTCAAATTGTCCTCGAATGGGGGATTTCGGAATAGGCTGATCAAAATTTAAATCGAATAACGTGATGTTATTTTTTGAATTTTCTTGTACATCGGAAACTGGAACAGTTTCGCCTTGGGTATTTGTGAATGAAAACGGCGTAAGGGCATGACATCGTATGCAACGAAAATTGCCATGTTTGCCAGCAACCTTAAATTCTGAGATTTGATGCTCCGCAAAACAATGTTTGCACTTTAAGAGTACTTTCATATGAAACTTATCTCAGAATATAAGAATTGTTTTTTAGGATCTAGCAATCTAAATTTATTAAACTGTGAGTAAGAAAGGGAAAAGTTATGCCAAGAAAGAGCTATTTGATCATAGGTGGTGCGGGGGAAGCGGGACAGAGTGCCATCGAGTTTTTGAAACTTTACGACCCGGATTGTATGCTAATTGCAACCACATCCGAAAATTCGAATATTCCTGGAGCAGACCTAATTCTTAAAAATATCAAGGCAGGACCTGAACTTGTGGGCCAAGTAAAGGATGGATTCGAAACTAACAGAATATCGGGAGAACTGGAAACAATTATCTATACCCCCGCACTTGGAGAGGTGGGGTTTCCTGTCAAAGAATCGACTCAGGAGTCTATCGAATCAGCTCTCGGAATTTCCTACTATCCGATGTTAGATCTTGAAACCTTTTTTTCGCCTAAACAAACGATAGGATACTCTGCATTCTATTGGTTACCTCATACTCTGGCTTTTTATGGCGCAATGGGTTTTGTGAAATACAAAATGGATGAATGGGCAATTTCCTCACCTGAAAAAAGGAAAATCATTCGTGCAGGAACTTTTTTTTCAAAAAGTGTCAGAGGAATCTCGATTGTCCTCCAGCGAACAATGAAATCAACTCTTGACCCTGACCTCTTACAATTGAAAGAATCTTACCTCTCCTCGGGGAAAAAGTTCCAGGAATTCTTTTTGGATTATGCTTGGTCCCATGAAAAAGAATTCGGACAAGCTGCCGGTTTTGGTAGTGAGTATCGGCCGACGACTCGCGCGGATCTAAGCAGAGGACTCGGAAATATTCTGAATCGTTCCGAACCAATAGCCACTGTCCTTGGTGATTGGGACTGGTATGAAAGTGCTTTACCCTCTTTGCCAGCCTGGTTTAAGGTCTAAAAATCACGTTAAACAACTGTACTACTTTGTTTTAGGAGAATCAATGAAGTCTCGATTTTATTTACTATTGATATTGAATCTTTTTGTCTATTGTGCACAAAGCACTCGCCCTTTCGAAAAAGTATCCAAAGGAACTTTTTCTAACACAAACTTGATGTTAAGTAAAATTAAAAACAGAGGACCAATTAAATTTCAGAAATTTATTGCAGCGGACTGGTCCGTAGACCGAGAGGGACTCATCGATTTTGATGACCCGAAAGTAGAGCAAGCTCAGCTTGAAGAAGGTTACGAACCCATTCAAATTTATTTTTATCTACTCGAACATCCAAAGTATGGAAAGTTTTTAATTGATTCGGGAATTTCGAATGGATTCAAAAAAGAAAAAAGTGAATGGCCTGTTTCGAAATTGGTTCGTTCGGCAATGAATCTTGATGAATTAAAACTTCATAAAACGTTAAACGAGGTATTGTCAGAAAATAAAATATCTCTCCAAGGTGTTTTCTTAACCCACATGCACTTAGATCATATCATGGGGATTCCTGACCTACCGAACATCACTCCTGTATATGTCGGACCGGATGAATCTAGTCATTCGGCATTTCTTAACATGTTTGTCCAAGGTTCCACAGATAAGCTTTTCGGTGAGAACGTCAAAATTGAACACTTAGAATTTGAAAATAAAAATCCTGACACAATTCAGATCATCGACTACTTTGGAGATGGATCATTTTTTGTTCTATGGGTAAGTGGACATACACCTGGAAGCCTTGCTTATCTTATCCAAACAACTAGCGGCACAGAACTGGTCGTAGGCGATACTTGTCATACCGCCTGGGGATGGGAAAACAACGTACCTCCTGGAGACTTTACTTCTGACAAAAAGCGAAATAGAGAAAAACTGGCTATGTTAAAAGAAATCAGTTTTAAACTTCCGAAAATGAAAGTTCACTTAGGTCACCAAAGCTTAACCGCGCCGAACAAGCCAGGTGCTCAGAAGAAGTAAAACCAATCCAATGATCTTTTGAATCGAGATGGGTTTTTCGGGAAATCCTAGTAAACCCCATCTCTCTAAGATGATAGATGTTGCTATCTGACCAAACAAGAAGAAGACGATCCAATTGATGGCACCTAACTTTGGAGCAAAAACCAGTGCAGACGTGACAACAAAGGCTCCGAGTAAACCACCTGTCCAAACCCACCAGGCTTGCGTTTTTGCTGTTTCCAATAAATAACTTCCGCTTTTAAATTCTCCCAGAAAAAAAGCTATGAGACAGAGAGCAAGCGTACCGACTAAAAAGGAAATCGACGAAGCAAACCAAGCGCTACCAATATTTTTTCCAAGAATAGAATTCACTCCAGGCTGGATAGACATGAGCATACCAGAAAGTACGGCAAATAGAATCGGAATTATAATATTCATATACACAGTTTAATTAAGAAACCTTGAATGCAAGTATCTTGGTATAAATTTCCCGGAGTAGATGGGAAGAAAATACCATTGCCAAAATTAATAAATTTTATCTGGCAATGGAAATAAAAAAACTACTTAGTTTTAGGTTGGAAGAGATGGGCAAAACTTTTCCAATTCGCATAACCCATAAATGCATTCGCTAGTACTAGAAAAATTCCCACAGGTAGACCCGTCGTATCTAAAAAAATATGAACAAAAAAAATGTTTATTATGATCGGCGAGATCACTATCAGCGCTAGTGGAACAAACCTTCCCGTGAGAAGCGCAATTCCGACAACCAGTTCTGTACCTTTCACTAAATTCAACAGATAACCAGAAGCTTCCATGCCTTCGTTGAATATCTTCATATTTCCT
>Ga0209277_10000293_pt1 | contig 25753 bp, 24 predicted proteins | sample JI81AbrownDNA_FD_187503 | JGI IMG/M metagenome (GOLD analysis project Ga0209277, IMG submission 187503) | Wastewater effluent complex algal communities from Wisconsin, to seasonally profile nutrient transformation and Carbon sequestration -... | ecosystem: Engineered > WWTP > Effluent > Algae... | reverse complement strand
CTACCACAAAAAAAGTCACGATAGGATTTAAGGTCGTAACGAGCACTCCTCCTGCACCCGGAAGACCATTAGTTAAACCAAGAAAGAAAAATTGATTATAAAATGTGTATATTATTCCTCCGAGTAAGACATCTAAATACTCTTTCCCCGATTTAAGAGAAAAAGGAATTTTAAATATAAACATCAAAGGAATGACGGAGATAAACGTAATTAAGAATCTCCAAAACACTAGAACATGGATCGGTACTAGATTTGCGATTAGCTTCGCTATCGGCCAAGAAATTCCCCAGGAGACCATTGCGACGATAAGAAGTATAAAAAATCTATAGTTCAAAGAATGCCTGCTTTTAATAAGTACAGGAAAAAATATGTCGTGATAAAAGATATCGGAATTCCTAAACCTAACATCAGACTCGCAAGATGAGGAGAGAGATTCCGATCGATAGCAACGATGGTCGATGTGATCATGGGTGCCATCGCGGATTCTAAAACAATCGTTTCATACATCAATCGTTCTGGGACAAATCCTCGATAAAGTAGCATAATGATGATAGGAGAGAAGATGAGTTTGAATACTAAACCTATTGCCAAATCTTTTTTGTATCCGTTTAATGTCCGTAAGTTTAACAAAAAACCAACAGAAACTAGCGCCAACGGCGACAAAGTATCACCTAATCTCTGTAAAATTAAAATAAACCATTCAGGATAAGGAAATGGTCGGAGAAATATAGCCAACAAAAGTGCTTGCACTGGGGCGAAGGTAAGAACTCTCTTTAGCAAACTAGAAAGATTCCAAGACTTCCCCTCCGACAAAGTGGCAATCATCAAACCCGGAAAACTTAAAACTAAAAAAGTTCCAAGCTGGTCAGAAACAATTGCGTAACCAATTGATTCCTCTCCCAAATAAGTCTCCAGTAAGGGGATTCCTACAAAGGAAGTATTCCCGAGGCCAGCCGTCAAAACCAAACAAACCGCTGTTTTCGGAGAAATGAGTTGAAAATACTTTAGTGTGAAAAAAAAACCCGATGCAATCGTAAAAATGATCCAAGGCATGATAGCAGGTAAAATGATATTTGCTGAAACTTGGATTTCGTGAATGTGACGCAATACCAATGCGGGCAATGATACATTTAACACAAATGTGTTCAATACTTGGGGAGTATTTTCTGGAAACTTGTTTGATTTCCGAAAAACAATTCCTAGGCAGAAACACAGAAGTAACAAAATGATATTTGACACTTTTAATAGTTTAGAATGGAAGAAATCGAATCTTTCCGCATAAAAATACCATTCTCTTTTCTTGGAGCATCCAAACCAAATTCAAATATTTCTGCAAATCCGTTTGCAAAATCCACGTAAATTGATTTTGAAGAACTTTTAAAATCAAAAACAGATTGTTCAATCAATTCAGCCAGTGCGACGATTCCATAAGCTAAATCGGAAATATAAATACGATTCATTTCTCGCCACTCTTTCGATTTTTGATTTAATGCATCAAGTAGTTCTAAGTATTTTTTCTTAATTATTTCATTCGCATAACTAAGCTCAGAGAACTTATCAGAGTCGATGGTTAAATTTTCTATCAATGAAGCGTAATCAGAGAATACTTTTCTTTTTTGAAGAGCATGCAAACAATGATCGGTTATGATTAAATGTGTACCCTCCCATGTCTCATTTATGATGGAATCATTATGCAAGCGGGGCAAAGGAGAGAAGTCACCGACAATACCATTTCCACCTAAACAAAGAATGGCTCTTTGTGTGATCGTGCTCGCTTGGGAAGATGATTTATATTTTAGTAGTGGGATTAATATTTCACTTGCTCCATGTTCTGTCTCGCTCAAGTGAACCGATCTAAAATTTACAAAAGTCATTGCGGTTTGCAGAATTTGCATTTCAACGAGAGATCTTGAAAAACTTGGAAACTCATTCACATGTCTACCGTAAGCAGTCCTCCATTTTCCATATTCGAGAGCTTCCATTACTGCTCGCCTCGCATTTCCGCAAGCACCAAGACCTACATGAATCCTGGAAACCTTAATAATATATCTGATTAGATTGACTATTCCATGTCCGGGTCTTCCAAATTCCTCCGCTTCCACATTATCGTAAATAATTTCAACAGTGAGCTTTCCACGAGAGCCGATGATGTCTTTTTTTCTAAGTATATGATGTCCATTGAGTTCCCCATTTTCTTTGAATCGTGGGACTAAAAACATACCAATTGTATTTGTCCCTTCCAACTTTGCAGTTGTTACCCAAAGGTCGCCTGGATTGGAACAAAACCACTTTTCGCCAGTTAACGACCATTTTCCGTTTTCTGATTTTTTGGCAATGGTTCGATTCGCTGATACATTGCTACCACCGACACGTTCCGTTACATATTGTCCGGCCATGAAATGAGATGAACTTCCTTGTCCTGCGACTAGTGGTAAATACTTCTCTTTTTGTTTTTCAGAACCAATCTTTTTAATTGCGAGGATCATTCCATCGGTCATCGCAAGGGGGCAGGCAACTCCTCCTTCCCCATTCAAATTCATTAAATAAGTTAGCGCATAACGGTGAATATTCGGAAAATCAAATTTCCATTCTTTGTGAAAATCTAAATTGACGACTCCATATTCGTAGGATATTTTTCTGGACTCAATTTGCTCGGGAGAATACAGAATCGAATCAACACGTTCACCTGTCCGATCAAATTTTATGACCTCTCCATATTTTCCCTCTTTATGGCTTTTTTCAGTAAGCTCGTCCAGAACGCCTCCAACAAGCACCCCATAACCATTGAGGTGAGATTCTAAGGCTTGTTTGTGTTCCTGATCGAAAGATTCCGTGTATCGAAAAACCATGCGTTTCAATGCCTGATCTAATTCATAAAAATTCTTTCCGCGAAGACCTCGGTAATTTGAAATATCATAGGGTTTTAAGGAAGGGTGATCAGAAATATGATGGTTCATAGTTCCAATTACGCAAAAGTCTTGAGGTTTCACTAGCAAAAAAGAAACTCCTTGCTATTTTGGTAAAAGGATTCAATTCAGAGAAATGGTATCGAAGTTAGATCTAAATAAATCTAAACAAGTTCTAAGTGATGTGATTTTTGAATTACAAAACCAAAGTGACTCCATGCATTGGTTTTTAAGTTATGATAGATTAGCTGAACTTCTAGAGATTCGAAAAGAGGACTGTCTCAGAAAAATCTATCAATTCCGAAGTACGAAACCGCAAATGTCCCTTACTGGCGGATTCCATGAAGTCGACGGGGATTATTTAATCGATTTCCTGACAGAAATTCTTGATCTTGATGACATACCAAATGATTTCCTAAAAGCAGGAATCTTTTTAAGCGAGAGACCTCTGTATGAACTGCGTGAATCCTATAAGTCATTAATTCAACGAACAGTCGAAAATCATAAATTGGATAAAGAATTATTACTGCTGCTGGCTACGGCGACTATCGATTTTGATGATGCAGTAGATTCTTATCTCATGGACAAGTTTGAGATTGATTTTTTTGTCAAGCGTGCCATTTTTTTCTTTTTAGAATTCCATAATATTCATCCGGAGTATGGCGCAGAAGAATTTTTAAGAGATTACTTACATGCTCTGATCCCGACGAAAATATTAAATTTCCGAGACATCACCAAAGAATTTAGAGACAGAACTTATTACGAATTATTCGGTCGTCTTCGATCAGAGAAACCGAAAAAGAAAAAGATCAAAAAGAAGTTGAATTTAGAATTAGAAGAGCTTCTTTCGTTTTTCGATTTGGAAGTAGAAGCAACGATTGGGGATATCAAAAAAAAATTTAAGGAACTATTAAAAAAATATCATCCGGATATAAATAAAAAAGGCGAAGAGATGACAAAAAAGATCATCATCAAATACAATCGCCTAATTATGCTTATGAACGAAAAATGAGTCTACTTCACTTTTATTTGAAACAGATATTTTATCTCAATATTGTCCTTTGCTTTCATGAAAAGTAGTGATGGATTTTCTATTTCATATTCTGAAAATTTAGCTATGACTTTGCCATCAACTAGAATAATATTTGGGTCAACCGAATCAACTTTAGCGACAGAAGAAAAGTCTTTTGTTCTCCCGTGAATAGTCAATTTTCCTTTTACCACATAACCATCAACGTCCGGAGAAACTGTTTCAATTTTAATGAGCACGTTTGGAAATTCTGGAAATCCTAGAATCTCGTGAATATGAGAGTCCCGACCATCGTCACCTGATGAAATTTTTGTCACAGGAATTGTGATTAGAAAAGGAGATTTTAAGGAGTATTTTTTTCCTGATTGTTGAAGATTTACTGTTTCTAAATTAATCTCGTTACAAATCCCCGTAACATTTTTTGTCGTATGATCGACAAAAAAACTAATTTCTTTCCTTAAAACTTCAGACGCAAATAAATTACTCGTCAGTAACGAGAGAGCCAATGTGAAACCAACAAACGTATGATTGTATTTCATGAAATTTCCTTTTCCCTTCAAAATGTAATATCTAACACTGCGATCGAAAGAGTATAAAACTAATGCAATGACACCGAGTGTTTAGCTTCCCGCTTCTCATTAGACTTCGACGCAAACGAAAGTGGGATATTATTTGTTGGTTCATTTAAGCATCAATAACTGGCAGCAATCTGGTTGGAAAATTGGATCATAAAAGACACAGTCATCGTTGTGGAAAAAAACGCTAGGAAGAGAGAGATAATAAATTTCATTCGAAGCACAAGTCTCAGGAAAAAAAAGATTCAAATATTTTTATCGTTAATAAATAGAACCTTTCCAAGTAGCTAGCCCGCTACCTTCAATCGGAAATGGATCCCCCAGATATTTTGGTGGAGTATCCCAAATGATGTCCCAGAATGCTAACTGCCTGGCAAAAAATTCGCGCAAACCGTAGAAGCCTTCTTTTTTGTAGGTTCTTAAGTTACATTCATACGCAAAAATAGATAAGTTCAATTTGTTTCCCAGATACATTGCCCTCGGTAAAAAAAAGTTTTGGCTCACAAAAATAGCATCGTTTACTTGGAACACTTCTTTTGCCCGAATCAAAGTATCAAGAGTTCTGAAACCGGCGTGATCTACAAACAAGTCTTCTGGTTTTACTTGGTTTCGTAACATAAAGTCGAGCATCGGTTTCAATTCGTTGTAATCGATCTGGCCATTGTCACCCGACAGAAGGATTTTTTTAACTTTTTTTGCCTGATAAAGTTCCAAGCCACATTGCAATCGATCAGAAAGAATTGTTGAGGGGGTACGACCATGGACGGATGCTCCTGGAATGATAGCAACTTGAGCGTCTGGCAAGTTTTGAACGTTTGCCGAATGTATGGAATTTTCGTAGGCCGCTTCAAAACGCGAATCGACGTAAAAACCAGTGGCAAGGCAAAGTAGACATAGGATGCCAAGTAATTGGAGCGGGTATTTCCACTTGACCGAGGAAAGGAAACGCGACGTCATATCTATGTAGTATTTGAGATGGCTCATGAAGAAAAAAATCGAAGACTTAAAATCTGTTTTCTCACAGGACAATCCTAAAATCAAGAAACAGATTGATCGCGTCAAAGAAAAAGGTCACCAGAGAATGACTGTTTTGGTCATTCCCCATGGATATGACAGTTCTTTCCATTTTCAAATTTCCGTATTTACGATCATCTTTTTTGTCGGGTTATTAGTCTCCTTACTTACGATTGCCATTTTCGCCGTCGTTCGTTCCAGTAACACTCAATCTCAAATCAACCAGCTCTCAGAGATCTATGGAAATTATTTCGATACCTACCTTGCCCACTCCAACCAATATGAAGAGATGACAGAAGAATATTCTAAATTAAATGAAAACCTACTCGAATTATTTTCCTTAATCGATGGCCAAGACGAGGAATTATTAAAAATACCCTCAGAGGACGACATACAGGCAAATGCGTATGAAATTCTCCAAAGAGAAGAACGGGAAGATCGTCAGTTAGATGTAGGCAGAAAGTATTTAAATGAAATTTATGGCCTGCGAACTCTAAAATCAAAAATGGGGGCGAACCAAAAATTAGTAGATGCCAATTTTGATTTTTTATACCATCGCGCCTCTATTTTATCTGCTACACCACTTCATAATCCAATGTATTCGTATAACATGACATCTCCGTTCGGAATGAGAAAATCACCTACCTCTGGTTACTGGGAATATCATGACGGTGTGGATTTGGCCAACGCAACAGGCACTCCGATTTACGCTACGGCTCCGGGTCGAGTAATCAAAGTTTCCTATGGCAATGTCGGATATGGTCACCACATCATCATCCAACATGATTTTGGATACAATACTTTGTACGGTCACTGTTCACGCATACTCGTAAGAGCTGGACAAGATGTAAAGCAGGGAGACCTAATAGCAGAAGTAGGGGCAACGGGAAATGTGACAGGTCCACATCTTCACTACGAAATTCTCCAGACAGATGAAGGTAAATTAGATCCAGAAGAGTATATGCAATCAGGAATTTATTGATTGGAAGCAGAAGAAAAAATAAAAAAACGAATTAAATCGCTAACTAAAGAATTAAATTCGCATAACGACCGATACTATAAAGAAAACCAGCCTACCATTCCGGATTCGGAGTATGATGCGCTCCTGGATGAACTCAAATCCTTAGAAAAAGAATACCCGAATTGGATTCAAAAAAATTCTCCAACCAAATCTGTCGGCTCCGATTTAAATTCACAGTTTACAAAATTTAAACATCTCGTTCCGGTGTTGTCTTTAGAGAATACCTATAACACCACCGAGTTAGAAGATTGGATCACAAAAACTGGGAATGATTTAGAATACTCGTTGGAGTGGAAAATTGATGGTGCTTCCATCTTGCTCTATTATGTAGGTGGGAAATTAGAAACTTGTGTTACGCGAGGAAGCGGTGGAATTGGAGATATAGTCACAGAGAATGTAAAAACAATACCAAATCTACCACACTCGCTAAAATCAAAAAATACAGTCACTGTACGTGGCGAAATTTTCATGAATTTTTCCGATTTTGAAGAATTCAATGAAGAATATGGTGGGAAGTTTGCTAACCCAAGAAACTTATCTGCAGGTTCAATCAAACACAAAGATCCCAGCGAAGTCGCTAAACGCCCGCTAAGGATATATGTTTATGACGCTTATTTCGGAAATGGAAGAAAAGGCATATCAACCCATGAAGATATACTTGGAATTTTAAAAAAGGATGGATTTCCTTTAGCACCAGATACCGAAATCATCACAGGGTCTAAGTTAATAGAGAAAATCACAAGCTTTAAAAACAAAAAGGATACGATGCCCTTCCCCGTTGATGGGTTAGTCATAAAACTCAATCTCCTAGAAAAAAGAGAAGCACTAGGTGAAACTTCCCATTCTCCTAGGTGGGCTCGTGCATTTAAATTTGATGCTTTAATGAAGGAAACCGAAATTGAAGCAATCGACTTTGCCATAGGAAGAACTGGTAAAATTACACCTCGGGCCAAAGTGACTCCAATTTTACTTGCTGGGACAACTGTCACATTCGCCACCTTACACAACCAAGATTACATCGACCAACTTGGCGCCGGCATCGGAGCCAGAGTATTGATATCGAAACGCGGAGAAATTATTCCTGCAGTAGAAAAAGTAATCACCGAACCTAAGCTAGGCGTATTCCAATTACCAGAGAAGTGCCCTTCTTGTAAAACTAAGTTAGTAAAAGTTGATGAGTCGGTAGATTATTTTTGTACCAATCGTCACTGTCCAGAGAGGGAAAAAAATACACTGATATTTTATTGTTCCAAAAAACAGATGAATATAGAAGGACTCGGTGAAAAACAAATTCAGCTTTTTTATGAGAAAAAGTGGGTTCAAAAAATTTCTGACTTGTACAATTTACACAAACGCAAAGCCGAATTACAAGAATTAGATGGATTCGGTGAAAAATCTGTCCAAATCATTCTTTCTGGAATTGAAAAATCGAAGGAAAAAGATTTTCGTTTTACTCTACCTTCCTTGGGTTTAAATGAAATTGGACCAAAAGTTACTGAAATATTAATCGAGGCAGGCGTCGATTCTTGGGCTAAACTTGTTGAACTAGCGAAAAAAACGAATGCGGAAGAAGAATTAAAATCCATTCACGGAATTGGTCCAAGAACGATCGCAGCACTTTTACAGCATACAAAAGATAAAGAAACCAACAAATTGATAAAAGATCTTATCGCGTTTGGAGTAAAGTTCACAACGGATGAAATTGAAAAGAGTGCCTTACAACCATTTGTTGGGCAATCCTGGTGCGTTACTGGTAGTTTTGAACGTTTTCAACCGAGAGACATAGCAATGGAAATCATTACCCGACACGGAGGAAGAAAAGTATCCTCCGTTTCCTCAAAAACAACTCATCTGTTATATGGACCTGGTGCTGGCTCTAAATTGGACAAAGCCGTAGAACTCGGAATCATGACGATCAATGAAGATGAGTTTTTGAAAATCCTTAAAAAGGAAAATATTCCCTTTTAAGATTTACAGTCTTGTTTCAAAGTGGAAGTGACTTTGATATCGACTGTAGGCCAGAGTTTGCTTTTGCCATCAGAACCTTTGTGCAGTTCGGAACACACTTCGTTTAATTTTTGAATTCCTTGGCCAAGACCTAGTTTTAGAACATCGATAGTACCTTTCAAAACGATTGTTTGCTCATTGATTTCAAAAGTGACAGGAAAGGTATGTTTTAGTTTATTGAATTCTAAATTTAAGGAAGCAGTACCTCCCTTCGATCCCGTTACGATATTGGAAAAGTTACCTTTCAATTCCGACCCACTCTTAACGGATCCAAAAAAGTATGTTTTGATTTTTTGATCGCGTTCTGGATTATTTGAATCAATCGTATCTGTGAATACAGTAAAATTCAAATCCTTCACTGCCTCGAGGATCGATGTTGTCTTCTTTGTGTTTTTTACTTCCAATTTCTGAATCGTTCCCTTAACACCTGTTTTTTCAGAAAATTTGAATGCAGTCCATTCTAACGTTGTTTTCTCAGAATCATAAGTAAATTGGCATTTTTCCTGGGCAGAAATCGCTGCTCCAAAGAGTAAAAAAGGAAGGATTAAAATATAACGAAGGGTGTTTTTCATGGAAGTTCCTCTGATGAATCCGTTCATCTTGGTTTAGACTCGGCTGGCAAGCAAGATGAAGAATAAATCAGTAGAAAACCGAGTCATTTTTATGGACGAGAACTTGTAGTAAAAAACAGCTTTCATTCTCTAGCGAGTTGTAAAATATCTTCCGTAAAGAGAATCAAATTTATGCATGGTGAAGAGTCATTATTAACGGATATCGGATTGAGTATTATCTTTGCGACCATACTCAGTCACATCGCACGAGTATTAAAACAACCACTCATACTTGGTTATATCATTGGGGGGGCGCTTCTCGGCAAAGAGATGGGGTTTTCTCTGGTTACGAATGAAGCTTCCATCGAGCTCATTTCGGAGATTGGTCTCATCCTTTTACTTTTCATTATCGGACTTGAGATTAACCTTTCTGAACTCGCGAAAATGGGAAAAGCGATGTTTTTATTAGGTATCTTGCAGTTTACCCTCTCCGTTGCCTTTGTCTATTCTGTATTTCCATTTTTAGGACTTCCTATCGGTACGGAAAAATTTGATCTGCTTTATATTTCCGTAGCCCTTTCCTTAAGTTCCACGCTTATCGTTGTTAAACTATTACAGGACAAAGTGGAAATCAATACGCTTTCTGGAAAGTTAACTGTCGGGGTATTGGTATTCCAGGATATCTGGGCGATTCTGTTTATGGGCGTTCAGCCAAATTTAAATAATCCTGAGATTCTCAAAATTCTTGCTTCAATCGGTATCATCGTTCTTCTCCTTATTTTTAGCTTTTCCATGAGCAAGTATGTTCTAGCCCAGGTTTATAAAGCCTGTTCGAGCAGTCCTGAATTGGTACTTTTAACATCAATTATGTGGTGTTTCGTTGTCTGCGGTGTCGCAGGTGAAGTTGGTCTCTCGAAAGAAATGGGTGCCTTAGTTGCTGGTATGAGTATTGCCGCATTTCCGTATGGAGCAGACGTAATCTCAAAACTAATTGGCATTAGAGATTTTTTTGTTACCTTATTTTTCGTGGCTCTCGGATTAAAAGTTCCGATGCCCAATGTCCAAGTCGTAGCAATTTCATTTGCAATCATTGCCCTTATGTTTTTCGTTCGTATGATAACGATTGCACCTGTTATCATTAGCCTAAAGAAAGGAGTGCGAAACGGTTTTTTAACATCCCTCAATCTAGCACAAATATCAGAATTTTCCTTGGTGATTATGGCTCTCGGTGCTGGATTTGGACATGTCACTGGTCAACTAAAGGCCGTTATATTAACATCAACTATCATTGCGTCAGTAGTTTCTACCTACGTCATTATGTTCAACCACCCGATTGCTGCGGTTCTCACAAGGTGGCTTTCAAAATTTGGGATCTCGGATCAATCGGAAGAGGAAAAATCTGCCGATGGTGCCCATGGCCATGCCGCGGGTCACGGTGGGGGTGAAGTGCGCGATATCATTGTACTTGGATATTTTCGCATAGCACGCGCATTCGTAAGTTATTTAATCGATTTATCTCCAAGCCTCACGAAACGTATTATCATTGCAGATTACAATCCTGCCTTCAAAGAAGAGCTGTCACAGATGGGGTTTAAATGGGCTTATGCTGACTTAGCTCATCCCGAGTCACTGACACACATTGGTTTGCATGATGCGTCGATGGTAATATGTACAATCTCGGATAGTTTTTTAAAAGGGACAAACAATACTCGTCTATTAGCTACTCTGAGTAAACTGGCACCTCATGCTAAAATCGTACTAACTTCAGATGAGCCAGACGATGCCAAAAAGTTAGTCGTCGATGGAGCTGAGAAGGTGATCGTACCCGGTATTATTACCGGTGAATTTCTATATGATTATATTGCTTCCGGAATGCGCAGATCATCCAGAGATCAGTCCTAACCGTTTAAACTCTGCTTGAACGATCGTTAGGTCTTCTGGAGTATCCACTCCGAGATTTGCTTTTTTTGCCAAAAACACTCCTAAAGACTTTCCCGCTTGGAGGGCGCGAAGTTGTTCCAAGGACTCGGCCTCTTCCCAACTGGACTTAGGAAGCGAGTGGTATGTCATGAGAAATTCTCTTTGGTAACAATAGATACCAAGATGTCGGAAATACTCTGCGGGTTTTTTAAAGGATGCTGGAATGGGAGATCTAGAGAAGTAATTAGCCTTACATTGCGTATCAAAAACGACTTTCACTTTGTTCGGGTCTTTCGGATCTTCACTTCCTAAAAACGGGACAGCCGCAGTTGTCATCTCCCAATCCTCATGCGCTTTTTTGAGTTCGACCACGCCATCGATGAGATCAGGTTCGATTCCTGGCTCGTCTCCTTGAATATTTACAATGATCTCAAAATCTAATAATTGCCCACAAACTTCAATAATGCGATCAGTTCCCGTTGGATGATCTTCTCTAGTCATAAGAACGTTTCCGCCGAAACTTTCGACGACCGATTTTATTTTTAGATTGTCAGTTGCTACGACTAAATAATCTATCGATGTCGCTTTTTTCGCATGAAGGAATGTCCACTCTACCATGGTTTTGTTTCCAATCATGGCGAGTGGTTTAGCGGGAAATCTGGTGCTGGCGTACCTAGCTGGAATGACACCCAGTACTTTTTTCGACATTCTTAGTTTACTAAAAATTCAGTAAAATAAATTTCTTTGATCTTTCCGTTCGTCAAAATGTGATTTAAGTGGGCTTTGATTTCTTCACGTAAATCCAATTGGTTCGTAATCGACTTTAAATCATCTTTTGTTTTTCGAGCAATCACAAGATTGATAATGTTCTGCATTTGGGCAACGCGTGTCGCTAATTCTTGTGACAACGCAGGTTGTCCTGATTCAAACCCAAGAGACATTTTTAATTTTACGAAATGTGATTCCCCAATATCAGATGTATTCACTCGGAACTCGTCCTGAAAACTATAAATTTCCAATGGAGGAGGTGCTTTCACGAGTGAAATATTCTTTTGTTGTTTGAAGACACTTGTGGCAGTTTTTTGTGCCACGAACATCGAAATTACAGTAACAATGATGATCCCAAAAATCGCAGCAGCTACATATAACAACCACTTGACGATAGGAGACATCCCAGCGGCGGAGGGACTCCCATCGGCTAACCCACCTTCTTCTTCATCTACTTCACGGTCACCCATGTTAGTTTTCTCCTTCTACATTTGTTTCAGTATTTGGTAAGCGTGATTCTGGTAAGCCATATTTACTTTCACCTGGAGCGCGCTTAGTTGATTTTTCAGTTAAAATAATAATATCTACTCTACGGTTAAATGCTTTTGCTTCTGGTGTCCCGTCATTCTCGACAAGCAATGGACGATAAGAACCAAAACTCACAGCCTGAAACCAGCTTGGATCTATCTCTTCCGAATTTATCATAAAGACAGTTGTGTTGACTGCTCTGGCGGCTGCTAAATCCCAATTGTTTATGTATTCCCTTTCTTCTCTACCCGGTCGACTAACGGGATTTACTGCATCATCATCACTATGACCTTCGACCCGAACAAATCTCTCTAATCCATTGATTAGACCTGCCGCTTTTCGTAATGTTTCTCGGATGGATGGAGTGAGAACCGCAGATCCAGGATAAAAATAATCAGCTCCCACTAAGGATATGATTAAACCTCGTTCATTTTCAGAAATTCTTACTTTTCCGGCATCCACTTCAGGCTTAAAAATTTCTTGAGCATCTTTTTTAGCCTTCGAAAGATTCCGTCCCACTGTTTGAGAAGGTAAGGATTCGATATTCATACCCATCTCTTCTAGCGAACCTTTAGAAAGTGTTTGGCCACCGGTAAAGAATCCTGTCGTCGATTTGAAAGCAGACAGAATAATCTGCATTTCGCGCGCATCAGTTTTTCCAGTCGTATACAAAAGGATAAAGAAACATAATAATAATGTCACCATATCCCCGTAAGTTGCCATGAACTCGGGAACTTTTTGAATACATTCTGGACATTTCTGTTTTGCCATGACTAAGGATTATTCTCCCTCTTCTTTTAAGGCAGCTCTTTCACTCGGCGTGAGGAAACTAGCTAACTTTTCTTTTACGATTCGCGGGTTATCTCCCGACTGAATCGATAACGTTCCCTCGACCATAACCTGTTTGATCACAAGTTCATCTTCAGATCTTCTCGTTAATTTCCTAACGATTGGCGCCGCAAATAAGTTTTGGGCAAGGGAACCATATAATGTCGTAATCAAGGCAGTCGCCATACCTTGTCCAATGGCACTGGCGTCTCCACCACCTAAGTTTTTTAACATCCCCACGAGACCCACCAGGGTCCCTAACATCCCGAAACCTGGCGCAAATCCCGCATACGCATCCCACCATGCCCGACCGTAAGCATGTCTTGTGGCCGTGTTTCCGATTTCGGTTTCCATAATATTTCTTACAAGTTCTGGATCCGTTCCATCGACTACCAATTGGATGCCTTTTTTTAAAAATTCTTCAGGCAATTCATTGATATCATCTTCGAGAGCGAGTAATCCCTCACGTCTTGCTTTCTCAGAAAAGCTAACAAGCGTAGTAATTAAGTTGGGCAAATCGAATGTTGGATTTTGAAATGCTTTTTTGGTGACTGCTCCAACTCCTGTTGTCGATGTCCAAGGAAATGAAATAATGGTCGCAGCAGCGGCACCACCAAACGTAATCATGACGGAAGGAATATCGATCAAATCTGTCAGGGACAATCCCCCTGACACAACGCCCAAAAGCATAAGCGACATACCGAGCGCTAATCCAATGACTGTAGCTATATCCATGATTTATATTCCTTCCTCGTTCCTTGACTTGACTATAGGTAGGGAATGGATACGTGTCTTGTATTCTAAGACCAAATCCAGAACGTCTGATACTGTTTCTTTCACGATGAATTTTTTATCATTCGTGAGAGTGATCACAGTATCAGGATTTGCTTCAATCGTCTCAATGAGTTCTGCATTGAGAATAAATTCTGCACCTTTTAGCCGATGTAGGATGACCAAGAGATCCCCCTATGAGATTTCTACTTATGTCTATCGACTGCCTTTCGAATTTCGCTTACGAATTTTTCTTCCGTAAATCTCTCGATGGAATTTTGGAAATCTCGTCTACGAAGGGAAATTTTTTCCGCATTCAAAATCGCTTGGTTAAGAGCTTTTGGAGTCTGTTCGTGGAAAAAAGCACCTGTTTTTCCTTCAGAAACCGTCTCCAAGGCCCCTCCCATGCCGAATGCGACCACAGGAGTGCCGTAACTTTGAGCCTCGACTGGTGTAATCCCAAAATCCTCCATACCAGGAAAAATAAATCCTCGGGCTTTTTTATAGTACTCGATGACTTCTTCTCTGGGAATTCCCTTTTTCCAGAGGATATTCGGTGGTAAATTTTTTGTAAGTTTGCCTTCGTCTTGGCCTCCTCCGATAAGAACGAGCTTTCTTCCGCTGTTTCGAAACGCCTCGATGGCAACGTCAAGACGCTTATATGGGGCAAAAGCGGATACGATCAGATAAAAATCTTCTTTGGAATGATCTTGTACACGGAAATTGGTTGCGACACAAGGAGGATAAATGACCTGGTAATCCCGTCTATAATACTTCTGAATCCTTTTCCCAACAAAATCCGAATTGCAGGTGAAGTGATCCACGCGATTGGCCGAAGCACTATCCCAGGTTCTTAAATAATTGGAGATAAGCTGGAAAGTAAAAAACTTCAAACCGGTTCGCTTTGGAAAATAATCATAATACATATCCCAAACATAACGCATAGGAGAATGAACATAACTTAGGTGAAAGGTATTTGGATGAGGGATCACACCTTTAGCAACACAATGCGAAGAACTGAGGATCACATCATAACCCTTCAGATCTAGGGACTCAATCGCTGTTGGGAATAGAGGTAAATAATAACGATATAATTTTTCTTTGAACGGCAATCGATCTGTGAACGCAGTTATGATTTTACGATCTTCGATTCGTGCGTTTAACTTTCCTTTATTATAAAATAGCGTAAATAAATCAGCCATCGGATAAGCTTTGAGAAGCGAATTCAAAACCACTTCTCCACCCCGCATCCCTGTTAACCAATCATGTACAATAGCAATCTTCATAAGTTCAATATCCGTTCCTTCTTAATTGAATGTCGTCCAAAAGACCACCCGATCGGATTCTTTTTTGGAGTTTGCGCCACCAATCGAAGTGGAAAGTGAGATCGCGCATACAAAGGATATTTAAACTTAATTATTGCGTGACGACCAATAATTTTAAATAATAGTGATCAATTGATTCAAAAAGCAAAGTTGATGAAAAATTTCAAAATTTTACTTACTATATTTTTGATCTTTAACGGTAGTTTGTTTAGTATGGATATAAAACCCGAATTCAAATGGTATCAAAAGGTGTTACTTTTTCCTATTTTAATTCCGTACTTTGCCGGGAAGGATCTTTTCGAATATCTAACTAAAACTAGAACCGTGACTCCATTACATAGAGCAGCGACTGGTAAAAATAACGAAGTCATCATTCTGAAACTCTTAAAAGAAGGCGCAGACATCAATGCACGCGATCATTCTGGCATGACTCCTTTGGTCTATGCTCTCCGCAACCAAAGATTCGAACTTGCGAAACTTCTACTCGAAAATGGAGCGGATGTAACCATACAGGATGACATCAAAACAACGGCAATGAGTTATATCGGTCAGGTGAAGGATTTGGAAATCATCAAAATGATGATAAAAAAAGGAGGCAATATTCATGAACAAAACTATATCACTGAAGAGACAGTTTTACATCATATATGTGCTTCCGGAAACATCAATATATTAGAATATACACTTTCTGTCGGCGCCAAAACAGATCTTAATAAAGTTGATTATAGAGGAGAAACACCTTTACACCGAGGCATTCGCTCTTTTTCGAAAGAGAAACTGAAAGTTGCGAAAATTCTCGTATCAAATGGTGCTGACTTGCGAATCAAAAACAGGGATGGGAAAACAGCCTTACAATTAGCAGAAACATTGGCCAGTGACCAAGCGAACGAGGATACCCAACTCAAAGAGTTAGTTCAGTTTCTTCGAAGATGAAATGATCCGTCACGGACATTCCTACAAACACCAACTTTCGCGTTAGTTGTCATTTTTTTTGGTTAATGGGTAAAAATATTGCAAATTGTTCCTCTTTTCTCCAAATTTGACAAAATAATTGAATATTTGATGCTAACAAGGAACAATGATGAAGCGAATTCTATTTCTACCCCTGATTTTTCTGTAGACAAACTGTATCCTATCCACTTTCTTCGATAAAAATAAAGCCGAAACTAACTCCAATGGTTCTGGACTCATGCTCCTTGCCTTAGGTGGTGCTACCCCAAACGGAAACCAAACTGCAGAACCTGTTGGTGGCGGGGAAGTCACAAGTTCAGGTACGACACTACGATCGACGGATGGAATGCTTACGATTGATTTTCCTGTCGGGGCCGTTGAGGAAAACATTGAGTTCACGATTACTAAAATCACACCTGAAACGAATATTTTTCCTGGCAGTTTTATCCCTACAAGTGCATCTTATGAACTCCTCCCGTCTTACCGATTCAAAAAACCTGTCAATGTTAGTTTATCTTTAAATACAACAGAGATCCAAGGCTTAAATCTTGTAAAAGAAAAGAGCTTAGGATTTTCTTTTAGTTCCACCAGTTCTGTGGACAATGCAGGTCGTTTCCCGACTTGGACTGCCCATGACACAAAAGTTGTAGGAGATAAGGTCGTTTTTTCTACGGAGACATTTTCCATTTTTGGCACAGCGACACCACCTTCCGGAAACCAACCTCCGATCAATTCGGGTGCATATTATTATTTTAAACCAGGTTGCGCCTACTTACCTTATATGGTTAGAACTCAAGTCGTCGATCCAGATGGAGACTCAGTGCAGGTGCATTTGATTACCGGTCCAAACAACGGTGGCGCGGCTGCCATCCCGATGACTCGAGAGGGAGCCACAAACTGGTACAATGCGAACATTCCTTATGAAGCCATGGTGGCCTCAGGCATTCAAATGCAAGTTTCGGCCACAGACACCCATGGACAAACGAGTTTCGTTCCTTCCAGCACCATCTTCAAATACCCTGCCAGTTCGAATGATCCTGTATTCATTGCCAATTATGACAGAGACCAAGACAACGACGGACTGCTCTGTGCTTGGGAGAGGGACAATGGTCGAAGTGATACGAATGCAGGTGATGTAGGCGCGGCAACAGATTCTGATGGAGATGGAATTCCGAATACAGCGGACTATACTCCGAATGGGGAAGCCAATCCCAATATCGATAGCTTACAAATTTTTCCAGCCATTGTCACAATGGATCTTTCAGAAAAAGTGATCTTTGGAGCCATGGCCTCGTTAGGTGGCCAGTATCGATACGTAAATGCGACTTACACAGCTACGGGCATTGCTTTAAATGGAGGACCTGTGGGAACGATGGTCGTTCCCACAGCGCCTAGTACATTCCAGCCGACCAATCCAGGAACTGCTGGTGTGGTAGCGATCGTCGGTGCTCGCAATGCCACGGCGACAGTGATTGTAAAAGACTCCCTTGGTCCCAATCAGATTACAAACCTAACAGCCACTTCCATTTCACAAAACAAAATCCGTTTGGAATGGACGGCTCCAGGTGATGATGGCACTTTCGGTCGTGCCTCCACGTATCAAATCTATCGATCTACGACTTTGATTAGCAACAATGCCAATTGCAATGGAGTGCTCATCAATCACGGACTCACACCGAAAAATTCTGGTCTGTCAGAACGTTTTGATGTGCCAGGTCTTTCACCTAATACTACTTACTACTTTTGTATCCGTGCCTTTGATGATTCCGGAAATACGAATACTTGGAATGGCACCGTGGCAGCCACTACGCAAAGTGTTCCCGATGTCATACCTCCAGCTGATATTGCCAGCGTCACTGCTACTTCCCTAGGGATCGATAAAGTGAGACTGGACTGGATTTCTGTAGGTGATGATGCCAATCTGGGCAGCCCAGTGGGTTATGAAATCTATCGGTCCACCTCTCCGATTACCAATGACAATGAATGCCGCAGCGCCATGGAAGTACTGAACAATGTAACTCCAGCCGCTGCCGGAAGTGCGGCAACATTTACCGTTTCCAATCTTTCTGACAATACCGTCTTTTATTTCTGTATCATCGCTGTAGATGAATCCGGGAATTACAGCAAATGGAATGCTCTCACAACAGCAACAACTTCACGTGCCAACCAGGCACCTGTGATATCGCTAATTAGCTCTGTAAGTGGTTTAGTCAATTCCCAAATAAGTATCGATGCGTCAAATTCGAGTGATCCAGATGCAATCATTTGCTTAGCGAATATAAATAACTATAGTTATAATTGGACATTAACGAATAAGCCACCTACTTCAACAAGGCTTACAACTGATATTCAAAATCGAACCTCGAGAATGGCAAGCTTCACACCTGATGTACCAGGGGTCTATACACTTCTTTTTTCGTTTACAGATGATAAAGGAGTGTGTGGAGGCAATAATGTTATTAGCGCAAAATCAGTTAATATTACAGCACAAAGTATTCAAGGATACCTTGAAGTGAGTTATGAAATTTCGGCAATTGATTACACATATTCTGTGCCTATTGAGGGGATTGACTTTACACAGGAATACGTAACTTATGATATAGCAAGCCAATACGGATTCCAAACAGAAGCTATGGGGGTCACACCGTTAGGAACGGGATTTGAACTTTACGCGCCTGGAAATAATTGCTCATGTCCAGAAGATGGATCCAAGTGGACTGACGGTTATTTTTTATATCCAAGAGGAGGATATAGCTTAATCTGGAATGGCCCGAATTATCCCTGGGCGACGTGGAATTCTTTGTTGAAAAGAGTCCGTAATACTTTTCCTACTTGGTCATACGTATATAAGGGAAATCAAACTGTGTCTCAATGGAATCTTCTTCAAGCCGATGTTCTTGCGGGAACAAAAAGAAATTTAACGGGAACTCCTTATTGACTTTTGTAATTTTGATGCTGAGCATGGTCGTGAAAGCTCTGCTCAGTAAGACGTGAAAGCAGGCACCAAACGAAACTTAGTCGGCACTCGATTCTAAATTTAGCACCGACGTCCATTTAATTCTGAGGACCGATCCTTCTTCCGAGAAGGGTCGTCCTTCCGTAAAAAGAAAGGGTCACAAAAAATGGAAGAGGCATCGTATTTTCTAAGTTACGTGCCGATTCCATATATCGTCTACCTTCTAACCCGATCACTTCTGCATCGTAAACAGTGGTATAGAACTGGTCATACACCTCATTCGAACCGATCAACAAGGGAAAAGTACCTTTATCCCCTTTCATTTTCGTAGATATAGATTGAACATTTTTTGTGATCGAGCGGACATCTTCTCGATTGTCTTCGATGGTCTGGGAGGACGCTTTAAAAAAATCGTCAAAATACCTAGCTGAAGGTAGGTAATCTGGGATTTCATCGCCCTCTCGAAATGTAGGCTTAAAATAAGGGGTGTGCCCATCCGAACTTCCCGGGTTGATATTGATCACTCGATTGGAAAACAAAGTAATGGTTTGAAAATCGACTCTGTAGTTGTCCCATAGTGACAACGGTTCCTCTAAAGCGATCACCAATTCTATCGCATAGCTTTCATTATTGTTTAAAAATCTTCGATCGGGGACATCGATCATAGGTCTAGTGGTGATGTGTGCGACATAGCCTTTCGAAATTCCTAAAATACGAACCTCTGTGCCTTCCGAAATACCGTCGATTCTAGAGTAAAATAAGGAAAGGCGATAGGGGAAATTTTTCGCAGGTCTTTCCGGCTGGATTACGGTAAGAAAAAACGCCAACCCCAGAAATAGACTAAACAGAAGCCCTGTCAAAGGTACGAGAATTTCCTTCTTTGGTTTCCGTTTCGTTCCCACCCTTTACCCTTCGGATGGAAAGAAAGGCTTGGCAAGTAGTTTTTACCTCTTAGAAATGGAAGACATGAAAGCCGTCACGATCCTAAAATACGATGAAATCGCTCCTGTCCTCGAACTCCGCGAAAAAGAAATCCCTGTTCCGAAAGAGAATGAAGTCTTAATTAAAATCCATGCATCTCCCATCAATCCGTCCGACCTAATGTTCATTAGGGGTCTTTATGGCATCAAAAAAAAAGCGCCTGTTTCAGCAGGCTTTGAAGCCAGCGGTGTTGTGACAGCGATAGGGAAAGAAATTAAATCACTCAAACCTGGAATGCAAGTGTCATGCGTGGCTGGCCACAATGACGGTGCATGGGCGGAGTACATGGTGACAACAGAAGAGAATTGTTTGCCGCTCATTGATGGAATTTCGCTAGACGAAGCTTCTAGCTTTTTTGTGAATCCCATGACTGCTTGGGCAATGGTTACTCGATGTCAAAATGAAAACCATCCTGCCATGATTCAAACTGCCTCCGCCAGTGCCCTGGGAAAGATGGTGGTTCGACTCTGTGCAGAAAAAAAAATACCCCTGATCAACATTGTTCGGAAAAAAGAACAAGAGGACGCTTTGCGCGAATTAGGTGCCGAGTACATCATCAATTCAGAAGCTCCGAATTTTGAAAAAGAATTATATAAAATTTCGAAAAAATTAAATGCCACTTATGCGATCGACGCAGTAGCCGGAGAAACCGCGCAAAAGGTATTGGAATGTATGCCTTATGCTGGCAAGATCATCTGTTACGGCGCACTTTCGGAAAAGCCGATCTCTGTGAATGCCGGTATGATGATTTTCCAAAATAAAAAAGTAGAAGGCTATTGGTTGTCATCTTGGATCTATGCACTCGGTGTCGAAGAATTTCAGAAACAAGCCAAGGAAGCACAAAAATATTTAAAAACTATCTTTCAAACGAAAATAAATAAAAAATACCCTTTGGATCAGTTTCAGGAAGGATTAGAATATTATAAAACACACATGACGGAAGGAAAGGTTGTATTTGTATCTTAAAATTTGGTTTAGATTATTTTTTTTTGTCAGTATAATTTCAATTAACTATTGTTATTATGGAGTGAAACAAAATCTAGAAAATTTAAAAAATTGTAAACTAGAATTAGTAAATTTGTTAGTAAATACAGAATCGAATAAAGATTTTTTATTCATTCCGAAGGTAATTGTTACCCCGATTGTGGCCATTACCAATCCAAATGATGCAGATGTGGAGATTTATAAATTCTATTTGAAACTATTTTTGGTCGCAAAAAATGGGAACCAACCTATCGGAACAATTAGCAATGAAGAACCGAAACTCATTCCCAAAAATGGGCAATTAGAATTTCCATTGACGTTAGAGTTGGAGCAGAAAAAAGGAATCGATACAAAATTCATCTCTCTGTTGTTACAATTAGTTTCCACCGCTGCAAAGGGAGAGGAAGCGGAAATCCTGATCGAAGGGAATCTACAAATTCACTCTTCCTTAGGAAATTTATCCTTACCAGTTTCAGAGACACGGAAAATTAAACTTCAAAAATGATGTTTCTAAAAATTACTTTATTCATTCTTACCCTGTTTATGATGCCCGATTGCATACAAAATAAGGATGATCTTTTTTACACAGCGTCTGAAGCGAATTCGAAAGTTTTCCAAGCTTATACCATAAAAGATATTACGTGCGGTAAATCGCATCTTGTTACAACCATTCTCGTCGGAAGAGTCAAAGTTTCTGCTTTGGAGGGCTGCCTAAAAGCAATCGAATTATTACCTTGTGAGCTATGGCAAACGAATGACCCTACACCTACAAGATGTAAAGCCATCAATTATCTACTCTAAGAATGTTTCGCTACTTATTTACCTTCTCTCCTACTGAATATATTCTATTTGCCTTATTGGCTTTTGTCGGATTCTTATTGTTAACTTTCGGTTTACTAAAATCAAAAAAGGTTAATCCGAAAAAAAATATGGAATCAAATCCAAATGAACCAAGTAAAGAGATCTTAAAAAAAAAGAAAGATCCCGCCTTACAAGTGATGGAGATTTTTGATTATAATGGAACAAAAATATTACATCAAGATGGAACTTATACAGTAAACGATAAGGGCGTCGTGACTAATTATTCCAATTGGAATCTGTTACCGAACAAATTCCAAAGAATGGTAAAAGAGCTCGACAATCGCTCCTTAGGCGAAAAAGGCCAAGATTATTTTTTAGAAATTCTGAATGGGTATTATTACGTTTCACTACCCGGTGGAAAAAAGAAAAGATATAATACCTTAAACGACATCCCACCCCAAATCAGAAAAAGATTAGGGGTGTGATCCAAAACATTAAACGGTAACGACCGTTTTTGTTTTAGTGTGAAGTTTCTTTTCGACTATTGATTTTGGTTGCTTATGTTTTTTTTCTAAATCTCTTCGAATGCCTTCCGCTATTACTTTTGCTGGCGGTTTTTTTAAATCCCAAACGATTCCAACCCAGGACAACATTTTTAGAATATAGTAAGACATATCCACTTCATACCAGTAGAATCCTTGGTTTACGGAAGAGCAGTAATAGTGATGGTTGTTATGCCATCCTTCGCCCATTGTCAGCAAGGCTAAAAAGAAGTTATTTTTACTCGTGTCTCTTGAATCATAACGAACGGTCCCATAAACATGGGAAAGAGAATTGATAGTCCAAGTCGCATGTCCTAAAAAGAAAGTTGCGACCGCATAACCATAGACTAACCAAGCCCAACCACCGACTAAATATAAGCCGATTGCTAAACTCAAAGGAGCAACCCAATGATTCCGATCCAACCATCGAAGTTCAGGGTATTTATAAAAATCTGGGATGAGTTTTGTTTCAAAGTCATTGTATTCATGTCTTAAAAACCAAAACATATGTGAATACCAAAAACCTTTTCGGCTTGGTGAGTGAATGTCTTTCTCGGTATCCGAGTATTTATGGTGATTTCGATGATGAGCAGCCCACCATAGGACGCCCTTCTGCATCGACATTGAACCGATCCAAGCCAACACAAACTGGAACACTCTTGAAGTTTTGAAAGTGGAATGAGAAAAGTATCGATGATAAGCGGCAGTGATACCAAACATTCTCACAAAGTAAGAAACGACTGCCACCCAAAACAATTCCCAAGTGAATGGAACTGTAAAGACGGTCAAAACCGTCGCTTGAATCATAAAAAAGAGAACTAAAAACAAAATTGGAGCCCGGTGTTTTACCACTGACTCAATCGTCACTTGCGATGTATCCATTTAAAAATATCCTATACTCAAGTAAGAGGGGAATGACTTGTCCCGGTTGCAAAAAAATTCATAGTACTTGATTCTATCGCCTAAAAGGCAAGGCTGACATTAGAAACCATGTCTTCAAGAATTGTAGTTCAGAAATACGGTGGTACGTCTGTTGGAGACACCACAAAGATTCAGAACGTCGCTAGACGTATCAAACGGTACCACGACGAGGGTCACAAGGTGGCAGTGGTAGTCTCTGCAATGGGACATACTACAGATGAATTGGTAGATTTAGCCGACAAAATCTCACAAAATCCGCCGAAACGAGAAATGGATATGTTACTTTCGACTGGGGAACAAGTCTCGATTGCACTGCTGGCCATCGCCTTAAATGAAATCGGAGTTCCTGCGCAGTCTTTCACCGGCTCCCAAGTAAAAATCCTTACAGATGGTAATTTTTCTAACGCAAAAATCGAAATGATCGATCGAACTCGCATTGACGAAGCGTTTAATAAAGGTAAGGTGGTTATAGTTGCCGGTTTTCAAGGTATCGATAAAGATGAAAACATCGTGACACTTGGTAGAGGTGGAAGCGATACTTCGGCAGTAGCACTTGCAGCGGCTCTCGGAGCTGACGAATGCGAAATCTATACAGATGTGGACGGCGTTTATACGGCTGACCCACGAAAAATTCAAAATGCAAAAATGCATAAACAGATCACCTATGAAGAAATGTTGGAGCTTGCCAGTTTAGGTGCAGGCGTTTTACACTCACGTAGCGTGGAACTGGGTATGAATTATAATGTAGTCATTCATGTTAGGTCTAGTTTTCACGACAGACCAGGTACTCTCGTAATGAGTGAGGAAAAAATTATGGAAAAAATGAAAGTGAGTGGTGTCACCGCGAAGGCAGACCAAGCGAGGGTAACCATCGCTGACGTTAAGGATAAACCGGGAATTGCAGCCGAACTCTTTACACAACTGGCGAACAAAGATGTGATCGTGGATGTGATTGTTCAATCATCACCTAAAGATGGAATCAATACGATTTCGTTTACCATCGCAAAAAAAGACATATCCGTTGCTAAACCTATCATTGATTCGTATGCTAGTGCATATGGAAATGGAACTTCAGAAATTGACGAAAACATTGCAATTGTTTCCGCGGTTGGTGTCGGAATGAAATCACATGTTGGTGTGGCAGCAAAAATGTTCCAGGCATTAGCAGATCAAAAGATCAATATTGAAATGATATCCACCTCAGAGATTAAAATTTCTTGTGTGATCAAACAGAATCAATCGGAAGAAGCTGTGAAAGCTCTTCACTCTGCTTTTATCGCATAAGTCCAAAAATTAAATTTGACCTTTTTTTCTAAGTAAGGATCAATCAAAGGACAAGAGAGATGGGAGGCGAACTTTAATATGAATTTAAAACTGTTAAACAGATTCTTTTCCCTTTTTTCTCTGCTCTTAGTTTCCGCTGACCTTCGCGCATACGAATCACTCAACCAGGTCATTGCTATTGTTGGTACTCATGCGATCACACAATCTACCTTTGAAAAGGGCGCAGAAAAATACAAAGCTCTGTCACGATTTGCCCCAGCTGCACGAAAAAAAGGGTCTCTTCATTCTCAGATTTTAGATTTTTTAATTGATCGTGCGATTGTTGATCTAGTGGCAGAAGAAGAATCGATCCAGGTCAACGAAAAGAGAATTGAAGCCGAAGTTCAAAAAAGAATGGAAAGCCAAGGTTTCACTGATCCGGAACTTTTTAAAAAAGCGGTATCTCAACAGTTCGGACAACCTTACGAAATCTGGTTAGAGGACCTTCCTTACCAAATCAAAAAAGGCCAATTATTACAAATTAAAATTACACCACCATTACCTTCAGAACAAGAAGTCCTTGCCTGGTACAATAAAAACAAAAACAAAGTTGGTTTTGAATTCAAATTCCGCGAACTCATTTTTTCACCAGCGAACAGCTCAATCGATGAAGAAACGAAAATTTTCCAAGAATTGAATGAGATTCGCTCCAAATCTATGAAGGATCCCTCCTTTTTTAAATTGGTTGCTTCAGGTCCGCGAAACGAAAGCCGCCACAAGTCTTCAGGTGGACTCGTCAATTGGATTCCTACTTTTGAACTTTATAAGTCACAACCGACTACTGCTTCTGTCCTATCCCAAGTCCAACAGGGGAAGGTATCGGAAGTTTTTCGTGACGATCGCAAAAGGTATTGTTTGGTTTATGTGGAAGGAGTACGACCAACTCCGCTGGATGCAGTAAGAAAAGGGATTCAAGGATTATTATTTCGTGATAAAGAACAAGCAACTTTCGAAGAATGGTTGGTTAATTCGCGTAAAACGACCGCGATTACAATCTTCGATCCTATTTATCTCAAAGAACACAATATCGTAAATCCAGAAGAAAAGTAC
>Ga0209277_10000292_pt1 | contig 25836 bp, 21 predicted proteins | sample JI81AbrownDNA_FD_187503 | JGI IMG/M metagenome (GOLD analysis project Ga0209277, IMG submission 187503) | Wastewater effluent complex algal communities from Wisconsin, to seasonally profile nutrient transformation and Carbon sequestration -... | ecosystem: Engineered > WWTP > Effluent > Algae... | reverse complement strand
GGAGAGGCTGACCACCCATGACTGAAAACTACAGGCTGGCGAGGATGTCGTCGGCGCCGTCGGCGCGCAGGTCGTCGGCCAGCGCAAGGCCGAGCGCTTCAGGCGCGTCGAGGGGGCCGCGCCGTTCGGCACGGGCAATCCGCGAGCCATCGGGCAGTGCCACGAAGCCGCGCAGCCACAGTTCGCCATCCTTCACTTCGGCGTAGGCGCCCAGCGGCACTTCGCAGCTGCCGGCCAGCGCACGGGAGGTGGCGCGCTCGGCCCGCACGCAAGCGGCGGAGCGGGCATCGGCCAGCGGGGCGATCCACGCGGCCACTTCGGGACGGTCGGACAGCGCTTCGATGCCCAGCGCGCCCTGGCCGGCTGCCGGCAGGGAGATCTCTGCCGGCAGCGTGGCGCGGATGCGGCTGGCAAGACCGAGACGGGTGAGGCCGGCTGCCGCGAGGATGATCGCGTCGTACTGGCCTTCGTCGAGCTTGCGCAGGCGGGTGTCGAGGTTGCCGCGCAGGCTGGTGACGGCCAGCATCGGGTACTGGGCGTGGATCTGGGATTCGCGACGCAGGCTGGAGGTGCCGACCACGGCGCCCGGCGGCATGTCGTCGAGGCTTTCGTACTTGTTGGAGACGAAGGCGTCGAGAGGCACTTCGCGCTCGGCAATCGCGACCAGCGCGAATTCGGGCGGCAGCGTCATCGGCACGTCCTTCATTGAATGCACGGCAATGTCGGCGCTGCGCTCGAAGAGCGCGCTTTCGAGTTCCTTGACGAACAGGCCCTTGCCGCCGATCTTGGCCAGCGGACGGTCGAGAATCTGGTCGCCCCGGGTGGTCATGCCCAGCAACTCGACGCGGCAGGACGGGTACAGGGCTTCGAGGCGGGCCTTGACGTGTTCGGCCTGCCACAGGGCGAGGCGGCTTTCACGGGTGGCAATGACGATGCGTTCAGGCGTAGGGGCGCTCACGGTATTCGGGCTCGGCTGGCGTAAAGGGTGATCGGACATGCGGCGATGGACAAGCAGGGTGCAACCGGGGCAATCTGCACGCTCTCGCAGTGCAGCATCAGGGTAGGCACCAATGGCAAGCATTCGGGTCGGAATTCTAGCATGGGGCCTGATGCGCTTCCCCCGCGCCGACCGTAACCGACAGGACAGGATTTTCCGATGAGCGAACAGAAGACGAGCGACGACAAAGACCTTCCCCTCCGCGACGACATCCGCCTGCTCGGCCGCGTGCTGGGCGACACCGTGCGCGCCCAGGAAGGCGAAGCAGTGTTCGATCTCGTCGAGACCATCCGCCAGAGCTCGATCCGCTTTCGTCGCCACGAAGACCGCGCCGCCCGCCACGAGCTGGAGGCCACCCTGGACTCCCTCTCCCGCGACCAGACCATCGACGTGGTGCGCGCCTTCAGCTATTTCTCGCACCTCTCGAACATCGCCGAGGACCAGCACCACATCCGCCGCTCCCGCACCCACCAGATCGCCGGCTCGGCGCCAAAGGAAGGCAGCCTCGCCCACGCCATCGAGCGCGCCTTCGACGCCGGCATGGGCAGCGCCGAACTGGCGGCCTTCTTCGATACCGCACACGTGATCCCGGTTCTCACCGCCCACCCGACCGAGGTTCAGCGCAAGAGCATCCTCAACTGCCAGATGGCCATCGCCCGCCTGCTCGACGAGCGGGACCGCATGCAGCTCACCCCGGACGAGCAGGAAGCCAACTTTGACGGCCTGCGCCGCGCCGTGCTCACCCTGTGGCAGACGCGCATGCTGCGCACCGAAAAACTGTCGGTGATGGACGAGGTCAGCAACGGCCTGTCCTACTTCGATTACACCTTCCTGCGCGAACTGCCGCGCCTCTACGCCAGCGTCGAAGACCGCCTGGCCAGCCGCGACCGCAGCTGGAATGCGCTGGAGCTGCCCAACTTCATGCAGGTGGGCAGCTGGATCGGCGGCGACCGGGACGGCAACCCCTTCGTCACCGCCGAGATCCTCGAAAAGGCCCTCGCCGTGCAGGCCGAAAAGATACTTACCTACTACATGGACGAAGTGCATACGCTCGGCTCGCAGCTCTCGGTTGCCCAGGGCCTGGTCAGTGCCTCCGATGCACTGCTGCGCCTCGCCGACACCTCGCCGGACGGCTCGCCCCACCGCAGCGACGAGCCCTACCGGCGCGCCCTCACCGGCATCTATGCCCGCCTCGCCGCCACCTACGCCCAGCTCCTCGGCCATCAGCCGCCGCGCCACGCCGTGGCCCCGGCCGCCCCCTACACCGGGCCGGAAGCCCTCGTCGCCGAACTCGAAACCATCCACCGCTCGCTCACCGCCAACGGGCTCGGCGCCCTCGCCCGCGGCCGCCTGCGCCACCTGCGCCGCGCCGTCGCGGTGTTCGGCTTCCACCTGGCCCCCATCGACCTGCGCCAGAACTCCGACGTGCACGAGCGCGTCGTCGCCGAGCTGATCAAGGCCATCGACCCGAGCCGCGACTACCTCGCCGCCGACGAGGCCGGGCGCACCGCCATGCTGCTCGAAGAGCTGGCCACCCCGCGCCTGCTGGCCTCGCCGTGGCTGGAATACTCGGACGACACCCGCAGCGAACTGGCGATCTTCCATGCCGCCCGCGCCGCCCACCTGCGCTATGGCAAGGCCGCCGTGCCCAACTGCATCATCTCCAAGACCGACGACGTCTCCGACATCCTCGAAGTGGCCGTGCTCGCCAAGGAAGCCGGCCTGCTGCGTCCGGCCGAAGGCGTGCTGGATGTGAACATCATTCCGCTCTTCGAAACCATCGGCGATCTGCAGAACGCCGCCGGCGTGATGGACCGCCTGTTCAGCCTGCCCACCTACATGGCACTGCTCGAATCACGCCACAAGGAGCAGGAAGTGATGCTCGGCTACTCGGACAGCAACAAGGACGGCGGCTTCCTCACCTCCGGCTGGGAGCTTTACAAGGCCGAGATCGGCCTGATCGGCACCTTCGCCCGCCATAACGTGCGCCTGCGTCTGTTCCACGGCCGCGGCGGTTCGGTCGGCCGTGGCGGCGGCCCCAGCTACCAGGCGATCCTGGCCCAGCCGGGCGGCGCGGTGCAGGGGCAGATCCGCCTGACCGAGCAGGGCGAGGTGATCGCCTCCAAGTATGCAAATCCGGAAGTCGGCCGCCGCAACCTCGAAGTACTGGCCGCCGCGACGATGGAAGCCACCCTCTTCGCCCCGCGCGATCCGGCGCCACGCCCGGAATACCTGGAGGCGATGGACGAACTCTCGGACGCCGCCTTCCAGGCCTACCGCAAGCTGGTGTACGAAACCGACGGTTTCGAGCGATATTTCTGGGAATCCACGGTGATCTCGGAAATCGCCGCGCTGAACATCGGCAGCCGCCCCGCCTCGCGTAAAAAGTCCACCGCCATCGAAGACCTGCGCGCCATTCCGTGGGTGTTCAGCTGGGCCCAGTGCCGGCTGATGCTGCCGGGCTGGTACGGCTTCGGCTCGGCCGTGAAGGCCTACGTGGCCAAGCACGGCGAGGCCGGCCTCGAGCGCCTCAAGGCCATGCACAAAGAGTGGTCGTTCTTTGCAACGCTGCTTTCAAACATGGACATGGTGCTGGCCAAGAGTGACATTGCCATCGCCAGCCGCTACGCCGACCTGGTGAAGGACGCCGAGCTGCGCGAAGCGATTTTCCCGCGCATCGAAGCCGAGCACGCCGACACCCAGGGCATGCTGCTCACCATCACCGGCCAGGCCGCCCTGCTCGACGCCAACCCGCTTCTCAAGCGCTCAATGCGCAACCGCTTCCCCTACCTCGACCCGCTCAACCACGTGCAGGTGGAACTCCTCCACCGCTACCGTGAAGGCCACCAGGATGAACGCGTGCGGCGCGCCATCCTGCTGTCGATCAACGGCATCGCCGCGGGGCTGCGCAACAGCGGCTGAGCGTGCCCGCCTTGCGTATCGGCTCGGCCAGCACGATGCCACCCTGCGTCAAAAGCCCTACATGCCGAGCGCGTTCCTCACATCGCGGATGAAGGGCTTGATGTCCTTCAGGCTCCAAACGTAGTAACGCACCGACGGGCGAAGAAAATCCACCAGGAAACGCACGGTTTCGTGCACCGGACGCACCTTGAAGGTCCGGTCACGAATCTTGCCGGGCTCGAGGAGGATGCGCCTGAGGCGCTTGAGCTCGGTGGCCACCATGCGGCAGCGCAGGTTTTCGCGCACGGGCGGCAGCGCCGGCATGCGCCCCTCGCCCTGCAGAGCGTAGGCCAGCACGCCGAAACCGGCGCCGCAGTACATCGCCAGCGGAAAACTGCCCCAGAAACGGCCGTTCACTTCCATCAGCACGGCCCGCCCGCTGGCCGGGTCGTATCGATATTCGACCATCGCCACCCCGTCCCAGCCGATGTGCTGGAGCAGGCGGATGGATTGCTCCTGCAGATCGCGGAACTGGTCCAGCGGCACCGCATCGCACACGCTCGAAAAACCGCCTTCCGGCGGCCATTCGGCGATTCGCAGGTGCTGAAAGCGCCGCACCGCCTGACCGCGGTGCATGAAGAAAAACTGCCCGAGCCCGACACCGGCGCAGTATTCCTGGACCAGCGGCCATGTGCCCACCGGCCGGTAACGCTCGGCCGCGCGCAGGAACTCGTCGGCCGAGTAAACGTATTCGGCCTTGATCAACTCGATCCCCGCGGCATGCAGCGCACCGGCCACCGCATTGGGATCGGCCCATTTCAGCACGGCCGGAAAACGGAAGCCCTTTGCCAGCTGCTCCACCTCGTCCCAATCACGTGGGCACGCACTTTGCGGCACATCCAGCCCGAGCGCGGCAGCCGCCTCCAGCGTGCGCGTCTTGTCGAGGACGATCGCGAACGCCTCCTTCGACGGGAGCAGCGGCGTAATCTTGCCGAGGCGCGCGTGGTTGTCGATCAGCCAGGCGGTGTTGGCCTCCGAAACGGTCAGCAGATAGCCGGCGCCGTAGCGTTCGCCCAAGGCGCGCAATTCGGCCAGGCCCTCGTCGGTGCGCGGCTTGTGCAGGATTTCTCCGTGGGTGAGATAACGGGACTTCAGGCCGATGGCATCGGGGTCGACCGCGATGCCGACAACCGGAATGCCGGCTTCGCCCAGCTCCCGCACCAGGCTCAGGCCAATCTGCGTCTCGATGCCCAGCACATAGCAGGGCGGGCGGATTTGCGTTTCATTCATCGACAGACACTCAGCGAAACGCCGGCCCGGCCGCAGCACGGGCGCGCAGCCGGCCAAAAACGGCAAGCAGGATCAACACGACCAGCGATGCGATCGAAATCCAGCGGGCGGTGGTGAACAGCGCGGTTTCGGTCCACACCAGCTCGACCTCGTGGGCCCCGGGCGCCAGTGCCACCTCGATCAAGCCGCTATTCACGTCATGCACAGCCGGCACGGATGTCCCGTCGATCACCAGCTCCCACATGGGCAGCAAAAACACCGGCAATCTCAAGCGGGTGTCGGCCAGCGCCTCGATACGCCAGGCCACGGTATTGGCCACGAACCTGGCCGGCCCGCAGTGTGCCTGGCGGCTGCTGCATTCCTGCTCGAAGCCACCCACCGCGTAGTCGAGATATCCGGGAGCGGACAGCTTCGTCACATATTCCGGCGTTCCGCGGAAAGCGCCGGCGCTGAGCGGCAGGCGCTCGCAGGCGCTCTTGTCGGCCGAGCACTTGAAGCCCCCGTTTGGCGTGCGCGACCACTGGGGCTGCAGCTCGAAGAGATATTGATTGCTGGCCAGCGCCGGCACCAGTTTGACACCGTCGATGTATGTCGCCTTGCCGGCCATCACCACGCCGAGCACCCCGATGGCCGCCACCGAGAAAACAAACACTTTTTTCCAGATGCGCCGGCCGGAAAGCTCGGCCGAAGGAATCAACAGGGCGCAGATAACGATCACCATCACGTAGGCGATGGAAAGGAAACGATACGGCAGCTGGATCTTGAGCAGCGGCGAAGACTTCATCGTCCAGAGCGGATACGACAGCTCGGAGCCGAAGAACACCGCCACCGCCAGCACCAGGAACAGCCGCAGCACAACCGGGCGGGCCGGCAAAGCCGCAGCGCCCTTCAGGCGGAAGACATACCAGCCCGAGGCCAGCACCAGCAGCAGCACCGGAACGGCAATCGGCCACTGGAACGAAAACCACTGAACCCCGTGCCAGACCGCCGAGAAGGTGGGCCACGCAAAGGCCTGCAGGATGTGCGAGCCGGTCCAGGCATCGGTATTGATCAGCGACGTGGAGCCGAGGGCCGGCACCAGGTAGATGCTGCCCAGGCCCAGGCCCAGCGCGACCGTTCCCCCCCAGGCCAGCATGCGGCGCACGATGCCGCGCAGCGACACCCCGCCGTCTGCCGTCGGCGCCACGCAGGCCGCTGCCGAATAGCACATCAGCAGCACCAGGGCGCTCATGGTGTGGCCGATGACGGCGATTCCGATTGCCGCGGCGGCCGGAAGATTCACCCGGTCGAACGATGCCTTGGGCCGGAACAGCGACCACAGCAGCAGGCCGTGGGCCGCATAGCCGACCGAGGCCCAGGCAAAGCCCTGGAACTTGTAATGCAGCATCACCAGGAATGGATTTGCGGCAGCGGCAAACCCCGCCAGCAGCGCCACCCGGAACGAGACGTAATAGCGGCAGGTGAGATAGACGCAAAAGCCGAACAGCGCGTTGGTCAGCACTTCCACGACATGCATGGACGCCCAGGTTGTGAAACCCGCCAAGGACACGAGCGCTGCAAGAAAGTAATAGAGCGGCGAATAGAAGACGAATACCGGCTCGCCAAGCCCGAAGCGGTCGAAGAAAGCCCAGCGGGGGTAAAGCCAGCCGTGGCTGACGCCATCCGCGAATTCCCTGGCCCAGTGGTAGTGCAGGTAAAAGTCGAAATTAGGATCGCCGTAATGGGATCCGTAATGCGGAAAATGCAGCACGAGCGCCAGCGCGAGAAATACGCCGAATGCCGCAAGCGACTCCCGCAAGCTCAGCCGGGAAGTGACAGCCGTCCCCATCATGATGCCTCTCCGGAATGCTGACCGGCCATCACGGGCCGGGCACCTGCACTCTGCTCCGACGCCGCCTCCACACGTGCACTCAGCGGACGGGGGCGCCGGATGATGAACATCGGCCGCCTTTTCTGCTCGTCATACATTCTGGCGAGATACACCGCGATGACACCGAGGGCCGTCAGGATCATGCCGCCCAGCATCACCTGGACGGCGATGACGGTGGTGAAACCCATGGCGGCCGTGCCGGTGAAATACCGGTAGAAGGTTTGAAACAGCAACAAGGCGCCCAGCCCGGCCGTTGCAAAACCCACGTAGCCGACGGCGACGAGGGGCAGGGACGAAAACGCCAGCAGGTTGTTGATCGAATAGCGGAGCAGCGAACCGAGCGACCATTTGGTGCTGCCGATCTCCCGCTCCTGCACATCGAATTCCACATCCGCGACGCGAAAACCGACCCAGGTGACCATCCCGCGGAAAAAGCGGTTGCGCTCGGGAAACTGCAGCAGGGTATCCACGACCTGGCGGTCCAGCAGCTTGAAATCACTGGCGCCGGCCATGTTGCCGCCCACGGCGTGGCTCATCAGGCCATTGAACAGGTTGGCAAATGCCCGGTAGGCGGCCGGTTCCTCGCCGCGCTGGCGCTTGCGGCCATTCACGACGTCATAGCCCTCCCGCCACTTGGCAAGCAGATCGCCCAGCACCTCGGGCGGATGCTGGAGATCGGCATCCATGAAAATGACGCAGTCGCCCGTGGCCACCGCGAGGCCGGCGGCCATCGCAGCTTCCTTGCCGAAATTGCGGGAGAAATTGACCGGCACCACGTCCGGACGCCCCCGGGCGATCTCCTCGAGAACCTTCTCCGTCGCATCACGCGAACCGTCGTTCACGAATATCAGCTCGGCGCGCACGTTCAGGGGCTCGAGCACCCGGTCGATCACTTCGAGGAAACGGGGAAGCCCTTCTGCCTCGTTGAATGCCGGCACCACGACCGATATGTCTGCCTTGTCTGTATGCAGCTTCATCGAAACACCCTTCGCAAGCAGAAGTAATTTAAGGCGACCATGACGACCTCGGTTCCAAGTTTCGCCGCCACCAGGTTATCCAGCAGCGCAAGCAGCCCGATGAGGACCACCGGCGAGACGCCGATGGTGGTCAGCGTCAGCAGCACGTAGGGCACAACCTGGCGCAGCGGAGCACCCGGCGTGTCACCCGTTTTTTTGAATGAAAAATTCTTGTGCCCGAAAAAACCCGCCGCCGCGCCAACGCTGCGCGCCACCAGTTGCGCCGCCGCCGGCGGAACCATGAAGAGCCGCGCCAGCACAAAGAAAACGCAGATATCGAGCACCAGCAGCGCGACGCCGGTGATGGCATAGCGCGCCGCCGATGCCCGGCGCACAGCCCGCAGCAAGGGCGTCAGACGGCCGCCAACGCCCTCGCTCATGAACGGCCCCATGCTGCGGGAACGGGGTTCTGCCCGGTCGCCGGGCGGTGGGAGGTGGACGTCATCGGGGGCTGGATTGTCTATTCAACAGAGGAGTTAGGCGCTGAGTCGCCGGTCACGGCAGGCGCAGCCTCAACGAGACCGCCCATGAAGACATCAGCGAATGGCCGGGCGACTAGCCCAAAAAGCGGCGCGCCAGCTGCTCTCCATGACGCCACAGGGTTGCCGGCAAGCCCGCAGAAGGCAGCGAAGCAGCCCGTTGAGCCGGGGCCGATGTTGGCAGCATGGCCATGGTGGAGACAGTAAATCTATCACGCTGACTTGCCAAATAACGGCACAGCGCCTCGAAACGCCGCACGACGATTGCGTCCGGTTCGCTGCGGCCCTGCTTCAGCATTTCAAAGTTGTGTGACAGCAGCACGAAATGCTCGACCCCCAGCTTTTTGGCCGATTCGAGCGCCCCGCGCAGTTCGGCAAAACTGCAGGCGCCCAGCTGCGCCGGCCGCTGGCGCCCGGTTCCGTCCTGGAAAACCGTCATCGGCAGGATGCGCACGCCTTCGAAATCCTGCGGGGAGGTGAAATCCAGCTGCCCGCGCAGGTCGGGGCCGCTGTCGGCACACACCGCGTTGAGGCTGCTGTCGACATCGATGCCGCAGGCATGCAGCGCCCGGTAGGTGTCGGCGTTGCTGGCGAAGCTGCCGGCACGGAAGGCGCGGATGCCTTCGACGCCCACCTGCGCCATCAGGTCGAGGCCCAGGCGGATCAGCGCGATCTGCTCGTCGAGGGTGTAGAAGGAAAGGTGCTGGCGCTTTTTTACAGCGCCCGGAAACGGGATGGGCCGCAGCTCGTCCGACCATTCGGGGTGCAGGTGAAGCTGAATGTCATGGCCGCCGGCACGGATCAGGTCGACGATGACGGCCAGTTTGTCGATCCCGAAGCGCGCGGCAAACAGCGGCTCGACAAAAAAAACGCCCTTGAGCCCGTTGCGTTCGAGGATCTCGAGCGTCTTGGGCAGCGCGTAGTCGCCCCTTGACGAGCGGCCATAAACGTAACGCTCGAAACTCGCCGGAAACTGCCCGTCGAGATCCTTCCAGCCGTTGCACCAGACCTCGATGTCGAAGCTCAGATAGACGTTCATCGCTTGAGACATGGGCTGCCTGCCTGGCGCAGTTCTTCGACGAGGTTGGCCACGCCCGAATGAATGATCGCGAAACAGGTGCGGAAATACGCATCCGTATGACGATGCGGGTCGTGGATATGAATGCGATGGGGGCGCGCCCAGTGCCCGAGCAGTGCGATCGAATCCTCTGGAATGCCGCGCCGGATGAGTTCGCGAACGTGCCGAACCTCCATCGCCAGCAGCAGATCGCCAGGCTGGAAGGTGTAATCGGGGAAGTTTGTCGCGCGGTGGGCGGCCAGATCGTAGCCGTAGACCGGGGCGGTGCCGATGGCCTTTTCGAAGGCCGGCTCGCCGGTGTTCGTGGACAGGCCGAACGACGCGGTGCGTGCGCCCAGCCCGGTGGCCACGACATCCGCAAAGGCGCTGCGGTTGATGTTGCCGAGGCACACAAAAACCAGCCGCCTGACCTCCTTCGGCCGGATCTGGACAAAAGGCTGCAGACGTCCGCTGACGAATTCCAGCTCGCCCAGCACCAGTCGCACAAAACCCCGAAATGTAGCGAATCCGACGTCAATCAGCGAATCGAGCCGCCCGGCCAGGGTCTTTCGGTATTCAAACTTATCCACGCAGCCACCAGAATCGTCACAGGGCAAACGGAAGCCGCCCTGACTTTAGCGCAACAGTATTGCACTTTACGGAAGCCGGCCTGGTTGCAAAAAGTGTCTTGAATCAAGGACGCAGATCGACCACCCGCCCGGCTTGGGAGGCCGAATCATACCCGGAATCGTTTACCGCATTTGTGCACCACTTCCGTATCGCACGCAGACACAGCCGGCATTCCTGGGGCACGGCACACGCTGCGGCGCGGAACCGGGCGTGATTCAGGAGCGCCCGCGCGGACGCCCTGCTCCACCGCCGCCACGCTGCAGCGGCGGTGCGCGGCGGGCGCCCGTCGGGCTGGCCGCCTTGCCGGTTTTTTGCGCACCGCTGCCCTGCCCCCGATCGAGAATCACCGGCTGATCCCGCGGCACGAGGTGCCGAGGGGCGCTGCCGATCAGCTCGGCGCGGCCCATGGCCCGCAGCGCCTCGCGGATCAGCGGCCAGCCTTCGGGGTCGTGGTAGCGCAGCAGGGCCTTGTGGAGGCGACGCTGACGACCGGACTTCGGCGTATCGACGGTTTCCGATGACGCCGACACCTTGCGCAAGGGATTTTTGCCCGAGTGATACATGGTGGTCGCCATGGCCATCGGGGTCGGCATGAAGGTTTGCACCTGGTCGAGCTTGAAGTTGCCGGACTTCAGCCACAGGGCGAGGTTGACCATGTCCTCGTCGGTGGTGCCGGGGTGAGCGGCGATGAAGTAGGGAATCAGGTGCTGCTTCTTGCCGGCCTCTTTCGAGTACTGCTCGAACATCTCCTTGAAACGGTCGTAGGTGGCGATGCCCGGCTTCATCATCTTGCCGAGCGGGCCTTCCTCGGTGTGCTCGGGGGCGATCTTGAGCAGGCCGCCCACGTGGTGGGTCACCAGCTCTTTCACGTATTCGGGCGAACGCACGGCCAGGTCGTAGCGCAAACCCGAGCCGATCAACACTTTTTTGACACCGGGAATTGCCCGCGCCTTGCGGTACAGGCTGATCAGCGGGCCGTGGTCAGTGCCGAGGTTTTCGCAGATGCCGGGAAACACGCAGGACAGGCGCCGACACGAGGCCTCGATCTGCGGATCCTTGCAGGCCATGCGGTACATGTTGGCGGTGGGGCCGCCCAGATCCGAGATGGTTCCGGTGAAGCCCGGCGTCTTGTCGCGAATTTCCTCGATCTCGCGAAGGATCGAGCCTTCCGAGCGGCTCTGGATGATGCGGCCCTCGTGCTCGGTGATCGAGCAGAAGGTACACCCGCCAAAGCAGCCGCGCATGATGTTGATCGAGAAACGGATCATGTCCCAGGCCGGAATGCGCGCCTCGCCATAAGCCGGATGCGGGCGACGGGCATAGGGCTGGCCGAAGACCCAGTCCATCTCCTCGGTGGTGAGCGGAACCGGCGGCGGATTGAGCCACACGTCGCGGCAACCGGGGCCGACGCCGTGGGCCTGGACCATCGCCCGGGCGTTGCCGGGGTTGGATTCGAGGTGGAAGGTGCGCGACGCATGGGCGTACATCACCTTGTCGTCCTTCACCACCTCGTAGGCCGGCAGGCGGATGACCTGGCGGGCCCGGTCGGCCTTGCGGCTGGCCACCCGCTCGGCAGCGGGCACGATGCGGATGGGCTGGGTGGTGCTTGTGGATTGGGCGACTGAAGTCGCTCCTGCAGGCTCCATCGCGTAGGGGTCGGGATGCGCCTCGACCGGGCCCGGGCGGTCGATGGCGATCGAGTCGACTTCGACAAAGCCTTCTGGATGCCAGCCAGGCTTGACCATGAAGGCCGTGCCACGCAGATCGCGGATGGCCTCGATGGGCTCGCCGGCGGCAAGACGGTGCGCGAGGGCGATGGCCGCGCGCTCGCCGGAACCGAAGATCAGCAGATCGGCCTTGGAGTCGGGCAGCACCGAACGCTTGACCTTCTCCGACCAGTGATCGTAATGGGCGATGCGGCGCAGGCTGGCCTCGATGCTGCCGATGACGATATTGGCGTCCGGGTAGGCCTCGCGGGCACGCTGGGCGTACACGACGACGGCCCGGTCGGGGCGCTTGTCGGGCGCGGCATCCGGCGTGTAGGCGTCGTCGGAGCGCGGTTTGCGATCAGCCGTATAGCGGTTGATCATCGAATCCATGTTGCCGGCCGTGATGCCGTAGAACAGCAGCGGCTTGCCGAGCGCCCGGAAGGCGTCGGCCGAACGCCAGTCGGGCTGACTGATGATGCCGACGCGAAAACCCTGGGCCTCCAGCGTGCGGCCGATCAGCGCCATGCCGAAGCTGGGATGGTCGATGTAGGCATCGCCGGTGACGACGATGATGTCGCACGCGTCCCAGCCGAGGGCGTCCATCTCGGCCCGCGACATGGGCAGGAAGGGCGCCGGAGCAAGTCCGGGCCGGTAGCGGGGGTAGGACAGCAGGGAGGGTGCGAAGGCTGGGTTTTCCATGGGGCTCGTTTGCAATGCACACGCATCCGGAGATGCAAGCGCGCATCTATGTATTTTTAACGACTTGGCCGGCGCGATTCTATCCTTACTCGGCGCACGCCGCCCACGCGTATTGCGCGCCGGCACAGGAGGCAGCGCAGACCGGTTTTCGGGCAATGTAACTTTGATTTACAAGCCGCCAATCGGTTCGGCCAAACACCGGATATGCAAACTGCAAACCCGCCAACCCAAAAAACCTTATTCACGATCACTTGCCAAAAAGCAGGAAATCCGCGGCGGCAATCGGCAATTCATCTGCCGTCAATATTCACCAGGACTCGACAAAGCGGGCAATCCGTATTTCCCCTTTACAGCGGAAACTCCCTTTGATCGCGGCTTTGGCATTACAATCCAATTGTCGAAAGACTCAAGCCGCAACACATCAGGCAAGCACACCCGAATCAAACCCAAAAAGGATCAATTCAATGGCAACACTCAAGGAACTTCTCGCCCAACAGGCCGAACTGGCAAAACAGATTGAAGAAGTCCGTCGCAACGAAGTCAGCCGGGCAATTCAACAGGTTCAGGAAATCGTCCAGGAATACGGACTGAGCCTTGAAGAAGTATTTCCTGGCTTCAAGACTTCCAAGCCTGCACGCGCCACGTCCGGCGCCCGCACGACCAAGAGCGAAATCCGCTTCCGCAATCCGCAAAACCCGAGCATTGGCTGGTCGGGCAAGGGCCGCAAGCCGCTGTGGATCGTCGAAGGCCTGGCCGCCGGCAAGTCGCTGCAGGATTTCGCCGTTAGCGGCAACTGATTTTTTTGTATTGCTGCTTGCGTCCGAAGCCTGCTTCAGACGCCCAGCGCTTCTTTTACCGCCGGCCACTGGCGGCGGCTTACCGGCAACTGTTCGGCCAGCCCGTCCAGAATAATGACCCAATGGGCTTCGCCGTCCAGGCCGGTGGTGGCACGGGCCACGCCTTTCACGGCATTCCGTGCAATCAGGCAATTGCGGTGAATGCGCAAGAACAGGTCGGGAAACTCGTCCTCGAGTTGCACTAGCGATTCGTCCAGCAGGTATTCCCGCTGCCGGCTGCGGGCCACCACGTATTTCTGCTCGGCCTTCAGATAAAGCACATCCGCCACCGGCACCAGCAAAATGCGACCGCGCTCGTTGATGCTGAAGTGACTGCGATTGGCAGGCGCCATCTGACGCAGGATTTCGTCTGCAGGCGGACGCACGCGGCGGGCCTTTGCAATGGCCTCGGCAAGGCGCATTGCGCGCACCGGCTTGAGGAGGTAATCCACCGCGGCCAGCTCAAAGGCGCGCACGGCGTATTCGTCGTAGGCAGTGGTAAAGATCACCGTCGGAACCCGCGGCAGGCGGCCCACATGACGCGCCAGTTCGATACCGTCCATCACCGGCATGCGGATGTCGGTCAGGATCAGATCCACGGTTTCGCGCTCGAGCAGCGCCAGGGCTTCGACGCCATTGGCGGCCATGCCGACGATTCGCGTCGGCTGGCTTTCGGCGATATCGCCAAGCAGGTCGCGCAGGCGCTCGCGGGCCGGCGCCTCGTCATCAACGACCAGCACGGCCAACGGCTCGAAATCAGCAGCAGAAAATGTGTCACTCATCGTTCATTCCGGAATGGCAGGCGGATGCGCACGCAATAGGCGTCGGCGCTTTGCTCGATATCAAGGGCGGCTTCGAGGTCGTAGAACAGCATCAGTCGTTCACGGATGTTGTCGAGGGCCATGCGGTTGCCCGCATGATGGCGAACCGCCTCGAGCAGCGGGTTGGCGATCCCGATGATCACTTCCGCCCCACGGCGCTCGATGGTAATCGAAACCGTGCCCGGCCCGGCGCCCGGCTCGATGCCGTGACAGACGGCGTTTTCGATCAGCGGCTGGAGCAGCAGCGGCGGCACGAGGGCCGCATCGGCCAGCGGATCGCGGCGCCAATCCACCTGCAGGCGATCGCCGAGGCGCAGGCGTTCAAGGTTGAGGTAGCGCTCGCACAGGGTGATTTCGTCGGCCAGCGGCACCAGTTCGCGGCTGTCCTGCATCAGCGCACGGAACAGATCGGACAACTCCTCCAGCGCCTCTTCGGCCCGCCGCGGATTGCTGCGCAGCACGCCGAGCACCCCGTTGAGACTGTTGAACAGGAAATGCGGCCGGATCCGCGCCGTCAGTGCCAGGAGCCGTGCCTCGGCCAGCACCGGCGCCTGCGCGGCACCGCGCCGGTAAAAATACGCCAGCACGGCCGCGGCGCTTGCCAGGGACCAGACCAGCGGACGCAGTTGCCCGCCCGTGCCGAGGGGCGCCAGCAGGCTGCGACTGGCCAGGGCCACCGCCAGCACCACGCCCAGCACCGCCACCACCCCGGGCAGATAGGGTAGGCGGCGCAGCACCGGCTGCAGCAGGAACAACGCGGCCACGCCGAGAATCAGCGGAAACTCGACGCCCACGGCCAGCTCCAGCGCCTCGATGGCGATCAGATCAAGCTGCTCGTTGCGAACCAGCACGGCCGCCACGGCCAGTGCATTTACCAGCAGCAGGATGCGCAGCACCACACCGAGATTGCGGAAGTCGGGCAATTGCGCGGGACGCCCGCCCCACCCGGCGCGGCGCAGGTTTTGCTTTATACTCATGTATCAAAAACCGGGCCAAAACCTTGAATCCACGGGATTCTCTCCGGGCGTAGGCCGCTTTTATCGCAGAGAGCATCAATTAATTATGGCAGATCAATCCGCGCCGCAGGACGGCACCGCCAAGGCCTGGTCCGGCCGCTTCTCCGAACCCGTCTCCGAACTCGTCAAACGCTACACCGCCAGCGTGTTCTTCGACAACCGCATGGCTGCCCAGGATATCCGCGGTTCGCTGGCCCACGCCAGGATGCTGGCCCGCCAGGGCATCATCGGCCAATCCGATCTCGCCGACATCGAACGCGGCATGGCGCAGATCAGCGGCGAAATCGCGCGCGGCGAGTTCAACTGGAACCTCGACGACGAGGACGTCCACCTCAACATCGAAAAACGCCTCACCGCCCTCGTCGGCGATGCCGGCAAGCGCCTGCACACCGGCCGCAGCCGCAACGACCAGGTCGCCACCGACATCCGCCTGTGGTTGCGCGACGCCATCGACACCATTCTCGGCCTGATCCGCGAATTCCAGCTGGCCGTGCTCGAACTGGCCGAACACCACGCCGACACCCCGCTGCCCGGCTTCACCCACCTCCAGGTCGCCCAGCCGGTCACCTTCGGCCACCACCTGATGGCCTATTTCGAGATGACCCGCCGTGATGCCGAGCGCTTTGCCGACTGTCGCAAGCGCGTCAATCGCCTGCCGCTGGGCTCCGCCGCATTGGCCGGCACCACCTACCCGATCGACCGGGAATACGTGGCCGAGCTGCTGGGTTTCGAAGAAGTGTGCTTCAACTCGCTGGATGCCGTTTCCGATCGCGACTTCGCCATCGAATTCTGCGCCGCCGTGTCGCTGCTGATGACCCACCTGTCGCGCCTGTCCGAAGAGCTCATCCTGTGGATGAGCCCGCGAGTCGGCTTCATCGACCTGGCCGACCGCTTCTGCACCGGCAGCTCGATCATGCCGCAAAAGAAAAACCCGGACGTGCCCGAACTGGTTCGCGGCAAGACCGGCCGCGCCAACGGCAACCTGGTGTCCCTGCTGACCCTGATGAAGGGCCAGCCGCTGGCCTACAACAAGGACAACCAGGAAGACAAGGAACCCCTGTTCGACTCCGCCGACACCGCCATCGACACCCTGCGCATCTACGCCGACATGATGGGCAGCCGCATTGAAGCCAACGGCGAGAAGATCTTCAACGTCCGCGTGAAACGTGAAGCGATGCAGGCCGCCCTCACCCAGGGCTACGCCACCGCCACCGACCTGGCCGACTACCTCGTCAAGAAAGGCCTGCCCTTCCGCGACGCCCACGAAGCCGTGGCGCTGGCCGTGCGCGCGGCCGAGGTCACGGGCTGCGATCTGCCGCAGATTCCGCTGGCAGACCTGAAGGCCGCCATGACCCACGTGCCGGGCGCAATCGAACGTCTGGCCGAAGATGTGTTCCAAGTATTGACAGTGGAAGGCTCGCTGGCTTCGCGTGACCACGTGGGCGGCACGGCCCCGAACCAGGTGCGCGCAGCCATCGCACGCGCCCGCAATCGTCTGGCCTGAGGAAGGATGAAAATGGAAAGGATCGGCAAATACGAGATCAGGCGAAAGCTGGGTGAAGGTGCGACCAGTACCGTCTATCTCGGCTTCGATCCTTTCGCCCAGCGGGAGGTGGCCATCAAGCGTCTCCACCCGGCGATGCTGCGAGTCACCGACCACACCACCCTGTACCACCACATGCTGCTCAACGAGGCCTCCCTCGCCGGCAAGCTGCAGCACCCGCACATCGTCCAGATCCACGACGCGGTCATCGACGACCGCGACGCCTATGTGGTCATGGAATACGTGCCCGGCGGCACGCTGGATGCCTTCACCAGCCCCGACAAGCTGTTGCCCTTCGAGCGGCTGATCGAGATCATCTTCAAGTGCACCCGGGCCCTCGACTACGCCCACCTGCAGGGCGTCACACACCGGGACATCAAGCCGGCCAACATCCTGCTCACGGCCCCCGACGGGCAGGACATCAAGATTTCCGACTTCGGCGCGGCAATCTTCACCGCCAGCGAAACCACCCAGTTGCCGGGCCTCGGCTCACCCGCCTACATGTCGCCCGAGCAAGTCCGCGAACAGCCCCTCGACCACCGCACCGACATCTACTCCCTCGGTGTCGTGATGTATCAGCTGCTCACCGGCCGGCTGCCCTTCGAAGGCAGCAGCAAGGCCACCCTGGCGTACAAGATCGCCCACGAAACACCGCCGCCGCCGTCGAGCATCCGCCCGGAGATCCCGCCGGAACTGGACGCCATCGTCGGCAAGGCCATGCACTGCAACATATCCGGGCGCTATGCGGCATGGAGGGAGTTTTCCCACGACCTGGCCCAGGTCTATCGCCACCGCCGCACCGTGACCGACAGCACCGAGCCGCCCGACAGCGAAAAATTCGAGCGCCTGCGCGCCTTCCGTTTCTTCCGCGAATTCAGCGACATCGAAATCTGGGAGATCGTCCGCTTTGCCGAATGGCGCCTGATCCCGCCCGGCACCGTGGTCATGAAAGAAGGCGAACCGGGCAACTACTTCTGCTTCGTCGTTCAGGGCGAGCTGCGCATTGCCAAGAAAAGCCACCTGCTCAACGTACTCAGCGCCGGCGACTGTTTTGGCGAGATGGCCCTGTTCGCCCCCGGCCGCGGCGCCCGCACGGCCTCGGTTGAAACCACCACCGAAACACGCATCCTGACCATCCGCGCCCCCGCCCTGCTGCGCGCATCCAGCCTGTGCCAAATGCATTTTTACAAAGGTTTTCTCGAAGTTCTGGCCAGCCGCCTCTCGCTCGCCAACAGCCGCATCGCCAGCATCTAGGCGCAGCGGCGTCCGCCGCCCGAAAAAAAGCCATCCGAATCTGTCGGCTTTTTTGACACCTGCCGGCAGATTCGCGCGCAGATCTTTCCCCTGCGGTTTTAATTCCTTTAAAATCACCGAACTAAAATCGCCGAGAAATCCGGAACGAAATTTGCTTGGCCTATTTTGACCAAATGCGGACCCACGTCACATCAACGTAAGCTTGGGCTGCCTATACTGCACATGAGAACGCCGGTCTTGGCGTCAGCAAAATGAGGTTTAGGATGAATCTGGAAAAAACTGAAAAATCTGCCGCGTCGCAAGTCGCCAAGTCCGACAGCGCCGTATCGCAGAAGGGCCGTCGCCGACTCGTCCAGGCCGGTCTTGCCGGCGCCCCTTTGCTGATGGCCCTGAAAAGCACGCCGGTGCTGGCCTCGAACTGCAAATCGCCGTCAGGCTTTTCTGTTTCCGGCAACATGAGCCGCCCGGGCGACTATGTCTGCACGGACTTCAACGGTCGCGGAGTGTCGTACTGGAAGACCCAGCTGGCCAACGAAGCGAACCTGAACATCCCCTACGCCACCGCCTTCGGCAGCGATCCGCACACCATTGGCTCCCTGCTCGACGCGCTCAACCGTGGCGACATCTATTCCAAGGCAGCGGCGGTCTACCTCAACGCCAGCGTCTCCGAGCGGATCGCCATCGTGGACATCGTGAATCTGGGTCTTGAAAGCGCAGGCGGCTACATTCCGCCCACCGCCGGTGCAAAGCCCTGGCATGCCGCGGAAGTCGAGGCCTACTTCAACTACCTGCTGGGTGCATGAGCAACGCGCACAAACCCGCTTCCTGCCTGTCTTAGCCCCGGCCTTTGCCTGTACAGCGTTACGTCGCCACTGCAGCCCTTCTCGAAGGGCTGCAGTTCGTTCTTTGGAAGGAAGTCGACGAAGGCTGGGTCCGCTTCGATCCGAGCGCCGGCCAGACGCTGCTGCTCGCTCCGATCAGCCGCTTCGTGCTCGATCAGCTCGCGCACCCTGGCCGCGCCCTTTCGGTCGATGATCTCTCTTACGCCGTCCTGCACGAAGAACCCGATGCGCCGCCCGATGACTGCCGCCTCGCGGTCAGCGCAGCCGTTGACGCCCTCGCCGCGGCCCGCCTGATCGAGCAGCGCCGTCCCTCTTGAGAATCTGCGACCTTTCCCCGTCCGACTTCCGCGCGCAACTCGGCGGAGACGGCATCCGCCTGGCGACCGGGCCGTTCAACTGCCGACTGCAAAGCGGCATCGGCGAGATTGCCGACGAACTCGCCCGGCTCTACGCCCATCACACGCTGGTCGCCAGCTCCGCCTTCACCGATTTCCACATCGCCGTCCAGCCCGGACACGGCCTGCGGCGCTGGTTGCGCCCCCAGGCGCTGTTCTCGGTGGACTCCGTCGAGCCCTTCACCCCGCTGCCCCGCGCCCAGGCCCTGCCGATGCTGGAATGGGGTCTCAACTGGTGCGTCACCGCCTACAGCCAGCACATTCTGGTGCTCCACGCGGCGGCCGTCGCCCGCGGCAACCGGGCAGCCATCCTGCCGGCGCCGCCGGGCTCCGGCAAAAGCACCCTGTGCGCCGCGCTGGTGAACCGCGGCTGGCGTCTGCTGTCGGACGAACTCACCCTGATCAGCCTCGAAACCGGCCAGGTCATGGGCCTCGCCCGGCCGGTAAACCTCAAGAACGCCTCGATCGACATCATCCGCGCCTACGCGCCCGACGCCTTCCTGACCCGGCCCGTGCATGACACCACCAAGGGCACGGTGGCCCTGATGGCCCCGACCGCCGCCAGCGTCGAAGCCGTCGACACGCCAGCCACGCCCACCTGGATGATCCTGCCCCGCTATCGCGCCGGCACTGACGCCACCCTCACCCCGATGGGCAGCGGCAACGCCTTCCTGCAGATCGCCGACAACGCCATGAACTACCACATCCTCGGCGACCGCGGCTTCGCAGCGGTGGGCCGCATGGTGGACAGCTGCCAGAGCTTCGGCTTCGAATACAGCCGGCTCGACGACGCCATTGCGGTGTTCGATCGCCTGGCCGCAGAAGCGGAAAGCGCAGCCCGATGAGCCTGCTGGTCCAGGTATTCCGCCAGCCGGACGAGATCCAGCGGCTCCAGGCACACGAGTGGGATCTGCTGGTTCGGCAAGCACGTCACGCCAACCTGCTCGGCCGGCTCCACCACCGCCTGCTGGCCGCCGGACTGGCCGCCGATATCCCCCAGCGCCCCGCCAATCACCTCCTCTCCGGCGCCGTCATGGCCGGGCAGCAGCATCACTCGATCCGCCGTGAAGTCCGTTTTCTGCGCGAAGCCCTGGCGCCGGCCGGCATCCCCCTGATCCTGCTCAAGGGCGCGGCCTACGTCGCAGCCGGGCTGCCCGCCGCCGAAGGACGCCTGTTTGCCGACGTGGACATCCTGGTGCCCCGCGAGCAGCTTGGCGAAGCCGAATCGGCACTGATGATGACCGGCTGGCAAAGCACCGCCCTCGACGCCTACGACCAGCGCTACTACCGCCGCTGGATGCACGAACTGCCGGCCATGCAACACATTTTCCGTGGCACAGCCCTCGATGTGCACCACACGATCCTGCCGCCGACCGCGCGCCTCAAGCCCGACCCGCGCCTCCTTGTCGAAGCCAGCGTCGAGATCCCCGGCCTGCCCGGTGTGCGCACCCTCGCCCTGCCCGACCTGATCCTGCACAGCGCCACCCATCTGTTCCACGAAGGCGAACCCGACAACCTGCTGCGCGACCTCACCGACCTGGACGCACTGCTGCGCCACCTCGGCACCACCCCGGGCAACTGGGACGTACTTACTGCGCGAGCCCGGCAACTCGGGCTGGAAGGCCCGCTGCGCCTCGCCCTGCGCTACACCTGCCGCGTGCTCGGCACCCCGGTGCCGGCCGGCCTCGACTGCCTTGGCGCAGGCGGGCCGGGCCAGCGCATGCTCGACGCGATCTATTCCCGCGTGCTGCGCCCGCAACACCCGAGCACCGCCGACATGCTTTCACCCCTCGCCCGCAAAAGCCTCTACATCCGCGCCCACTGGCTGCGCATGCCGCCTCACCTGCTGGCCTATCACCTGGCCCACAAGGCGCTTTTTCCGCCGGCAGCGCTCACCAAACCGCTGTCAGACGACAAGCCCTATGAAGAGCCGGGCGCAAAAAAAGCGGCCTGAGCCGCTTTTTTACCGAAACCACACAGCTTCAGGCCAGATCGGCAATCAGCTGCTTCAGTTCGCCGGACTGGTACATCTCGCGCATGATGTCAGACCCGCCGACAAACTCGCCCTTGATGTAGAGCTGCGGAATGGTCGGCCAGTTGGCGTATTCCTTGATGCCCTGGCGGATACCCTCGTCAGCCAGCACATCCACCGCAAAGACTTCACCAGCGCCGCAAGCCTGCAGAATCTGGACCGCAGTAGCGGAAAAACCGCAACGCGGCATGGCCGGGCTGCCTTTCATGTACAGCACGACCGGGTGGGTGGTGACTTGTTCGTGAATGATTTTTTGAACGTCCATCGTGATCTCGCAAATAGTTGAGCAATTCAGTCGGGAAAGTCTAGGCTTGCCAGCCACTGCCGTCAAGGGCGACGACCAAAGCTGATCCGTTCGATACCGGCCAGATCCTGCGCCGAAGCCACTTCGACAAAGCCTGCGGCGACGAGCAGAGCCCGCACCGCCGCGGCCTGATCGTAGCCGTGCTCCATCATCAGCCAACCACCGGCCGCAAGAAAACCCGGCGCAGCGGCGGTGATGCGGCGCAGGTCATCGAGGCCCGCCGGACCCGAAGCCAGCGCCGTTGCCGGCTCGAAGCGCACATCACCCTGGGCCAGGTGCGGGTCGTTCTCGGCGATGTAGGGCGGGTTGCTGACGATGAAATCGAAGCCTGCCGCCGTATCCAGCGCCGCAAACCAGTCACTCTCGACAAAGCGCACCGACGCAGCGAGCGCAGCGGCGTTGGCGCGGGCAACGCTGAGCACAGAGGCCGAAAAATCCACCGCCGTCACCTGCGCTGCCGGAACTTCGAGGGCCAGCGTGACCGCCAGAGCGCCGCTGCCGGTGCCCAGATCAAGGATGGCCGGCGCGCTGCCGGGCGCAACGCGCGCCCGCACCAAATCGACGACCAGCTCGGTTTCCGGACGCGGAATCAGCACCGCGGGCGACACGCCGAAGCGGCGCCCGTAGAACTCGCGCTCGCCGAGCAGATAGGCCACCGGCTCGCCGGCGACGCGGCGCGTCAGCAGTTCGACGAAACGCCCGGCCTGCCCGGCAGCCAGCGCGCGCTCGGGATAGGCGGCAATCTGAGCAGCCGTGCAGCCGAGGATTTCACGCAGCAAGAGCCGCGCTTCGCTGGCCGGCAGACGCCCGCGCGCCAGCGCAAGGGCTGCGCCGATGCTCGTTGGCAAATCAGCCATTCTCGTCGGCCAGCGCGGCCAGCAATTCGGCCTGGTGCTCGGCGGTAAGCGCGGCCACCACTTCATCCAGCTCGCCCTGCATCACCGCATCGAGCTTGTAGAGCGTGAGGTTGATGCGGTGGTCGGTGAGGCGCCCCTGCGGATAGTTGTAGGTGCGGATGCGCTCGGAGCGATCACCGCTGCCCACCAGGCTCTTGCGGGTGGCGGCTTCCTTGGCCTGCTGCTCGCGCACCTGGATGTCCTTGATGCGCGCTGCCAGCACGCGCATGGCGGAGGCCTTGTTCTGGTGCTGGGATCGGCCGTCCTGACATTCGGCCACGATGCCGGTGGGCAGGTGGGTAATGCGCACCGCCGAGTCGGTCTTGTTGATGTGCTGACCGCCGGCCCCCGAGGCGCGGAAGGTGTCGATGCGCAGATCGGCGGGATTGAGTTCCACCTCACCCACTTCGTCGGCCTCGGGCATGACCGCCACCGTGCAGGCCGAGGTGTGGATGCGGCCCTGGGTTTCGGTGGCCGGCACGCGCTGCACGCGGTGACCGCCGGATTCGAACTTGAGCCGCGAATAGGCACCGGCGCCCGCCACGCGCACGATCACCTCCTTGAAGCCCCCCAGCTCGGAATCGCTGGCCGAGATGACCTCGACGCGCCAGCCCTGGCGTTCGGCATAGCGGGTATACATGCGCAGCAGGTCACCGGCGAACAGCGCCGCCTCGTCGCCGCCGGTGCCGGCGCGGATTTCGAGAAAAAGGTTGCGCTCGTCGTTGGGGTCGCGGGGAAGCAGCGCCGTCTGCAGATCGGTTTCGATGCGCAACTGGGCGGCCTGGGCCGATTCGATCTCGGCGACGGCGAGTTCCTTCATCTCTGGATCGGCGAGGAGCTCCTTCGCCGAGGCTTCGTCGTCGAGGGCCTGGCAGTAGGCGCGATACAGCTCGACCACCGGCGTGATCTCGGCGTGCTCGCGGGTCAGCTTGCGGTAGTTGTCCATGTCGCTGGCCGCCTCGCTGGTGGCGAGCAGGCGGTCGAGTTCCTGCAGACGGTCGGCAAGGTTGTCCAGCTTGTCGCGGATGCGCTGTTTCATGGGTGGAGGGCCCGCGGACGCAGGCGTAAAAGACACCGCACCCGGCGTGGGCTAGTGATCTTTGTGGAGGTTGAAGAGGCGCTGCACCAGATCGGCGCCTTCGCCATCGGCGTCGTTGAGAAAGCGGGTCGGCCCGTGGATGAGCTTGTTGGTCAGGCCGTGGCTGAGGGCCTCGATGACCTTGTGGGGATCTTCGCCCTTGGTCAGCAGACGCACCGCACGCTCCACTTCAGCCTGGCGCAGGTCGTCGGCATGTTTGCGCAGGGCGCGAATGGTCGGCACCGTGCCGCGGCTGTCGAGCCAGTGAAGAAAGCCGTCGACCCGCTCGTCGATGATGCCTTCGGCCTCGATCACTGCCGCGTGGCGGGATTCGAGGCCGGAATCGACAACCTTGGCAAGATCATCGACGGTGTACAGGAAGACGTCGCCCAGCGCGGCAACCTCGGGCTCGATGTCCCGCGGCACCGCCAGGTCGACCATCACCATCGGGCGGTGGCGGCGCGCCTTGAGCGCACGCTCGACCATGCCGAGCCCGACGATGGGCAGCGGGCTGCCGGTGCACGAAACCACGATATCGTAGGCCGCGAGCGACTCGGCCACCTGGTCGAGGCGCAGCACATCGGCACCAAAGCGCTCGGCCAGGGCCTTGGCGCGGGCCGGCGTGCGGTTGGCGATGGTCATTTTTTTCGGCCGCTCGCCACCGAAGTGGGCGGCGCACAGCTCGATCATCTCTCCGGCGCCCACGAAGAGCACCCGCTGCTCGCTCACCCGCTCGAAAATCCGCTCCGACAGATGCACCGCAGCCGCCGCCATCGACACCGTGTTGGCGCCGATGGCAGTGGTCGAGCGCACCTCCTTGGCGACCGAGAAGGTGCGCTGGAAGAGCTTGTGCAGGGTAGTGCCGAGGGTGCCGGCCTGCTCGGCCTGGCGCACCGCATCCTTGACCTGGCCAAGGATCTGCGGCTCGCCGATGACCATCGAGTCCAGCCCGCTGGCCACGCGAAAGACGTGGCGCACGGCGTCGCGCTGGGGAAAGGTGTAGAGGTAGGGCGCCAGATCGTGCAGCGCCATACGGTGGTATTCGGCGAACCAGTCCGCCGCGTACTGGGGCTCTTCGGTCGCGAAGTACAGTTCGGTGCGATTGCAGGTGGAGATGATCGCGGCTTCCTTCACCGGCTTGACACGCACGAGATCACCCAGGGCCTGAACGAGGCGCTCAGGCTGGAAAGCCACCTGTTCGCGAATCGAGACAGGCGCAGTGTGATGGTTGAGGCCAAGGGCGAAGAGTTGCATGCGCGGCACCGGGTGAGGGCGCAATTTTTCAGCCGGCGATTATATCACCCGCGGTTTTAACGCAAACAGGGACGACAGGTCTGCGCTGTCGCCCCTGTTTTGTGTCGCGGGTGCCGGGCTGCGACGGCTTATCTGCAAAGCATCAGCCTGCGACCTTACTCGCCCCTGAACACAGGCGGGCGCTTCTCCCGGAAGGCCAGCACGCCTTCGGCGTAGTCACGGCTGTTGTACACCACCCTGCGCAGGCCCTGGATACGCTCGAAGTCTTCGGGCGACATGGTGTGGGCACCGGCCAGGATACGCAGTTGCTCCTTCATCACCGAGATGGAAAGCGGCGCGTTGGCAACAATGCGACGCGCCATGGCGTAGGTGACTTCCTCCAGTTCGGCCTTGTCGACCACCCTGTTGATGACGCCCAGACTGCACAGGCGCGGGGCAGAAACCGGGTCGGCGGTGAACAACATCTCCTTGGCGAGATTCAGCGAGGCGGCGTTGAGAAAAGTGAGCAGGCCGCCCACGTTGTAGGGCACGTTGAGCCGGGCCGGCGTTGCCGCAAAGGTGGCGTCGTCGGCCGCCAGGATGAGGTCGCAGGCAAACACGGTTTCGCAGGCGCCGCCCCACACGCTGCCCTCGATCATCGCAATCACCGGCGCGGGAAAGGTTTCGATATCGCGAATCAGCTTGCGCAGGGGGTCGCGCCAGGCCAGCGGATCAAGGCCGGCGGCGGGCAGCTCGTCGATGTCGTGGCCAGCCGACCAGACCTTGCTGCCGGCCCTTGCGCGCAGGACCGCGCAGCGCACGCCCGCCGAACGGAAGGATTCCAGCGCCGCCGCAAAGGCGAGGACCATTTCCTCGCACAGCGCGTTGCGCCGGTGGTCGCGGTCGAGGGTGACGGTGCCGATGTTGTCGGCGATGTC
>Ga0209277_10000291_pt1 | contig 25838 bp, 19 predicted proteins | sample JI81AbrownDNA_FD_187503 | JGI IMG/M metagenome (GOLD analysis project Ga0209277, IMG submission 187503) | Wastewater effluent complex algal communities from Wisconsin, to seasonally profile nutrient transformation and Carbon sequestration -... | ecosystem: Engineered > WWTP > Effluent > Algae... | reverse complement strand
AAATTTTACTGGGTAATTCTACACGTAGGCTCTGTTACATTTGTAGCAGATAGACTTGTCTTATTCTTAAAAAAAACTATTTCCCGTAAACGCCCTCTCATCAAGGTAATGAATAACCAAGACAAGAACCCTGATATGAAACATTCTTTCCCGTCTGCGCACGCCGCTAATTCAATGGTATCGATATTTATTTTAGTTACTGTCTATCACTATTCGCCTTATTTCTTTGCCTTTTCTATCTTTGCCGGCATTGGTAGGCTAATCACTCTTCACCACTTCTTAATTGATATTTTAGGCGGTTGGTCGATTGGACTTTTGATTGGTTTATTAAATCTAGGTGTAATGTATTTGCTTATGAGCTACTAGACTCATAAGCAAAAAAAGAAATCATTTATTCTTGGCAAGCATGGAACCACTTGCGGCACGTTTAAAGAACTCTGCACCTTCTTTTTCAAGGTATTCTTCATAGGTGCCCTTGAAGTCAATAACTTGACCGGGAGTAACTTCGATTATCCTCGTAGCAAGAGACGATACAAACTCTCTATCATGACTCACAAATATTACTGTTCCATCAAAAAGAGAAAGGGCATAGTTTAATGCTTCAATACTTTCTAAGTCCAAGTGGTTTGTTGGCTCATCGAGTGCTAGAACATTTTCCTCTGCCATAATCATACGAGAAAGAATGAGTCTAGATTTTTCCCCGCCTGATAATACACTTGTGCTTTTTTGCGCCATGTCACCACTGAAGAGCATACGGCCTAACATACTGCGAATAACAGTTGTATCAGTTCCAGCCGGAGCATAACGGTAAAGCCATTCGATAAGAGTTGCAGCATCTTCTCCAATTCCATCTTTGTGATCTTGTGGAAAATAAGAAGCTGTCATACTTTGACCATGTTCTACTTTTCCGGAGTCTGGTTCTAATTGTTTTAATAAACATTTAAGGAGTGTAGTCTTCCCTACTCCATTCGTTCCGATGATACCTACTTTTTCCCCTTTAGAAATGGAAATGCTTATATCTGTAAAGATTGGATTTTCATATTTTTTGGAAATTCCAACTGCATTGATTACATCTTTACCAAGTGGTTTCGCCATCTTAAAGCGGATATACGGAGATACCCGCGATGAGGGTTTAATTTCAATTTGCCCCGATTTTAATTTATCAATTAACTTTGCGCGTGAGGTTGCTTGCTTTGCTTTACTTGCATTGGCACTGAATCTGCTTACGAATTCTTGTAGGTCAGCAATTTTTTCTTTTGTGCGTTTGTTATCATTGATCAATTGTTCGCGCGCCATTGTAGACGCTTCCATATAGTCGTCATAATTTCCCGGGTAAACTCTGATTACGTTGTAATCTAAGTCAGCAATGTCAGTTGCAATGGAATTGATAAAATGTCTATCGTGAGAGATAACAATCAATACACCCGTGTGGTTTCGTAAAAAATCTTCCAACCATTTAATGGTCTTGATATCAAGGTTATTTGTAGGTTCATCTAAAAGTAATATTTCTGGTTTTTGAAAAAGAACTTGAGCGAGTAACACGCGTAACTTGTAACCACCGGTAATCTTTGACATGGTCTCCTGGTGTAGGTTAGAAGGAATTCCTAAACCTTCTAACAATTCACCGGCATAGCTTTCTGCTTCGTATCCATCTAAGTCTGCATACTTTTCTTCTAGCTCGCTTGCTTTGATTCCTTCTTCTTCAGACATCTCAGGAAGGGAATAAAGTCTGTCTCTTTCCTTGTGGACTTCCCAGAGATCTTTGTGACCCATTAGAACTGTATTCATAATGGATTCATTTTCATATTCGTAATGATCTTGCTTTAAAAATCCAATTCGCATTCCTTTGTCAACGGAAACAACGCCCATATGTGGTTGTTCAAGCCCCGCTAGGATTTTCAGAAAAGTGGATTTACCACTTCCATTTGCTCCAATAAGACCGTATCTACAGCCTTCCTTGAACTTAATACTTACATCTTCAAATAAAGTTTTTTTCCCGTATCGGATTGTTACGCCAGCAGCACTAATCATAATGCCAGAATTTCTAAGTCTAGTGGCTAGCCAAGCAATTTAAGGACAGGTTAGATCGACATTGACAGTTTGTCGAAAGGCAGATGGAACTGAAAAAACGACTTCTCGTATAACTTTATCCGGATAACCATCTACCTTATTGACGTCACCAACACATTGAAGTCTATACATTCCGTCATGGATATATTTAATCGTAGAAGTCCCCTGCTGCACAGGAGTAGATGCAAGTGGAAGCTCTGTAAAGAATTCAGTTTCGCCAGCTCTGAAAATATTATAGTAGTGAGTAAGGGATCGTGTTCCGCCTGAGATGAGAAGTGTAGATGCGGTTTCCGGATAAATGATGCGTGACCTAGATTGAATATTCCCTCCAGAATCTAGCTCACCGCTGTGTGCATATCTCCAATCACTGATTCCGATAAAGGTTCGCACAAAACCAAGCGTAGTCGTATAAGAATGCACCATTAGATTTTCTTTGATATTCATTCGAACTTCTAGGATATAGGGATCTGCCCCACCACGTATTTGCATATCATCCTGACCTTTTTGCAGAGCATGAAAGATAGGAAACATAAATGGAGTCCTAATCGTCTTATCCGCATCCGTTGTTCCAGGAACATAATTGTTACGAGGAACGATATTTACCCCACCGGTGATGATCGGGTTATTATCGAAGAGGGTATTGGTTATTAGCCCTCCGTTTTCTCTTCCCCAGCCAGTAACAAAATTTCGGAAGTAGACTCCAGATGCATAGTATTTTGTCGGTTGTCCATCGGAGCTACCACCTGTTATGTTAGATGTAGGATCATTCGATGGAAATTTTACTCCTTCCCCATTAAACAATTGATTGATTAATACGGTAGATATCTTGCTGGTTAGCTCACAACTCGTTCCACTAAATGCATAAGGGATGGAACAATAAACCTGTCTTTTGGTAGCTATAAAATCCCAATACTTTTTAGAAGCGGCTACTGTTGTTACTCCATAGTCTAAACCCACAGCGCTCTGTTCATATTTAGACGAAATTCGAATTTCTCCAATGTCCATAAAGAAATTTAAACTTGCCGCAGTGGGTAATCCGTATAAGTCGAAGGCAGGATCTCCACCCGCGCCCGAATCCTGTGTGTCTTGGTATAACAGTCCCGTTCCATTATTATAGTCAGAAAATGAAATGGGTGAGTCAGTGGCATAGGTGCCCTTTAATAAAAGTAGCATTCTATTATTGAATAAGGAACTCAAAGCAGCATAAGGAACACCTTTGTATTTTCCAATGCTTGTTTTTCCATTTGAACAATTGGATAAAAAAATAAGGACTATAAGTAAAGGAAGAAGAAAAATGCCTAGATTGAATTTATTCTTATTCATGAATTTCATAATAAAAAACTCACCATAAGTGCAAAGTTAAAAAATTCTCCATTCTTTAACTGGTATTGGTTTGGTTGCGATAGCCTGTAGTCTCTATCTAATGGGGAAATATATGGAAATTTAGTTGCAGGATCTTTATCTACCCAGAATGTTTCATAGATTACATTATAATCAATCCTTAGACCAATTCTGATTTTGCGTCCGGCAACAAAACTTACCTCTGTTCCAAGTGTTGACATTGGATCCCATCTACCTGCGTTTGCAGGTCTTGCAATTACGTAGGCAGCACCACCGCCTGCTTTAAAGAAAATAGAAACAGGAAGTTCAAAAGGCAACTTATAACAAAGAGAAGTATATACGGGTATTGTCAATAAGCCTCTCTCGGTTTGAGAAAGATAATTTGCCATTCCTCCGCCAATCTCAGTATAAAAAACATAAGGCCAGTGAAACCGTGTAAATACTCCGAATCCTAATGTTGTATCTAACACTGTAGCAGTCTGTGAGCCTGGTCTAGGATTTGCTGCTCCAATCCAAAAGCCCACTTCTGGCTTTGCTTTTTCTATCTGTTGAGAAAAAATTTTCGTGTTTGCGGTTAATATAAATAAACCACATATGAGAAAAGTAAACCGTATATAATTTTGAATTTTGAACACTTCGACTAAGCTCAGTGCAAGTTTTGAATTTTGAATTAAAGACATAATTGTAACGAAAAAATAAAACTCATATTCGAATGAGTTTAAAAGATTACGCTCTCTCCGTGGTTTGATAGATTTCTGAATACATTTGATCAATTTCTGGATAATCCCTGTAATACGCTCTTAGAAAATAAAGACCATAGGGTGGAAGAGTTATACCTGCATTTGTTCTATCCTGTGTTCTTAGAATATCGAGGATATTAGACTTAAGTCTTCCTCTTGCGATATCTAAAAGAGTTCCCACAATGATTCTAACCATATTATGTAAAAAGCCAGTTCCCCTAATTACGATTTTAAATAAACTTCTAAGCTCGCTATCTCTTTTGACTTCGATTTTTGTGATTTGTCTTTCAGTAGAATTGTAAGTTTCTAAAACAGATTTTTTTGTGAAGCCTGCAAAGTCATGTTTGCCATGTAAAGTTTCAGCTTCTCTTTGGAGTAAATCAAAGTCGATGTTATTTTTAAACCATAAAACCCGTTCATTTAAAAGTGGATGAGGAGTTTTTGTGTTGAGTATTTTATACTCGTATTCTCTTTCTGTGCAAGAAAATCGAGCATGGAATTGATCGGAGATTTCTTTTCCTGCAAGTGCAGAAACACTTCCTCCAACTAATCCATTGAGGGAAACTAAAAATTTGTGATAATTGAGAATTGAATTTGTGCTAGAAAAACTAACTACCATACCTTTTGCATGGACACCTGCATCCGTTCTTCCCGCGGCAATGAGTGTAATATTCTCTCGAAGTATGAGTGAAATCACATCTTCGAGTTTTTCTTGAACTGTGATTTGCTTTGCACTTTTTTGCTTTTGAAATCCGTTAAACCGAGGACCATCATACTCTAAAATTAAAACAGTTCTCGGCAAGCCTACTTTTCTCCTCCCAGGGATTCAATAAGTTTGGCTAATTCATCATAGAGTTCCTTTGCCATGTCTAAAATAGCAGAAGGCTTTGATTTAGAAGATTTTCCGGATCCGTATAGTTTGGCAAGCATACGCTTTGACTTTGCGAGAAGCTTCACTCGCTCATCAGGAATTTCAGACATCATATCTCTAAATTTCATTGTGAGGTAGGCATTCAAATATATAACCCCATCAAATCCCCAGTTATTATCCGTATCAGGTCCTAGAATCGGTGCCGCTGAGTCTACAGGTTCTTGACCCGTTTGCATAATATCTAAAGTCAGCCCATACCAAGAGGCAGCTTTTTGATATAAAGTATCGCGAACTCTATCATAGCCCAAAGCTGGAAATTCAGTATGCAAATCATCAAAATACCAAGCCGCTTTTAAAGCACATACCGCTTTTTTGGGAGTCGGCGCATCCTTAGGTGAACGGTTTTGATAGGAGTCGATTGCGAGTAAAAAGGCACCCGCCCCAGTGATTAGATTGCGCTCAGCAGAAAAATCAAGGGGACCAAGAATTTTTTCAATATTTACTTTCCTGTCGCCAGATTGGGATTTCATTCGATCCAAATCGGGTCCTACAAGTAAACTCCAATCTTTTGGGAAGGAAGCATAAAGGCACTTTGGACAAACAACGATAACATAATCATTCGGATTGATGCGCCCGTATTTTTTATTTTTTTCGTATAGTCGCCTAAGTTCCTTTGTAAGCTTACCTGCAATTAAACGACCCCCACCTTGGAACATTTGTTCCCTTTGGTGAATGGTGTCGCAAACTGGACATACACTATTGTCTTTGGAACGAAAGGAGGCTTTCTTAAGTGGTTCAACTTTTGTACTTACAGGTGGCATTTATATAAAATTCCTCTCAAATAAACATTCATTTATATCCTAATAAATGTCAATCTATAATACTGAACGCTAAAATCAATCGCACATTTCTCACTCTAAAGAATGCGTTCGGTTATCCCAAACCTACTCCAAATAAATCCTTCCGGGAAATTATTTTTGTCATTTGGTGTATACTTGAAATCCGATACTAGTATGGACAGGTTTTAAACTACTTATACCATTTCTCAAAAAGAATTGTTTTTACTTTATAGAACAAGCTGAAGTGGTCTATACTGATTCATTTTTATATAGTTTTGAGATACTATTAAATAGAATCAATATATATTATTCTTCTTGAACTTTAAAGGTAATCATAAGAGTTTAGTACAAGCTTCATATAGACTAACAGGCATAGGACAGACAATGAAAAAAATCATCATATCTCTTACATTAATCTTCGGATTCCAATCTCTTTTTGCAGAGCCAATTATGAGTAAAGCATACCAGAAACGTGTAGAATTACTCGGCTATCTGAGAACCCTTGAGCCCATCGTTAAAAATTATCGCGGTAGCGATAAAGATGGAAAGCCGGCTTTATTGAAAGCAGAAGCAGGTAAAGAGGGAGAAAGAGTTAAACGTTACAGCGAAATCAAGAAGCTTTTCCAAGAAGGATTAACCGATTATTTCGAAGGCGATTATTCCAATTCTTATAGAAGATTCTTAGAGGCTCAAGTAGATACAGAACAACTCTTAGAAGAAATTTCTGAATTCTACATTGAAGGCACTGCTGAAATTCTAAAAGCTGCTGTATTTATTAAAGATGCTAAAGACTACGAAGATCCCGCTTTTGATGCAAAAGAAGGTAACAAGAAAGTAGGCGATAGTTTAAAAGATGTAGATAGAGAACTTGTTGATATCAGCGTTGAATACGGAAGAGGCTCTAAGAACGTTGGAGAGTTTCGTGAAAACAGAGAAGCTCCTTATGTTAGCCGCCAATATGATGCAAAAGAATATCACTTTGCTACAAACAAATATGCTATCGAGCAAAACACTGAAGCAGGTTACAAAGCGTTAGGGCAAGCAAAGAAAGCAAGAATCGAAGCTCTCAAAATTGAACGTAACTTAGAAAGACATCAAAAATTACAACCTGCCCATAGAAAGTTCAGAATTGAAAAATATATGGATGTGATTGCAAGATGTAGAGACGCAAGAGAAGCTGCTATCAATCTATTCAAGCTTAAATACCCATACGATAACTACTACCTTCAAAAAGACGACAAAACAACTTTGGGTAAAATCGTATTAACCGATGCAAAGGGAGAAGAGACAGTTGCGGATAAAGGCAAATCTATGAATTACAGACTTAATCCTCATGTATTACCAAAAAGCATCAATCCAGTATATGACAGACGAATTCCAGAAAGATACAGAAGAGATGCATCTGACCTTTTAGGTAAAGTCTACGAAGAAGAAGTAGAAGAAAATGTTCAACTTAAATTTACTGACATGAATCATGTGAATGCTGATTTAAAAAGACAACTAATCAATGAAACATTAGTTGTAGAAGACGGTAAAGATTCTCCTAAAGGCAGTAGCGATACTAAACCAGTAACACCGGCTCCAGCTAAACAGTAGTAAACGACATTTCAATTTCGCTCAATGTCCAGACATTTTCGTTCTTGAGCATTATGCCGCGACCTCAAGGAAGTGGCATTGACTTTTTTCGAAGGAAAACATAAAAGAAGACAGGTTTAAAACCTGTCTCTACCAATTCTTATGGCAACTTTAAATCCTTACAAATATCTAAAACAAAATCTAGGTGATCAATCGCAAGATTATCACTGGCTAATCGTTAGAACCTACATGGAAGCTCTTATAGTAATCTTCACCAGAGCAAAATGGATTCTACTAAAAGGAGTATTCTATTCTTTTATCAACAAAGAAAAGAAAGCTTATGCTTTTTTAGATGGCTCGTGGCATTGGGGCGACAAGATGATTAAGGTCACTCAAACCAATTTACTTTTAGCAAATGAAATTAAAATTCCAGAAAAAAATCATATGATTTTTGTGAATCATGTGAACGAATTGGATTTTCCATTTGATTGCTTTGTAATTAAAAAACCTTATCTTGCTAACCAGCAAATCAAGAGTAGCTACTTCGCCTATTGGTGGATGAAGGCAATGGGCTCCGAGGTATTTGACACAACGCACGCTAGAACTATCTCTAAATCAGTGCATAATTTAGTGAGTGGTTTGAAAATGTATAGCTACATAGTTTATCCAGAAGGTCACAATTCTTATAATGAAGAAATTAAACCTCTTAAAAAAGGAATGATCAAAGTTGCGTTTGAACATAAAATTCCCGCGGTAGTTGTTTTGAAATCAGGAATTACAAAATTTCAAACTCAGCAAAAGGGAAATGTTATTGGCTATAAATTAGCAGGCACCGTTGATCCAAATCAATTTAAGACATGGGAAGAAATGAAAGATCATGTATTTAAATTGATGACAGATGAAAAAAAAGCTTTAGATGAATTCGTCACAAAGAATTCCGCAAGCCCAAATAACTCAGTGAATGCTTCACTCAGTAAAAATGCATGAAGATCAAGCGGTTACTCATTGCTAACCGTGGCGAGATTGCAATTCGAATCATTCGAACTTGTAAAAAGCTAAATATTCATTCAATATGCGTTTACTCCGAAGCAGATACCGATAGCGCCTTCGTCAAATTAGCCGATGAAGCCTACCTTATAGGTCAAGCACCGGCTAATGAGTCTTACCTCAACATTCCCAAGATAGTAGAGATATGCAAAAAATCAAATGCTGATGCGGTTCATCCTGGATATGGATTTTTATCAGAACATCCAGGTTTCGCTAAAGCATTACAAGAAGCAGGAATCACTTTTATTGGTCCAGCAGTTGAGTCTATTGAGCTAATGGGAGATAAAATTCAATCTAGAATGGCGATGCTAAAAGCAGGAATTCCCGTTGTGCCCGGTTACGATGAAGATGATCAGAGCGACGAACGGTTATTAGCCGAAGCAAAGAAGATTGGATTTCCAGTAATGGTAAAAGCTAGCGCGGGCGGTGGCGGAAAAGGAATGCGTCGTGTTGACAGAGAAGAAGATTTCACAGAAAGTCTTCACTCTGCCAAAAGAGAAGCAAAGAATTTCTTTGCAAATGATACTGTATTTCTTGAAAAATTTGTAACTAATCCGAGACATATTGAATTTCAAGTATTCGGAGACAAACAAGGCAATGCCGTTCATATATTTGAAAGAGATTGTTCCATTCAGAGAAGACACCAAAAGATTATTGAAGAAGCTCCAGCGTTTAATCTTGATAATGCGCTACGCAAGAAAATGGGCGAAGTGGCTGTTCAAGTTGTAAAATCCATCTCTTATATAGGCGCAGGCACTGTAGAATTTATTGTCAGTGACAAAGGTGAGTTTTATTTCATGGAGATGAATACCCGTCTTCAAGTAGAGCATCCCGTTACAGAGATGGTAACAGGAATTGATCTAGTCGAATTGCAAATCAAAATTGCAGAAGGCGAATCCATAAATATTGAACCTAAACTTTTAGATAAGCATTCCATCGAAGTAAGAATTTATGCAGAAGACCCGGAGAATAATTTCCTTCCGTCCACTGGTAGAGTTTTATTTTTAGAAAATCCTACTGGTGAAGGCGTTCGACTTGATTCAGGAATAGAGCAAGGCTCTGAAGTTACAATTTACTACGATCCAATGATCGCCAAATTGATAGTAACCGCAAATGATAGAAAGACCTGCATTGATAATCTAATTTCTGCATTGGATAGATTTGTTTTGTTTGGAATAACGACAAATATTTCCTACCTTAAAACAATTCTTTCCCATGAAGAATTCCGAAACGGAAATTTGAATACTGGTTTTATTGATAAATATCTCAAAGACCAAAAGATCGAGAATTCTTTCACAGACGAAATAGCTAGTTATGCGCTTGCGATCAATAACCTACTTTTCAAATCCGAATCTATCCATGAAAAACTATCCGGTTTTCAATTCTGGGAAAATAAACTCAGCCCAATTAAACGCGTCACAATAGAAGTTTCAAAAGATTTATTAAATGCAAATGCAAAGTTAAAGTATAAAAATAATTTGTATGAAGCTAACATTCTTTCCTGTTTAGAAGAAGAAAATCATTTTAGAATACGAACTACTATTTCGAACAAGACAAATGCAACTGAAAAAGAAATCCTAATTCCTAGAAGTATTAACGGGAATCGCTTTGTAACCTCAAATAACGATGCTATTTTATTTTTTCAATATGGGCTAAGAACATTTATCCACTACAAAGGCGAATCTTTTGTTTTCAAAAAAGAGCAACAGGCTTCTTCGAGTGCGGTTAATAACTCTAACTCTTTCACAAGCCCTATGCCCGGAAAAGTCATCCAGATTTTTGTAAAAGAAAAAGACTTAGTCAAAGCAGGCGACACTCTCGCTATCGTCGAAGCCATGAAAATGGAAAACGCAATCAAGTCCCACAAAGACTGTGAGATAACAGAGATTTGCTGCAAGCCCGGCGACTTAGTAAAACAAGAAGATGTGCTCATTCGCGTGAAGTAGTTTTAGTTGTAGTCATCCCCGAAATTCCACCCTTTCGCTCCGCTCACACGACCGCCAAGCGATATCGGGGATCTAGAAATTCTAAAAAATTTATATAGGTAATTCCCTCCATTACGGATTTTACCTATTGCATCAAAAAATTTTTTGTGCTAGCATCTCTTCTTATGAAAAGAATAATTTTGTTTATTTTGCTTTTGTCAACATTTGGTTGCACTCAATATTTTGTGCGAGATAGCTCTCAATACAATCTCACAAAAGAGGAATTGGAATTTTTGAAATCCAAGAAGATAGGGCTAATAGGGTTTTACCCGTTTGATTATAGAGTTGAAAGTGCTTCTGGTATGGTGGAATTGAATATTCAGGAATACAAGATAGATAATCTGCAACATTTGAAAATGATTCGATTCGTAAATGATAATGCAGAGAAAAAAGAAATTATGACTGAATATAAAGATTCTTTCGTTTGGTTTGCTCGATCTCAGCAGAATAGCACAAGAAAGATTAGCGCATTCTTTAATCCTGACAGTAGAACAATTTCACTAATGGAATTTGGAGTAGATTCATCTCAACTAAAAAGTTCAAATAAAATTAAAACTATTCAAGAGAATAAGATAAAACTATTTCTAAGTGAATACCTTTCTAAAACAAAGCATCTTGGTTTAGAAATAATGGAGCCATTGGTTTCGATTTCAAAAACTAGTTCGAACAAGAAAGAATTTTTACGAATGAAAGAATTCGATGTGGATTACTGGATAGTAGCCTCTCATGGTCCAAGTCCTAGCAGTAGTATTGATGGATTACGCGAACTTACAACAATACCGGCAGCCATGACGCTTGGCTTTTTCCCAATTGTGTCATCTAAAGAAGCGGAAACGACATTTTGGGTATTCGATAAGGAATTAAACCTTTTAAAGAAATTTGAATATCGGGAAGGATATTATTCTGCAACATCTTGGTTAGCATTCGGCGGAACTGTTGAAGGCTTAGGAACAAACGGAGGCACTCGAACGGCTAATATCTATGAGCCGGACATTAAACAATTCTCAAAAGAACTTGTTTCAGTTTTGAAGAAGTAAAGGTTTTTTCTTATAAAAAAAATTGACATTACTTCTCTGACTAGTAAGTATTGACTATGATTCTTTCTTTTTACGACAAAGACTAGGAGAAAGTTTTTAATGGGGAGTTTATTCGTAGGCTTCCTAAGGAACTTCATAAGAAGGCTTTGATGAGATTAATGGCAATCAATTCTGCGAAGGAGATTGAAGAGTTACAATTTCCACCCTCTAATCGTTTACATAAATAGCTTGGAGATAGAAAAAATCAATGGAGTATTTCAATCAACGACCAATATAGAATTTGTTTTAAATTTGAAAATGGTAACGCAACAGATGTTGAAATCGTAGACTACCACTAGGAGAAAATGATGGAAAAAACATTTAACGTGCATCCGGGTGAAATTTTAAAAGAATACTTAGATGAAATGGAAATTTCTGCTTATAAACTGTCTCACGCGACAGGTATTTCCGAATCAAATTTAAGTGAACTTATTAACGGCAAAAAAAATATTACTGCCAGACTTTCTCTTTTATTAGGCAAGTTCTTTGGCTTTAATGAAGAATACTGGCTTAGAATGCAAAATCACTACGATATTTTAGAAGAAAAGAAGAAAATTAAGACTAAATTAAAATCAGTGCAAATTTGGGGTAAATCTAAAGTAGCCGTATAAAGAATTTTCCGACTTGTAGCGTTAGCGATCGAACGGGGTCAATTATTTGCTTGGTTCGATAAATTTTACGTTTTTACTGTGTTCGTTATTTGGTGCTTATCGCTTGCAAATAATTGACCAGAGTGAGAGCGCGGCGGCGATTGTGCTATGTAGGGAACGGTTTCAAACCGTTCCCTACGACGATTGATTTCGCCGCAACGCCCAGAAACTTTTTTTTAATGACAATTGGTTTGCAAATTGCATAACTATTCTTGTGAAAAAGAAATTTTCTGCTCCACTTAAAGAATCCTTTTATGCAAAGGTTTATGCAGCAGTGAAAAAAATTCCTAAAGGCAAAGTTGTAACCTATGGACAGATTGCAAATATTTTAGGCTCACCTAGGGCCGCAAGAGCGGTGGGCTATGCCTTGAATGCATTGAAAAAAGACAATCTTCAGGCAGTTCCCTGGCAGAGAGTCATCAATGCAAAAGGTGAAATTTCTTTTAAAGGGGACACAATTCGTGCAAACTTACAAAGAAAACTGCTTGAACAAGAAGGGATTGTGTTTAATGTTGTAGCACAAATTGACTTATCCCGTTATGGCTGGTTGCAAAAAAAATGAATGATTACCCTATTGCATTAACAATCGCAGGCTCTGATTCTGGTGGAGGCGCTGGAATACAAGCAGACTTAAAAACTTTTCTGACCCATTCTGTTTTCGGAACCTCAGTTCTCACCTGTATAACAGCACAAAATCCCGGTGGTGTTAGTGGCATACAAGAAATATCCACTGATATGGTAGAAAAACAACTTGCGGCAGTTACAGGTTACTTTCCCGTAGCCGCTATTAAAACGGGAATGCTTTTCTCTAAGGAAATCATAGATACTGTTGCCGGGTTTTTAAAAGGCAAGGATTACAAAATCGTTGTTGATCCTGTCATGGTTGCAACTAGTGGTGCGAAACTTTTAAAAGACGATGCAATTGAATCAATGAAGAAAAATCTTATACCTATCGCATCATTGTTTACTCCAAATCTTGACGAAGGAGGAATTTTAATTAATGAGAAGATTTCTTCTGAGAAAGAAATGGAGAGTGGTGCAAGAAAACTTTTTGATTCTTATGGTGTTCCTGTTCTTTTAAAAGGAGGACATCTGGGTAATTCCGAGTATGCGGTAGATTTCTTTTTTAATGGAAAGACTATGTATCCACTTAGTTCTAAGTTTGTAAAAGAATTTAATCCTCATGGAACAGGTTGCACTTATTCTGCGGCGATTACTTCAAATTTGGCGAAGGGCATGAGTTTAGTTGAATCAATTAGTCTTGCTAAGTATTATATTTTTGAAGCAATTTCTCAGTCTTATACTTTAGGTAGAACAAATACACTCAATCATAATCCAATTACAATCAAATGAATCTACAAACCAACTTAGAACAATCCAATTCTTTCGCTTTAAATCGTAAGCCTAAAGAATCTTTCAGTGAAGTAAGACCGAAAGATTCTAGCTCGAAGTATCGACCAGAATATTCCGAAATACTTCCTATGCTTGAATCACAAAGTGTAGATCGTCTTCGGTCTATTAACAAAAGAATTGAATTTGTTTTGAAAGAGCAAGGTATTACATTCGGTGAAAGTAGAAAAGGAAATTATGTAGAGCGACCTTGGTATCTCGATTTAATTCCTCATATCATCAACGAAGCCGAATTTGCGATTGTTGAGAAAGGAGTTAAACAACGATTACTCGCTCTGAATAAATTTCTTTTGGATATTTACTCAGATAGAAAAATTCTAAAAGAAAAACTAATTCCAAAAGAAATTATTTTGGGTGATCCGAATTATCTACGCGATTGTCAGGGAGTAAAAATTCCGCATGATATTTATTTGCATATTGGGGCATTTGACATTGTCCGCAATTCAGACGGTAATTTTCAAATCATAGATGATAACGTTACAATTCCGAGTGGGATTAGTTATGCAATGACGAACCGTCAAGTGCTGCGTCAGCAATTTCCAAATATATTTGAGAAAACATCGATCAAACAAATTTGGGATACAACGCCTGTTATGCTCAGCATATTAAAAGAATGTGCACCCAAGCAAGACAATAACCCAATGGTTGTTTTACTTTCGCCCGGTATTTATAACGAGGCCTATAGTGAGCATGAATTGCTTGCAAGTAAGATGGGTATACCGCTCGTTCTTCCAAAAGATTTAATTGTAAAAGACAATCATGTGTTTATGAAGACCGTCTACGGCTTATCACGAATAGACGTTATCTATAGAAGAATTCAAGATTATTACATTGATCCAGTTAGTTTTTATCAAGACAGTGTGCTCGGTGTTCCCGGACTTTTTTCTTGTGTGCGTTATGGCAATGTTACTGTTGCTAATGCAATTGGAAGTGGAGTAGCGAGTTCGAAGTGTTTGCTTCCATTTAGTGACGAAATCATTCGGTTTTATCTTTCCGAAGAGCCTATATTGCGTTCTGTTACAACATCTTTATTATTCGAAGAAAAATATATCAACCATGTATTTGCAAATATTGATCACTATGTTATCAAGCCAAAGCAAGGCACTGGCGGCTTTGGCATATTAATCGGTCGTGAGTCTACTAAATCCCAAATCGAAGAGATGAAACAAAAAGTTTTAAAGAATCCATTTGAATATGTTGCACAGGAATTAATTCCTCTTTCCAAGGGAAAAGTATTTACTCCCGATGGAGGATTCAAAGAGCGTTATGTGGAAACTCGCTTCTATTCTTTTCTAGGTCATTCTTTTCATTTGAGTAATTGCGCTCTCACGCGTGTTTCTAGAGAAGAATCTTCTCTCATGGTATGCAATGCTATGGGCGGAGGAAGCAAGGACACATGGGTTATGGGGAAAAATGATGTTGTCCACAAGAGAAACGAAGTTCTTTTCCCAAATCGTATTTCTAAAAGTCTAATTCTGAGTCGTGTGGCTGAAAGTCTTTTCTGGCTTGGTCGTTATATCAATCGCGGATACACTACAGCCAATGTTTTACAGGTTGCTTATTCATCTGAGATTGATATTCTCCTCGGAAGCGAAGATCCATCTTATACTTCCTTAATCAAGACACTATCCCGCCTGACGGGTTCTCCTGTTAAGAAACTTTTCAAATCTACAGAGCCTTGGCATGTTAGCTTTTTTAAACATGCTGTTGCTGATAGCAAGAATCCATATTCCGTTCGGTCTAATATGAATTATGCGATGAACAACGCACGTGAAATTCAAAATTATCTTTCGAATGATATGTGGGTTTCTCTTAAAAAGTTATTAGAGTATTTATCGGAACTACCCGGTAGCGAGAATAGTAGCAATCAAAATATCAGCGTGGATGATTTATCCGAGTGGCTAGTCGGTGTTGTTCACTACTCTCAATCATTCTATGGGGCTTCGTTAGATACTTTTTCCAGACAAGATATTTTACAATTCATTCAACTTGGTAGATACATTGAGCATTGCAGTTATATTGTGACTGTTATCAAATCTACTCTACAATTCTTAGTAAAGGCAACGCAGAGTGATACAGAAGTTCCAAATCTACAACCATTCATTATTGTTATTTTGAAAATTCTAAATACATATGAAGCATACCAATGGAATTATCAATCCATCTTTGATCCTTATCTTGCTTACAAGATGATGATTACGGACAAAGGATTTAATAATTCACTTGTAAACTCTTTAGATAAAATTAAATCTATTTTAAATACAATAGGAAATGATTCCCTCATTACAATTCCAGAAGAAGAAACCCCAGAATATATTTGTGATATTTTAATCAGTCGAGCCTTTTCATTTGATCTAAAGGATAATCTGAGTAAGACACACGAAGCAGAAAAGAAAATTAAAAAGCAAGAGCATTTTTTATATGCAAAGGATGAAGTGAAGCCTGGATATTGGGCAGCTCATTTAAAAGCCGGAATTGAACTTCTGGGAAACAAAATTATGGATAGATATAGCAATATATCTTCTCCAACTCCATTTACGGTGAAACAATGACCCAGAGATACACAATCATTCACACAACAAAATATTCTTACGATTATGAGGCTTCGGAGTCTTACTCGCAGATTAAAATTTCTCCCCTTGAAACCTTATGTCAAAGTGTCAACGCTCATTGGCTAGAATTAAACCCAGATGTTCCCACTTATTCGCATAGAGATTATTTTGGAAACCTAGTTCATGAGTTCTCTGTTCCATTTCGCCATAGTTATCTTGAAATTGTCGCTAAAAGCGACGTAACACTGTTTGCCCCTTCTCATGAACCATTAAACTCTTTAATGAAAATAAAAGATGCACGCGATTGGTTTGATAGATATCAACTTGAGTTTTATGATTTTATAAATACCTCATCCTTTGTTCCTATCACACAAGAAGTAAGAAACTTCGCACGTAAGATTTTAGATCCAGAAAGAAGACTTGCAGAAGCGATTATGGATTTGAATGAAGTATTCACAAAGCATTTTAAATATAAAACAGGCTCGACTAATATAAATACCCCGATTGATGAAGTCATTCAGAAGCGAATGGGTGTTTGTCAGGACTTTGCTCATACAATGATTGCCGCACTTCGCAGTGTTGGTGTTGCGGCACGATACGTTAGTGGTTATATCGAAAGCTATGATCCAAATTCTAAAATGCCAGAGATGGTTGGAGCAGAGCAAAGCCATGCTTGGCTGGATGTATACATTCCTGAGTTCTCTTGGTTTGGTGTAGATCCGACTAACAACATGATATCCTCAGAAAAGCATATGCGTGTAGCTATCGGTCGTGACTTTCATGATGTTTCGCCGGTTCGCGGAACGTTCAAAGGCTCCGGAAGGCAATCTCTAGAAGTCGATGTTAAAATGCGTCGTGCTGAAAATAAAGAAACTACAATGCAGGCTACTTTGCAGAAGCCTTCTTAATTACCGATTCATCTCAAACAAAATCTTCAAACCTTTAAGCGTAAGAAGCGGATCGACTGTATCGAGTAATCCTTTGCGGGAGTTGTGGATAGTTGTGATTAGCCCACCAGTGCCGATCACTTTGTAGTCTTCGCCATATTCATACTTAATTTCTTTGATGATTCCTTCGAGTAGTCCGACCCAACCGTAATAAAATCCAGATTGTAGAGATTCAATGGTAGAATCTCCGAGCACTTTTTTAGGAGTTTGAAATACGATAGGCGGTAGTTGCGCAGTATTTCGAATCAGAGAGTCCATTGCAATCTTGAGTCCCGGAGCGATGAGTCCTCCTACATATTCATTCTTCTCATTGAGAACGCAGAAGGTAGTCGCAGTTCCCATATCGATGATGATTTTTCTTCCGCCATAGAGTTTAACGACAGCGGCAGTATTTACTAATCTATCGGCGCCAATCTCGAAGGGACGGGGATAAGTAATTGTGAAAGGCAACTTCGTATTAACCGTTACATTAATAGGATCAACCTTAAACCAATCTTCTAGCATTCTAGAAACGATAGGATTAAATCCCGGAACAACACTTGAGTAGATGGCATGACTAATATTACTTGAGTCAATGTTTTCCTCTTTGAAAAAGCCTTTCAGAAATACACCCAACTCATCCGAGGTTCTGTCTCTTCGTGTAACAGTTCTTTTGTGAAACTTAGGCTCTTCTTCCCCGTTGTAAAATACTCCGAACACTGTGTTTGTATTTCCAACATCTATAACGAGTAACATATCTTTCGCCATAATTTAAACTACCCTGAAATCCGGTCCTGTATCTATAACTGATACCGCAACTCCATCATCCTTTTTAACGATTAAGAAACCATTTCTATCGTAACCGATTACAATTCCACAGAATTTTTCTTCATTCTGTGTTGTTTCGATTTTTTTATTCTTAAGGAGTGAATGATTGTAAATCCAGTCGAGTTCTTTTTGTATTAAATCAGTATCGAGTAGGATAAACTCAATTTCATTGATAAATGCAATGAATGAATCGATAATGCGTTTTTTTACTTCTTTGCCTACTGCGATTTCGCTTAGGTAATCGCTTGTGGAAAGTTTTTCCTTCCCATAAAGATTAACTCCTACGCCTGCTATAAAAGTGGATATTGAATCAATGTATTCTGATTCAATGAGTATACCAGAAACTTTTTTACTTTCCATGTAAATATCATTAGGCCATTTCAATGTGAGTTTATCTGAAAGCCCCGGAAAATGTTTCAGCAAAGTTTTTAAGACTGCACTTCCAATGAATAAAGAAAGTAGTGGAATAGAGAAATTAGCCCCTACTATATTGAATTTTGCGGAGAAGAAAATCTTTTCTTCTCCTTGTGACAGCCATTGTCTACCATGTCTACCACGTCCAGCAGTTTGTTCTTCGGCTAATACCCAGTATCCAACGGGTATTTCTTTCTTCTTGCAATATGTATTTGTGGAATCAACTATTTGTAGTTGAATTCCACAATCTTTATCGACGAGCAAAGCTAGACATTTCCCAGGAAATTTAAAATCTTCTTAGCATTTTGATTATTCGGATCAAGTGACAATGCTTTTTCTGAATATTCTCTTGCTTCTGCAAAATGACCCGTTAGCCGGTAAAGATCAGAAAGGTTTATTAGATTATTTACATTATCTGGATGAAGCTCATACACTTTTCTAGATGCATCTAGAGATGCTAAATAATTTCCCATTTTCTTTTGTGACAGAGAGAGATAATACCACATTTCTTCTGTGTCGGGATCCATTTGCAAATACCTACTCAGAACATCAATAGCTGTTGCATAATCTTTTCCTTTGAAGCTAATGAGTCCAAGGAGTTTGTTTAGCTTTTGATTGTTTTGTTCCACAGAGTAAGCATTCATTAAGACTTCTAACGCCTTGTTGATTTGGCCTTCTTGATAGAGACGTTTACTTTGCTGATACACTTCAGTCACATCAATTTGTAAATCAGCGTCTTCTCTTATTTCAATTTCTTGTTCTTCGATTTTTGTGGTTATTGGCTGTATTAAGTCCTGTTGAATATTTTCACTTAGACCAATTGGTTGAAATTCAACACGCATGAAAGACAAATCATCAGTAATTGCACCACGGTTTTTAATCATACTTTCCATTTCGTGGATATCACCTTTTGCCTCTTCAACTATTCCAAGAATGGCAGTTTCATCTTCATTGATTGTTCTAACAGGTTCATTTGGGGTTAAATCAATATCATCCCTTCCATCCGAGCCAAGTATAATTACATCGTCTGGCATTAACTTGAATTTATATACTTGAAACTGGAATTCAGACTCCTGACCAAATTTTCTGAGTAAAAGTTCTTGCTCGATGAAACTTGCACATCCGTCTCTATATAAAATGGTAGCAGGATGCTCTGCATTGAAATAATACATTTCTCCCGTTTTTTCTTCTATAAGTAAAATTGTAGCGGAGATTACCATTGTTCCATTGAAAGATTTGAACACTGCATCTACTTCGTGGTAAAGCTCTGTTAACCACTGCTCCGGTGTTACATCAAGAACTCTCTTATTTGATGCAGATCTAGACATGATAGCGTTAATCACAACGCCCATCACAAGAGAGCCTCCAGCACCTTGCATGGATTTTCCCATTGCATCGCCATTCATTGCCATCGTATATACATTGTAGTTATCGGGCTTGCCTAGTTTTAAATTTCCAGTGATACAAATATCTCCACCTAAATCAGCAGCTTTATTTCTGAATTCAAATTTTTTCTTCTGATGAATTAAGAATTCTGTGGTAACTGCTTTTGATCTATTTGCATTAAAGAAAAGTGGTTTAGCTAAAAGGGATGTTAAAAAGTAATCACCATCTTGTTGAATCTTCAACTTTTGCACTTCTTCCATTTTCTCTTGCACTTCTTTTGTGCGCTCTTTAACTTTTTCCTCTAAGTTTTCAGCATAATCTTGTAATTCCCTTCTTGCCTGTTTAATAGAAGCAACCATAGAATTAAAAGACCCTGATAGAAAACCAATCTCGTCTTGCACTTTGATTGGAACTTCTATGTCTAGGTTTCCTTCATTTACTTTCGTAACACCTTCTAGTAAATTGTTCAGTGGCTTTACTAGACTTAAATGAAAGAATTTCGGAAAAAGGAGTAAAATTGCAATTGTAGTAAAAAGGATAATATAGATGAGCCGCACAGCATTGTGGTGAGTGTGATTTCTATATTCAGCATACGAGAATCCAATTTCATATCTCACATTGTCTTTCACAAAATCGAAGTGAGTGTAAAGTGAACCAGCATCACGATAAAGGCGTTTCATTTTAGGAGTATTTTCATCGACTAGATTTTCATTGGCAATGTTTTCATACTGGCGGGATTTTTTATATCTAACTAAAGCCTCATCAGATTCTTCGTCTGTGGGCTTGTCTTTATTAATATCTCGTTTATTCTCTTTCATTAGTTTTGTAAGAGTTTCTTTAAGAGTAACATTCCTAAATCTATCTGCACCTTGGTTAATTCCTTCAGCATTTAAAACATCTGGCTTTTTAATGAATTCAATTTTAAAGCTCTTATCAAATACATCAGCCAGTGCAGGCTTTAACAGAATGTATTCAATTTCATCCGGTAGCTCATCGTATTTTCTTTCCAGAATAGAATGTTTGGAGCCAATGATTTGGGCACGTCTTTGGTTATCATAGTCCTCTTCACTTAAGGATAATGTTAAATTGCCTACAAAACCAAGCACTAACAAAACAGTTACGAGGCTAATCCCAACTAACTTTACCATGAAGGTCGTTGGTTCTGGAGAATTATTTATATAAATAACAATAATAGAGAAACAGATTACCAAAGTTACATTTGCATAAATGAATGCATACAAATCATAAGAAAGAATTCCAGATTTGTTTAATAAATTTGAGACTGCAATAATAAGAAGAAGCAAAAATGAATTTACAAAACTCTTAATTGCAACAGCATCTTTTCCCTTGGGGTTAAAAAACTTAATCCAACCAACTATGAACTTTGTAAAAAAATAACGAGGATAAACAAAAAATCTTTCTGGTTTTTTTAACCAAAGAGAAAATATTCCATTGTAATCAGAATAAAAAATGGTTTTTCGAATTAAAACTGAAATAGGCCAGATTTGAGAGAGTAATATTATAATGGCGGTCTTGGCTCCATAATCAAATGTGTAAAAGTGAGCCGTAAAGTTAAAAATTTTCTCCATCTTCTGAGTGGTGAAAATGAACTCAAAATAGGCTAATGTAATAATTACAAACCAAAGCGGAATAACTATCTTAGCCTCTCTTGGATTATCCAATCTCGGATAAAAATAAGAGAAAACAATTAAGCCGCCATTCGCAAATAGAGCAATAAGTGTAAAATAACGGTGAAATGCACCCCAAGGCTCGCTCACAGTATAAGCCATGAAATATCCAAATAGCATAAAACCAAAGCCTGTAAACATTCCCCATAATCCCCAAGTGGGAGCAGTTTTATTTTTTTGAGTCAATAAAAATAAACTCAAAATAGTTTGGATAACAAAGGCGATGAAAACACCGATAGCATGGTAGGATACATTTAGCCAGGTCATTTATTCTTTTTCCTTAAATTTTATCAAAATTAATTATTCATACTATTCAGAACATTTAAAAGTTTCTTAGCATTCTTATTTTCGGAGTCTATTGCGATTACTTTCTCGGAAAAAACTTTTGCCTCGATATAATTTCCATTAAGTCTATGCAAATCAGAAAGGTTTACCAAATTGTTAATATTATTTGGTTGAAGCTCATAGACTTTCTTTGCTGCTTCTAAAGACGAAAGGTAATTACCCATTTTCTTTTGAGCTATGGAAAGGTAATACCAGATTTCATCTGTATCAGGATCTTGACTCAAATACTGACTTAAAACTTTTATTGCAGTATCATAATCTTTTCCTTTTAGACTAAGTAAACCAAGAAGTTTATTCAATTTTTGGTTATTCTGCTCAACTGCATAGGCATTAGCAAGTAAGTCGATAGCTTTCTCAATGTCCCCAGTTTGATAAAGCTTTTTACTTTGTAAATAGATTTCATTTACATTGATTTCGTTGCTAATTTCTCTTTCTTCAAAAGAGGGGGCAATAGAATCAGAACTATGTGTTTCCTCGGCTACATTCATTTTATAATCAATTCTCAGAATGGAGAGGTCATCGGTCAAATCCCCTTTCGTATGCAGAAGCCTTTCTATTTCATGAATAGCGCATTTTGCCTCGTCCACAATAGAAAGAATCATAAACTCATCGTCATTGATTGTTCTAACAGGCTCATGCGGAGTCAAATCAATATCATCCCTTCCATCAGAGGCTAATATTATTATATCTCCCGGTGCAAGTTGAAACTTATACACTGCAAACTCATACTCTGAGTCTAATCCCAATTTTCTGAGCTTTAATCCATCTTCAATAAAGTTTGCTTTTTCATCTCTGTATAGAATTGTAAATGGATGCTCTGCATTCCAGTAAAGCATTTCTCCACTTTCATCATCTATCATTAGGACGGTAGCGGATAATACCATTGTTCCATTAAAAGACTTGAATACAGAATTGACTTCATGATAAACGTCCGTTAGCCACTGTTCCGGTGAAAGTTCTAATATTCTTTTGTTTGCTGCAGATCTTGCCATAATAGAATTCATGACGACACCCATCACAAGAGAACCTCCGGCTCCTTGCATAGATTTGCCCATAGCATCTCCGTTCATGGCTAGCGTATATCGTCTAAAATTTTCAGGCGTCCCAAATTTTAAATTACCAGTAATACAAATATCTCCGCCTAAGTCGGCTGTTTTATTTCTAAATTCGAATTTCTTTTTTTGATGAATAATAAATTCAGTTGTGACTAACTTTGATTTGTTCGCGTTAAAGAATAAAGGTTTAGCGAGAAGAGATGTTAAGAAGTAATCACCGTCTTGTTGGATTTTAAGTTTTTGAACTTCTTCCATTTTCTCTTGCACTTCTTTGGTTCTTTCTTTTACTTTCTCTTCTAGATTATCCGCATAGTCTTGCAATTCTTTTCGGGCTTGCTTAATAGAATCAACCATAGAGTTAAAAGATTGTGATAAAAAACCAATTTCGTCTTGCACTTTAACACTTACGACTACATCTAAGTTACCGGAATTGACCTTAGCCACACCACGCAATAGACTCATAAGTGGATTCATTAAACTTCCTTTAAAGAAAAGCGGGAATGCACCCAATACAATAAATAAAACGACAAAAAGAATAATAATCTGTGATCTTGCGGCAGGATGCATATAGTTACGATATCCAAGATAAGAAAAGCCAACTTCAGTAACAGTTTTCTTTGCTGGACTATACTTGATGTAGGATACGTAGTGTTTGCCGCCATCGAGACTCTTTCTATAATGCCTTGTGAGAGTTGGTTTAAAATATCTCAGGTATTTGTTGATTTCTTTTTTTAATTTGTGTGACTCTAGATAGCTTCTATTCCAATTGCAATCTTGTAAATGAACAAAGATTACATCTCTAAAGCTAGACAATTCTTTTGTTTTGTTTAAATACTTAACTGTTTCGCTACAAAAATCTTTGTCAGAAAACGTATCCAATTTTGTAATTCCAACAAACGTTGTCTTGTTTAATTTTTCAAAGAAAGGAAATATTTGCGATTTCAATTCTTCATTGCTTAAATTCTTATGCTCTTCAATAAATTGTAAAATAGAATTTTTATATCCACTAAATTCTTCATGTGTAGTAGAAAGCAGTGTCTTTAGATTGCTTTGAAAGTTTTCGTTCGGAAGTTCTCTGATTTCTTCGTAGACAATGCTATTTAAAAAGTCTTCTCGAATTAAAGGTAAATCAAGATTATCCAATTCCTCATAGTCTATTTTATTAATCTCTGCGGAGTCTTTTGATAACTCCAAAACATATTGCATATCTGCATGACGATGACCACCTTCCATATATCTTTCAAAGTTTTCAACTCGGATTGCGTCATACTCAACTTCTTTATCTTTCATCGTAACAAAGCTCATACCCTGCATTAACAACAAAAAGGTAACCATTGTTACCCCCACAATCTTTGCCATGAACGATGTGCGGTCTTTTGTTTCATTGATGAATATAATTACTACAAAGAAAAATCCAAAGACAGTGAATAATACAAAGGAAGTAAGAAATACTCCTCGATCTAAAATTCCATCTCTACTTAAAATATTCATGAAGGCTGGAACTATAGATGCTATTAAAATGGCAATGGTTACTTGCAATAACGCCCAGCGCTCTTCCGTTTTTAATAAAAATGTTTTTACAATACCAACTAACGCAAATGTAATAATGTATCCAAAGATAACGATACCAACTATCTTACTTACCCACTCTGAATCAAAATCCCAGTAATGACCTGTAAAATGAAATTTTGTATTTGAGTGTAAGCTTGCATAGATAAAAATTCCTTCTACAATAAAAGCTAAAATCCACTGTGTATATTGAAAGACTTTTCGGACTCTAGGATAATTGTCTTCTGGAAAATAAAAAAGCCATTGTGTTAAATGTAGAATAGCCGGAAGAATAAACCCCACAGAGCCCCATCTATGAAAAGCAGCTTCCGGTTTATAAAGCATAGCCGCAACGACATAGGATAAATTAAACAGACCCATGAAAAAGAATCCAAGACCAAGGTGGAAAGTGCTTTTAGATTTGCCCGGTAGGGTTACTAAATAGATACCGAGTAAGATGGTAAAAATAAAACTGAGCAATGTTCCAAAGGAAAGATAATTAAAATAGATAGCATCATAAACAGAATGAAAAAAAGTCATTTTATTTCTCCAAAAGCCTTAAGCGTAAAAGACAGAGGCAGATTATTGCATACGCTTTTTAAAAATCAACAATAAGATTCTTTAAATTTAAAAAAAATCGTAATAATTAGATTTAGATCACAATGGAAAAGTTAATCTAAAAGGAAATCCTGTGCATCAAGCTCTTCTGCACCACGATGCGGATAGGCTTGTTCAAAAAATAAAGCAGACAATAGTTCGAAATCGTCGTCTACAGGAAAATCTTTTTCTTCAAAAAATTCGTTACGTCTTTTGATTAAAAGAGCAATCGTTCTATCTTCAAGAGAAAAAGTCACATTTCCCCGATTTAATTTTTTAATAAGCCAGATTAGATTATGTATTGAGTATTCGCCCAATACTTCAAGCGTAGCCAGAGTTGGCTCTGATAGCATAAGAGTTTCCGTTAAATAGACCGGAATTTTAAGAAATTCGGCGTTCTTGCTTTCCTCATATTGCTCTAAGTTATCAGAAATGGTATCTAGGATGGATTCTACATGACGGTAAGATTTTTTGATTACCTCCGCATATGGCTCCTTGGAGTTTGAAAGCTCCAATAGATTGATAAAAGTCTCTTCTTTCTGTGCCTGAATTAGAATTTTATCAATATTCGGTCTAGGCGTAGGGGGAATCATAAGTATATACAGGAACTTTGTTTCAAGAGCAAACCTAGACTCTTTCGGAATATAGTATTCAATCCAAATAGGCTCCTTATAATAATTGATTTGCTCATCCGGGGCTAAATCAGGAGTCACCTTAAGCGATTTTAATTTTCTCACGTCATCAGTGATAACTTTCTTGCCTTCTACACGAGTCCTAGATTGCTTGATTTGCTTTAACTCATTTCGATTGAGAATAGGCTTTGGTTTGAAATTAGATTCCATTGTTATAAATATCGGAAGCTCCTAGCTTTGGTATGTAGTGAAAAAACCTTTGC
>Ga0209277_10000290_pt1 | contig 25883 bp, 21 predicted proteins | sample JI81AbrownDNA_FD_187503 | JGI IMG/M metagenome (GOLD analysis project Ga0209277, IMG submission 187503) | Wastewater effluent complex algal communities from Wisconsin, to seasonally profile nutrient transformation and Carbon sequestration -... | ecosystem: Engineered > WWTP > Effluent > Algae... | reverse complement strand
TATTTCCGCGATTTTAAATCAGGCAAAAACGTTAGATCATGTGATGCTTGCCGGATTTTTACATGAACCTGCCGAATCGCTTGCGAAAAAATTGATTTCACTCAGCGGGAATATATTTAAAAAAGTCTTTTATTCGGATAACGGGTCTAATGCGGTAGAAATCGCACTTAAAATAGCTGTGCAGTACTACCAAAATAGATCAAAAAATGGAAATCAAAAAACAAAATTCATTACTTTTTCAGAATCCTATCACGGCGATAGTATCGGGGCGATGAATGTTTCCGGAATAACTTATTTCAATCGAATTTTTGTTTCACTCCGTTTTCCAACCAAAGAATATCGGGCACCAAATTGTAAGGTTTGTCCTTGGGGAAAAGAGCCCGTGTCTTGCCAGGTAGAATGTTTAGACGATTTAGAAGAGGAGTTTAAAAAGAATGCCACGGCGTATGCAGGTATTGTCATTGAACCTTTAGTTTTTGGTGCCAGCGGTATGATTTTTTTTGACTCGAAAGTTCTTTTAAAATTAAAATCCCTTTCCACGGAGTATGATGTCCTTCTCATACTTGATGAAGTATTCACCGGGATGGGAAGGACGGGAAATGCCTTTGCGTTTCAGACAGCAAACATCAAACCAGACTTAGTTGCTATGGCGAAAGGTTTAACAGGTGGAACGCTCTCACTCGCAGCGACATTAGTTTCTGAAAAGGTGTATGAAGCCTTTTTAAAGGATGATCCCTATGCTCACTTTTTTCATGCACATACAATGACAGGAAATCCCATTGCTTGCGCCGCAGGAATCGCAAGCGTGGAATTGTATGTTTCTGAAGGCTGGAAACAAGTGGAATTACTGTCGATTCGGTTACAGCATCATCTCAATACTTTGCAATCCCTATTTCCAGACAAGGTCAAAAACCCAAGGGTCCTCGGTGCCATTGCTGCCTTCGAGCTCTCTCAATCTATTGCCGATGACGAATATCTAAATCCAATTGGCAAACGATTGAAAGCCGAGCTTTTAAAACAGAAAGTTCTATTGCGTCCTCTTGGAAGTACTGTCTATGTCACTCCTTCTTACGGAATTCAGGAAGGATCCTTGGACCGGATCTTTTTGGGATTACAAAGAGCATTGCCCATCCTCTGAATTCTTCATTTACAATTCATAGGAATTCTCTGACATTGCAATCATGATCGCTACAGAAGTTTCCCCCCTTACCTCCAGTGCACCTTCTCTTATCACTCCAGCGGAAGCACTTTCCATATTAGAGGCAAAGGATTCCGTTCTTCCTATCATCAGCCGTGCCAATGTAGAAAGGGTTCGTTTTTTTGGGAACCGGGTTCGCATTCATATATTAGATAATATCAAAAATGGCTACTGCCCAGAGGATTGCGGCTATTGTGCACAAAGGAAAGGTGGTCAATCAGGCATTCAAGAATACACTTTAAAAAGTGAAGATGAAATTTGGGAAGATGCGAAGAAAGCCAAGGAAAATGGTGCTTATCGTTTTTGTATGGTTACATCGGGACGTGGACCGAATGAAAAAGCAGTAGACCACCTAGCAAATACAATACGAAAAATTAATTCAGAACTTGGTCTCCGTGTATGTCTATCTGCTGGAATTTTAGATAGTAAAAAGGCACAAGTCTTAAAAGAAGCAGGTCTCGATCGATACAATCACAATCTAAATACATCTGAAGCTAAATACAACGAGATTTGTTCTACACATACCTTCAAAGACCGCTTAACAACTCTTGAGGCGGCATCGGAAGCAAATATCGGTCTTTGTTCCGGACTCATTGTCGGGATGGGTGAACAACATTCTGATTTAGTTTCTGTTGCCTTTGAACTCAAACGATTAGGGGTGATTTCGATCCCCGTTAACTTTTTTATTCCTATCAAAGGGCATGTGATAACAAAGAGCAGCCTTACGCCTGAATATTGTTTGCGAGTTCTGTCCGTTTTTCGTTTGGTCAATCCAGATTCGGAAATTCGCATCGGTGCAGGTAGGGAAGGTCATTTAGGTTCTTTACAGTCCTTGGCCTTGTATGTAGCGAATTCCCTCTTTGCCGATGGTTATCTCAATGTAAAGGGAAGCGATATAGAACAAACGATGTCAATGATTCGAGATTGTGGTATGGTTCCCGAATTTACAGAAGGAGTTCCTGAGGGCTGGGATCAGTTCAAGGAATCATTTCTTTATGAGGAAAAAAACTTTCCAGAGCTCTATAAATTTAAAAAGTAGTTTGCCTTTTTTCCCTGGGTGACATAGGATTCTCCTACTTTCACCCAGAGTCAAAGATGCAGAAACCTTCTCTCCCATTTAGTAAACAAATTACTTACGCCATTGGCCAGCTCGGTTGGTCAACACTCATTAATATCATTGGATTGCACCAAGTGTATTTTTATCTTCCTCCTGCTCCGAAAGCCGGTGAAGATTGTTTTCCCGATCTCATCGAAAAGATGGCCTTCTGGGGACTTTCTACGATTGGAGTCGTTGCAGCTGTGGGGCGACTTTGGGATGGCATCACGGATCCTTTGGTTGCGAATTCATCTGATCGTTTCACATCTAAGTTTGGCCGTCGGATTCCGTTTCTGGCTTTAGGTGGTCTTCCCGCTGCCGCTTTTTGTTGGCTGATTTTTGTTCCGCCAAACCATTTTATTTCGAGTGGGAATTTGGTTTGGATGACTGTTTTTATGCTGCTTTTTTACTTCTTTCTTACAGTTTATGTGACACCGTTTTTTGCATTGATTCCGGAGCTTGGGCATACACCGAACGAACGTTTGAATCTCTCTACCTACATTTCTGTAACCTATGCACTCGGTATCATTGTGGCATCTACAGAGCCTATGATTTCCAATGCGCTGAAAGCGAACTTTACTTACTCCTCTGATCCAGCACTTCAATCTCTAATTTCTCGTCAATACGCTCTGGGCATTCTCTGCGGGTTCGCTGCCATCTGTATGTACTTCCCAGTTTTCACGATTCGCGAGAAGACCTACTGTGAATCGGAAGCATCAAGTGTTCCTTTCAAGGAGGCGATTGTTTTAACATTTAAGAATAAAAATTTTAAATACTTTGCATTGTCTGATCTTTGTTATTTTCTCGCGCTGACAGTACTAACGACAGGTATTTCGTATTATGTGACCGTCTTATTGCAGTTAGAACGAGACTTTGTGACACAACTTCTTACGATCATGCTTCTTGTATCTTTTGCTTTCTATCCTATCGTCAATATTGTCGCGAAAAAAATTGGTAAAAAAAAGACGGTCTTACTCGGGTTCTACATTTTCCTGGCTCTCTTTTTATCTATCTTCTTTATCGGGAAAAATTCCTTACCTATCTCCCCATATATCCAGGGTTATATGATTGTTGCTGTCGCCGCGATTCCCATCGCGATATTGGGAATTTTACCGAATGCGATCCTTGCTGATATTGCAGAATTAGATGCCTTAAAAACAGGTTCTAAACGCGAAGGATTATTTTATGCCGGTAGAACCTTCATGCAAAAATTAGGACAAACACTAGCTGTTCTGATTTTTAGTTCGCTGATCCTTGTTGGCTTAGACAGCGAAGGCAAAAAAGGAGTTTCGCCTAATGTAACGGGCATTATTGCCCCATCTGTTTCGGAAAATGTTAAAAAAGAAACAGTGAACACAAACAATGGGAGTAACAATAGAGAAGAAACATCTCTCAAAGAAGGAAATACCACCGAAAAAATTATTTGTAAAGTGGAACAAGAGGAAAGTGGCGGTGAACTCGGTGTGAGACTCACGGGTCCACTTGCATCAGCCTTCTGTCTTCTCGCCATATTTCTCTTTGGAAAGTACAAAGAGGATGAGACATTAGAAGAGATTGCCAAGATACGCGGTCAGTAAATCCTGGTAATTGGAGATACAGATGAGATATCGCATAGAGACAACCAAGTTGAAGAATGGGTACATCGAAGCCAAACTCATTGAAACTACGACGAATAACCCGATCGAGTTTCGTATTTGTGACACGGAAGAATACGCTCAATCTCAAATCAAAGATTGGCAAAAGCGCTTCCGAATGAATGAGCCCTCAGAACAAGAATAGACTTCCTTTCTTTGGGAGATCTATTCTTTCCGCCTTTTTAATCCTTTTCCTTCTCACACACTGCCGCACGCTTCGCGTAAAAGATTATTTCCATCCTGATTTTGAATGTCAAAAAGACTTCGGATGGAAAAATTCCAAGGACTTTCAGAAATACAAAAATAGATTCTGGATTCCCAATCGGCTTCTTATACAAGAAGACAATCTAAGAATCAAACACGCAAAAAATGTCATTGTGGGGAATAGTCTTGTCCAAGGATTTACACCCGACCTTCTTGCTAAAGAATTTCCCGGTGTAAATATTGTAAATCGCGGAATCGGTGGTGATATGACTGAAACTCTTCTGGACCGGATAGAGGAAGATGTTTTGATACTCAATCCACAAACGGTTGTTATAGAGATCGGAGGAAACGACTTGATTTATAGCAAATGTTTATCTGTTACACAAAACAATATTGACCTCATCGTTAAAAAGATTCATAAGAAAAATGCGAATATAAAAGTCATTTTTTTGGCCACACCGCCCACGAAAGTACCCGAGCTTAATAAAATAGTTCCAATTTATAATTTATTCTTATCGGAATTTGCACAAACGCATCGAAATGTAACCTATGTTGAAGTTTGGAATGAAATGCGAAAAATAGATGATACACAAATAGATGATCGTTTTGTTCGTCAGAATGGAGATCCGATTCATTTTAACGAAAAAGGATATGAAGTCTGGGGTAAAAAACTCAGACCATTATTATAAGTTAACAGTATGGCACAGTTACTACTTTTAAAAAAAGGTCAGTATTCTTTTGATGAGAATGTTACTAGTATAGCCCATAAATTTCAGGTTTTAGACCTATCTGATCTTCGAACTAGATACAATTTTGGTCATACATGTTTGGACATCACGATTCGAAATTCCCTTGGGAAAAATGAGATCCTCTCGATTCGTGAAATGCTCTCTGCCTACCAAATTGATGTTTTATTCATAGAAACTTACGTAGATAAAACGATTCCAAATGTTTTTTGTTTCGATATGGATTCGACCGTCCTTCGAGAGGAAGTCATCGATGAATTGGCCAGAAAACATGGAGTTTTTGAACAAGTTTCCCTTGTCACTAAACAAGCAATGGAAGGTGGGATGCCTTTTGATGAGGCTCTGAAACTACGTGTGAAATTGTTAAAAGGTCTTTCACGCGAAAGTTTTGAGGAAGTTTATAAACTTCTTCACTTGAATCCTGGAATGGATGTAGTTCTCAGAGAACTCCCTTTCCACCATTCATTGATTACAATTCTTAGCGGTGGATTTACTCCCGTTCTTGAAATGTTTGCCACAAAATATCCCATTCATTTTTTTAAGGCCAATGAATTGGAAGAGAATCATGGGTTTTTTACGGGTGAAATTTTAGGAGAGATTATCAATAAAGAAAAAAAGGCTTTTTATCTCGATAAAATTAAAAATGAAAGAATGATTTCAAATCCTCAAGTAGTTGCTGTTGGAGATGGAGCCAATGATGGATTGATGCTTCAGTCTGCCGGAATAGGTATTGGATTCCACGCCAAACAAGGATTAAAAGACCAAATTACCAATTGGATTGACTTTTGTGATATGAGTGTTTTACTCTTTCTCTTTAGACCATCGATTTAGTTCTTCTAAAATTTGTAATGCCTCTATCGGAGGAATCTTATTTACATCGAGATCCTTTAATCTTTTTATTATTCTTTCTTCACTTTGTGATTTTGATTTCGATAACAATGTGGGATCGATCATATTGCCGAATAAACTGGGCTCATCTTGTTTGATTTTGATTTCTTTCTTTTTGGATTCAAGGCCGATCAATAATTCTCGAGCCCGGGTCGTAACAATGTTGGGAATACCAGCAAGTTTTGCCACATAAATTCCGAAGGATTGTTTTGATTTCCCTCTCTTTACTTTTTTAAGAAATAAAATTTCGCCTTCTTTCTCGAATGTATCAAGATATAGATTAAAGATCCCATTGCCTTTATCCAGTTCAGTTAACTCATGGTAGTGTGTGGCAAAAATTGTTTTCGCCCTGGGATAATCTTTGGCCATATATTCCAGAATTGCCCAAGCTAAAGACAAACCATCATAAGTGGATGTTCCGCGGCCAACTTCGTCAAATAAGATCAGACTACGTTCTGTATAATGATTCAGAATATAAGCAGTCTCCTTCATTTCAACAAAAAAAGTCGATTCTCCCGTAGTCAAATTGTCTCCCGATCCGATTCTTGTGAAAATTCGATCTACTATCGGTAGGGAAGCTGATTTGGCAGGAACAAAAGATCCCATTTGAAATAGAATCTGATTGATCGCCACCTGACGCATGAAAGTTGACTTTCCCGCCATATTGGGGCCGGTTAGAATCGCGATGGCATCTTCCTTCGGATCGAGTTCCAATGAATTCGGAACAAATCTTTCTCCAATTTGAAGAAATGCTTCTACAACTGGATGTCGAGAATCTGCTAATTGGATTTTTCCATCCTCTCTGATTTCCGGGCAGACCCATTGGTATTCTTCTTTGCAAAGTGTTAATGACAAATGGTAATCAAGAGAAGCGATTTCACTTGCCATGCCTAAAAATTCCGTAAATAGAGTCAGACATTCGTTTACTAAATAATCAAACTCTTGTTTTTCGACGCGTTCTATTATTTCGTCTGCAGCGAGTATCGTCCTCTCCTTTTCTTCCAATTCAGGCGAGGTGAAGCGTTCCCCGGTAACGAGAGTTTGTTTTTTGATGAAATGGTTCGGCGCATCTTTTGCTTGGCCCCTAGAGATTTCTATGAAATAGCCAAGGATTTTATTATATCTGATTTTAAGACTGGAGATTCCTGAATTTAGTCTCTCCCTTTCCTCTAATTCCAAGATCCAATCCTTACCTTTTTCTTTTGCCAGTGAAGCATTGTCGTATTCAGTAGAATAGCCGACTCTTAAGAAAGGTGAGTTCCCTAAAAATACAGGCAGTTCACTATCCGAGAGACGCTGTTCAAATTTTGTATTTAGTTCACCGAGTTCCATCTGAAGAGAACCGAATGAATAACCAATTTCGTCTAATAGATGTTTAATTTTGGTATAGGAAGATATGGTTTTTTGTATCCCACGAAAATCCCTAGGGCTTGCCTTCCCACCTCGAAAGCGACTCAGGACTCTTTCGATATCAATGATTTCACCTAAGAGTTCGGTTAGTTTCGTTCTTTCTTTTTTAAAAGACGATAAGATCTGTATTTTATCCCAATGAGAACGAATCATTTCAGGATTAGAAGAGGGAAAAAGAATTCTCTGTTTTAAAAATCTTTTACCGAGTGCAGTAGTGCATCGATTTAGAACACCGAAGAGTGTGTGATTTTTATTGTTTTCGTTTTCTATGAGCTCAAGATGTTCAATTGTTCTTTCATCGAGACCTAAAAACTCTGATTCATCGATGAGTCTGGGAGACTTAAATTTAAAATCATGTCTTCTATAATTGTACTTTAAATATGCATCAAGGACGTGAACGACAGTATCGATTCCTTTACTAGACTTTCCTGGTAAAAACTCTGGTTTAAGTGGAGTAAGTGATATTTTTTTCCCGAGGCTGGAATTTGGTAAATATTTTTCTGCATCATTCGAATAAAGTAGTTCTTTAGGTGAAAACCGTTGAATCGTATCTTTGATTCTATCTGCATCAGAGTCTGGTAAATAAAAATAGACTAGTTCCGCTGTTGAAACATCGGCAAATGCTAGATAAACGTAATTTTTTTCACATAATACAAGGGAAAGATAATTGTTCTGATAACTCCCCAGTAGATTGTCTTCAACGACTGTTCCAGGCGTGATGATTCTAACAACCTCACGCAGCATAATTTTTGCTTTCGGATCATCAGATTTGATTTGTTCACAGACAACTACTTTTTTGCCAGCACTGATCAGACGAGCGATATAACTTTCTGTGGCATGATAAGGAATTCCGGCCATTGGGATTTGATTTTGGCGTTTTGTAAGTGTAATATCTAATAGAATGGATGCCTCTCTCGCATCTTCCAAAAACATCTCGTAAAAATCGCCCATACGGAAAAATAAAATCGCATCGGGGTGAAGCGCTTTGATTTCTAAATACTGCCGCATAACGGGCGTATTTAATCCCTCAATTTCCTCTGACATTCTTAACTAAATCCTTTATTTTGTTATGGTCTTTCTGTCCATTCGATTCTACACCACTGGCGACATCGATTCCGTAAGGTTTTAGATATCGAATCGCTTCTTCTACGTTATCTGGTGTGATGCCACCCGCCAGAAGAAAAGCTCTTTTTACGTCTTTCACATATTCCCAAGGGAAGGAATGGCCTGTCCCTCCACCGAGGTCTTTCTTAAAACTATCGAGAATAACAACTGGTAAGTCGGGGCAAAGAAGGGACTCATCACCGACTCTGCCTTGTAGACGGAAAGCCGGAAGCAGTCTTTTATCTTTTCGATAAACTTCCCAGGATTCCGTGATGTCTATGGGATCCCCCGCAATGAGCTGAACGAAGTCGGGCTGGTAAGTATCTACCAGCTTTTTTATTTCCTTTGGATGATTTTGATAAAACAGGAAAACGATTTTTGGAAAATGTGGGGTATTTCTTTCGGAGATTAAGTTCTCGATTTCATTCTCGGAAATATTTCGTGGAGACTCTGGCGAAAAATTAAAACCAATCCAATCGATGTGTAGCTCTTGACATAAAGATACAGTTTTTTTGTCTCGAATCCCACAAATTTTAATTTTTGTTCCCATCAATGAGAACCAAAATGAATTAATTCAGATCAGAGGCAATCGATCCTTTATAACCAAAGTGTAAAAATTTCAACATACTATCTTCATATAAATACATTTCCTCTTTGGAGATGTTTTGGCGAATCATCTGAACAAATATATTGAGGAAAAAGGAAAGTATATTTCTAACTACAAACTCTCCTACCTCACCTTTGTAGTTTTGATTGGATTCTTTAAATTGTTTGTATTGTTCGTAGTTTAGTGTGGTGAGACGAGTTAAAATTTTCTCAGGAAAGTCTTCTAGTGTGGATCCTTGAGCCTTTAATATAAGTAAGGTGAAGTCATCTCTATGGGTATCTACGTAACTAAGTGCAATATTAAACCTTTCTTTCCATGTGTCATAGGAATCATTGAAACGTTTTTCAAAGTAATTTGGCTGCGAGATGAATTGGAATGCCTTTTCAATCCCAGATAGTACAGGATTTAAGATTTCCATCAGCAAATGTTCCTTGTTTTCGAAATAATTGTATATGTTACTTGTGGAGACTTTTGCCTTTTTTGCAATCGTTCTCATGGACGCTTTTTCGAAGCCCATCTGAATGAATTCTTCGCGCGCGGCTGTCAAAATTTCTCGTCGTGTGTGCTCTTTAGGGGTCTGCATGATCCTGAACGTCGTTTCCTAAAAGAAGAATTTCCCTAGGAATGGATTTGTAAAGTCGAAAATTACAAATTGACATCGTTCTGGTACAAAGTGGTCAGAATCGGATACATACGAAAGCTGCCCAGAACCAAAACGGGAGTCGCTACTTGCCGTATCGCCTTTTCCAATTCTTCCGAGGAGCGCAAGTACAACCCGGTAGGGAGGTCGATATGTTTCGACCAAGCGAAAAATCCTTCCGCCTCATAGAATAAAACTTTATCCCAAGCTTGGTTCTGGATTTCGTCATAGATTGAAAATGCATCCTTATCTGGTAAACACCCGATGAGTAAAGAAACCTTGGACCATCCGAAGGTTTTTTTCACATCTAGCATGGTTTGGGCAACGGCTTCTGGATTGTGTGCTGGATCAAATAAGATCAATGGATTTTTTGAAATAAGTTCCAGGCGGCCATTCGGTTGGTTAAAATTTTTAAAATCAACAGGAACCCCAGATCTTATGAGTTTCAGATCATTTAAAACCCATTTTACAAAATTAAAGTTAGATTGTAAATAATTCGAATATTCACCTGAATCAAAGAATTTAATTTTAAGGTTTAACGAATGGGCTGCCTTTTCTAAATAAGTTCGAAAACTGCCAGAAACTGGAAAACTATATATGACTTTCGCATTCGGACCAGCTATATTTAATTTTTCAAGAGCAATCTCTTCCAGAGTATTTCCCAGAATCTCGCTATGATCAATACCGATCTTTGTTAATATGATAATTTCCGCATTTGCTAATTTTGTAGCATCTAATCTTCCACCTAATCCGGCTTCCCAAATTTCATATTTACATTGTTTCTTTACGAAATAACAAAAACAAAGTAAGGTTAGGCATTCAAAATAAGATAATCCTCTCAAATTGATTTTATCAATTTTCTGTAGGGATAAAATAATCTCATTCGCTTCATCTTCTGAGATGTTTTTACCATTGGTTACGATGCGTTCAAAAGGCGTTAACAAATGAGGAGATGTATAAAGTCCTACCGTGTTTTGTGGGTCGTAAGTTCTTAAGATTTCCGATAAATAGAAAGAAGTACTTCCTTTTCCATTCGTACCAACGACAGAAAAACGTAATGGTCGATATGCATTGGTTTGATTAGATAAAACTCCATACCGAACAAGTTGCGCCTCAAAATCCATTAATGAATAATTTTTAAAGACGTTAAAGTTACGCGTCTTTTCTGGATTTTGAAGTTCAGAAAGTAAATGTAAAAATGAATGCATCTAGGATTTCAGTTTTTTTATTAAAAGTTTTTCAATTTTGTTTATCCAAGCTTTTTTGATTTCCCTTTCTGTAAAATATTCAAATTGTTTTAATCCTTGGTAGAGTAACATCGAATAACCGGGAATCACATTGGCCTTTCTTTTTTTTGCATTTAGGACAAGTTCCGTCTCCAGTGGATTATATACAATATCGAACAAAGTTGTATCTCTATGAAAAAAATCTTTAGAGAGTAGGGCATTGCCATCTATACTTTTCATGCCCACGGGAGTCGTGTGAATCACAAGAGAAAAATTTTTTGAATTTTCATATGTTTCCTCTTCTGTAATCACAGAGACCAACTCTCCAGCTTTTAGGGAAGAAATCAATTTTTCTGTCGCGGATTGGTTTCGAGCTAAGATTCTAATTTTCTTATTTACTGTTTTGTTTTGAGATAGGATATTTTTAGTTATAGCGTAAAGGATTCCTTTGGCACTCCCGCCACTGCCCAAAACGAGAACTTGAGAAGAATCGCTGGCAGAAAGAAGGCTTTTGTCTTGGACTAAGATGGACTTCAGAGCGCCATATCCATCCGTATTTTTGGCGAGTATGGAATCCTCTTTGAAGATGAGCGTATTTGATGCTTTCATTGTCTGAGAGGTATCACAAGCTATGTTCGCTGCTTGAAAGGCCCACTCTTTAAAAGGAATGGTAACAGAAACCCCTTTTACACCAACATTTCGTAACGAATCGAGACCAATCGTTGGCCAATCTTTCCGTTCAAAAACCAAATAAACTCCGTCAAAATTGGCAAGTTGGAAGAGATTGTTGTGAATTAGAGGAGAGAGGGTATGACCTAGAGGAAACCCCAAGATACCAAAAATCTTTGTATTGTTAGTATACATTTTTTTCACTCGCGAAACAGATTTTTATCTTCTGGACGAAGAGCCCTACTACCGAAAATTTAGTATGGATAGGTAAATGCTTTATGTTTTTAACTCCGATTGCGGCTCCCTCTGAGCCTTGGACCATTCTTGTTGACATTTTATTCTTTTTTCTTGCTTCCGCTGCTTGTGCCTATTACTTTTATTATTATAAACGAAAAGATCTTTTAGGTAAATTCTGGGGTTCTACTTTTGTAGCTGGTATCGGTGCTTTGATTGTATTTGCCACCTTACAGACCTACATACGAGACATCATCATGTGGCTCATGTCACCAAAAATAGGGTCAACACAATTATCGAATGTGAATCTTGTCGCGATTTTTTTGGGAGGATTTATTGCTCTCTACGTCATGAACCGAATCAACCACAACAAGGAAAGGAGAGACTGAGAGCCTTTGGTGCTTTTCAAAAAGTTTTAAATACTTTAGAAAATTGTAATAAAAGCCAAGCGTCGCGAGAACGAATCCTTGTTTGCCATCCAATATTCCTAGCCGTATAAAATACATATAGAATGCCTTAAAACAACCTTTGGCCACTGCCCATTGGATCGAGCTTCTTTTGCCTTTCCGGAACTCTTCTTCGGCAAATAAACTTGAGTATCTGTCTATGAAACTCAAATGGTCCGCGATGTTTTGGTAAGAAAAATGATACAATGGATTCTTAAGTTTTTTGGGGGGAGTCGGTAGAATCACTTTTTCATGCACTAGCCCACCGCTAAATTTACCTTTAGATTTTAGAAAAAGCCTAGTTTGATAATTTGGATAGAATCCGCCAAACTTTATCCATTTACCTAAATACCAGGTCAATCTAGGGACCAAATATCCTTCGTTAGGCGGCATCCCGTCTTGATTTTCAAAGAGAGAAATAATTTCAGCTTTTAAGGAACTAGATACTACTTCATCTGCATCGAGTGCTAAGACCCAATCATTTTTAATTTGTTCCAAGGCGAAATTTTTTTGTCTCGCATAGTTATCAAATTCTCTGTGAAAGACTCGAGTGTTGTATTTTTGAGCAATCCTGAGCGTTTTATCGGTGGAACCGGAATCTACAATAACAATATCTTCTACGAAGGAAAGTGCTTCAAGAGTGCGTTCTAAATTATCCTCTTCATTTAAAGTGATGATTGTCGCAGAGAGAGGAAGAGACATGAATAATTAAGACGATTTATTATCTCTGACTGATGTAAAGCTTTTTGAAAGCGGAATTTCGAGTCTGGCAATTGTAGAGTCTTCGCCTATGATGATCCTAAAAAAATTAGGATCGATTCCTTCGCCCTTCAACATAATAAGAATGAGCGCAAGACCAAGTCCAGCTCCTTCCGTATTATCCGCATTGTCCATATAAAATTGGGCGATGTCATCGTATGCCATCCCTTTTTCTAATCGTTCTCTGATTGCCTTTTCTTCTTGTTTGGCGATAGGTGTGTTATTGATAACTTCGATCGTTATCCCATGATCATTAAAATTGAAATTAATAAGGCAAAAGTATCCTTTCTTTTTGGCCTTTACTCCAAAGTCATTGGACATTTCTTCCGAAAATAGCTCTCTGTATTCTCTGACACCTTTCGCGTATTCGGTGGCATTATTGAAAGAGTAACCTCTCTCTTCAAAAAAGACACGTTTTTGATTTGCTTTACAGGCATTGATAGCGAGCTCTTTGATGATGGTGTAAAGCGTAGGAACAAGAGTCGGATGAGTGAGTCGGTCGAGTATGAGTTCCACCGCTTTTTTGATGTGCTCCTCTACGGGCTTGGAGATACGGTGGGTCTTCAAGGAAAGTATCTTCCCATTTTCCACATGCAATTTTATGTGGTCAGAAATCTCGCTTGTTTCCTTTCCCATACCCGAAATCATTTAAATTATAGCCCCATTGTCAAGATACTATGACGACAAATATGAAAAACAAGAGATGTTATTGCCTTTCCACTCTCCTTTACTTATCGGTTTTCGCACCCTCGATTCTTTTGTCCCAGAACTTGAAAATGGTAGGTGTACGGGTCTGGGACTCCGAAAAAAAAGCTTTTGGTGAATTAAGTGACATAGATATTCAAAAAGGTGTCATCAAATCGATCCGATCGAGCCCAGGAGCCAAAAAGGATATTGTGCGTTACCTGTTGCCTGGATTTTGTGATGCGAGTGTTACCATTGGTGCCGACTCTTTTGGGGGCGAAGTGACTAAAGAAAGCCTTCCTTTTTATCTCCTCAGTTTTTTATCGACCGGGTTCAGCCATGTGGAATCCGTTGCCGATCCCGATTTAAAAAAAGTTAAAGAGGAGATCGCGAAGGGCCGTTTTACTGGGCCCATCATTTCTCAATCTCAAAAACCAATCCTATTGCCCAGTCATTTCCCAGAGAATGACCCACCCACCAAACAGTATGATCTCGTCGCTGCTCTGGAGAATACGGGAACACTCTTTAATGACAAAGAGCATAGATCAAAAATTCTGCCGATCTTCTTAAAACGTTCGACCAATCAATCCTATACGCAAACGGATTTATTTCATTTACGCACGGATGCAGAAAAGATTGGTTTTACAACTGTTATATATTCTTTTACTGATCCACTTTCCTGGGAAGACGCATTGGATTCGGGGTACAATATCATTTTTCACGCTCTTCCACCTAATGCGAATTTGGAGCCTATACAAAAGAGAAGTTATCTTTGGGCGCCTATGCTTAACATTTCTTACCTTAAATCACTCAAGGAAAATCCTTCTATATTAAAATCAAAAATGATTACTCTTTCTAAATACCACCCGGTATTTCGTGAGCGATTTAACGAATCCTTTGCTGCGAGTTTATCCGAGGAAGGAGACAGCCAAAAAGCAAATCGGGACAGACTCACTTTTTTAAATCTGTACCAAAGTCTGCGATTGTTTCCAAAAGAGAGATTACTTTTTGCAAGCGGAGCAGGTCACTATGGCTCCTTTCCTGGAATCGGTGCCATGCTAGAAGCGGAATTGTGGTTGGAAAGTTGGCGACTCGATGGCCTGGTTTCTGAGATTCAGCAAACCAAGGAAAGAGAAGTCGGATTCTGGCAGCGACTATGGGGAAATTTCCGACAAGAGAGTAGGATACAGAGCCCTCACCGGGATATCGATACAGTGGAAGAAGGTAAAAAGATTCTCGTGGATATTTTGACAAAGGAAACTTGTTCCTTTATCAAAGCCGATCACCGAGGTCTAATCAGAGAAGGTGGCCCAGCTCATTTTTCTGTTCACAAACAGAATCCTTTTGTGAGCCCACTCGGAATATTTGCAATTGAATCCATGGTATTGGGTGGAAAACTGGTTTATACCCCCAAACCAGAGAAAGTAGGTAAGAAGCCATGAAAGGGAATTCACACCCAGCGAATGAATTTGATCGACTATTAGAAGAAAGTTTTAAGAAGAGAAAGTCGATTGAGCCTGGTTCGAGACACGAAGGAAAAGTTGTCTCGGTTAAAAATGACTATGTCTTTATTCGCACGGTAGGCACGAACATAGTTGGGAATATTTCTTCTGAGGAATGGAAGGAGGAAACACCACCAAAAGCAGGTGATCTTCTGACTGTTTATTTTCTCAAAGAAGAGTCCGGTGATTATTATTTTACCTCCTGTTTAACAGGGGAATCGATAACAGAAGACCATTTAGCAATTGCTATCTCCTCCGAAATACCGATATGGGGTCAGATTGCCATCGAGTCTAACGGTGGTTATGATGTAAAAATAGGTTCGTTTCACGGGTTTGTTCCTTACTCCCAACTTGATGCCGAACACAAAGGCAAAGAACTTTATGGGAATAAGTTTAAATTCATTGTAACAGAATTGAATTCCAAAACTCAAAAAGCGATCTTGTCTCAAAAAAAGATCAGCGATAGAGAAAAAGAAACAAAAAAGAAAATTTTGCAAGGCGAATTGAAGGAAGGAATGTTTGTTACTTGCCGTATCAAATCCATTCATAAATTCGGACTCATTGTTGACATGGATGGATTCGATGCCCTTGTTCCCTCCAGTGAAGCAACATTTAGAAAAAATGCTGACTTAGAAAAAGAATTCCAAGTTGGTGAATCTCTTCGCGCCAAAATTATCTCTTTGAATTGGGAAGAAGGAAAATTCTCTTTGAGTGCGAAGGACTTTTTGCAAGATCCGTGGGCATTAAAAGTTCCGTTCCGAGAATCAGATATTTTAACTGCTGAGATTGAGTCGATCAAACCATTCGGAATTTTCGCACGATTGAATGAATCTTTTAGTGGGCTCATACCGAATAAAGAAACGGGTGTTCCCCAGCGAACGCCGGTTAATACGGTATTCTCTCCAGGTCAGAAGATAGAAGTATTTGTTTTGGAAGTAAATCCAGAAAAAAAACAAATTGCTCTTTCCATTACAAAAGCAACAGAAGCAAAGGATCGGCTTGAATACCAACAATATTTAAAAGCAGATGAAGATCCAAAAGCAGTCTCAAGTTTCGGGCTTCTACTGAAACAATCTTTAGAAAAGAAAAAGAAATAGGTCTGCGTATTGGAGGTTGCTCTTTTTGAACCTGAAATTCCTCCGAATACGGGAAACATTGCCAGGCTTTGTGTCAATGCGAATGTCCCGTTATCAATTATAGGCAAACCTTCTTTTGATCTTTCTGAAAAAGCAGTCCGACGTGCTGGTCTTGATTATTGGAATGACTTAGAGTTAAGAATGTTCGCTAACTTTGAGTTGTTCCGAGAAGAGAAAACAAAGGCAAATCAAAGAATCCTGCTCATCTCTAAATTCGGAGAGAAAACGTATTGGGACAATGCGTTCTTGCCAGATGATGTTCTTGTTTTTGGTCGTGAGACAAGTGGCATACCCATGGAAATTCATAGTTTATTTCCCAAGGAACAAATTCTTTCGATTCCAATGGGTATCAAATCTCGATCTATCAATCTTTCGAATGCAGTCGCCATTGTCCTTTATGAAGCACTGCGTCAAAAAAAGTTCAATCTAGGTTAGATACATAAAACAATTTACAACTCCTTCCTTGCCAATGAAATGGGAATATTATGGCGTTCCCATTATCACAGGCTGAACTGGAAAAGGAGATTAAAACACTTTTTTCTTCCGGTGTCTCTGGAAATGCGAAGGACTTTTTTTCTTGGGTCCAAATGGAGGTCTTTCGTAAGTTCAAAGATGTCCCGAATACCACCCTGGAAAACGTACAAAGTTATATTGATCATCTAGTCAATTTGGGAGATGTCATAACGAATTCATTGGATGCGAGAGAATATCTGCTCCCTGAAAAATCGAGTTTAATACGCAAAATTGGTCCAACAGAAAAATTTGTAATTCTCGGTGCTTTAAAGTATAACCCGATGCAGTATGTGCGGGCCAGACTTGATTTTTTTCTAAAGATGAATGGAGTAGCCGATGATCTTCGCATGGATCTTTGCATTGCGATGGTCGAAGCTGTCGAAAATGCTGCCAAGTATGGCGATGGTCTGAATGTAGAAGTAAGTTTCATTATAGACAAGTCGAAAGTGTTTACTCTAGAGATGATCAATACTGTTAAAGATTTTGATCTCGAAGATGACATCCTGAGAGGGAAGTTTTCCTCAACGGCCACTCTCATGAGAGGTATGATGGTGATGCAAAAACTATTTGATTCTGTCGATTTAGATATCATTGACAATCGAAAACAGGCCTATCTAAAAGCCACCCGCAAAATTTAAGTTACATGGCGAAATTTAAAATGGTATCTCCATTCTCGGCCGCTGGAGACCAGATCCAAGCAATCGAGTCCATTGCAAATGCATACGAAAACGGGAAAAATAAAGTAACGCTCGTCGGTGTGACAGGCTCTGGTAAAACTTTTACAATGGGTGAAGTTATCGCTCGAGTAGGAAAGCCTACACTCATTTTGTCGCATAATAAAACGCTCGCTGCTCAACTTTTCCGTGAATTTAAAGAATTTTTTCCTGAGAATGCCGTAGAATATTTTGTTTCCTATTATGATTATTATCAGCCAGAGGCATATGTACCTTCCTCTGATACTTTTATCGAAAAAGACATGGCTATGAATGAAGAAATAGATAAGCTTAGGTTGCGTGCCACATCTAGTTTATTGGAAAGAGACGATGTCATCATTGTAAGTTCTGTATCTTGTATTTATGGTTTGGGCTCACCAGAAGATTATATGAATTCCGTCGTTATGCTGCGGATTGGAGAAAAAATTGATCGTGATCAAATCATACGAAAATTTTTACAAATCCAGTACAACAGAAATGATATAGATTTTAGCAGAGGTAATTTTCGGGTCAGAGGCGATTCTGTGGAGATTATGCCATCTTACCAAGAGGAAGGCATTCGAATTGAGCTTTTCGGAGATGAAATAGAATCCATTTCAAAGTTCGACCCTATTACTGGTAAAACAAAAATGAAATTGGACCGCATGGTCATCTATCCCGCAAAACACTTCATAACGTCTGGACCAAAGGTAAAAGACGCGATTATTAAAATAAAAGAAGAGATGGCCCTCCAAAAGGAAATGTTTCTCAAAATGGGTAAACATTTAGAAGCTGAACGAATAGAGTCTCGGACTAATTACGATATGGAGATGTTAGCTGAACTAGGATATTGTAATGGCATTGAAAATTATTCCCGTCACCTAACTGGAAGAAATGAAGGTGATCGCCCTGCTTGTTTAATCGATTATTTTCCAAATTTAGATTTTTTAATGATTATCGATGAATCTCATGTGACACTTCCGCAGATCGGAGGAATGTTCGCTGGAGATAGATCTAGAAAGCAGACGTTAGTGGACTTTGGATTTCGTTTACCGAGCGCTTTAGACAATCGACCCCTTAACTTTGATGAGTTTGAGAAATTAACACCACGGACTCTGTACGTTTCAGCCACCCCAGACGAACGAGAGTTAGGCAAAAGTGAAGCCATTGTCGAACAAATCATACGACCAACAGGCTTACTTGATCCTGTTGTCGAAGTTCGTCCCACTTCGAATCAGATTGAAGATTTGTTACAAGAAATCCATCTTCGAATTGAAAAAAAAGAGCGTGTTCTCATTACAACACTTACAAAAAAAATGTCTGAAGATTTAACAGACTATTACAAAGAAGTTGGTTTAAAGATAGCTTACTTACACTCCGAAATTGATACCATTGAACGAGTTGAAATTATTCGAGATCTCCGAAAAGGGATTTATGATTGTTTGGTGGGAATCAACTTATTAAGAGAAGGTCTCGATATTCCAGAAGTATCTCTAGTTGCCATTCTTGATGCTGATAAAGAAGGTTTTTTAAGGAATTTTAAATCCCTGATCCAAACGATTGGTCGTGCCGCAAGAAATGTAAATGGGAAGGCAATTTTGTATGCGGATCGAATGACTGATTCGATTAAAAAGGCAGTCAGTGAAACGGATCGACGACGCAAAATCCAAGAAGATCATAATACAAAATTTGGAATTACACCCCAAACCATTCTTAAAGAAATTCATGACATGATACCTCGTGAGATGAGGGAAGAAACTGAGCAAGAGGAAGCTCTCCATCAGATGGAGAAAGATTTTACGCTTAAAAAATACAAAACCAAGGAAAAACTGCGAGAAGCATTGAAGAAGGAAATGTTACGTTTTGCCTCGAACTTAGACTTTGAAAAAGCAGCAATGTTTAGAGATAAAATGCTGACTTTAGGTCCTGAAACGATCGAAAAGAAGTAACTAAAAATCGTTGCAACTTACTTTCCCTTCTAACACATTGAATGGAAACTGTTAGGAGTATCCATTGGATCAAAACGACTCTTGGGAAAGCCCCACAAAATTAGTCAGGATTGAGGATGCCTTACCCAAACATATTTTCCTGCTTCCGATTAAAGTAAGACCGGTATTTCCAGGAATCATCACCCCGTTAATCGTTCCGCCGGGTAGGTTTATACCTTCCATTGAGGAGACAAATAAAGGAGTAGGCTTTATTGGTCTCATTCTTTTGAAAGATGATGAAAGTGAAGAGGCTTCCGAGGATAACATCTATCAAGTTGGTGTGATGGCTAGAATCCTCAAAAAGATAAATCTTCCTGACGGAGGAATGAATATCCTTGTTAACACAATTCAGCGCTTTCAAATTTTAAAAATTACGGAAAAAACTCCCTTTTTGATGGCTAACGTAAGTTATCCTTTGGAAGAAACTGGGACATCAAAAAACAATGTAAAGGCGCTGATGCGCACCCTGCTCATATTAACGAAAGAATTGGCGCAAAATAATCCGCTTTTCACCGAAGACATGAAACTCACTATGATGAATGTAAATGAACCAGGCAAAATGTCTGATTTTGTTTGTTCTATTCTGAATCTCGAAAAAGAAGAGTATCAAAGTGTAATCGAAGCGATTACGTTAAGTGATCGGCTTGAAAAGGTATTACTGTTTCTAAAAAAAGAAATAGACCTAGTGATTCTCCAGAGGAAGATCCAAGATCAGATTAACGATAAAATAGACAATCAACAAAGGCAATTTTTTCTCCGAGAGCAGTTAAAAGCAATTCAACAAGAACTTGGCATCGGTGAAGATAAGACGGAAATAAAGTATGATAAATTATTGGAAAGGTTAAAAGCGATTCCTGTAGCCGAAGAGGTTATCAAAGAAGTCGAACGAGAAGTAGAAAAAATTAAGAATTCTGATCCAATCAGTAGCGACTATAATGTAATTCGAAATTACCTTGATTTAGTAGACGCTTTGCCCTGGGAAGAACCGACTGACAAAGAAATCAATATCAATCATGCCAGAAAAGTCTTAAATCGTGATCATTACAAACTCGAAGATGTTAAGGAACGTATCTTAGAATACCTAGCAGTAAGAAAGTTAAATCCACATTCTCGAGGATCGATTCTTTGTTTGGTGGGGCCTCCAGGTGTAGGAAAAACCTCCATTGCTAAATCGATCGCAGAAGCCATAGGTAGAAAGTATTTCCGCTTTTCTGTCGGCGGTGTAAGAGATGAGGCAGAGATCAAAGGTCATCGCAGAACTTATATCGGTGCCATGCCCGGAAAAATTATCAATGCACTCAAAATTTCGAAAGAAAGAGATCCTGTGATACTTTTGGACGAGATAGACAAAATGTCCCAAGGTTTTCAGGGAGATCCACAAGCGGCATTGCTCGAAGTTTTGGATCCTGAACAAAATAGTACCTTTCGAGATCATTATTTAGATTTACCTTTCGATCTTTCACAGGTGTTTTTTATCGCCACTGCAAATACATTCGAGCCGATTCCTCGCGTATTGCTCGATCGTATGGAAGTGATTCAACTTTCAGGTTATATCACAGAGGAAAAAGTTCAAATTTTTGAAAAGTATTTATGGAAGAAAATTTTTGAAAAGAATGGATTAAAAGCAGATTCATTTTCAATGAAAAAGCAGGCCATTGTACATCTGATTAATTCCTATTCTCGAGAATCTGGTTTACGAGGATTAGAGAAAACTTTTGATAAATTAGTACGGAAACTTGCCTTAAAACAGGTGTTAAAGGAAAAGTATTCAAAAGAAATTCGCGAAAAGGATCTTTTAGAAAACTTGGGGCCTCCCCCTTTTGTTGATGATCGAATGACGATACCGAGTGTACCGGGGACAGCCTTAGGACTTGCATGGACGAGCGCTGGTGGTTCTACTCTTCTCATTGAGGCAGTATTTGTTCCAGGGAAGGGGAACATTCTGCTAACCGGACAAATGGGGAAAATGATGGAGGAATCAGCAAATATTGCGCTCTCTTTCATAAAAAATTATCTCCGTAATGATACACTTTTCGAAAATAAATCCATACACTTGCACGTTCCAGACGGAGCTACACCGAAAGATGGACCAAGTGCTGGAGTCACAATGGCCACGGCACTTCTTTCTCTTGCCCGTGGGGAAACTGTAGCGGAAGGATTCGGAATGACGGGTGAACTAACATTGACAGGTGAAGTACTCGCAATCGGTGGCTTAAGGGAAAAAATCGTTGCGGCGAAACGGGTTGGTATCAAAAAAATTATTTTTCCGAAAGATAATGAGAAAGCTTTTCAGGAGATACCAGATTACGTTAAACGAGGTGTAAAATTTTTTCCTGTTACAAACTTTGAGGAAGTATCACTTTTGATGTTTCCAAAGAGAAAAAAGTCATCTCCAAAAAAGAGAAGAAAATGATAACGAACGATTCGACTATAATATTAGTACTACGTGCTCTAGGAGAACATGCCCGGAATTTTTTTCTAAGTCTTTGGACTAAAAGAACGCTTATATTCTATTCTATCTTATTTATCGGAATATTTTTAAGTTTTTTCTTTTTGGGTGGAGCTTATGTAGTGTGGTCGAGTGAACAATCGAGAGTAGAGAGATCTCTTGAGAAGTATCGATCAGAAGTTTCCAACTTCTATGATAACTTTCAGCCAAAATCTGTAAAAATTGTTGATCGAAGTGGCAAAGTAATCGGTGAATTTTATCGAAGGAATTTTAGACCGATAAGAACGGACAATCTAAAAAAACATCATATGTTATTGTGGGCTGTTCTATCATCCGAAGACAGAGATTTTTTTTCTCATGGCGGCGTAAATTATACGGCAATAGCAAGAGCTGTTTTTACGAATCTAATTCAATTTCGCTTATCACAAGGCGGCTCCACGATCACACAACAGTTAGCTAAATTGACTCTCAATTTAGGGAAAAGAAATCTTTTTAATAAAATCACCGAACTTTATTGTACGTTTTACATCGAAAGTAAATTTACTAAAGATGAAATTTTAGCAATGTATTTGAACCAAATTTTCTTGGGAGAGGGAAATACAGGCGTGGAAGAAGCGGCAAGATATTATTTTAGAAAGCCTGCTACTGAGTTGTCTGCTGAGGAAGCTGCAATGTTAGTTGGAACCATTCCTGCTCCCAGCATTTTTAATCCTATCCGAAATCTAGGAATTGCACTTAGTCGCCAAAAACGAGTGTTATATGATATGGCACGTAATGAAGAGTTACACTTAGTTCCAGCTGAGATTCCTAAAAAATTTGGCGAGAGTATCGAAGGGAATCTTAGAAAATTTCGGACAATCTATAAAGTAAAAGAAACAAAAGACGAAGAAGGTAATCCTCGCTATAGTAGTGAAATCGGAAAATATGGATCAGATAAAGATTTTCGAATCAACCTTGCTCCTGATTTTAATACGGAAGTGAGAAGATTTGTTTTAGACTCTTTCTCGAATGAAGATTTAGAAGAACGGGGAATGGTCGTATATTCTACTTTGGATTTAGAAAAGCAAAGGATGGCGGAAGATTCTCTTCGAGTCGGTGTGGACTCGGTACGGAGCGATCTCGCCAAACAGGAAAGTGATTTTTCGAAAAAAGGCCATTCGGATCTTGCCGAGGTAACTAAAACGATTCTTCCACAAATGACAGGGTCACTGATCTCTCTTGATCCGGAAACTGGAGATATCGAAGCCTTAGTTGGAGGTTATAAGATCTCAAATACGTTTAGATTCAATAGAGCCGAAGATGCTAGGCGACAACCAGGATCTACTATAAAAGCACTTGTTTATGCGCTTGCGTTTGAGAAAAGGATAGTGAATCCTTCTTCACGCATCAGGGATGAAAAATTAGATTTTTCCGGTTATTCACCGAAAAATTGGTACAAAGGATATCGAGGAGAGATGACAGTGCGAACTGCTCTTGCTCAATCGGTAAATACTGTATCGGTAAAATTATTAGATCAAGTGGGAGTGGGTTATTTTCTATCTAAACTTGGACAGATATTGTCCCTTTCTGACGAAGAGATCAATATTAGATTCCAAAGAAATCTTTCTTTAGCCCTTGGTTCAGGAGAACTATCTCCGATGGAATTATCCATAATTTATGCTACTTTGGCCAATGGAGGTAGGCGGGTTACTCCTAGAAAGATAATCAAAATCACTGATATTGATGGAAATGAATTTTATCAAACAACTCCAAATGAAGCCGCAGAACAGATATTAGATCCAGTAGCCTGTGCAATGGCGATCAATACTCTTGAATCAGTTCTCACCGAAGAAGGAACTATGAATATCAAGAGGGCTCCAGGAGAAGCTAATTTATTTGCCGGAAAAACTGGAACGGTGCAATCCCCCAAAACAAAGAATAGTCGCTGGAAGGGACTGAAAGGAGTCCGCGATGTTTGGTTTGCTGGTCTTGCTCCTCGCAACGTCACTGTTATTTGGGTGGGTCATGATGAAGGCGCACCTTTCCCCGGTTCCGGTTCAGGAGTTTCGGGCGGAATCTGGTTGCGTTTTACGCAGAATGTGAAATCAAAATTGGGACTTGGCAATCGGTTGATAACTCCTTTTGTCGGCGATTTTGTTAAAGTAGATGTGTGTGCTGATGATGGAACGATTCTTGAAAATACGCCCGAGTATAGTTGTAAAATGCCACTTTACCAACAGTTTTATTATATCGGTGATTTACCTCAGAAACGAGCAGGATTCAGTAAAGTAGAAATGGTAACTCCACCTAAGCCAGTATTAGATGAGACAGATGATGATTCGGAAAATACGATCTATGACGAGAGTGGAAATAAAGAAAAACCAGCAGGTGTTGATTCTGTTGAACTGGAACCCCCTGTTACAGAAAATCCGAAAGCACTGCGTGACGAATAAAAGAATCAGAAACAAGGTAGTTTTCCTGGATTGACCACAAAAAAATCCAAGGAGCATCTAATTCGATTTCTTCGATGAGTGTCTGTGCACTCATCATATCTTTTTTCGCATCAAGTGCTTTAGAAATTTTTTGATTCACATAGTGAGATCGATTTCCGCCATTGCCTAACTTTTTATCATGGAACAATGGATCTAAAAAATTCCAAATCGACGGAAAATCAGCATACCATGTAAGTAAAGTTAGGTCACCTTTTCCCTCTCCATTTTCTTTATAAAGTGGAGCTTTTTCCATTCCTTTCAAGGTAACTTGAAGTCCAATATCTTTTAATGCTTGTACCAAGGCTCGTCCTTTAGCCTGATTTTCATCGTCGGCCCGCATTCGAAATTCGATTTTTGTTTTTAATATGTTCGGATAACATGTTGATTTTTTTAGGAAGTCTCTGCTCAAATCTAAATTATAATTAAAAATAGATTTCCCCTTTTTTTTGAAAAGATCTTCATAAAATGGTGCGGGGACGGGTCCTATTAAAAGATCTGCTTTTTTCTCAAGTAATCTTGATATAATTAATTCACGTGGAATTGCAAAATTTAGCGCATAACGGAAATTTTTATCAAAACATTTATTTTTATTGTTAATGGCAATGTATTGAATGGACCTTCCTCGTTTTAACACTGTGTGATTTTCATCTGCTTCAGGGATCGTTAGCATGAAATCTGAAAGTTTGAAGGCATCAATCAGACCTTTTTTGTACAGAAATAATGAGGTTGTCGATTGTGGTAAAATTCGGATCAAAATTGTTTTTGGTAGATTGTTGCTGTTTTTTGTTTTGAGGTTCAGTTTTATATATTCATTTTTTTTCCACTCGATCAATTCGTAGGGGCCAAACGATAAAAAGGAACCAGAGGCAAGGAAATTCTTTCGGACAAGAATTGCTGAAAAAGGTAAAGCCAATTTTTCTTTAATTTCTACCTCTCTTGTTCCTTCGGCTAACAGAATCGCTATGGATCCATTTGCTTTGGTATAAATGTCTTTGATGATATCGAATTCTCCCTTTCTTGGAGAATTTTCCTCTTTTAAACGCCTCAGAGAAAAAATTACATCCTCAGCATTTACGCCTCTCTCAGATTTGAGGAACATTTCTAACAGTGGGCCTTTGTGTGTGATATGATAATGATCTTGCCGAACTAGGTTTGGGAGGGCGTTGTTATTTTTGAATTCATACAAACCGGCGTAAATGAATCGTGCCAGTTTTTGGCTCACTAAGTCGGTTGCCAATAAAGGGTCCAGACTGGGGGGATCGCTCGGAAATGCGAGGGCGATGTCGTCGCCAATCATTTCTTTTTGGCAAAAAGTGAGGGACAATAGGACCAAAAGGAGGGAAATAGTTCTCATACGTGAAGATTTACGGAAAACTCTGGCCATACTTAGTAAAATACAAATACAGACTCACAGTCGGTATCTTCCTATCGATATTTGTATCCATTTTCAATGGTGCCTCGCTAACTTCTCTGATTCCCATTTTTGATTCACTAGGTTCGGGAGAAAACTATAAGTTTCAACTCTCTCTGACAAAAAAAGACCAACAAATGCTTGCGACTTCCGAATCAGATATCCTTCCTTATACG
>Ga0209277_10000288_pt1 | contig 25945 bp, 27 predicted proteins | sample JI81AbrownDNA_FD_187503 | JGI IMG/M metagenome (GOLD analysis project Ga0209277, IMG submission 187503) | Wastewater effluent complex algal communities from Wisconsin, to seasonally profile nutrient transformation and Carbon sequestration -... | ecosystem: Engineered > WWTP > Effluent > Algae... | reverse complement strand
CGCCGAAGAGGCCAAGGTGGGTGCGGCTCGGGACGCAGAGGCGACCATCGCCGCGTCACATCGCCAGTCGGCCATGATGAAGGAACGTCTCGAGGAGCAGTACGCCTGGCGCAAGGAGCAGCTCGAACGTGAAGTGGCCGCACTGCTCCAGCGCAGGTCGGCGATCGTGGCCGAACTCACGAACCTCCATGAACTGGCTGGACGCGCCAACGTCGACTACCCCGGCGTCGACCCCTTCGTGGACGCCGACGCCACTGAGGTCATCCCCACCACCGAGTGATGAACCCGCCCGACTGAACATGACATCGAGATGAGACTGCGCAAAGGCCCGCCGATCGATCCTGCGCCTGCACCCCCGCGGTGGCACCGGTTGGCCGGACGCCTCGAGAGCCAGGCGCTTCGTGTGGTGGTCGAGCCGCATCGTCCCGAGCCGGATCACGTCCTCGAGGTAGCCGAACCCCCGCACGTCGAGACGCATCCACTCCTGCGGCGCAGCCCCTTCACCATCGGTTTCCTCGGCACCGTGGGCGCACTCACCGCCTGGGTGCTGGCCAGGAGCATCGGCGAGGCTCGCGGCATCCTCATCCTCGTCGTCATGGCCCTGTTCCTGGCGGTGGGGCTCAACCCCGCTGTGGAGTGGCTCGTCCGTCGCCGCCTTCGCCGTGCGCTGGCTGTGACGATCGTCGGCGTCCTGGGCCTCGGACTCTTCGGACTCATCACCTGGGCCAACGCGCCCATCGTCACGCGTCAGGTGAACCTCCTCATCGCCAACGCGCCCCGCTACCTGTCGAACCTGACCGTCAACGCACAGATAGCCGGTCTCGACGAGCGATTCCACATCATCGACAGGGTGACGGCCTTCCTCGCGTCCGGCAATCTGCTCCAGACGCTGTTCGGCGGCCTGTGGGGTGCGGGCAAGCTCCTCGCGAACGTGGTCTTCTCGATCGTCGTGATGGCCATCCTCACCCTCTACTTCCTCGCGACCCTCCCGGCCATCAAGGACGTGATCTACCGTCTGGCCCCAGCGTCCAGGAGGCAACGCACGCGCAAACTGGCCGACCATCTGTTCACGGGGATCGGCTCCTACCTCATGGGCATGGGGGCGGTCGTCGGATGTGCGGCAGTCACTGCCTGGCTGTACCTGCGGATCGTCGGGCTCGAGGAGTACGCCGTCGCCCTCGCGGTCGTCGTGGGGGCGCTCTACTTCCTGCCGGTCGTGGGCGCGCCGCTGGCGGTCGTCCTGGTGGCCATCGTGGGCTACTCGGTCTCTCCCACCCTCGGTACTGCGACCCTCATCTTCTTCACCCTCTACATGGCCGCCAACCTGTGGCTCATCCATCCGGTGGTCATGCGAAACGCCATCCGGGTGCCTGGCGCGCTCGCCATCGTCGCGGCCCTCGTGGGGTGGACGCTGCTCGGCGTCCTGGGCGTGCTCCTCGCCATCCCCACGGCTGCCGTCCTGCTCTTGCTCTACCGCGAGGTGCTGCTCCCCCACCTCGATCGCCAGTAGGCGTCAGGACGTCCACTCAGAACAACCGGTCGTCGACGTTGTCCATGCCGCGGAGCGCGTCGTAGTCGACCGTGACGCACGTGATGCCTCGATCGGTGGCCAGCGTCCTCGCCTGGGGCTTGATCTGCTGCGCGGCGAACACGCCGCGAACCGTCCCCAGCAACGGATCCCGGTTGAGCAGCTCGAGGTAGCGGGTGAGCTGTTCGACGCCGTCGATCTCGCCCCTCCGCTTCACCTCGACGGCGACGTAGATGCCCTGTTCATTGCGGCAGAGCAGATCGACAGGCCCGATGGGGGTCTGGTACTCCCGCTGAACCAGCGTCCATCCGCTGCCGAAGGTCTGGGGATTCTCGGCGAGCAACACCTGAAGATGCGCCTCCACACCGTCCTTCTGGAGCCCGGGATCGATCCCCAACTCGTGCTCCGAGTCGTGGAACACCTCGGCGATCGAGATCTGCAGCGTGTCACCGTCACGCCCGCGGACGTCCCACACCTCGCGGACCGACGATTCCGCATCAGCCGGACGCACGGTCACCGTGCACGGCGGGCTCATCCAGTTCAGTGGCTTGTAGGCACGATCATCGGCATGGATGCTCACCGAGCTGTCGGCCTTCACGAGGATGAGCCGAGTGGCCATGGGCAAGTGCGCGGTCAGGCGGCCGGCATAGTCGACCTGGCAGGAGGCAATCACGAGTCGCACGCGTGCCAACCTACCCGACGGCCGATGGACGGGCCGCCGACAACGACGGGCATAGACTGGCCGACGTGGCCAGGAGACCCAGCAAGCACACGAGGCCTGCGCGTCCCCTGAACGCCGGTCACGCGACAGATGCCCACAAATCCGACGGACGCTGGATCGTCCGCACGGTTCCGGGTGCCCGGGCGATCAAGCACTACACCTGCCCCGGTTGCCAGCAGACCATCCCACCCGGCACATCTCACGTCGTGGCCTGGCCCGACGTGCCCAGCCTGACCTCGGCGTCCGGTCTGGACGAACGGCGTCACTGGCACACCGGGTGTTGGAACAGGAAGCACTGATGCGGCTCCACACCACGATCGTCGGCGGCGGACCCACGCCACTCGTCTTCCTGCACGGCCTCTTCGGCCAGGGCAAGAATTTCACCGCGATCGCCAGAGAGCTGTCCGACACCTGCACGAGCCTGCTGGTCGACCTTCCCAACCACGGACGTTCGGGCTGGACCCATCAGATCGACTATCCCCACCTCGCTGAACTCGTCGTGCCCACGGTGACAGCCTTCGAGCTGGGGATGGGCCATCACGGAGGGGTGGCCCTGCTGGGCCACTCGATGGGTGGCAAGGTCGCGATGAGGTTCGCGCTCGATCACCCTGAGCTGGTCGAGCGTCTGGCCGTCGTCGACATCTCACCCGTCCGTACGATCAGCGTCCGCACGGGATTTTCGCCGATTGTCAACGGCATGCGACGCATCAACCTGGCCACCCTGGCCAGCCGGAAGCACGCCGACCAGCAACTGCTGTCGGCCGTGCCCGACACAGCCACGCGGGCGTTCCTGCTGCAGAACCTCCACTTCGATCACGGACGACCCACGCACCCCACCATTCAGAGGCACTGGCGCTGGCAGATGAACCTGCGCGTCCTGGGCGATCAGCTCGACCACATCGGTGACTGGCCCGACACCGACGGGAGGTCCTATGACGGGCCCGTGGTGTGGATCGGCGGGCAGGACTCGGACTACATCCGTCCGGAACACCACACGGCCATGCGGACGCTCTTTCCCCGCACCGTCAGCGTCACGCTCAAGGGGGCTGGACACTGGGTGCACGCCGACCAGCCGGACGCGTTCACGGCCACGCTACGGGCCTTTCTCGACTCCCCTGCGTGACCTCCGTGTCAGCCCAACGTCACAGCCCTGATGGTGGCGTCGCCGACCGGCGAGCTGCCGTCGACCGGGTTGACTCCCTGGGCAGCGATCCCGAAGATGACGTCCAGCGACGCGGCGTCGATCGTTCCGAGGACCGTGTACTTCGCCGGGAGTGGTGAGTCCTCCCAGCAGATGAAGAACTGGCTGCCGTTGGTGTTCCGTCCGCCGTTGGCCATGGCAACGGTGCCCTTGGGATAGGTCTCCTTGCCGGTGAGCTCGTCGGCGAAGGTGTAGCCCGGCCCACCACGGCCCGTCGCCGTGGGGTCGCCACACTGCAGGATGAAGATGCCCGAGTCAACGAGACGGTGACAGGTCGTGGCATCGAAGAACTGCTGCCTGACCAACGCCTCGATCGAGTTGACGGCGCAGGGCGCCGTGGCGCGGTCCATCGTGACGACCACCGCCCCCGCCGTCATGTCGAGAGTCATCGTCACGGTGCCCGTCGCCGGGACGTTGCGTCCATCCGGTGGATCCACCGGACGCGCGGGCGAGCCTGACACCAGATAGTCGCAGGTCACCGCGCCGTTGGCGCCGCGGACGGCCTGCTGAGGCTGCTGCTGGCAGCCCGTCAGAGCGGCACAGACGATCAGGGACGCGGTGAGGATGGCTGCCGTACGCACGCGCCCATCCTTGGGTAGGTTGGGGGGATGGTCAACCTGACGCGCATCTACACCCGCACCGGCGACGCCGGCGAGACCCGACTCTCCGACAACTCGGTGACTCGCAAGACCGACCTGCGCGTCCAGGCCTACGGGGAGGTCGACGAGGCGAACTCCGCCATCGGCGTGGCTCTGGCCACCGGCGGACTCGACGAGCGCTGCGTGGCCGCGCTGGCCATCATCCAGAACGAATTGTTCGACGTGGGCGCCGACCTCTCCAACCCCCTGTCAGCCAACCCACCGTGGGAGCCGCTTCGCGTGATTCAGCCGTCGATCGATCGACTCGAGCAGTGGTGCGACGAGTTCGGCGAAGAGCTTCAGCCCTTGAGGTCCTTCATCCTTCCCGGGGGCACTCCCGCCGCCGCGCAGCTCCACGTGGCACGGACCATCTGCCGCCGCGCCGAACGGGCGGCATGGCGTGCGGTCGACGCGCACGGCACTGCCGAGTCGAGTTCGCCGGACGTCCAGGGTGGCGTGAGCCTCCTGGCCGTGACCTACCTCAACCGGCTCTCGGATCTCCTGTTCATCATGAGCAGGTACGCCAATGCGGACGCCGAGGTGTTGTGGGTGCCCGGCGGTGAGCGAAATCCGGGTCACGGAACGCGGTAGGTCCACTCCGGGGTGGCGAAGCGTTCGGTCATGAGCTGCTCGGCCCTGGCCAGTTCGGCATCCGAGTAGGTCGAGTCCTGACAGGTGTAGCGTCCCCGGAAGTAGTCGAGGAAGCTCGCCATGATGGCGTCCCGCGACAAACCCGACTGCGAGCGCATCGGGTCGACGCGCTTGTTGGCGCTCTTCGTGCCCTTGTCGGACAGCTTCTCGCGTCCGATGCGCAGCACCTCGAGCATCTTGTCGGCATCCATGTCGTAAGCCATGGTCACGTGGTGCAGCACCGTCCCGTCCACGAAGCGACGCTGCGCGGCGCCCGCGATCTTGCCCTTGTCGGACGCGATGTCGTTCAACGGCACGTAGCGCGCCTGGATGCCGAGTTCCGAGAGGGCACCCATGACCCAGTCATCGAGGAAGGCATAGGACTGCTCGAAACTCAGCCCCTCGACCAGCGATCCGGGAACCACGAGCGAGTACGTGATGCAGTTCCCGGGCTCCATGAACATCGCGCCCCCACCCGAGATCCGGCGGACGACATTGATGTGGTGCCGGGCCGCACCCTCGGGGTCGATCTCGTTCTTCACCGACTGGAACGACCCGATGACCACCAGAGGCGAGTCCCAGTCCCACAGCCGGAAGGTGGGGTGTCGACGCCCAGCAGCCACCTCCTCGCAGATCACCTGGTCAAGCGCCACATGCATCGCGGGTGGGAGCGTCACGGCGCCGATCACGTCGAAGGTGTGATCGTCCCAACTGGTGGCATGTCCGAGGGCGCGCCGTACGGCGATGCCGACGGCTTCAGGAGTGAACCCGATCAGGGCGACTCCGGGGTTGAGGTTCTTTCTAATGGCATCCGCAATGTCCGGGACCGAGGCGAGCACGCTCAGCCCCGGCAGACTCGCGTTGATGTCCTCCAGGGCCGAATCGGGCTCGATGAAGAAGTCACCCGAGAGGAAGGCCTGCGTGATGACACCGTTCGCCACCTCCAGATCGACCGCCACGAACTTGCCGCCCCGAACCTTGTACTCCCCGCGCATTCGCACCCTTTCGATTGCCGCTGTCTGTAGGACGCGCTCCACTCTGCCACGCCCTGAACTGCAGGCCGACCGGGGTCTCACTCCAGTCCGGGGTAACGGTTCCCCCCGGGAGGGGCCGCCTCCAGCCAGCTCATCAACCCCGTCACCGAGCCTGCCGGCATGGCAAGTTCCCACACCTTCTGGCGTCCGCCCTCGCTCGACTCCAGACGGATGATCTGGTGGTCGCTGAAGAGCACGACGGCCTCGACGGCGTCTGGCGTCCGGCGTCCGAGTGACACGGTGTGATCACGCCGCAGGACCAGGTGCGGACGCAGGCTGACCGCAAAGATGCGGTACCACTCCAGGGTGTCGGCCTGGTAGCGCGCCATGCCGATGGCCCAGCCGGCCCCGGGGGTCGTGTCATTGAGTCGCAGGCCGCAATCGAAGACGCCGCCCCGGCTCGAGAGCCAGCGGCGGCGAACGAACAACCCCACCAGGGGAAGGATCAGACAGGCAAGCAGGATGGCCGCGACAAGTTCCGACGCCAGCAGCCAACCCATGCAGGCCAAGCTACCCCAAGACCGCTCGTCGCGCGCCGGTCGGGCCCCACAAACAGCGACGTCCGGGCAGCAATTTCTGCTGCCCGGACGCCGTTGACGTTGTGTCAGATACCGTGCCCGTGCTGCTTCTCAGCGGCCTTCACCTGGGCTGTCGCGAGGTGCAGGCGGTGGACGTCGTCGTCGGTCGCGTCGCCCTCGTCACGGATCTTCTGCAGGGCCGCCAGTTCGACGCGCGCTCGCTCCAGCGAAATCTCACGAGAGAGGGACGCGTACTGGGCCAGCAACCTCACCTGGTTGCTGTTGACAGAGATGTAGCCGCCATCCAGGGCGACGATCTCGCGGCGTCCGTCGTCGGTCACGATCTCGGCGGCGCAAGGCACCAGGACCGCGAGCAGGGGCTCATGTCCTGACAGGATGCCGATGTCGCCTTCCGTCGTGCGGACGATGACGTTGGTCGCGTCACCCTGCCACACCAGGCGGTCTGCCGCGACGACCTCGACATGCAACGGGTCAGCCATGGCTCAGAGGTCCTTCTGCATCTCGTGCCACTTCTTCTCGACGTCTTCCAGACCGCCGACGTTGAAGAAGGCCTGCTCGGCGATGTGATCGCAGTCACCGTTCGCGATCATCTGGAAGCTCTTGACCGTTTCTTCCAGGGGGACAGTTGAACCCTCGATGCCGGTGAACTTCGTGGCCATGTAGGTGTTCTGGCTGAGGAACTGCTGGATGCGGCGAGCGCGGGACACCATGATCTTGTCTTCTTCGGACAGCTCGTCGACACCGAGGATCGCGATGATGTCCTGGAGTTCCTTGTTGCGCTGCAGGATCTGCTTCACCCTGACCGCGGTGTCGTAGTGCTCCTGACCCACGTAGAGCGGGTCGAGGATGCGCGACGTCGACGTCAAGGGGTCGACCGCTGGGTAGAGACCACGGGACGCGATTTCCCGGCTGAGCTCGGTGGTCGCATCGAGGTGGGCGAACGTCGTCGCGGGGGCCGGGTCGGTGTAGTCGTCGGCCGGGACGTAGATGGCCTGCATCGAGGTGATCGAGTGGCCGCGCGTCGAGGTGATGCGCTCTTGCAACTGGCCCATCTCGTCAGCGAGTGTCGGCTGGTAGCCGACTGCGGACGGCATGCGCCCGAGCAGCGTAGAAACCTCCGAACCGGCCTGGGTGAACCGGAAGATGTTGTCGATGAAGAGCAGCACGTCCTGGTTCTGCACGTCACGGAAGTATTCAGCCATCGTGAGCGCCGACAGTGCGACGCGAAGGCGCGTGCCGGGGGGCTCGTCCATCTGACCGAACACGAGCGCGGTGTCCTTGAACACACCCGCCTCGTCCATCTCGTGAATCAGGTCGTTGCCCTCACGGGTGCGCTCCCCCACACCGGCGAACACCGAGGTGCCACCGAAGTTGTGGGCGATGCGGTAGATCATCTCCTGGATAAGGACGGTCTTCCCGACACCGGCGCCACCGAACAGACCGATCTTGCCGCCCTGGACGTACGGAGTGAGCAGGTCGAGCACCTTGATGCCGGTCTGCAGCATCTCGGTCTTCGACTCGAGCGCATCGAACTTGGGGGGATCACGGTGGATCGGCCAGCGCTCGGTGATCTCGAACTCGGACGCGTCCTGGTTGAGGCAGTCACCCGTCACATTCCAGACACGGCCCTTGGTCACGTCACCGACGGGGACAGAGATGGGGGCTCCGGTGTCGCGCACCTCGGCACCGCGCTGCATGCCGTCCGTGGGCTTGAGTGCGATCGCGCGGATCATGTTGTCGCCGACGTGGAGGGCGACCTCCATGGTCATCGTGCGCCTGTCACCCATGACCTCGGTTTCGACGAGGAGCGCGTTCATGATGTCGGGCATCTGGTCGGCGGGGAACTCGACGTCCACCACGGGGCCGATGACGCGGGTCACGCGTCCGATGCCGAGGCTCTTGGTCTCGGCAGGGGTGTTGACAAGGGTGTCAGTCATTTCTCACTCTTCCTCGGCGGACTCGGCCAGCGCACCTGCGCCACCGACGATTTCACTGATTTCCTGGGTGATCTGAGCCTGACGGGCCTGGTTGGCCTCGGTCGTCAGTCGCTCGATGAGTTGCTGGGCGTTGTCGGTGGCCGACTTCATGGCCCGTTGTCTGCTGGCGAGTTCCGATGCCGCCGACTGGAGCAGTGCGAAGTGGATGCGGTTCGCCACGTACAGCGGCAGAAGCTGGTCGAGGACCGAATCGGCATCCGGCTCGAAGTCGTAGACCGGCAGAATGTCCCCGGGCTCGGGGACGTCGTTGCCCTCGACGACTTCCAGCGGCAGGAGGCGCACCACTTCCGGCTTCTGGGTGAGCATCGACACGAACCGCGTGAACACCACGTGGATCTCGTCGACACCGCCTTCTTCGACCGGTGTGAGGAACTGGGCGATCAGCTCGTCCGCCATCTCACGGGCCATCTGGTAGGACGGGGCGTCGGAATTGCCCTCCCAGGAGCGCTCGACCTTCCGCTTGCGGAAGGCGAAGTAGGCGGCACCCTTGCGTCCGCTCAGGTACTGCTTCACCTCCTGGCCGTTCTCGCGTTGCCGGGCGTGGAGTCGCTCGGCGGCCTTGATGACGCTCGACGAGTACGCACCCGCCAGTCCGCGATCAGACGTGATGAGCAACTGGGCCGATCGCTTCGGGTCGACGACCTCGTTGGTCAGGGGGTGGTCGACGTCAGACAACGTGGCCACCGCCGACAGCGACTTCGTCAGCTCCCGTGAGTAGGGCTCGGCAGACCTGGCCCACTGCTGGGCCTTGATGATCCGGGATGCCGCGATGAGCTCCATGGCACGGGTGATCTTCTTGGTCGTCGAGACCGACTTCCTCCGCTGCCTGAGTTCACGCAAGGACGCTGGCATCGATCAACCCCGCTTCTGGCGAACGATCTGCTCGTGTCCGATGGCAGAGGCCTCAAGCGGCTTGTGCTCCTCATGGCCCACGAGCAGCTTGCCTTGGGACGTGCGGAACCCTTGCTTGAACGACGCGATCTCGGCCGACACGGCCTTCGCGGTGTCGGCGTCGAAGACGCCGGACTCAGCGATGGTGGTGAGGATGGGCGTGTGATGGCGCAGGTGGTCGAGCAGCTCGTTCTCGAACCGCAGGACGTCGTCGACCGGCACGTCATCGAATTCGCCGTTGTTTCCTGCCCAGACGCTCACGACCTGGTCCTCGACCGGGTAAGGCGAGAACTGGCCCTGGCGCAGCAACTCGACGAGGCGGGCACCACGGTCGAGTTGCTGGCGTGACGCGGCATCAAGGTCGGACGCGAACATCGCGAAGGCCTGCATGTCGCGGTACTGCGCGAGGTTGATCTTCAACGATCCCGACACCGACTTCATCGACTTCACCTGGGCGGCACCACCGACGCGCGACACCGAGATGCCGACATCGACGGCAGGACGCTGATTGGCGTTGAAGAGGTCGGACTGGAGGAAGATCTGGCCATCGGTGATCGAGATCACGTTCGTCGGGATGTAGGCCGACACGTCGTTGGCCTTCGTCTCGATGATGGGGAGACCTGTCATCGAACCTGCGCCCAGTTCGTCGGAGAGCTTGGCGCAGCGCTCCAGCAGACGGGAGTGCAAGTAGAAGACGTCGCCGGGATACGCCTCGCGACCCGGCGGGCGACGGAGCAGCAGCGACATCGCACGATAGGCCTCGGCCTGCTTGGTCAGGTCGTCGAACACGATCAGGACGTGCTTGCCTGCGTACATCCAGTGCTGGCCGATGGCCGAGCCGGTGTACGGGGCGATGTACTTGAAACCAGCAGGGTCGGACGCCGGCGAGTGGACGATGGTGGTGTATTCCATCGCTCCGGCTTTCTCGAGCTGCCCGCGCACCTCGGCGATGGTCGACCCCTTCTGACCGATCGCCACGTAGATGCAGCGAACCTGCTTCTTCGGGTCGCCGGACTTCCAGTTCGCGAGCTGGTTGATGATCGTGTCGATGGCAATGGCGGTCTTGCCGGTCTTGCGGTCACCGATGATCAACTGGCGCTGTCCGCGGCCGATCGGGATCATCGCATCGATGGCCTTGAGACCCGTCTGCATGGGCTCACGTACCTCCTGGCGATCCATGACGCCTGCAGCCTGGATTTCCAGCGCACGGCGCCCGTCGATGCCCTTGAGTTCACCGAGTCCGTCGATCGGGTTGCCCATCGCATCGACGACGCGACCGAGGTAGCCGTCGCCGACTGGAACCGACAGCACCTCGCCGGTCCGCTTGACAGTCGAGCCCTCCTCGATGCCCACCGAGTTGCCGAGGACCACGACGCCGATCTCACGCACGTCGAGGTTCAGGGCGATGCCCAGGGTGCCGTTCTCGAACTGCAACAACTCGTTGGCCATGGCCGAGGGCAGACCCTCGACGCGCGCGATGCCGTCGCCCGAGGTGACCACGTTGCCCACCTCTTCGCGAGCGGTCTCGGTCGGGGTGTAGTTCTGGACGAACTTGTCCAGGGCGTCGCGGATTTCCTCCGGACGAATCGTCAGTTCCGCCATTGCGTCCCTACTCTTTCGTTTCTCGTCCACCCCGAAGGGCAGGGGATGTCATCAATTCGCCATCCGGCGTCGTGCGTCCTCAAGGCGGGTGGCCACCGAACCGTCGACAACTTCGTCGCCGAGCTCCACACGGACGCCACCGATCACCTCGGGGTCGACGATCTCCTGGATGTCAAGGTCTCGACCTGCGAGGGCGATCAGCGCCGCCCTCATACGGGTTCTCTGCTCGTCAGTCATGGGCCGCGCCACGGTCACCTTGGCGATCGCACGATTGCGGATGTCAGCTGCGAGCCTGAGGTAATGCTCCATGGTCAGGGAGAACGTGCGGTGACGAGCGTCGACCGCTCGCGACGAGAGGGCTCGAACCGTCTCGTCAGCATCGGCCAGGAGCCCCTCGACCAGTCCACGACGTCGTTCCAGCGGGAGCGCCGGGTTCGCGACGGCCTCACGCAGTGCGAGGTCACCCTCGACCACCCTGGCGAACCGGAACAATCCGTCGCTGGCCTCGTCAAGGCTCCCTGCCGCCCGGGCCAGGATGAACTGCGCCCTCACGGCCTGCCGCTCCAACGCCTCGACCAGCGCACCGCCGCTGCTCCAGCGGAGCTGCGCAGCTGCTGCCACCAGTGACGCACACTGAGGGGAGACCTTGGGATCGAACACCGCGTGCGCCAAGCCGGCCTTCGCTTCAACGGTCGCGGCAGGATCGGTCAGCGCGCGCCGCAGTGCGGACGCGGAGCCAAGTGCGTCGACCACGCCGAAGAGCTCGCCAGGCAGGCTGGCCGGGACGCTCGTCGCGCCGTCCAGCACCCGGTCGAGTTCATTCTGGCGGGCCTCCTGGGTCGCACTCAGCGTCATCACTTCTCCTGGTTCGCATGAAGCGCACCGGACTCGAGCTCACTGAGGAACCGGTCGACCGTGGCGCGAGCTCGAGCGTCATCCTCGAGGCTCTCGCCGACGATGCGTCCGGCCAGCGTTGTCGCCAGCCCACCCACCTCGGTCTTGAGCTGCCCGATGACCTGCGTCCGCTCAGCCTCGATCTGCGTCCGCGCGTTCTCGACGATCCGCGTGGACTCCCTGGTGGCCTGCTCCCGCATCTCGGCAAGGATCTGCGACCCCTGGTTCTTGGCCTCTTCGCGGATCCTCGCGGACTCCTCCCGAGCCTCGGCCAACTGGGCCTTGTACTCGGTCAGTGCCGCTTCGGCGTCCGATTGGGCCTTCTCCGCGCGCTCCATGCCGCCCTGGATCGCGTCGAGGCGCTTGTGGTACATCTCCTCGAACGCGGGGACAACTTTCTTGGCCAGCACCGCCCAGATGATGATCATCAAGACGATGCCGACCACGATCTCGGAGAGATGGTGGGGAGCCAACGGTCCCAGCGGGGACTCGAGCGGCACCCACACGTGGGGCACCATGCCCAACCTCACTTGATGACGAAGGCGAGGGCGATGGCGATGATGGCGAGGGCCTCAACAACGGCGAAGCCGATGAAGGCGGTGCTCATCATTGCGCCACGAGCCTCGGGCTGACGAGCAGTGCCATTGATCACCGAGGAAAAGATCCACGCCACACCGAGTGCCGGGCCGAGGGTGGCGAGGGCGTAGCCGATCATGTTGATCGAGCCACCGATTTCCATGGGGGTCATGCTGTTTCCTTTCATGGTTTCTTCGAAATGAAGAAGCTGGGGTGGGTCAGTGCTCGTCCGCGATGGAACTCGACACATACTGTGCCGTGAGCACGGTGAAGATGTAGGCCTGCAGGCCGCCGACAAAAAGCTCGAGGCCGAAGATGGCGAAGCTGAAAAGCAGGGAAACCCCGCCCGCGATGTTGTAGATGAGGTTGTGCTCATAGGTCAGCAGGAACGATCCGCCGACCACGAAGACGAGGACGACGAGATGGCCCGCGAACATGTTGGCAAAGAGACGGAGGGCCAGAGTGACGGGCCGGGTGATGAAGTTGGACAGGAATTCCAGCGGGATGATCAGCCAGTACAGGTACCACGGCACACCCTCGGGGATGAGTGACTTCTTGATGTAGCCAAGACCGTGCTTGCGGAACCCGGCGACGACGTAGATCGCGAGTGTCATCAGGGCGAGGCCGTAGGCGTACCCGACGTTCGAGAAGGTCGGGAGCATGAACAGGAAGAACTCACCGAACCAGTTGTTCACGAGGATGAAGCTGAACAGCGCGAGCAGGTAGGGAAGGTACTTGCGGTAGTCGTGGCCCAGGATGTCACGCGCGATGCCGTTGCGGACGAAGTCGTAGAGGTACTCGGCGAAGTACTGACGCTTGCTCGGGACGACCTTCAGCCCGCGAGCGGCCCACAGCCAGAGGCCGATCACCAGCAGCGCCGCAATCACGGCCTGCCAGAACGGCTTGTTCATCCACTCGATCGGACCAATGCCCGGGAAGCGGAAGCTCTCCACGCTCGGGGCTTCATATCCGCCGCCGCCCTCGAGCGGCAGCAGTGCCAACAGCCCGTTCACTGGGTCTCCCTTCCGAGATCCGTCACTTCATTCCCCCGTACCGCTTGATGATCAGGTACATGCTGCCGATCAGACCGAGGATCAGTCCGGTCGGCAACAACCACGTCGTGTGGAGGTAGTGGTCGCCGAGCCAACCCAGTCCGCCATAGAGCAGGATCCCGGACAGGATGTAGCTCAGGACCAGCATGCCATCATCACTTGACTTCTGCGGCGACTCCGTCGTCCCGTTGGGGCCAGGCTGGTGGTCTCGCTGGTCTGTCATGGCGTTCCTGACCCTATCAGCGCTGGGGCCCTTGTCTCGGTTCATGCGTCCCACTCCTCAGGTGGTGTGTACGCCGTGTCGTAAACCTGGACGCGTTGTCGGCGTCCGACCCACACGACCCCCCCCACCCAGCCCAGGGTTGTGGAGAGCGCGCCGGTCATCAGGCCGGCGGGATGCAGCGCTGCGTCCGCCGTGGTTGAGCCCATGGCCAACCACAACACGACTCCGAGTGCCGCGGCGCGCAATGCGAAGGACGAGATCGTCACAATCAGACCCGTCGCGTTGGCCAACTCGGTGGCCACGACTTCGACCGCTTGGCCCGATGCGAAGAAGACAATGGTGACGGCCGACGCGACAGCCGCATTGCCGGCAGCGCGCGGGCCCCAGATCACGAGGGAGGCGACAACAGACATGACGAGCGCGATGTGCGAACCGACGAGCCCACCCTTCACCATCGCGATGATGAGTCGATGGCCCTGGCCGGTTTGCCGATGGGCGGCACCTGCCTCAGCGGCCATGACTGTCATGCGGTGGGCTGTCCCGTCTGCCGGCTCTGGAAGGCCCCCATGATGCCGGGAACCGCTTGTGAAAGCTAGCACAAACTTCGAGCGGCTGTCGACTCCCCATCAGGTGGCCCCGTCCCCACTGTTCCGCCCCGGCCATGGCAGGAGCGTCAACAGCGCAGCCAGCACGGCAACGCCGGCGACGAGTGCAACTGCCAGCCACCGCTGGGAAAGTCCGATGGCGATCACGCCGAAACTCATCACAGCGGTCCAGAGGTACATGAGAAGTACGGCACGCACCGGCGAATGGCCCCGTTGCAGGAGTCGATGGTGGAGATGCTGCTTGTCGGCGACGAACCACCAGTTGCCAGCCATCGTCCGTCGGACGTAGGCGAGCACGAGATCGAGGAACGGTACGGCCATGATGGCCAGGGGCAGGACGATCGGGAGGTAAGCAGGGACCAGGTCCCCGCCGCTCGCGGTCAGGGCGGATGAGTCGATCTGCCCCGTCAACGAGATTGTGGACGCCGCCATGAGGAGTCCCAGCAGGAGCGCCCCCGAGTCACCCATGAACATCTTGGCGGGCGAGAAGTTGTGGGGCAGGAAACCCAGACAGACGCCCGCCACCGTGACCGTGACGAGTGAGGCCGTCGTGGCGCGCACCAGTTCCTGCTCATAGGCCAGCAGGTAGGTGTACGCGAAGAAGGCGAGCGCACCGATCGCCACGACGCCGGACGCCAGCCCGTCGAGCCCATCGACGAAGTTGATGGCATTGGCGCAGAGGAACACCAGGAAGACCGTGATCAGGGTTGAGCTGGCCGGGTCGAGGGCGATGATCGAATTGGGGAGCGGAATCCAGTACATCCGCACACCCAGTGACACGACGATGCCGGCCGCGAGCAACTGCCCGGCTGCCTTGGCCATGGCCGAGAGATCTAGCACGTCATCGAGGACCCCGACCGCGCAGATGACCGCGCCGGCCAGAAGGATGGCCCGCGCGTCGTGTGAAACGAGGGCGTGGCGTCCGAGGAAGGGGAGCTGATCCGCCAGGAGGAAGGCCGCGGCGACCCCACCCAACATCGCCACGCCCCCGAAGTAGGGAATGGGTGTGCTGTGCACGTCCCGATCGCGGACCTGCGCCACGGCGCCCATGCGCAGTGCCACCCGCCGGGCCAATCCGCTCAGCAGATAGGTGACCGAGGTCGCGGTGAGCAGGACCAGCAGGTATTCGCGCACCGGGTCACTCCGTGTCGGGGCTGGACGGCACAGTCGTTCCGGTGTCAGAGCCGTCCGACTCCCCCTCCGGAGACCCGGTTGACGGATCCGGGGCGTCGTCGGCGTTCGTTTCGTCGGCATCCGGATCGTCGGCGTCCGCTTCGTCGGCCAGGATCGGGATTCCGACGACATGAGGGGCCACCTCGCGCAGGGTCTCCAGACTGATCGCCCCCTCACGGACCACCTGGCCCACGCTGCTGCGGCTGAAGTCGACGATCGTGGAAGGTGCGTCATCCCGCGTGGGACCGGCGTCCAGATAGATGGACACCGATCCACCCAGCTGCTCGATCGCGGCCTCAATGCTGGTGGACGCAGGGTTGCCCGACGTGTTGGCCGAACTCACGGCGAGGGGCCCCGTCCGGCGCAGCAGTTCACGCGTGAAGTCATGATCGGGGACGCGGACCGCGATCGTGCCCCCTGTGTCACCCAGATCCATCGGGAGGGACGGGTGAGCGGTGACGATGAGGGTGAGGGCCCCGGGCCATTGCGCCTCGGCGAGGGCCGTGGCCCAGGTGCCGAGCGACGTGGCCAGTGCCCCCAGCATGGCCGGTTCGGCGATCAGTACCGGGGGGGGCATGTCGCGTCCCCTGTGCTTGGCAGCCAGAAGACGGGAGACCGCCTCGGGCGAGAAGGCGGTGGCGCCGATGCCGTACACCGTGTCCGTCGGCAGGACGATGCACTCCCCCGCCGAGATGGCCGCCTGCGCGGCCACGAGCGCGGCCTCGGTGTCGACACTCACATCGAACCTCTGCCACGTGGGGGTGGACGCCGCGTCCTCGACCGGCTCGGACACTGCTCTCTCGTCGAACTCGCTCACCCGACCATCCTGCCAGCCTCAGACACGTCTGGCCGACACGAAGCGCGGGCGTCCCGCGAGGTCGGTGTGGTCGCGAACGTCGACGAAGCCGGCGTCCGAGAAGACTCTGGGGGCCTCCAGAACCTGCACTTCGGCGTGTTCGGCACACACGCGTCCTCCGGGACGCAGGAGTCGGCGCGCCACGGCGGCCACAACCCGCATCGCGTCCAGTCCGTCCGCACCCGACCACAGCGCCAGGGCCGGGTCATGATCACGAACTGTCGGATCGACCGACTCCCACGCCTCCAGCGGAATGTAGGGCGGGTTGGCGATCACGAGGTCGACCCTGCCGTCGAGGTCGCCGAACGCGTCAGCCATGTCACCCAGCCTGAGATCAACCCCACTGCCGGCAAGGTTGCGTTCCGCGAAGGCGACGGCCTCATCGGACAACTCGACGGCATGGACGCGGGCGCCCGGCACCTCGCGCGCCAGGGACGCCGAGATCGCGCCGGAGCCTGCGCACAGTTCGACCACCACCGGGGTGGAAGCGCTCTTCAGAATGTCGATCGCCCATCCGACCATCACCTCAGTCTCGGGACGAGGGATGAAGACGCCGGGACCCACGCTCAGCGCTTCGTAACGAAAGTGGGCGACCCCGGTCAGATGTTGGGTGGGCGTCCCGGAGGCCCGCTCGGCCACCAGCGAACCGAAGTTCTCGGCGTCCTCCCGGGACACGGAGTGGACCAGGAGCAGGCGTGTGAGGTCGAGACCCAGCACGTGGGCAAGCAACGTCCGCGCATCGCTGGCAGGACTGGTCACGCCAGCATCGGCCAGACGTGCCGTGGCCTCACGAAGCAGTGCGTCCGGCGTGGAGGCAATGGGATCAGGCATGGCCCACGGCTGCCAGCCGCTCCGCCAGATCGGCTGCGGCGAGCGCCTCGAGAACGGGCGACAGGTCCCCTGCCAGGACCACATCCAGGTTGTGGGCCTTGAAACCGATGCGGTGGTCAGCGATCCGGTTCTCGGGGTAGTTGTAGGTGCGGATGCGCTCGGAACGGTCGACCGTGCGCACCTGCGAGCGACGTGCCGCCGAGGCGTCGGTCGCTGCCTGCTCGTCGGCCAGTGCGCTGAGTCGGGCCCGCAACATGCGCATCGCCTGTTCCCGGTTCTGCAACTGGGACCGCTCGTTCTGGCAGCTCACCACGACTCCGGTGGGGAGGTGCGTGATCCGCACCGCGGAGTCGGTGGTGTTGACCCCCTGCCCACCTGGGCCGGACGAGCGGAACACGTCGATCCTGAGGTCGTCGTCGAGCACGTCCAACTCCTCGGCCTCGACGTCCGGCATGACGAGAACGCCCGCAGCGGACGTGTGGATGCGTCCTTGTGACTCGGTGACGGGCACGCGTTGGACGCGGTGGACGCCCCCCTCGAACTTCAGGACGCCGAAAGGGGCCTGGCCGGGCTCAGGCGTCCCGGTCGCCTTGATCGCGACGGTGATCGACTTGTACCCGCCGAGGTCGGTCTGCTGGGCATCGAGAATCTCGGTCTTCCAGCCTCGCGCCTCGGCGTAACGCATGTACATGCGCAGCAGGTCACCGGCGAACAGCGCCGATTCCTCGCCACCCTCGCCGCTCTTGATCTCAAGGATGGCGTCGTGGCCGTCGTTGGGATCCCGGGGTGCCAGGAGGGCTGTGAGCCGTTTCTCCAGCACTGCGAGGCGTGCCTCGATCGTCGTCACCTCCGCCGCGAATCCGGCGTCCTCCGACGACAGCTCCCTCGCCACCTCGACATCGCTGGTCAACCGTTCGTGCTCAGCCAGAGCCGTCACGATCGGGGTCAGCTCTGAATACCGGCGTCCGACCTTGCGGGAGCGTTTGGGATCAGCGTGGAGGTCACCCTCGGCCAGTTCGGCCTCGAGGGCCGCGAACTCCGTGCGCAGCGACGCCGCGGACTCGAACACAATGCCTCCGGATGGTTCGGTGGGGAAAAGAAACGAGCGCTGGACGACTCAGCCGTCCAGCGCTCGTGGCGCACGCTACTTCTTCTTGGCGTACCGGCGCTCGAACCGGGCCACACGGCCGCCTGTGTCGAGAATCTTCTGCTTGCCGGTGTAGAACGGGTGGCACTCGGAGCACACGTCGGCATGCATCATGCCGCTCTTGACGGTGCTGTGCGTCGTGAAGGTGTTGCCGCACGTGCAAACGACAGTGGTCTCCACGTAGTCGGGATGGATGCCCTGCTTCATTGGATTCTCCTTGGTTGGGATGCCCCGGGTCGCCTGGAGTGTCGCCCGAAAAGAGCGTGCGGCGTGAACCGGGAGCCGAGGAGCAATTATGCCGCACCCTCGGCGTCTGACCAAACTGCCCCGGGCAGGGCACTGCCCGGGAGCCGAGGCCCCCGGGCAGTCCATCATGTGTGCAAGGAATCGAGGCTCACGCCACGGGAACCTCGCCGAGGTCGCCGTGCAGCTTGGGCACGTCGGCCAGGAGTTGCTTGGTGTAACGGTGCTGCGGGTTGAAGACGACCTCTTTGGTCGGCCCTTGCTCGACCATCACGCCATGCTCCATCACGAGCATCTGGTCTGCGAGGTAGCAGGCCTGACCGATGTCGTGGGTGATGATCATGACGGTGGTGTCGAGCTTGTCGCGCAGGTCGGTCAACACGTTGAGCACGTTCACGCGAAGTGAGGCGTCCAGCATCGACGTCGCCTCGTCGGCAACGAGCAACTTCGGACGCATCATCAGGGCGCGGGCGATCATGATGCGCTGACGCTGGCCACCTGACAATTCGTGTGGATGCTTCTTGATGACGTCTTCGACCTTGAAGCCCACGTGTCCCAGCGCCTCTTCCCTGCGGGCGCTTCCCTCGGCCTTGTCCGGCACGAGTTTGAGAGACCGGTTGAGAAGGCGTTCGACCGTGAAGAACTGGTTGAACGCGGCGAAGGGGTCCTGGAAGACCGCTTGCACGTCGCGCCAGTAGACCGCGCGGTCATGGGCACCAAGACGTGTGACATCTTTGCCGTCGAAGGTGATCGACCCCGACGTGATGGGCAGAAGGCCCAGCACGAGACGGGCCAGCGTGGACTTGCCCGAACCGGACTCGCCCACCACCGCCGTGATCGTCTTCTTGGGCAGGGTGAAGGTGACGTTGTCGACAGCCCGCACCTCGTTGTTGCGATGGCCGAACACCTTCGTCAGGTCCTTGGCCTCGAGCAGCGCGTCCATTACGACACCTCCTTCGTCGGGGCTTCCGCGGTCACGACGGGGCCCGCCACATGATCGATGGCCGCGACCAGGGACTCATCCCTGACGTCATCGATCTTCGCCTTGAAGCCCAGCACGTCGTCGAGATTGATCGGCGTGGTCGGGTTCTGCTGGGTCCACCAGCACTTGCTGTACCGCATGTGGTCTCCGCGAGGGCTCGGCTCCTTCTCGGAGCAGATGTCCATCTCGAGCCCACACCGCGGGTGGAATCGGCAACCGGGCGGAGGCGCCACGAGGCTGGGCGGTGAACCCTGGATCGCGAACACCTTCTTCGTCAGCGTCTCGGGCTCCGGAGCCAGCACTGCGTTCAGCAGGGCTGCCGAGTACGGATGCCAGGGACGCTCAGCGATTGTCTCCGCTGCACCGACCTCAACGATCTGCCCTGCGTACATGACTGCGATGCGGTCAGAAATGGACTTCAGCAGTGGCAGGTCGTGCGTGATGAAGATCACGCCGGCCATGATGCGTTGATTGAGCATCTCGCGCAGCATTTCGACGAGCGCGCGCTGGCTGGACACATCCAGCGCCGAGGTCGGCTCGTCGGCAATCAGCAGGCGAGGGTTCAACAGTGTCGAGATGATCGTGATGACGCGCTGCTTCATGCCACCCGACAACTGGTGCGGGTAGGAATCGAGCGCGCGCGGAGGAAGACCAACGGCCTTCATCCGGTCTCGGGCGCGATCCAGCGCCTCATCCTTCTTGATCGACGGGTCGTGGGCTCGCATGACGTCGACGACAAGCGACGAGATCTTCGCGGTGTACGAGAGCGAGTTCAGCGCGCCCTGCGGAAGCAGGGACACCACCTCGCCGCGCCACTCACGCGGGATCTTCACGCCGTGGCCGAGTTCCTGCTCCTTGCCGTCGATGCGCAACGTGCCCGACTTCACGTACAGAGGCGGACGCGTGGTGAGCGACAGGACTGCACCGAGCGTGGATTTGCCACAGCCCGACTCACCGGCGACGCCCAGGATCTCACCCTCGTCGATGTAGACCGAGCAGTTGTCGACGGCCTGAACTTCGCGACCGTCGTAACCGGCGTACGCGGCATTCAGGCCGATCGCTTCCAGCAGACGCTCTGCCATCAGTGCTCACCCCTCTCCTGAGGCACAGGAGTGTCAGCGAACGCTCCGGCGTTGTCGTTACCCAGGGCAGCTTCGGCACTGAGCAGGGTTGAAGCCCCTACTGCAGCCCCGTCGCTGTGGGGCGAGATGTAGTCCTCCTGGCGTGTCGCCTGACCTGCGGGGATGGCCACGGGCTTGATCTTCTTGCCACGGCGGAGCCGCGGGTTGAAGACCTCGTCGAGGCTGGACTGCAGGAGGAGCAACGAGAAGGCGATGAGGCTCAGCAGGACCGTCGGTGGGATGAAGGCCCACCACGCGCCAACTCGAACCGCACCCCAGGCGAGTGCCCAGTTCAACATCATTCCGATCGAGACGATGTTCGACGGGCCCAGGCCCAGCATCGACAGGGACGACTCGGTCAGAATGGCGCCTGACACCTGCAGGACGAACGCCATCACGACGTAGCTGAGGAGATAGGGCAGGACGTCCCAGCCCAGGATGCTCCAGAAGCCGGCACCAGACATCTTGGCCACTTCGATGTGCTCGCGGGTACGCACCGATGTCGCCTGGGCTCGCACGGCGCGAGCCGTCCATGGCCAGGCAGTGATACCGATGATGAGGGCGAGGGTGACCATGTTGCGTTGGGGCAACGCGACCGACAGGAGAATGACGACGACGATCGACGGGATGGCCAACGCGATGTTGGTCATACCCATGAGGATCTCTTCGGTCAGTCCACCGGCGTAGCCGGCGATGAGACCGATGGTGAGACCGATCGTTGTCGCGACGATCCCGGCGATGAGGCCCACCAACAGCGAGGTCCGGGCGCCGTTCGCCAGGTTGGCGATGACGCTCTGGCCCTCATTGTCGGTGCCGAGGATCAGTGAGCCAACCCCTTGGGGCGGATCGAACAGGCCACCGATGGAGGCGTTCGGGTCGACGGACCAGATGAGTGGGCCGACGATCACGAAGACCAGCACGAGGAGGACCAGCGAGAGGGCAAAGTAGAAGCGACTGGAGAACCTCATGACTTGTCACCTCCTTGGGTCGCACGGATACGGGGATCGATGAAGCCGTAGAGCACCTCGACGGCGAAGTTGGCCACCAGGACAGCCGACGTGATGATGACCGTGATGGCCTGGATCACCGGGTAGTCCTTGTTGCTGATCGCGTTGAAGAGCAGGTAGCCGACGCCCGGGTAACTGAAGACCAACTCGGTCACGAGCGCGCCGCCGACCAGTCCACCGATGCTCAGTGCCAGACCGGTGATCTGGGGAAGCATGGCATTGCGGAAGATGTAGCGAACGATGGTCGAGTCCTTGAGGCCCAGACCGCGTCCGTAGTTGACATAGTCAGAACCGAGTTCATAGATGGCCATCGACCGCATGCCCACGGCTTGCCCGCCGATGAAGATGAGTACCAAGGACAAGAACGGGAGCCAGAAGTAGGGCATGGCCGACGAGATGAACGACCAGGACCATTCCGGGAATGTGCCCATCGGGTACGCGCCGCCGGTCGGGAAGATCTCGGCCTTCACTGCGAAGCCGTACAGCAGGAGGATCGCGAGGCAGTAGTAGGGCATGGAGCTGAACAACAGTGAGCCGACGAAAGCCCCACGGTCGAACCAGCCGCCCTTGAATGCCGCGAGCGCGCCCAGGAGATTACCCAGGGTCCACCCGACGAGGATGGCGGGGAGCTGGAGCAGGATGCTCCAGGGCAGTGCCTGCCCCACCAACGTGTTGACAGAAGCCGGGTACTGGGCAAATGACGTGCCCAGGTTCCCGTGGAGCAGTTGATTCACATAGATGAAGAACTGCTTCCACAGCGGCTGGTCAAGACCAAATTCGCGCATGAAGTTCTCGTGGATGACCTTGGCAGCGTCGCCGCTCACCCCTCCACCCATCGTCAAGTTCGCGACGATGGCGTCCACCGGGTTACCCGGGACCAACCGGGGAAGGTAGAAGTTGAGGAGTAGAGCGACGACGAGTGCACCGAGGTACCACAAGGACTTTCGCGCCAGATAGCGTCCGAGTCCCATGCGGTGTACTTAGCTTCCGACCCTCTTGACCTTGAACACCCAGAGGATGCCCTGGCCACCGAAGGTGGGCGGTGCGTAGGCGTTCTCCTTGGTCGGGAAGTTCGTCCACGTGCCGTCGTTGTGCTGGAAGAACTGGTACGGACGGTACATCAGCGGGATGCAGGGGATGTTCTTGCGGAAGATCTCATCGAGCTGCTGGTACTTGGCCTTGGCAGCTGCCTCGTCCTTCTCGGCCGCAGCGGCGTCGAGGAGTGCGGGGACGGCCGGGTCAGCGAAGCGGCCCCAGTTCCAGAATGCGTCCTTGCCGATGGCAGCCACGCCACGATCGTCGAGAGCGTCGCGGAAGCGGGCCCACGGAGTCGCGTACGACACGGCGGAGTAACCGAAGTGGACGATGTCGAAGTCACCGACGTTGCGGGCCGCGATGAGCGTCGGGGCCTGCGGGAAGTTCGTCGACAGGTCGATGCCCACAGCCTGGGCGGACTTCGCCACGATCTCGCACGAGGTGTTCCAGTCGGTCCATCCGGTGGGGGTCACGATCTTCCACGGGCCGAGACGGGTGCCGTCGGGCAACGAGTAGATGCCGTCCGAACCCTTCGTGCACTTGAGCTCGTTCTCGAGGATGTCGATGGCCTTGGCCGAGTCATACTTCCAGCCGCTTGCGTCGACTGCAGCCTGGTCGTAGAACGGGGCTTCTGAACCCTCGGGCAGGATGAGCGAGGCGTTGACCGTCGACGAGTAGTCCGAAATGGCCTTGCTGGCAATGTCGGGGTAGTTGATCGCGTAGGCAAGTGCCTTGCGGACGCCGACGTTGTCGAGGCCCTTCTTGCTGAGGTTGATGACGAGGGTGATGGGGTTGCCGGGGATGTGGTACGGCTTTTCCTTCAGCCAGGTGCTGACGGGCTTGCCCTTCTCCCACATCTTCCAGATCTGCGCAGTGAACTGCTGCGAGACGTCGATGTCGCCGGTCTCGAGCTTCAGGTCGCCGTCCTGGTTGCCCTTGAAGATCGGGTGGATGAAGCTGGCCATCGGCGGCGTGCCGTAGACGGTCTTGCCCCAGTACGCGTCATCACGCGTGAGGACGATCTGGGTCTGGTCGTACTTGCCGACCTTGAACGGGCCCGAGCCGATGGGTGCCAGGTTGGTGTCAGAGATCAGCGTCTCGTTGGTCAGCTTCGACCAGTAGGCCTTCGGCAGGATGGGCGTGCGGGCGATCGTGTTGGCCACGAAGAGGGGGTTGTACGGATCCTTCTTCAGCGTGAACACGACCGTACGGGCGTCCTTGGCGACGACGTCGTCGAGGTACAGCCAGACGGTCGAGTAGGTGACAGCCGCGTCCTTCGCCAGGGTGAAGGTGAAGACGGCGTCGTCAGCGGTGAGCTCGGAGCCGTCGTTCCACTTGGTGCCGTCCTGGAGCGGGATCTCCCAGGTGTAGTCGTCAACAGCCTTGAGCTCCTTGCCGAGACCGGGCTCGAGCTTGTTGTTGAGCATGTTCCAACGAAGCAGGTGCTCGTAGATGAGCTCGGGCTGGTCGGCGGCGTTCGGGAAGGCGGGGGCGCCGTTGAGAGGGTTGAAGTTCGTGGGCGCAGCCCACTGCATGCCGGCGATGTAGAACGCTTCGGCCGCCGCACCAGTGCGGATCGACTTGGCGGCGCCACCGGAGGTGTCGGTGCCGGGGGTGGTGGTGTCGCCGCCGCAGGCGCTGAGCGCCAATCCGGCGGTTGCTGCCGCTGCCAGGCCGAGGAAACCACGGCGAGACGAGCGGAAGGCGGGGATGGGTTGGTTCACTGCTGACTCCTTCACATGATGGGCGTTGCCCGGGATCGCCAGCTGCGTTGGTGCCTCGCGTGGAGCAGCCACCGCATCGTGACGACCCCACCCGACAGACAGCTCACCTTTGCACTGTTGCCCGAACGTTGCTCCATCACATCATGGATGCAGCCCACACACCATGAACCCAGACCAAAAATAGTGGCCGTGTTCCAATCGTAACAATTTGCGGACGGGCAGGCCTGAGCGTCTGCACATCCGTGAGGCAGAAAGTGGTGCCTACTCCCCGCCCGGCGTGGTCTTCGAGATGAGCACGAGGAACTCCGAGTTGCTCTGGGTCTTCCGGAGGCGGTTGAGCAGCATCTCGAGCGCCTGCTGGTCCTCCAGCCCCGAGAGCACCCGGCGGAGCTTCCAGATGATGTTGAGTTCCTCACGCCCGAGCAGCAACTCCTCGCGTCGCGTGCCGGACGCGTCCACGTCGATCGCCGGGAAGATGCGCTTGTTCGCGAGCTGGCGCTGGAGCCGGAGCTCCATGTTGCCGGTGCCCTTGAACTCCTCGAAGATGACGTCGTCCATCTTGGAGCCGGTTTCGATGAGCGCGGTGGCGAGGATCGTCAGCGAACCGCCGTTCTCGATGTTGCGCGCCGCGCCGAAGAACTTCTTCGGCGGGTAGAGGGCCGCCGAGTCGACGCCGCCGGAAAGGATGCGTCCGGACGCCGGGGCGGCCAGGTTGTAGGCACGTCCGAGGCGCGTGATGCCGTCAAGCAGGACGACGACGTCGCGTCCCATCTCGACGAGGCGCTTCGCGCGTTCGATGGCGAGCTCCGCGATGACGGTGTGGTCCTGGGCAGGCCGATCGAACGTGGACGCGATCACCTCGCCCGAGACGTTGCGCTGGAAGTCGGTGACTTCCTCGGGTCGCTCGTCGACAAGGACGACCATCAGGTGCACCTCGGGGTTGTTCACCGCGATGGCGTTGGCGATGGCTTGCATGATCATCGTCTTGCCCGCCTTGGGCGGCGACACGATCAGGCCTCGCTGACCCTTGCCGATGGGGCTGATCAGGTCGATGATACGGCCGGTCATGTTGGTGGCCGTCGTCTCCACGCGCAGCCGCTCCTGCGGGTACAGGGGCGTCAGCTTGTTGAAGTCGGGACGGTTCTTCGCCAACTCGGGGTCGCCGGCGTTGACCGTGTCGAGCCGGACGAGTGGATTGAACTTCTCGCGGCGTTCCCCGTCGCGTGGCTGACGCATGGCACCCGTCACGATGTCGCCCTTGCGCAGACCGTACTTGCGGACCATCGTGAGGGGAACGTAGGCGTCGTTGCTGCCCGGCAGGTAGCCTGTGGTGCGCACGAACGCGTAGGAGTCGAGCACGTCGAGGATGCCGCTGATGTTCGCGAGGACGTCATCGTCGGCGACCGTGGGTTCGGACTCGAAACGCTCGACGCTGCCCTGGGGGCTACCGGGCCTCGTCCGGCGGTTCTGGCGATCGCGCTGACGCCGGCGGCGTCCCCGGCGTCCCCCGTTACCGTCGTCCTCCCACTCCCGAGAGGCATCCTGGCGGCCCTGCTGGTTCTCGGATCGGTTCTGGCCCTGGTTCTCAGACCGGGACTGGTTCTCCGATCGTCCCTGGTTCTCGGACCGGTTCTGGTTCTCGGACCGGTTCTGGCCGTCCGACCTTCCTTCACGATCGGCCGCGACCTGCTCGCG
>Ga0209277_10000287_pt1 | contig 26031 bp, 25 predicted proteins | sample JI81AbrownDNA_FD_187503 | JGI IMG/M metagenome (GOLD analysis project Ga0209277, IMG submission 187503) | Wastewater effluent complex algal communities from Wisconsin, to seasonally profile nutrient transformation and Carbon sequestration -... | ecosystem: Engineered > WWTP > Effluent > Algae... | reverse complement strand
GTGAGCGGGACGGTGGCTTTGATGGAAGCCATGCGCGACGTGGGAGTCAAACGCGTCGTTCTTGCTTCGTCCGGAGCTGTATACGGCGATTTGGGAGACTCTACACTGATAGAGTCCGCTACGCCGAACCCGCGCTCTCCTTATGCAGTGTCCAAACTCTCGGCTGAATATTACGTCCGCACCATTGGCGGGTTGTGGGGAATCGAAACCGTCAGCCTGAGAATCTTCAATGCCTATGGGCCGGGTCAACACCTGCCACCGTCTCACCCACCCGTTGTGCCGCATTATCTTCGTCAAGCCCTGCGTGGCGGGACATTAGTTGCTCACGGTGATGGAGCCCAGACCCGCGATTACGTTTATGTGGATGATGTGGTCAGCGCAATGGTAGCCGCATCCACTGCCCCGAGCGTGAATGGTTTGGTCATCAATGTCGGCTCAGGCGTGGAAACTTCCATCAAAGACCTGATCCGCACCGTGTTGGATGTAACCAACAGCAAAGCCAACGTAGTTTACAACTCACAGACTTCTGCGGGTGTCTCGCGTATGAGAGCAGATCTGAATTTGGCAAAAGAAAAGTTGCGCTTCGTCCCGTCCATTAAGCTGGATGAGGGGTTGAGGTTGACGCTGCAACGTGATACGCGTTTTAAATAGATGACCGCAGACGATGGACGATAGACCGTTGACAATGAAGTCGGTCCATCGTCGTTTCACAAAACAATGAATCTCCCCAAAGACTTTTACAACCGCCCTACATTGACCGTCGCGCGCGAATTGCTTGGCGCTCGGCTGGTTCATATTTCCAACGGTATTAAGTTGGCGGGTCTCATCACCGAGACCGAAGCATACATCGGCGAGGATGACCTTGCCTGCCATGCCAAAGCAGGTAGGACGATTCGCACAGACCCCATGTACGGGCCGCCTGGGTTGGCATACGTCTATTTCACCTACGGCAATCATTGGATGTTGAACGCTGTCACAGAGGAGGAAGGATTCCCAGCGGCGGTGTTGATCCGTGCGATTCAGCCGATTGAGGGTGTGGAGGTGATGATGGAGCGCCGTCAGGGGCGGGATACGTTCGGGCCGGGAAAACTGACTCAGGCGCTGGGAATCACTAAAAGCCAGAATTATGCCGATTTGACGGAATCAGCTTCCAGTTTAAGAATCGAGGCGGGGATTTTAGTCCCAGATAAAAGCGTGACGATTGGCCCTCGCGTGGGTTTAAATAAGACAGCAGAGCCGTGGCTATCCATGCCGTGGCGGTTTTTAGTAAAAGAACCGATACTCGAGATTCGATAATCGAGTATCCAATATCGATATTCGAGGAGATTAGTATGGGATTGTTAGATGGTAAAAATGCTTTAATTTTTGGTCTTGCAAATGACAAATCCATTGCGTGGGGAATCACGCAAGCGTTCAAACGCGAAGGCGCGAACATCGGGATCAGTTATGCGGGTGAGATGCTTGAACGCCGTGTGAAGCCGCTTGCCGAGCAAGTGGATTGCAAATGGGTCGAAGAATGTGATGTGACCAAGGATGACCAGATCGCTTTGACGGTTGAGAAGGTTGCCAAACACTTTGGAAAGATCGATGTGTTGGTTCATTCGATTGCGTACGCTGGCCGCGATGAATTGAGCAAGCCGTATCATGAGACCAGCCGCGAGGGATTCAAAACTGCAATGGACATCAGCGTATTTTCACTGGTGGCATTGACCCATGCCTTTTTGCCGATCTTCAATCCCGGCGCTTCTGTAATGTGTATGACCTATTACGGTTCTGTAAAGGTTGCGCCGCGCTACAATGTGATGGGCGTTGCCAAGGCCGCATTGGAATCATCCACCCGCTATCTGGCATATGATCTTGGGCCGCAAAATATTCGTGTGAATGCAATTTCGGCTGGCCCGATCCGCACGCTGGCAGCGGCTGGCGTGGGCGGCTTCCGCGATATGTACAAGCACTTCGCAGACATCGCTCCCATGCGCGAAAATGTGACAATTGAAGATGTGGGCAATTCGGCTGTGTTCCTTGCTTCTGATCTTTCAAGGCATATTACTGGTGAAGTGCTTTATGTAGATTCTGGCTTCAACACCATTGGCGTACAAATCAGTGAGAATGCTGAGTGAGAAGCGGGGGTGGGGGGAAAAAGTGAGAAGTAAAAACGTAGACACGTAGACAGAAAATGTTTACGTGTCTTTTTTATGTGTATACCTGTTTACTATTCACATTTGAGCGCTGCCGCAGGGCGCGGGGCGGGACTGTGTTTTAACGGTAAAATAGGTGGAAAATAAAGGGATCATGAAAATTCAAATTGAGCCACACACACTTTGCAACGCGCCGAGGAACGCGGCACAAATATCGAAGAAATCCAGATCGTTCTTGAGCAGGGAATGGAAATTCCAGCCAGAGGAAACAGAAAAGCAAAGGCAAAAGTTTTTACCTTCAAAAAAGAACGTCTTGGCAAATATTACGAAGAAAAACGAGTTGAAGTGATTTACGTGGAAGAAGAAAACACTATTATTACCGTGACCGTGTACGTCTTCTACGGAGAATGGAAAGATTGATATGCAAATTATTTACAATCCAAAATCTGATATTTTATACATTCGTCTTGATGAATTAAAACAGGATGTCATCAATCAGCGCGTATCTGAAGATGTGGTGGTTGATATGGGCAGTGAAAATAAAATTGTTGGCATCGAAATTATGGACGCCTCCCAACGAATGAACCTGAAAAATATTTTTCCTGTGGAATTTCAGGTTGCAATGGGGGCAAACGCATAATGTTCAAACGCAATACAGCCCCCACTGAATCCCCACAACCTGTACAAGCTGTTGAACGCATTACCTCGGTGCTTGGTTCGGGCGTGATCTGGCACGGAAGCATCAATGGCTCGGGTGGCGTGCGCATTGAAGGTGCGTTTGAAGGCGAGATCGCCTTGCGCGGGATGCTCGTCGTCGGTGAGACGGGACGTGTAACCTGCCAGAACGTGCGCGCAAACACCGTCATTGTGGCCGGTGCGGTGCGCGGAAATATCACCACCCAAAAACTGGAGATCCGTGCTTCGGGCCGTGTTTGGGGCGATGTGATCACCACCGCATTCGTGACCGAAGAAGGCGCCTTCCTGCGCGGACAGATCCGCATGGAAGAAACGGTCGAACTGGACCTGGAACCTGCTCCTGAATCGACGCCTTCGGAAGCCGCTCAGGCAGAGTCCATTGCGCAGACGCCGATCCAGATCCCTGCCCCTGCTGAGCCAGCCCCTGCGGTTGATTCCACCCAAAGGCTCACTCGAAAAAAGAAGAACGAAGCCTAACTTATCCAAGGGACACGGCGATGCCGTGTCCCTCCAATATTAAATCCCATGAAATATACAGACCTCCAAATACAGACCCAGCGTGAAGCTCCCAACAATGCTCGGACAGAAGGCTTTGCCTTCCTCGCCCGCGCGGGATATTTGACCCGCGAAAATGAAATGCTGCCCATCGGTCAGCAGACTATTTCGCGTTTGCAGGATTTTCTGCAAGACCCTTCCCTGCTCTTTCAACTCTCGCTGCCACTTTTGCTCAACGACCACGAGACCTTCTTTCCCCTCCCCACTGGAGATGTGGAAATCGCCCATTGCGAATCCTGCAAGTACACCGAGCGGTTGGAACTTGCTCAATTCAAAAAGAAAGCCTTGCATCGCGAAGAGGAACTTCCGCTTGAAAAAGTATTGACGCCTGATTGCAACACCATCGAGTCGCTTGCTAATTTTTTGGGCGTGCCAAAAGAGAAAACTGCCAAGGCATTGATGTACACCCGCATTTCAGACGGTCAATTCGTCTTCATTGTGGTGCGCGGAGATATGCAATTGAGCGAAGCGAAACTGAGAAATCTTGTCGGGCAGATAAAACTGGCAGATGCAGAATCAGTTCGCAGGGCGGGTGCAGAGGCGGGGTTTGCATCCCCAATTGGACTGACAAATGCACTCATCGTTGTGGATGAATTGATCCCTAAATCTAAAAATCTGGTGGCGGGCGCAAATGAGGCGGGCTATCATTTCAAGAACACAAATTATTTGCGAGATTATTCTGCTGAGATCGTTGCGGATGTGACCCAAGCCAAAGCGGGCGACCCATGTGTGAATTGCGGCAATCCGCTTTCTACACTCTCTTCATTGAGTGTGGCTACACGCTCTGGGTTTTTGTTTGAAAATATTTTGCTTGCGCTTGCCGAGACGCATCATGATGAAAAGGGGCTGTCGCTTCCGAAATCTGCTGCGCCGTTTGATGTGTACCTGATGCACGTTCCTGGCAAGACCATCAACACTGCTGAGAAAGCAGAAGAGATTTACAACTTGCTGCAAGGGGAGGGATTCTCTGTTCTCTTTGACAATCGCGATGAGCGCGCAGGTGTGAAATTCAACGATGCCGATCTGATCGGTTGCCCCATCCGTGTGACGATCGGCGAAAAAGCGCTTCTAAGCGAAATGGTAGAATTTAAGTTACGCAAGGAAAAAGAGAATCAACTTGTGCCACTTGTAGATTTAATTTCACGTCTGACCAGCCATCTCAAATAACTGTGCAAAAAACTTCTCCAACCTTTTTTCAGATCATCTCCACAGATTATCTGGCGCAAAACTTTTTTGTGATGATCTTTGCAGGCTGGGTCATTTACGGAATTGATGCTCTTTTTGAAGGACACTTCACAACTGCTCTTGCCATCCTCGCCGCAATTCTCACGCCTATTGGGCTGGTCACTTTTTATTGGCGATACAATCTCATTGTCTCAACCTTCGTGAACGGAGTGGAACTCACAGGCCGCGTGACCGAGATAAAATCCTTCGATAAAGATCAAGTTATCCATTACCAGTACGAATTCAATGGACAGCCCCATCAATACCGCAACCGCGTGAAGAAGAATACATACGCCAAAAAGTTGAGACAGGGTCAAACAGTGAATTTGCTGGCTCATGAAAAAACGCCACACATTGCATTCATCAAAGAAATTTATTTGGAAAATATTTAATCATGAACGTTGGACATTATCCCCCACCCAAAAGACGCGGCATGACCGTTCACAGCATCATTCTGCTTGTGCTGACCGTGATTGCGGTCGTTGGGTTTTTCAATCTTTCCAGTTCCGAAGTTGGCCCGCGTTTTCTGGTCTGGCTGCTGGTGGCGCTGGCTTCTTTTGTGCCAATCCCTTTTTTTGCCTACCGCATCTACTCGCTCTGGCGTGCCGATTATCACATAGACCGTGACAGCCTCGCCATCAGTTGGGGGTTGCGCGTCGAAGACATTCCCCTCTCAGATATCGAATGGATGCGCTCCGCAGATGACCTCGTCACACCGCTTGCGCTGCCGTCCCTACCCTTCCCTGGCGGACTGTTGGGCATTCGCCGTCATCCCGAACTTGGCGTGGTCGAGTTCCTCGCCTCGGATGCAAAAAAACTTCTGCTCATTGCCACTGCCAAACGCGTCTTCGTCATCTCTCCAGAAAACCCAGCAGGGCTTTCACAAACCTTCGCCCGCGCAACGGAAATGGGCAGCCTGCAACCTGTCGAAGCAAAGTCGGTGTATCCATCTTTCGTGGTCACACAGGCATGGGAAAGCGGCCTTGCCCGTTATCTTTGGCTCACGGCTTTGTTCCTGAATATTGGTCTGTTCATTTGGGCGAGCCTCATCATCCCAACTACGCCGCTGGTGGCAATCGGCCAACAGTTTGCAGGCGGCACACTAGACACCGTGCCATCTTCCCAGCTTATTATTTTTCCCGTTGCAAGTTTTCTGCTTGCGGTCATCGGTTGGATCGCGGGATTATATTTCTATCGCTGGGATCGCGAACGCGTGCTCGCCTTCATCATTTGGGGCTCCAGCACGCTGACAAGTCTCTTGTTTCTGCTCGCTGTGCTTTTCATCATCACAACTCCCGTATAAGAGTCAAACGTCGAACGTCAAAAGTCGGGCGTTCAACTTTCAACGTTTGACCTTCGACCTTTGACTTTCGACAAATCACCATGCAACTTCTCCTCGGTTTCATCCTCGCGATCATCATCGCATTCCTCGCCTACAAAGCGCGCAGCTTAAACAAAAGCGGCGCACTGGCAGCAGCCTTCACAGGCACCATCATCTTCGGCATCGGCGGCTGGGCATGGGCAATTTTATTGCTCACATTTTTCATCACCTCCTCTGCTTTGAGCCGTGCCTTCAAAAAGCGCAAGCAAGGTCTCGACGAAAAATTTTCCAAAGGCCACGAGCGTGATGCAGGTCAAGTCTTTGGCAACGGCGGCATCGCCACTCTCTTCGCCGCCTTGCATTTTTTCTTTCCAGAATCCATCATCCCTTGGGTTGGCTTCGCCGCAGCCCTCGCCGCCGTCAACGCCGATACGTGGGCAACCGAACTTGGCGTACTCAATCCGCATCCCCCGCGCATGATCACCAACTTAAAAAAAGTCGTGGAAAAAGGCACCTCAGGCGGAATCTCATTAATCGGCACCCTCGCCTCGTTGACAGGCTCCGCCTTAATTGGCATTCTCGCCGCCTCTCTCTACCCCACGCCTGATCCTGTTTCAATATTCATCATCGTCACTTTGGCAGGGTTGGCTGGCTCCCTCTTTGACTCTCTTCTGGGTGGAACCGTCCAAGCCATGTACTTCTGTCCCACTGACAAAAAGGAAACTGAGAAACACCCCCTTCACACTTGTGGCACACAGACAGTTCACGTCCGCGGCTGGAAGTGGCTGGATAATGATCTCGTCAATTTTTCCTGCGGCGCATTCGGAATGCTCGTAGCAATGCTATTCATCTTAATATAAAGATTCACGAAAGGTTTTCATGCCAACATCCTCCCCCATTCTCATCACAGGCGCCAGCGGATTTGTCGCCATTCACACCATCGTCCAACTGCTTGAGCAGGGATATAACGTCCGCGGTACGTTACGGACTATGTCACGCGAAGCGGAAGTCCGTGAGACGATCTCAAAGTACGTACAGGCAAATGATCGGTTTGAGATTCTGCTTGCGGACTTGGAACAGGATTCAGGTTGGGAGGAGGCGATGAAAGACGTCGAGTATGTGCTGCATGTCGCGTCGCCGTTTCCATTGTTCGAGCCAAAGCACGAAGATGAACTCATCATACCTGCTGTGCAAGGGACTCTGCGAGTCTTGCGTGCGGCGCACAAAGCCAAGGTCAGGCGCGTGGTGCAGGTCTCGTCCGTTGCGGCAGTGACAGCGGGACACGTTGGCGAGAACCGCACCTTCACTGAAATGGATTGGTCAAATGTTGATAAAAATATTGGTGCATACCAAAAAAGTAAAACTCTGGCAGAACGCGCCGCGTGGGGCTTTATCAACGGCGAGGAAAATACGCGCAAGCTCGAAATGGTTTCGATCAACCCACCCATCATCCTTGGGCCTGTGCCGAACAAAGACTTCCCCACTTCTGCTGAAGTCGTCCGCACGTTCATGCTGGGTCAGGTTCCTGGCGTAGGACGAATCAAAATGGATGTTGTGGATGTACGCGATGTGGCTTCTGCCATTATCCTCGGCATGAACACTCCTGAAGCTGCGGGCAATCGTTTTCTTGTCCCAACCGGTATGGTTTGGCTCAAAGACATTGCCGACATTCTTCACAAGGAATATGGCAGCAAGGGATATAAGATTCCGCGCATTTTATTTCCCACCTTTTTAATTAAACTCCTCGCACTTTTTGATAAAAAGATCGCCCTTGTTGCGCCCAGCCTCGGTTGGGATTATGATCTTTCGAATGAAAAAGCAAAACGCATCCTGAAATGGACTCCGCGCTCTGTAGAAGAGTCCATTCTTTCGATGGCTGAAAGTTTGATCGAACAGAAATTTGTATAGCACGTCATTGCGAGGCCGCTCTTGCTTTTGTCCGAAGCAATCTCAAATTATGCAGCCTTCCTCACACTGACAAGAATGGAGCAACTATGAATTACATCCCTGATAGTACCCGATATGAAACCATGCGCTACAACCGCTCAGGCCGCAGTGGACTGAAACTGCCTGCCGTCTCTCTTGGCTTGTGGCACAACTTCGGCGGCGTGGATACCTTCGTCAACAGCCGCGACATGGTTCTGCGTGCGTTTGACCTCGGCATCACACACTTGGATCTGGCAAATAATTACGGCCCTCCTCCCGGCTCTGCTGAAGAGACTTTCGGCCAAATCATCGCAAAGGACTTGCGTCCGCATCGGGATGAACTCATCATCTCTTCCAAAGCAGGCTATACCATGTGGGATGGCCCGTACGGAGATTGGGGTTCCCGCAAATATTTAGTCTCCAGCCTCGACCAAAGCCTGAAACGCATGGGACTGGAATACGTGGACATTTTCTACCACCACCGCCCCGACCCTGAGACTCCGCTCGAAGAGACCATGCAAGCGCTGGATTTCATCATCCGCAGCGGACGGGCTTTGTATGTTGGGCTTTCCAATTACCCCGCTGATAGAACCCGCGAAGCCTCGAAGATTTTGAAATCCCTTGGCACACCTTGCTTGATCCACCAGCCATCCTACAGCATGTTCAACCGCTGGGTCGAAGCGGATTTGCTCACCACGCTAAAAGAGGAAGGCATCGGCTGCATTGCCTTCTCCCCGCTCGCACAAGGTATGCTTACGGATAAATATCTCGGAGGCATTCCTGAAGGCTCGCGTGCGTCCAAAGCTCATGGCTTTCTCAAGCCCGCGCACCTCACCGATGAAAAGCTAGCGAAGGTGCAAAAGCTAAACGACCTCGCCAAATCTCGCGGGCAGACTCTTGCGCAACTCGCATTGGCTTGGGTTCTGCGCCACGATTCAATGACATCCGTGCTGATCGGCGCAAGCAACGTCTTGCAGATCGATGATGCAGTTGGGGCATTGAAACGGCTTGATTTTTCAGCAGATGAGTTGGGGATGATCGAAACGATTTTGAATTCGTAATTTAGTTAGGCAAAAGAAGAAAGAGGAAAGAAAAGACCTCCGAGTTCTTTGAGAACTCGGAGGTCTGCTTTTAAACTACCCACGCCAAATTTTGAAATCTTTCAAACTGGAGCCACCCAAAAATTCACGGACGATGGAATTGGCGGGAATCAAACTCACATCCAATGGCAGGAACCATTCAAGGAAGGCGAGCAGCCTGCGGGCTTCGATATATTCTGGCGCGCTGTGCGGCACTTGTCGCAGCAGCGGTTCGGCGGCTCCTTTGAGCGCCGCAAGTTCAAAGACCAACGCAGAGTTGAACATCACGTCCGCGTTTTCCTGATAGGGAAAGATGTGCCGCTTCTCGCCACGACGAACTGATTCCCAACGGGAGATGGTGGCTTGCGCGGAATATCCACGCTCGCGCGCGTCGCGGACGATGCGGCGGATGAGACGCGTGTCTGTGGTCGAGACGCGGTTGTGGCGGTCGAGGTTGAGCTGCGTCAGCGCAGAGACATATACCCGAAAAGCAGAATCAGCCCAACGGTCAGGAATGAGGCGCGGGTTCATGCCATGGATACCTTCGAGGATGATGGGTTGTCCCTTTTTCAACTGGACAATATCACCCGCTTCGCCTCTTCCTTCCTTGAAATTGAATCGGGGCAATTGAACTTTTTCTCCGCTGATCAATTTTTCAAGATCTTCTGCAAGACGTGTGAGATTTAGAGCTTCGATGGTTTCGTAATCAAAATTTCCATCTTCATCGCGTGGAGTTTTTTCGCGGTCTACAAAATAATGATCGAGTTCGAGCGGGAAGGGCGAAACGCCGCGCGCGAGCAGTTGAATGGCAAGGCGGCGCGAGGATGTTGTTTTGCCCGAAGAAGAAGGACCTGCAATTAAAATGATGCGCGATTTTTTCTGCACGATCTGCTGGGCGACATCCGCAAAGTTTTGTTCATGCAGCGCTTCGGAGACGAGCACGAGTTCATCGGCGCGTCCTGCGGCAATGGCATCGTTGAGCGCACCGACATTATCAATGTTGAGCGTTTGAAGCCAGTCGCCATATTGACGAAAGGTATTGAGGAGCTTTGGGTAATTGCCCATTGGCTCAAGGCTTGTTGGGGCGTGTCGGCGCGGAAATTGAAGTAAGAATCCGCCGTTGACCAATGTGAGGTTGAACCATTTCAAATAGCCCGTGGACAGAACCATGTAGCCATGCATGTAATCCATTTGTCCGTTAAGGCTATAGACGGTGAGGTAATCTTTGTTGCGATGTTTGAGCAGGCGAAGTTTGTCTTCATAGCCGCGCTTCTGAAAATATTCGAGAGCTTCCTGAATGGGAATTTCTCTGCGGGTGAAGGGGTGATTCTCTTCGATCATTTTTTTCATGTGCAATTTCAGAGAATCGAGTTCGGTTCGTGTAAGTGATTCACGGCCAGTCACTTCACAATAAAACCCGCCTGATGAAACGGAATGGTCGATATTCAAACTCCCTTTTGGGAAGAGTTCGGCAAATACCATTTCAAGTAAAAAGACAAGCGAGCGGCGATAGATGCGCGCGCCGTCGGCGGTATCCATGGTAACGGGAATGCAATGTGCTTCGACATCAATGGGGAAGGTCAGCTCGTGAATTTGGTTATTGATGATGGCGGCCACAACTGGCGCGGAAAAATCATCTTTGACTTGCGCGAGGAACTCCCCTATTTGCGTGCCGCGCGGACCGGATAAGGTCTTACCGTTCGGTAAATGGATTTCGATATTTGGATTGGGTTGGGTGATTTGAATCATATTTTTTCTGTCGAAAGTCAAAAGTCGAAGGTCAGTTTATAGACCTTTGACTTTCGACCTTTGACTCTTCTTATTTCAATTTCGCGAGCAACTTCTCTGGCTTTCCTTCATATTCAAAAAGCGGAATTTCTTTTTTGGTGAGAGCCATTAAGGTATTCGTCAATAACTCATTGACGGGGGTTGGAATGCCGCGCGCTTTTCCTTCGCGGACAACTGCGCCGTGCAGGAATTCCACTTCGCTTTGGGTTCTGCCTGCGTACAGGTCAATATGGAAGGATGGCATTTTGGCGCCGCGTCCACTGCCTGCGGCGCGGGAGAGAAGCGGCTTGGAGATCCAGAGCGGCAGTTTTGTGGCAAATGCCAACGCACGGACGGGTGTTCCGGGCAGGTCGTACACTTCGAGGTTTTGTGCTTTCATCACCGCGAGGCATTCCTTCAGCATGTCAATTTCCAGCTTGTACAAATCTTTGTTTTCAAAGACCTGTGCAGCGGTCATATTGAGAATGGCAGAGGTTGGGTTGGCAATGAGGTTGGTAAGCATCTTCGACCATTTCATACCGTGCGGTTCGGGGTACAGGCGGCAGTTCAAGAAGGCGCTTTCAAATACAGTGACGAGTCTTTTAGAAAGTGGGTGCCCATCTGCAACGCCCACGCCGCGCAATTTTTCGAGGACAATATCGCCAGGTCCGCGGCGGCCAATGGCAGTGGTGACTGTCCCGTAGATGACCTTGTCTGGGCCGAGCACACGCGCAATGGACTGTTCATTTTCCACGCCGTTGGATAGGCACAGGATGGGAGGAAGTTTATCCGCAAAAGGTTTCAAACCTTCCATTGCGGGAATGGTGTCGAAAGATTTGAGGGCAAAGATGGCTACATCAAACGGGCCGAATTTTAGAGCGGATTCAAGAGACGGCTCAATACTAAAAGAGCGAGCATCAAGACTGAATGCATCTTTCGTCTTTCTTCTTTCATCAATAGTGAGATCAAGCCGTAATCCCTTCTCTCGTAACTGCTCGACCATCTTCGGCTGTTCCACATATACAACCTGATTCCCCGAGAGCGCAAGCGAGCCGCCGATATACGTGCCGATGGCTCCTGCGCCAAAGATGAGAATTTTCATACCAGATGAATTGGGGTCAATAGGTTGTACCATGAAGCTCCGTCAATTTACGATGTAGGGATTTTCGATTTACGATTGGAAGGCTGTGACTTGGATATATTCTTCGCAAAAAATTGTTCAAGGCTGCTAGGCAATCAATTACCAATTACCAACCTAATCCGCGTCCAGCCAGTGAGCATGGTCGTTGAGTTTGTCAATTGCCCAGCGATGTTGATACGGGTAATACATCAGTTGGGCAAAGGCGGTATTCCCAAAGCGGAAGCGTGTGCCGGCGTTGTTGGCTTGCGGAGCAACCCCCACCACCGCGTGCATGACCTGATTCAACAAGCCGCCGTGTGAGACGATCAAATAACGAGCGGGTTCGCGTTTTAATAGATCGTGTAAAGCCTGTCCGGCGCGCAGGAATAATTCCCAATCCCCTTCCCCATCTGTGCCAACAGGATCATATGGTGTGGTGAATGAAGGATGGATAAAATTCTGGCGGACTTCATGTGCCGTCAGCCCTGCGAATTCGCCGTTGTCACGTTCCAGCCAGAGCGGTTCGAAGTCAATTTTTAGGTTCAGGACAGAAGCGATAATTTCGGCGGTCTGTTTCGCACGCGTGAGTGGACTGGAGATGACGTGATCAAATTTCACATCCTCTTTTTTCCAGCGTTCCGCCAAGGCAAGCGCCTGAGCCTGCCCGCGTTCCGTCAGCGGAAAATCGGCTTGTCCCTGCCAGCGTGATTCAGCATTCCCCACTGATTCGCCGTGACGCAGCAACGTAATGAAAAAGGACTTGGGTTTATTCTCTATCATTTGGCAACTTCCCCTTTACTAAATAGATTGGGCGGCGTTTGACTTCCTGAAAAATGTACCCGACATACACACCGATGAAACCTAGCAGGACCATAATGATACCGCTGGCGATGAGAAGGATACCCATTAATGAACTCCAACCTGGTTCCACACGCTGCGTGTTTCCCGTCAACCAGAGAGAGAGAACGTAGATCAATTGTGCACCCGCCAGAAGGAAGAATCCCAAGCCTGCGCTTAAGCCAATATACAAAGGTGCGAGGGAAAATGAAAAGATGGCATCCGAAGCAAGGCGTACCATTTTGCCAAGAGAGTATTTTGATTTACCTGCAATGCGGGCTGGCTCATGATACGGAAGGATGACGCTTTTGTATCCCATCCACGAGATCATGCCGCGCAGGAAGCGGTGATATTCGTGCATCAAGCGCACGCCATTCAATGCATTGCGCGAAAGAGCGCGAAAGTCCGCTGCGCCTTGCAAAACCTGCGTGCCGCTGATCTTATTAATCAGCCAGTAGAAAAAATTGGAGGTAACTTTCTTGAACGAAACCGAGCGGTCATCTTCCATGCGCTGGGCTTGGACAATGTCATAACCCTGCTGGATGAGCTCAAGCATTTGCGGAATCATTTCGGGTGGGTGTTGCCCATCGCCATCCAGCGAGATCATTACATCGCCGCGAGAAGCGTCCATGCCTGCTGTCAGCGCGGCCTGATGCCCAAAGTTGCGACTGAGTTGGAGCAGGGAAATGCGCGGGTCGTCGTCCGCTATTTTTCGGAGCGTATCAACCGTCCCGTCGGAAGAGCCGTCATCTACATAGATGAAATTAAAGTCAAAGGGCAGCGCATCCACAACGCGGCGAAGATCCGCATAGGTTTGCGCAATCGCTTCGGCTTCGTTGAAGATAGGAATGACGAGGTCAACCTTGAGTTTTTGTTTTTTTGGAGGCATCGGAAGGATTTTACCATGTGCCCGAGCATGAAAAAAAGACCGCCAAATTTGGCGGTCTTGTATTAGGAAGCTCTGCGCCTCACAACCTAACCCCGTGCCTGTCAGCCAGCAGACGGAAAGTGCGCTCCGCCTCGGCAGTTTTCTGCTCAACGCTCCAACCGAGAGCCGCGCCCATTGCATCGGCGATCTCTTCCACGTTGGTCTTCGTCAGACGGCCAAGCATGGCAAGCATGGTGCGGCGCAGAAGAATATCGTCGAGATGGATTGCCTTTTCACTTTGCGCAAGGAAGGCAATCTCGCGGCGGGTATATTCGGGAAGAGTTTTCAACGGCTCGTCTGTTGCGCGATTCATAAATGTTGCAACGGCTTCGGTGCGCGAGCCATAACGGGCATATAAAGTTTGCAGACGTTCCTTGCTTAAACCAGTCCACGCGGCAAAGCCATCGATCTGGCGCTGCTGTTCGGTTTCATCACTGGAATAGCCGCGTCCGCCGCCAATGGGAAGGTCTTCGGTACTTTTCTGGCGAGTCTTTCCGAGATGCGCCAACACCTTATCAGTCACCTGCTCAGAGAAAGCGCGGAAGGATGTCCACTTACCACCCACGAGAGAAAAGACTGGGAATTGAAGATTTGTCCAATCACCGCTCAACACTTCGATGTGATGGTCGCGGCTGTATTGACCTGTGGTCTTCGCGCCGCTACTGCCCAAGGGACGCACGCCCGTGAATTGAAAGACGATATGCTCGCGGGTCACTTTGATGGTTGGGAAAACGCGCTCGATCATGCCGATGAAATAATCGATCTCTTCATCGGTACAGCGGATTTCATCGGGATGGTCGATCTTAATATCGGATGTCCCAACGAGAACACGGTCAAACAAGGGGAAGATGAGCACGATGCGCCCATCTTTATTTTCAAAGAAGAATTCATTGCCGTCAATCGCGGCGCGCAGTTCGGGGTGATTCAACACAAGGTGCGAGCCTTTGGTGCCGCCGATAAAGCGCGTGGACAAACCCAGGCTGTGATTGGTGAAATCGATCCACGGGCCAGCGGCGTTAATTACCAGCGTAGGACGAATCTCATAGGTTTCATCACTCAGCTCATCGCGGAGAATGACCGAGTCCTTTTGTCCACTGACCATGCTGACATAATTCAACGCGCGCGCATTGGGGCTTTCAGCTTCCGCATCCAATAGAATTTCAAGCGCAAGTCGTTCAGGGTTGGAGATCATGCCATCATAATAGGTGGCGGTGTTGGCAATTTCAGGATTTAATTTTTTCCAGCGATTCAGCGATGCGGAGCGGGAAAGGAATGTGTGGCGGGGAACGGTGCGCTTCGTGCCTGTGTACGCATCGTACATAATAAGACCGAGTTTTATGATAATGGAACCGCGCTCGGAGGGTCGCTCTAACAATCCTAAAAATTTCATCGGCGCATTGAGCAAGCCCGAAAAATATTTGAACATGGGCACGGTTGTCGGCAGCGGTTTGACGATGTGCGGCGCGTTCTGGATCATGCGATTGCGTTCACGCACCGCCTCGCGCACCAGACGAAACTCGCCGTTTTCGAGGTAGCGAATGCCGCCATGCGCCATGTGCGAAGATGCCGCGCTCGCGCCCGAACAAAAGTCTGCCCGATCGATGAGCAAAACATCCACGCCATTCAGCGCGAGATCACGAAATGTGCCAATGCCATTGATCCCCGCGCCAACGATCAACACAGAGACTTCAGGTTTTGCTTTGAGAGAGGAGAGAATTTCGTTTCGGTTCATAATTTTGGTTCCAGGTGCCAGGTTTCAAGTGTCAAGTTTCAGGTGTCAAGTTGCAGTGCTTTTACCTGACACTTGGCACGCCGCACCTGACACAATTTCTTATTCAACCCAATCAAACGTGCGTGTGACTGCTTTTTTCCAACCTGAGTATAAACCCTCGCGGTGAGTTGAGTCCATTTTTGGAGACCATTCCTTGTCGCGTCCCCAATTCGCGCGCAACTCATCATAGTCTTTCCAGAAGCCAACCGCGAGTCCCGCCGCGTAGGCTGCACCGAGAGCCGTGGTCTCTGCAACTTTGGGGCGCACCACTGGCACATCCAAAATATCAGACTGGAACTGCATCAACAATTCGTTGAAGACCATACCCCCATCCACCTTCAACGCCTTGAGTTTGACTCCCGAATCCATCTCCATCGCATCCAACACTTCGCGAGTCTGATAGGCAGTCGCTTCCAATGCCGCGCGTGCGATATGTCCTTTGTTGACATAGCGAGTCATGCCCGCGATCACACCCCGCGCATCCGATTTCCAATACGGAGCATACAATCCGCTGAATGCTGGGACGAAATAAATGCCGCCGTTATCCTCGACTAATTTCGCAAGCGGTTCAATCTCCGCCGACGATTGAATCAGTCCCAAGTTATCTCTCAGCCACTGAATCAACGCCCCGGCAATCGCAATGGAGCCTTCCAACGCATACACCGCTTTCTGGTCACCGATCTTGTAACCAAGCGTAGTGAGCAGACCAGATTTGGACGGAACGGGAATCTCGCCCATGTTCATCAACATGAAACAACCTGTCCCATACGTGTTCTTCGCTTCGCCCGCACTGTAACAGGTCTGTCCAAAAAGCGCGGCTTGCTGATCTCCCAAATCTCCAGAGACGGGTACGCCTTCCAAAATCATCTTCGCTTTGCCATACTCTTCAGATGAAGATCGAATCTCAGGCAGCATTGAGCGTGGAATATCCAACAACTGCAAGAGTTCATCATCCCAATTGAGGGTATGCAAATTCATCAATAAAGTGCGGGAGGCATTGGTAACATCTGTGACGTGCGCACCGGTCAAATTCCAAATGACCCAAGTGTCCATGTTGCCGAACATCAACTCCCCTTTTTCGGCTTTGGCTCGCGCACCTTCCACGTTGTCTAATATCCATTTGATCTTGGGACCAGAGAAATACGTGGCAAGCGGCAGACCTGTTTTCGAGCGCAATCTGTCCTGCCCGCCGTCTTTTGCCAGTTCATTGCAGATCACATCCGTCCGCGTATCCTGCCAGACAATGGCGTTGTAAATTGGCTTACCAGTTTTCCTATCCCAGACGAGGGTTGTTTCGCGCTGGTTGGTTATGCCGATTGCAGCGATCTGACCACTGACGACTGACGACTGACCACCGATCTTTCCCAAAGCGCCCATCATAACTTCTTGCGTTCGCTCCCAAATTTCAAGCGCGTTATGTTCCACCCAGCCTGGCTTGGGATAAATTTGTTCATGTTCTTTTTGGTCAACAGCAATAATATTCCCACCGTGGTCAAAAATAATACAACGAGTGCTGGTCGTACCCTGGTCAATTGCGGCAACGTATTTTGGCATAAGAACCTCCTGAGATAACCTGCTTCGTAATTGTAAAACAAAAAGCCTTCCGAAGAAACCTATTTTCTGAATCAAGCAACCAAATATCACCACAGAGCACACTGAGGTCACTGAGGAAAACCTTTTAAATCTCTGTGTGCTCCGTGTTCTCAGTGGTTTAAGCTTTTGAAAGATTTACAAACATTTATTCTAGTAGAAGGGATAAAAAAAGCGGCGATTGAAATCAATCACCGCTTTACTCTCAACTCTCGGATATTTCCACGAACTGCACATCGGGATTTTTGTCAGCAAAATATTTCAGGAAGAAGGGAGTGCTAAAGAGCGCAACCCAGCCATCCCTTGAGTCCCGAGCGATGATGACTTCGCTGCGGGTTGGCAGTTCTTCAATCGCTTTATCCGTTCCTTTGATCCAGCGCATCATCACATGCGGCAGACGTTCCAACTCGGTTGGGACGTTGTACTCGGCTTTCAAACGCGCCTGCACCACATCAAACTGCAATTGACCAACGACAGCCAAAATCGGCTCACGCTTGAAAGCATTGATGTTGTACATCACCTGCACCGCGCCTTCGTTTTCCAATTGAGAAAGTCCCTTGGCAAATTGTTTCTGTTTATTTAAGTCTGTGTTGCGGAGCAGTGCAAAATGCTCAGGCTGAAAGCGCGGCAGCGAAGCAAAGCGGACAGGCGCTCCCTCGCATAGCGAATCGCCGATGGCAAAATCACCATTGTTTGGGATTCCCAACACATCCCCAGCAAACGCCTCATCAATAATCTCTCGTTCGTTTGCAAACGGCTTGTACGGACGCAGCAACTTCATCATCTTTCCGCTCTGCGCGTGGACTAAGTCCATGCCGCGCTCGAAGCGTCCCGAACAAATCCGCAGGAAAGCCACACTGTCACGGTGCTTGGGATTCATGTTGGCTTGAATTTTGAAAACAAAGCCGGTGAACTCGGGGGTTTCGGGCTCAACAATTCCCGAGTCGCTCAAGTAAGGCTGGGGAACGGGCGCATATTTTACGAACGCATCCAAAAATAAACGCACGCCAAAGTTCGTGACCGCGCTTCCAAAGAAGACTGGAGTTTGCTCTTCTCTCAATACTTTTGCATGGTCAAAGACTACGCCTACTTCATCCAACAGATGAATGCTTTCGGTCAATTCCTTGTGTCGGGTTTCATTCAAAATATTATTCTTGACCATGTCTTCCAAAGGCATGAAGACTTCGGGAGCCATGCGTTCGTTGCGCTCAGTGCGCTCGAACAAATAAACGCCTTTGGCTTCACGGTCATATACGCCCTGAAAGTTGGGGCCATCTCCCACAGGCCAATTCATCGGCACGGGTTCCATGCCAAGCACTTTTTTGATCTCATCCAGCAGATCGAGCGGGTCGCGGGCGGGACGATCCATTTTGTTGATGAAGGTAAAGATGGGAATCCCACGCTTGCGGCAGACTTCAAATAATTTCAGGGTTTGCGGTTCAATGCCCTTCGCGCCGTCCATGACCATGACAGCGCAATCCACCGCGGACAGAGTCCGATACGTGTCTTCAGAAAAATCCTGATGGCCGGGCGTATCCAAAAGATTGATGATGTGTTCGTGATATGGAAATTGCAAAATCGTGGATGTGATCGAAATCCCGCGCTCGCGTTCCATTTCCATCCAGTCAGAAGTAGTAGCGCGTTGATTCTTGCGCGCACGAACATTGCCTGCCAACTCAATGGCATTTCCGTACAACAGCAGTTTTTCAGTTAAAGTGGTTTTCCCCGCATCCGGGTGAGAGATAATGGCAAAGGTACGGCGGGCAGAGATCGCCTCGTTTAGTGGTGTTTTATGGTTGGGATTAACGTTTGAAATTACGTCTTGCATTTTTTCTCCAGAAGCCAACAAAGGCCGTACATTTTAACATGATTTTCTGGAATAAAAAGCAGTCCCCGCAAAATTTGCGGGGACTGTAAGTTTACAGAGAATTCTTATTTCTTTGCGGTCTTGCGGACTGCTGGCTTTCTAGTTTTCTTTACCGGGGCTTCTTCCACCACAACAGGCTCAATCTCTTCGATCTCTTCAATAATTTCAACTTCTTCATCATCAATATCATTGAGGAAATTGTAGACCAAAATAGCCAGCGTAGCACCGATTAACGGACCAAAGACATAGATCACATAGGTATAAACACTTGTGAGGCTTGGTCCTGCAAATATTGCAATCCCTAAAGTACGAGCGGGATTCACAGATGCGCCAGTCAATGAAGCTCCGCCAAGAATGACGAGCGCGTACGTAATTCCGACCGCCCACCCGCCAAATTTGCCTTCCTTACCAGGTAATGCTGTGTGCAAGATCGTATTCACAAGGAAGAAAGTCAATATTGCTTCAACAACGGTTGCAAAAACCGGCTGCGGTTCGGTCAACAAGCCGGTCGTGGCTCCGCCTTCCAGGGTGCCTCCAAGGACAGTCGCAATGGTATGCAGCAGCCAGGCGGCCAAAATCGCCCCGGCAAACTGGGCGATCCAATAAAAAATAACATGTGCCCGCTTGATCGTATTATTCAATGCAAGAGCAAAGGTCACGGCTGGGTTTAAATGTGCGCCAGAGATATGTCCATAGGTATATGAAAAAATCGCCAGAGTAAAACCAAACGCGAGAGCAACAGCGACCACCCCCGACCCCACCATACCGGCACCTGCACCAATTAACACCAGGGCAAATGTACCGATGAATTCAGCAACAAACACTTTTGAATTAAACATCTTTTCTCCAATTGAATATTTTTTAGATACAACCCCTCAAGCCTCAATACGCTACGAGGATTCCCAATCCCTTGCGCCAGATAGGAAAGACTTCCCTGACATCATCTTCCTGCCAGATGGCTGGACTTCATCCAGAACCAATGCTTCATCCGCAGACATGATGGCGGGTCTTCCTTCAACCGTGAACCTGCTTCCGATGCTCAAACCTTTTGCTTCGCTGACAGATGCCCGCGCAACCTTAAGCACATTCCCATTCCACTCGAACCACGCCCCCGGCCACGGATTCATCGCACGCACGCGCCGCTCTAATTCAACAGCGGTATGTGTAAAATCCAGCAAGCCATCCTGTTTCTTTAGCATGGGCGCATACGTTGAGCCTTCCTCGGGCTGCGGAGTCGCTGCCAAATTGCCAGATAAATAATCGGGCAGGGTTTCGAGCAGGAGATTCGCTCCCAGTTTGGATAATGTTTGAAAAACAGAACCAGCTGTATCGTCCCGCCTGATGCGGATTTTTTTTATCGCAAGCATGGGGCCTGTATCCAATCCCACATCCATTTTCATGATGGTAATACCGGTCTCTTCATCCCCGGCAAGAATAGCGGCGTTGATGGGCGCCGCGCCGCGCCAACGTGGAAGAAGGGACGCATGGATGTTGATGCAGCCATATTTGGGGAGATCCAGTACTTCCTTTTTTAGGATCTGCCCGAAAGCGGCTACTACGATGAGGTCAGGATTCCAATCTCGAAGTTGCTGCATGGCTTCGGGCTCACGCAGTTTTTCAGGTTGAATTACCGGAATTTTCAATTCAAGCGCAAGGGTTTTTACAGGCGGCGCTTTTAATTCACGCCCACGTCCTGAGGCACGATCTGGCTGGGTCACCACGCCAACGAGTTGATAATTTTCAGAGAGCAGGCGCAGTGCCGAAAGAGAAAAATCTGGAGATCCCATGAAGACAATTTTGATGGACATATGAAAATTTTACTGCCTTTTACGAAATATTGTAATAAATATTCATGTGCTTCTTCTTCAATTCAATTTTAGCAGCATGGTACTAATGTATGAATCAATTGGTTTGCGTTTTGAGTTGAAAGGCTGTAAAATACTGCAAATCAAACCCAACTTATTCGGAGGAATAAATTATGTCTCAAGAACCTATGAATTCTGAAATCACCAGTGACGACAAACTGTGGGCAATGCTCAGCTACTTAATTCCTGTGATCGCCGTTGTAGTGCTCTTCATGGAAGATAAGAAAGCCCGTCCTTATGTTAAATTCAGCGCTGTTCAATCCATCGCTGTCACCGTGGCGATCTCAATCATCGCAACAGTCACATTTGGTTGTGGTGCAGTCCTTGTTTTCGCGCAGCTTTACTGGGCGTATCAGGCTTATCAGGGCGTGGATATCAAGATCCCGTTCATCAGCGACTTCATTCGCAATCAGGGCTGGGCATAACCTTTCCCCGCTTTATAAAAAGACTCGCGGCAAGCCGCGAGTCTTTTCTTTTTAATCAGAGCTGGAGCAATATTTGACCTCTTGCAAAAGTATAAAGATCTAGCCACCGAGGCACAAAGACACCGAGAATATCAATCAAAAACTCCGAGACTCTGCGTCTCAGTGGCTCAAAATAGTTTTTAGATGCACCCACTACAACGTATGCAAGAGGTCTATTATTTTTACGGAATGCTTCCGGCAAGGTCTGAGCCGAGCCGTATTTCAATATCCACTGTGGAGTTCGGGTCGGGGCTAAAGCGGATCTGTCTGTCGGATAGGCCAAATACACCCTGCATCCATTTGATCGTGTAGAGCTTGGGGCCATACACAACGACTATCGTCTGGTTATACACTTCTGTAGCAGGAGCAACCTCAGACACATTCATGCCATAGCTTTGGAAGAATGAGCCTGCGCGCTGATCCAACCCGGCAGTAAAAGTACCATCCATAATGCGGACACGCGCTCCCTCATCCCGCATGGCTTGTGTAATAGCATTGACATCTGTGCTGCCGGCTGGAACTGCCATTGGGCTGAGCGCCCCTGAAGTTGTGAATATCTCATCGCGCAAAATGCGTATCTTGTCTGCGATCGGTTTCATAATGCTGGCAGGTTCACCGCCAAGGATTACATTGTCAAAAGTGACCATGGTGGTATCGATCACACCTGATTTAATGTTGGAATAGTCGATATCCTTGGCGAGTACGGCAAGCTTCAGCGCGTCATCGAAAGACATATTGGTATGAATACCGTAGGATAATTCCGCATACATTTGTGGAGCCTGAGAAATCAGGGTCGGGAATACCTCGGGGTCGAACACCTTATCTTTGATGGCGAGAACCACTTCCTGTTGGCGCTTGGCACGGTCAAAATCTCCGCCGGAAGTGTGGCGGTTACGGGCATAAGCCAGCACTCTCCAGCCCTCACAGAGTTCGCGAGTACCGCCGGGCGTTAATACAACTTTGTCCATCCCCTCGCCAATTGGGTCAAGGATCATTTTCTCAGTAGGATTGACGTAAATACAACCAATCCAGTTCATCATATCAATGAAGACGTTAAAATCAACCTGCAAATAATAATCCACCGGAACGCCGATGAATTGAGAAACGGTCTTCATGGCAAGCCCGGGGCCGCCACCTGGAAGTTGATTGCCTTCTCCACTGGCATAGGCGGTGTTAATACGGCTGTATCCGAAGCCTGGAATATTCACCCACATATCACGTGGAATGGACAACATGCCCGCGCTCTTGCTTATCGGGTCGATTGTCACCAGCATCATCGTGTCAGAACGCGGCGGGCCGCTCTGCCCAATATCGCGGGCATCCAACCCAATGAAGAGAATATTGATGCGGCTTGCGCCATCCCATGTGGGCGGCAATGCCGCTTCAGGAAGAGCAACCGGCGCAGTGGGCAAACCTTCAGGCGCCATTGGTGTACCCTGGTCATTAATCACAATTTGATCGCCCGTATCCGAGGTGCCGCCGCATTTAGCAGGAGCAATACCCGGCAGGTCGGTCAAATTCCAACATTGGGTTAAGGTATTTGCCACAACAAAAGCGGCTATACCCAATGCCAATGTCACTACCCAAAAGATGACGCCACCCACAGTAGGGCGGCCAAATTTTATTTTTTTCAAGAATTCAAATCTATTCATTTTTTCAAAAACCTCAGGGCTTCATGTATACCATATCCAGCCCAAGTCGTTCCAAGCCTTCTTGTGCCCAGTATTGCAAAAAAGCAGATTCTTCGCCGAGGCATTTCATCATCACCGGAATGGCACGATGATCGCGGATTGCGGAAAGCGTGCGCAACACTACAATGCGGATGCCTGTCGGCGCTTCTTCCATAACCTTGAGCAGGGTCGGCACCGAAGGGCTTCCAATCTTCACGAGAGCATTTCCTGCCAACCCCGCTGTAAGCGGGTCTTCGTCTGCCAGCGCGTGAACCAAGGCTCCAACTGCATCTTCGTGGGGATGATGACATAGTGCAAGAGCCGTGGCGGCACGCACTTCCGGCGCTGAGTCGCTGAGGAGCGGAATCAGGTCAACGGTCCGGGTATGAGGCGAGGCGGCTAAAGCGCGCACAGCCCACCAGCGTACATCTGTATCTTCTGAGCGGATTAAATCCAACAGCGGAGGAATGGCCGCCAATCCCATATTTGTAATTGCAGGGATCGATCTTTCGGCGCGTTCATCATCGCCGCTGATTAGATCGGCCAGAAGTTCTTTCATTATTCTATTTTGCTGGCGGCGGGACGGGAAGAGCATCCTGCGCGGTATTGACCCACTTGTCGCCTTCATCAATCAACATAACGGGAATATCGTCCACGATCGGGTATTTGCGTCCGCAGTCCTGGCAAATAAGCCAGGAGTCTTTATGAAGGACAAGATTGCCTTCCTTTTCACGAACACAATTGGGGCAACGTAAAATTTCTAGCAGTTCTGTACTGACCATAATGTCTCCTTTTACAGGCAAAGATTGTACCATGTGGAAAGATTAGCTACTTGGCTGGCAAAGCTTGCTTTTCTTTGCGGCTTGTTCGGGGTCTTCGGTTCCGGGCCCGTATTGGCAGACCGCCTGCCAGGGTTCGTAATGTGTAATAAATTGATCGGAGAAATAGACCTGCCCGCCACGCCAAACGGTGCGGCTGACGGTTACATCTGCACCCTGAGCGGCGTAATCTACTTGTGAGATCTGGTTCACTTTAAATTCAGGATTCTCTTCAAGAAGAGGCGGCGGCGGCGGGACAACATTTGCAGGACCGGTCGTTTCCCACGTGATGCTGCGTCCGTCAGAAGTAGAGTAGATTTTCCAGGTAATGGTGCGGGCGCTGACGTTGACGTAGGTTTCCATCAACAGCCAATTGGCAGTGTCATTTTGGAATTTAAAATCCACGAGCGGAAAATAGACCGTGGCATCGAGTCCGGCAAAATCGGGGTCAACGGAGCCGCTGGCATCCATTTCGTAGTAGGAAACCCGATACGCGTGTGAGTATCTTTCGACCACGGGGAAACCTGCAAAAAACACGGTGCGGAATAAGGTGGTGCTGACCTGACACACTCCCCCGCCCACGCCTTTGATGGTGCGTCCGCCATAAATGATGAGCGCTTCGGCAAATCCATTTTCGAGGCTTACGTCTCCAAGCTCATTTCCCATCGAGAAAGTTTCACCCGGCGCAACAAGCAAGCCGTGATACCTTTCAGCAGCAGCGACGATATTTTGAATACGTGCTTCGCTGGAACCGTAGAAATAAGTGGTCTGCTCTGCGATCAATTGAGTAATGCCCAGTTCCGGGCCAGTGGCGGTATCTGCAACGGCAGGAGCCTGTTCGGCCACACTGAGGGCAACCGTATGCTCACCCCTCAACAACGCATTATTAATTGTAGCAACGCTGGCTTCCACATCCATCACACGGCCAACGGAAGAAATTGCAATGGGTTCGATCTGCCCAGTTTCATCGTTAAAAGTGAACCGCGCATTGGCAGGCAACTGATCGACAATGACCTTCAGGTCGTTCAGGGATTCGCGTAATTTATTTGGGTCTAACCCAACCTGCATTTCGGCAACGCCCGCATTATCGACAATGTTCACAGCAAGCATATTAGCCACAATGGGGACATCATACGTCCACGGGCCAGGGTCGCCTTCACGGTAGTTCGGCACAACAATGGTCAACGGCTGGCTGAGAATGCGGCGGGCGGCTTCTGCCTGCGATGAGACATCCAACAATTTTGGCGCAGTCTCCTGAATGACGAGTGGGACTTCGCCATCTCGAAAAGATTGTAATTGACCGGCGAGGTAGACCAATGTGGCATCGAGATTTAATGACCGCCCCAATTGCCCAGGCTCCGAAACGACGTTCGTTCCTTCCACGCGGAGGCTTGCCTCTACAACAGATTGATTCACTTGCGCTGCAACATTTTGTAAATAGTTGTACGCCACACGTTGATCAAAAATGACCACAGGCGCAACATCGGTGCCAAGACCTCGCGCGCTGATTTGACCCGACAGGGCAGAGAACGGGCCGCCTTTGCGCCCAAAATCATAGGCAGCGAGCGCACTAGCTGAGGGATCAAAGACCATTCCCAATTCTGCAGGAGATGCAACCCACACTCTCTCTGCATCACGAAATAATACTTTACCAGTAATGGGGTAGGAAAGTGTCTGGCTTAATTTCAGCGCGGCATCGTTGGGAGAGAGTCCGGAAAGATCCACACCTGCAACCGAGACACCGGGGAAAATTTTCCCAGCATACGCCAATTGATAACCGATCATCCACACAATGACGATGGCTAAAAAGATAATAAATCCACCGATAAGCGCGGCCAGAATCTGTTTGAGTAAATTATTGCGAGACGCTGCTATTTTCATGGAAATGATTATAACGAAAAAATCAATTTCATTTGTGGCATTTATCTAAGTTTTTGATTAAGAACTCGAAAGGTAAGATGCGCCTCTCATTCCTTTTCAGAATCCCGTAACAAATTCACGGTACAATCACCGCCTTCCGGAGGAGTGATGATCGAAAACCAGATTCCCAACGAACCAGTATTTGAAGAAAAGCCAAAACGCAACTGGACAATTTGGATTGCCGCAGGCGGATGTGCGGTATTCCTATGCGCGGCTGTTTTTGTGGGCGCGTTAATTTTTATCGGGCCGGATATTGTCAAACAGTTTTTGCCAGATAATGTTCAAGTGGCGGAGGAACTTCCACGAGACGTAACTCAGATCAATACAATGGGAAACCCGAAAGCGCCTGTCCACATTGTGGAATATGGTGATTTCCAATGTCCGTACTGCCTTAAGTTCTGGAGCGAGACCGAGCCGCAATTGATCGAAGAATATGTGAATACCGGCAAAGTATATTTTGAATATCGTTCATATC
>Ga0209277_10000283_pt1 | contig 26356 bp, 26 predicted proteins | sample JI81AbrownDNA_FD_187503 | JGI IMG/M metagenome (GOLD analysis project Ga0209277, IMG submission 187503) | Wastewater effluent complex algal communities from Wisconsin, to seasonally profile nutrient transformation and Carbon sequestration -... | ecosystem: Engineered > WWTP > Effluent > Algae... | reverse complement strand
CGATGTTTCGGTAGACTTGCTTGAACGTCGCGATTCTCGTCCACAGGCAGGTGATATTGTGCATAATCGCGAAGTGATTCGCCGCACCCTTGAGAATTTTGGTATTCCGGTTGAGATGAATGAGGTTGCTGTTGGCCCAACCGTGACGCAATTCGCGTTCAAACCATCCGAAGGTATTAAGCTTTCACGTATCACCGCTCTTCACAACGATTTGGCGCTCGCGCTCGCTGCTCACCCAATTCGTATCGAAGCTCCTATCCCTGGCAAATCTATGGTCGGTGTTGAGGTGCCAAATCAAACGATCGCCACGGTTGGCCTTCGCGAACTCATCGACTCCAAAGAGTTTAAAGAACGCAAAAGCCCACTCACCTTTGTCTTAGGTAAAGATGTCGCCGGTAAACCTTGGGTCGCTGATTTGATTCGCATGCCGCATATGTTAGTCGCTGGTGCGACGGGCTCGGGTAAGTCGGTTTGTTTGAACACCATCATCATGTCGTATCTCTATGGGCTTAGCCCAGATGACGTGAAGTTGATCATGGTTGATCCGAAGCGTGTTGAGTTGCAAAACTATAACGGGATCCCACACTTGCTAACGCCGGTGATTACCAAGGTTCCTGAAACGGTCAATGCGCTTAAGTGGGCCTTGCGTGAGATGGACCGCCGCTATGACTTGTTAGCGCAGCGCGGCGTACGCGATCTCGCCACCTTTAATCAGCGTTTTGCTGCCGATAAAATGCCCTATATCGTCATCATGATTGATGAGTTGGCAGATTTGATGGTGACGTCAGCGGCTGAAGTTGAAGGTCCAATTGTGCGCTTGGCACAGATGTCGCGTGCCGTTGGTATTCACTTGATTCTCGCAACGCAGCGTCCTTCGGTAGATGTTATTACGGGTTTGATCAAGGCGAATATCCCAGGGCGCATCGCATTCGCTGTCGCATCGGCAACTGACTCACGCACCATTCTTGATCAGCAAGGTGCTGAAAAACTTCTTGGTCGTGGTGATATGTTATTGTCGACCGCTGAGCTCACCATGCCTAAGCGTATTCAGGGCGCCTTCGTCTCTGAAGCAGAAATTGGGCGTGTTGTTGAATTCGTAAAATCACAATATGAACCGGCCGACTATGACTATTCGGTCACCGAACGCCCATCAGCAAACGATACCGCTTTTGGCGGGGGTGGCGGTGATGACATGGACAATGATCCGCTCGCAGAGATGGCAAAAGAAGAAATCGTTCGTGCTGGCAAAGCGTCTGCGTCATTATTGCAGCGCCGTTTGAAAGTAGGGTACGCCCGCGCTGCACGTATTCTTGATGTGCTTGAGCAGCAAGGATTCATCGGTCCATCAGATGGCGCCAAGCCTCGCGAGATTCTCAAAACAGAATTCACCCGATCAAGTGAAAACGCCGCTCTCAGTGCCGCCGTAGCCGCTACCGCCGATATCATGGACATGAATACCGACGAAGACGAAGAATCCGGTTTTTAGCCTATGGCCTTCATCCTTAAAAAAGTAAACGGGACAGCCGCGCTTGGTCCAGATCTTATTGAGTTGCGCGAACGTGCAGGACTTAGTATCGAAGAAGCCGCCAAGCTCTCAAAGCTCACTCCCGGATTCATCCGCGCCCTTGAAGGCGAGCGCTGGTCAGAATTACCTGACCCGGCATATGTTGAGCGTTTATTAAAAATGTACGTGACGCGTTTTGGCGTGAACGACAGTTATTATTTGCATAAGTACCGCGAAGGCCTTCGTCTGCGCAAAATCGAAAAAGACGCATCGCAATTTTTGCCACGTCCGGTCAAAGTTTCGGCGAGTGCATTTTTAGTGACGCCGCGATTATTTGCTGCTGCAGGTTTTTTGTTGTTTATCTTGGCGCTCGGCGGCTATGTCGTCTATCAAGCGCGAACGATTACGAATGCGCCGTCACTCGTTGTATCGACGCCAGAAGATGGGTTAAAAGTGAATCAACCAGAAGTGGTGATTAAAGGTAAAACCGATCCGGGGGCATTAGTGATGGTAAATGGCGCAGCCTCAGCCGTATCGCCAAGCGGAGATTTTGAGCAGACCATTCGTATCCCGCAGGGCACAACCATGTTTGTGATTACGGCCAAGCGCCGACGCGGTGCTGAAACCGTTGAAGTAAGACGTGTGATGTATGAACGGGCAGCAGCGGCTACAACGACAAGTGAGTAAATGAAAAATTCGTAAAACGCAAAACCCGAGGACAATCCAGATTGGATCATCCTCGGGCGCAGTAGTGCTACTCCGCAGCCTTCTCGGTGTCGGCAGAGGCCGTTTCCGATTCGGTGGGGGTAGCGTTGTTGGTCTCGGTGGCCGTCGAAGGCGCGATGTCGCTCGTCTTGTCGGACTTGCGGACACGCTTCTTCTTCTCGGGCTTGGGCGGCTCATCGGTCGGGGTGACCGTGGCTTCAGCTGCCGAAGTCTCCTTGGCCTTGGCTTCTGCAGCCTTCTTGGCCTCGGCTTCTTCGAACATTCGCCGCTGCTTTTCGGTCAGCACCGGCGTCTTGGTCGGCGCACTGTCGCGACCCGACGTGAGCCGGGGCGCTTGACCCGCCGTCGCCGCGAGAACCGCCTTGACCCGATCATCCATCATGAAGGCATGGATGTTGGGGTAGAGGTTCTCGTAGCAGGCGGCCTCGGCGTCTCCCATGAACTCGGTGAGTCCCATGAGCAGCGGCAAGTTCTTGCCGCACACGATCGCTACGAAGGGGTCGGCCCAGCTCTTGATGACGGCGTAGTTCTGACCGTCCTGTGTTACTACGCGGTGACTCGGCGGGTAGCAGATGATCAACACCGGCAACCCACCGAGCACGAGGTACTGGTACCGTCGATCGCCATTGCGGTCAAACTTGCCCGTGGCGACGACCTTTCGGTACTGGTTGACGGCGATGCGGAGCTCGATCCCGTTTTGATCGGGGTTCGAGAGCTCCTGATCAACGTTCACCACGTAGTGGCGAACGCGGTACCCCTCGAAAGTGCTGGGAGCACCGCCCTCACCCTTGCGCTCACGCACGAGCGGGGCGGAGATCACCTTGCCCTCTCGGTCTTTGACCAATGCGATGGACTTCATCGCCCTGACGATGTCGACATGCACCGAGCCGTGGCCCGAGTACGCCGCGTCGCTCATGTGCTTGAGCACACGAATGACGAATTCGTCCCAGGCGGCGACCGGGATGGTCATCGCCTTGGCGAGCGCGAGGACCAGGGTGGCATAGGCCTTGTAGACCTTGCCCTCGAGGTGAACCTCGTTCTGCACCTGCGCGCACCTCGCGATGTTGCCGACGATATTGCTCGCCGACACGTCGTCGAATTCGGTACGCTCACCGCAGTACTCGCTTGCGCTGCTGAGCGAAAGACCGTCGGTATACGGCCGCTTCTTGGAAAAACTGATGAACATTCTAACCTCCTGTTTATCCGCTTGTGGCGGATAGTCATCGAACATTTTTCTCCTAACCCGGAGAGGGCGCTTCGCGGTATTCCGCTAAGCGATATGGAGGTGATGGGAGCAAGGGAGAGAATCGCTCAGCCGCAGCCGAGGGATAACTTGCTATCCCGACGTTACGTCGGGAGGCCTCCTCCATATCGCTTAGTGCAATGAGGTGGTGGATCTCTGGAGGTGTACCAGGCAGAACGCCATGGTACACCTCCGAGAGATTCAGACTAGTTCGCCGGCCGTGGGGGCCGGGAGCTTCGACGCAGCCGGATGGCCATGTCGTACTCGCCGCTCTTTTCGAGCTCGCGAGCCAGTGCTTGGACGTCGACCTCGACCGTGTCTTCGGCCGAGTCTTCGTTCGTTTGTTTGTTGAATGCCGCAGTGAACGCGGCGCTAGCAAGGGTCATGATGCCTCCTGAAGTTGTTCGTGACGATGATTGTCGGCACGAGTGAGTTGGTTCTTGAGTTGTCGCACGACATCTCGGTAGAGATGCGCGTGCAGCTTGAGGTCCGCTTCAGAGTGCTGGCGAGGATCGCACAGCGGCTCTTGAGGGCTCCCGCACTTCGACTGAAGCGCGCGGAGTTCGTCGAGCACGCGTTCGTACTCGATCTCAGCGTCGACACGAAGCTTCACGAGCTCCGTGATCATCTGCGTCTCACTTTGCTCGCGTGTTCGCGTCCCTTCGAGGGTCACGAATAGTTGAGTGCGCTCGCTCTGTGACAGAGCCAAGTAGCGCGTCGTGAGGCGCATGAGGTTGTTTCGAAAGGCGGCTTCATCCGCTTCTCGTTCTTCGTTACTTGCGGGCTGCAGCTCTGCGATGAGCAGGCGACAACCAGCTTCCAACGATCGCACCTTGTAGGGATTGATCCCACAGAGCGCCTTTGCGATACCTCGGATTTTGGAATCCGGGATCTCGTCGAGGCTTCTCTCGAGACCGAGCACGTTGATGAGCTCGGTCTCGGGGATCTGCTGCTCGACCCGAAGGGCGAACAGGTCCTCACCGATGTGCGCCTGCGCGTGTCGGCGCACCTTGTCGATGCGCTCGATGATCTGTTGGATGATCAGCTTCTGACTGATCATCACCGCGTAGTGTTCCATGAGACTGACGACGATTGCGATGGCGATACTCATGATCTACCACCCTTTCTCAGGCTCTCGCCTGTTTTTTTGCGGGCATTGAACACCCGCGGCGCCACCAACCTCCTTGTTGGTAGCTGCGTGGATGTTCATCCCTTATCCACTCACGAACAGTGTTCATGAGTGAATTGAGGGAGCGAAATCAGAGTGACTGTTTTCGCCTTGCTCAGGTTGCTCATCAGTTTGAGCTATTGGTGAATTGCGCATACTCCTCGTGAGTGAGAAGAATCTGCAGACCGCACCGTTCGGTCTTGGTGAGTTCACCTTGCGCATGAGCGTAGGCGAGCACACAGTTGTGTACGTCATCGCTTTTGATAGCGATTCGACGCAGCTTGTCAGCGAGACTCCTCGATTGAGGAAATCCGCTTTCTACGAGCCCGACCAGACGACCAGCGTCGAGGACGAGTTCTCGACCGCGTTGAATGTTGTTTTTTGAAGTGTTCACTCCGTATCCTTCTGTGGCGTGCAATTTACTCCGAAAGGAGATAGAGAATGATGATGGCGAAGATGATCTCACCCATGGGTGCACCTCTTTTTTTGAAAAACGTTTCCTGGTCTCGGTCACGACAACACGTCATGGCCAAGAGTAGGATCCCGAGAGAGCACGAGTGATCGTGATGTCGGGACCAGATTGGTATTGTGTGCGAAGTCGCTAGCCGCGACGACGCCCGCCCGAGGGGGTGAGGATCACTCCCTTGAACTTGCGCTCGATACCTCGCACGCTATTGCGCGCGGATTCGACCGCCTCAGGAGTCGTGCGGCACATGCCACACGCTTCTGCGAAGAGGGGGTGCCGGGCACCCGCGTTCATGTAGGCCGCGAGCACATTGCGTGCCTCGGACCGTGTCATGGATGTTTCCATTGTCAGCTCCGGAGCGGGTGGTTGGGCAAAAACTGCTTATCCCGCTCTCGTTTCTTGCACCGATGTTCGGTAGAAGAAATGAGAGCGAGATCTCCTATCTGGCCACGACTTGAAGTCATGATCAGAATGGGAGTCCGACAGAGCACGAGGTACGTGATGTCGGATCCAGTTGGTCACGTTATTCGGATGCTAGGGCATCTGACGTCTCGTTCAGTCGTTTGACCGTGATCACGCTAGTGATCACACCTACGATGAAAAAGACGAAGATGGGCATGCGCGTGATCACGGCGACGACTTCATCGTCGAAGTAGATCTTCGGCATCGTCACGAAGAAGTAGCCAGCGAATGCGCTGTAGCTGAGATACCTCACCTTCGTGAGCGTCGACTGAGCCGCTGCGTGACGCTGGTACACCGCATTTTCGAAGTAGAACTCTTGGTTGGCGATGTCCATCTCATCTGCTTCGTTCTTGCGCATATTCACGAGGATCTGGCTCTGGGTGTTGGCCATATCCTTCAATCGCTTGAAGGATCCCCGCACCCCTTTCATGAAAGAGGTTGCGACCATTGCGAGCACGATCATGGGTCCGCAGGTCAGTACGGCGAAGAAGATGATCGCGAGCAGGGGGTGACTGGATAGGTATACTTCCATGGGAACTCCATGGAGCGGGCTGTAAGGTGCAAAATCGCACGTCCCGCTCTCGTTTCTTGTTCTAACGTTGTCGTTAGGATGAGAAATGAGAGCGAGAACTATTTCGCTTCAGCTACCCAATCTTTCGATTCGGTGTCTGAATTGAAACTCGAGAATGAAAGGACATCATCTCGAGTTGGGTTTCCCCGAGCGCCTTGTGGCGCAGTGTTAATGAACGATAGAACGCTTTCTTGCTTCACGAGTTTTTTACTGATGAAGCACGTATGTTTATTCAGAGTGCACGCTATACACCGGTAGAGCGTGATTGCGTCCGAAGACGCTTTTTAGGCCCGCTTGAGGCAGGTCACGGCCACGATGTGGCCAGCCTCGTTGCGGATCGCGTTGTCCTTCGGACCGGTGCCGGGCACCAGCACGTCGTTGCGCGAGCCGTTCAGGGCTGCGCCGACCATGCCGGACACGACGTAGAAGACCCCGTCGGCCGGGGCCGGGAGGTCGATGACCTCACCGAAGGTGTCCCGCCCGAAGACGGGGACGGGCACGCCGTCGATCAGCTCTCGCTGACCGGGGGTGCTCGTGACACGAGCGACACCGGCGGAGGCGAACGTGTGGTCCGCGCCGTCGACGTCACGAAGGGTGATGCTGTGGGGAGTGAGGTTAACGATCTTGGTCACTTGAAATCTCCTTCGGAGCAGGTGGTTGTGCAACGTGCATTCCCGCTCTCGTTTCTTTTTCTAACGTTGTCGTTAGAATGAGAAATGAGGGCGGGAGAACTCCTATCTGGCCACGACACGAGGTCATGATCAGAAGGGGAGTCCGACAGAGCACGAGGTTCGTGATGTCGGGTCCAGTTGGTGTTGTGTTTGGCAGCGGGCGTTACCCGCAGGAGCGATTCATGATACGTATAACCTCTTTCTTGTAGGTGGTGATTCTACTTACATCGCGCTAGCGTCGGCGATGTGTTCGCAATCGGGGTTACCGTGAATAGAGTCACGGCGATTTGAGACGCGTTTGCCTGCGGCTACTCCTTGGCACAACCGATCAAGTCGGTGGCTGTAGCGCTGCGTTACGCTCTCTGTTTCGGCGCGCGGGCATTACCCGCGGGAGATCTTCATGGCACGTATTACCTCTTTCTTTGTCGTAGTGGATCTTCAGATCGTGCAGGGCGCTGTCGGGCCCCAATGCGAAGGTTTGAAGATCGGGCTACGGAGACGCGATCGCTTTCGATCTAGAGGCGGAGTTACCCGCCGAAATAGGGCAAGGTTGATACCCTCTTTCTTGGCGTTGTTGGATGGTTACCGTGAAAGAGTCACGGCGGCCCGTAGCGCGCGAACGGATCAAGCGAATTGCGAGACGTCGTTGCGCACTAGGTGAATTCGGAGTGAACTCCTATCTGGCCACGACTTGAAGTCATGAGCAGAAGGGGAGTCCGACAGAGCACGAGTGTTCGCGATGTCGGATTCAGGGGCGTCTCTAGGCTTGCCTAAATGCGTTGACGTAGAAGGTTTTCAGTCCCTCGTCGTCACAGTGCACCTCAGTTTCTGGGCCGATTATGGGCATCAAAACGTCACTTCGTGTGCCCTTGAGAAAAGCGCCTACCGCTTCCTCAACGAGGAAGTAGACACCTTCCACAGGTTCGGGGAGTCCCAGTACTTCGTATTCGGTGGGTCGCTCATACACATGAATACCGACTCCTTTGAGTTGAATATTCTGTGGACGCTCGTCTCCGTTTGTCTTGGGTTTGATTACCACTGGCCATTCAGGCCAGAGAGTAAACCCGTTATGGGCTTGCTCCGCTGCTGTTACGGACACCTTGAAACTCGTTAAGTTTCTAATTTTCATTGAACCTTTGTGAGCGGACTGCAAAGTGCAAAATCGCACATCCCGCTCTCGTTTTTTCTCCTGATCTCAACCCTCCGGCTTCAACGCATCAAAGGGGAGAGGAAATCGGGAAAAAGAATGAAAGCGAGATCTCTTCATCATCCACCAACAATGTTGATGAATGAGTTCTGAGAGCGAAGGAGAAGAGTGAGCTTCTCAACTTCGCAGGGAGTTCAGTTGATGGTGATCAGCTTGCGTTCTGATCGCTGGTGATATTCGTAGTTCAGCGCAGCAGTGATAATACCTACGCTATAGTAGGCTAAGGTGAGCGTGAGCTCACCGCTCTTCCAGTAGAAGTGTGGGAGTGCAGCGAAGAAAAGCCAGCTGAAACCGCCGTAGCTAGCGATCCTTATCTTCCTCAACGTTGAGCGAGCCTCGGGAAGTGCTTCAGGTGTGACCAGCGCCAATGATCGCATGAAGCGGTAGGCGAGCCATACGAAGGAAATCGAGGGTCCGCAGGCGAGCATCGTGATGATGATGAACGCGAGAACACTGCTGATGACGATGTTTTCCATCTGTACCTCTTGCTTGCTGAAGATTGAAGGTTCGGCTCTTTCGCCGTGTCGGTAGTAGCACCGAATAGAGAAAGACGGTTGAAGAAGAGGCTGGCGAATACCCGAGGGCATTGCCTGCGTGTGGCTTGCTACTTTCAGAGTTGGCAGTCGAAACCGCCGTGGCTGATTTTGCGCACCGCTCGCAGACGCACCGTGTTCGGCTACCTGCGAGGTTCTTCTCCACCCGTCTTTGTCTATAACGATCGTTTCGGAGGCGGCGACTCATCGGATAAAAATCCAACGAGAAGTGGTTCAAGGCCGCCGAAGCGGTTGAATCCGTACAAGTTTCAGATGAAGGATTCCAGTCGAAACCGGATTCCTACATCGTCCACCTGTTTGCCTCCTCCAAAACGATCATTACAACAAAAAATGACGCATGAAGCGTCACGGGATACCGAGCAAAGCAATAAGCGCTACACCTAGCCATAAAGGCCGGTAAGTTCGTTCATTGCTTGTCTTGGCTCTCCTCCGTGACAAGCTCTTAAGTTGTAAGGCTATTTCATCCTCGACTAATAAGTCTATCATGAATTACCTAAACTGTCAAGTAAACACTTTTCTTTTCTACACTTAGCCAATTTCTGGTTATTTGGCTAATATTAGCAATATATATCGAATATACGCCTGAGATAAGCCTCCTTCGCTCATCTCATTACCATACAAGTATAGCACGTTTTTGACAGAATGGCAAGTACTAATCTTAGCCAAATTGGCTAAGAATGGGCTCCATAGACCCCTCGAAGCCCCCTACCCCCGCCCGACTACGCAGAGCCTTCGTCGGGCGACCCCTTCCCACGTTTGTGGAAGGGGTTAGGGGCAGTAGCTGCTGATGATGTGTATGACACGATCGACGTTTTCTTGTACTTCTTTGTTTGTGAAACGCAGAACATGATGACCAACGCTTTTGAGGTAAAGCGTTCTAAGCGTGTCGTGATTTTGCTGGCTCTCGCTTTCGTGGATTGAGCCGTCTATTTCGACTACCAGTCTTGCGGTAGGACAATAAAAGTCAACGATATAATCACCAATGCTATGCTGCCGGCGAAAACGGCAACCAAGCTGAGACCCTCGGACTCGTTCCCAGATCATACGTTCAGCGGCAGTCATAGTTGCTCTGAGCTCTCTTCTTCGGTCCTTGTATTCAGGACGGTTATAGATACGTGTAAATGTCATAGTACTTAACTCCGTTCACTTTTTACGTTGTTGCTGTCAATAACCAAAAACCCCTTCCACAAATGTGGGAAGGGGTCGGTAGACATATATCTAACGCACAATAAATGTGGCTACCGGGGGTAGGGGGCTTTGAGAGGCAAAATCGGATGTAATTGAAGACCCCGCCCTCGCCGCATTTCTACGGTTTGGACGGGGTCAGTCTCAGATCAGCGCCTCGAGCTCGGCGTTGGCACGCCGGTGGTTGCGCAAGCTTCGTTTCGGAGTCGGCTCTTCGGCCTCGTCCTCACTTGCTCGGCGACGCACCCGGCGGCCCTCTTCGCGGAGCGTTGCCTCCCGCTTCGCTTCGGCCCTCATCTCCTGCGAGGGAGTGAAGACCTTGAGCGGCGGGGTCGCCTCCTCGTCGACGCCACAGCAACGCGCGCAGTTGCACGAGTTGGGCTCCAGGGCCTCGAGGTCCCAACGGATCTCTCGAGCCAGGCGCTCATCTTCGCGGAGTTCGTCCCAGTTTTTCCAGGGTAGCTCGTAGTTCTCATACTCCTCACACATCTCGGATGTGAAGGACTGGAGGCTGTAGAGCAATCCCAGGGGTGGTCTGGCACCACCTGCCGCGAACAGTTTCTTCGTGATGTCGGTCACGAGCGCGAGCTCGCCCAACATCCGAAGTTTCGGATCGTCCGTGATTTCACCACGGAGCTGAAGGTTCTTGTATTGAGCCAGGCGCGAAACCTGACCGACCGTTTCGCCAGTGGCGATCGTCGTAAACACGGGGAGTTCTTAACATAGTATGCAAAATATGTCAACAGTATGCTTTACATAAAAATGAGGCCAACGCAAAATCCCCCAACTCAGTACGAGTTAGGGGATTCAGCAGTTGTGGTCTTGATGTTGCCTAGGCGGCGAGCTGGTCGATGAGCGACTGGCGCTCGTTCTCGCGGGCCTTGCGCGCCGAGCTGAACCGCGGGCTCTTCTTGGGGCCGTGGTTCGCTTCGTTGTAGAGGCGGTCGACGCGACTGTGCTTGTGGTTGCCCGGGATGAACCGGTGCCAGCCCTTGTAGTCGCAGTTGCGCGGGTTCCGCGGGGCGATCCACTTGGCCCGCCAGATGCGCGGGTCGTGGGTGGGGTCGAGCTCCTCGAACCGCTCGGCCCACGAGAGGGCGTCGAGCAGGCGGCGGAGGGTCGACTGCAGACGCGTCTGCTGCACCTCGAGCGCTTCCTGCATCTCGCTGAGCTCGTTGCGCTCCTCGAAGTAGTAGGGATGGTCCTCCCAGACCGGGCTCGTCAGGACCTCGTTGGCGACCGCGGCGAGACTCTGGGCCTGGCTCAGGGAGTTCTCCACGTCGCCGATGCCCTTGAGCAAGTCGAGGGTCGACAGCTTGGGGAGCTCGCGAGCATTCACCCAGAAGATGATGGCGTCTTCGCGAAGCCAGTTGATCTCCTGCATGAGGTTTCCGAAGGTCGCCGGGTAGCTCCTCATCATCTCCAGAACCCGGTTGAAGGAGACATCCGAGATATAGTGATTCACTCTACCTGCTTTCTGGCCAATGGCCACAAATGTGCCGACACAATATATCTTATAATGGTCATTTTGTCAATCATATGTTGGACGCTTGACCTTTTATAGTGACCTTGGTAGAATCCGCACGAAACCACGCGGCTTGACAGGTGTTTGTACAGATACTTGTCATGGCTTTCGTGAAAGATTGATCCCCTTTCACTGCAAATGCGATACACCCATTCTTAATCGAGTCTCCTCCCAACTTTTCCCCGTTGGGAGGCGTTTTGATATTTTGGTCGCTTTCCGGTGTGATTTCACCTAATCAAAACAAGCGTTTTGTGTTTTTGCGGCGACGCCCGTCACCCCTGGCGGCTCTGTCTTTTTTTGACGGCCCCGCGGCAAAGCATAACAACGTTCATTATTTTCATCGCTCCCATGTCTCATGCGATGTCGTTTAAGCGACAAGAGCCAAAGGACCGCGACCGCCGTTATTTTACGGCCGCCCGCGACGCCATGGCCTTGCCAGATTTGATTGAGGTGCAAAAAACCTCTTATCGTTGGTTCCTTGAAGAAGGTATCCGCGACTTGTTCAAAGAGATCTCGCCGATCAAAGATTTTATCGGCCGTGATCTTGAGTTGTCGTTCGTCGATTATTATTTCGACGAGCCAAAGTTTGATGAGAAGACGTCCAAAGAAAAGCACGTTAACTACGAAGCTCCGATTCGCGTAAAGCTTCGCCTCACGAACAAGCGTTCGAACTTCGAAAAAGAATCCGAGGTGTATCTTGGTGACCTCCCACTCATGACCGATCGCGGTACCTTTATCGTGAACGGTATTGAGCGTGTGGTCATTACCCAGCTCGTGCGCTCAGCCGGTGTTTTCTTTACCGCTGAAGCCATGCATGGCCGCCGTTATTACGGGGCAAAAATTATCCCTTCACGTGGTGCTTGGCTCGAATTCGAGACCGACGCAAACAACGTGCTTTGGGTAAAAATTGATCGCAAACGCAAAGTTGCCGCAACGGCTCTCTTGCGTGCTTTCGGTTTGGGTTCAGACGACGAGATCCGCAAGGTGCTCGAAGATGTCGATATTCATCCTCTTAATAAGTACGTTGAAGCAACGCTTGCAAAAGATGTTTCATCGAACGAAGACGAAGGCTATATCGAAGTCTATAAGCGCATTCGCCCAGGTGATCTTGCAACGGCAGAAAATGCCAAGCAGCTCATCCACTCGATGTTCTTTAACTTTGATCGCTATGACTTGTCGGCTGTAGGTCGCTATAAGTACAATAAGCGTTTCAACCTGAACTCCGAACACGGTTTTGTTTCACAAGAAGAAAACCGCATTCTTTCAAAAGAAGACGTGATTGCTCTTTTGCGCGAATTGATTCAACTCAATGTCTCGCAAGACGAAGCAGACGATATCGATCACTTGGGTAACCGTCGCGTACGTGCTGTTGGTGAGCTCGTTCAGAGCCGCTTCCGCATTGGTCTCGCTCGTATGGAGCGTATCGTGAAGGATCGTATGTCCACGATGGACATGAACGATATCAATCCAGCGAAGTTGATTAATGCTCGTCCTGTTATTGGTGCAATTCGTGAGTTCTTCATGAGTTCGCAGCTTTCGCAGTTCATGGAGCAAACCAATCCATTGGCTGAGCTTGAACATAAGCGCCGTTTGTCGGCGATGGGTCCTGGTGGTCTTACACGTGAACGCGCGGGCTTTGATGTTCGCGATGTGCACCGCACACACTATGGTCGTATTTGTCCGATTGCTTCACCTGAAGGTCCAAACATCGGTCTCGTAGGTCACATGGCAAGTTATTCGCGTATCAACGAATACGGCTTCATCGAAGCTCCGTATCGTCTCGTGAAGAACTGGGCGAAGAACGATGGTCAAGACGCCATTGGCGAAGTTTTGCGCGTAGACGTCAATGACGGCGAAGGCAAAACGGTCGGTAAGGCAGGGGAAGAAGTCGATAAGAAACTTGCTGAAAAATTAGCAAAAATCTCAATCGATAAATTGCCTGTAGACCCAACGGTCACCAGTGAAATCGTTTATTTGAATGCGTTCACTGAAGAACGTGGTACCACGGCACCTGCAACGACGGCCATCGATAAGAACGGCAAATTCATGCACGACCGTACGCCTGCCCGTAAAAACGGCGAGCCTACCATTGTCGATGTGCATGAGATTGACTATGTCGACGTTTCGTCCAAGCAGATTCTCTCGGTCGGTACGTCCTTGATCCCGTTCGTTGAACACGATGACGGTCACCGCGCTCTCATGGGTACCAACATGCAACGTCAGGCTGTTCCTTGTATTAAGCCAGATGCGCCAATTGTTGGTACGGGTGTAGAACGCCGTGTAGCGATCGACGCTGGTCATGCAATTATCGCTCCGGTTGATGGTGTTGTGGTTGCGGTCTCTGGTAATCTCGTTGAATTGCAAGGTGAGGACGGCGCGATTCGCCGTTACGAACTCTCCAAGTTCCAACGCTCTAACCACTCGACGTGTTTGAACTTCCGTCCAACCGTGAACAAGGGTCAAAAGATTTATGCCGGTGAAGTGCTTGCTGACGGTACATCCGTTCAACATGGTGAACTTGCTCTCGGTCAAAACCTTCTTGTCTCGTTCTTGTCATGGGACGGTTATAACTACGAAGATGCCATTATTTTGTCTGAGCGTCTCGTACACGAAGATCGTTTCACATCGATTCATATCGAGCACCACGTACTCGATGTGCGTGATACCAAGCTTGGTGCTGAAGTCGTCACATCAGATATCCCAAATGTTTCTGAAGAAAAATTCCGTCATCTTGATGAGCATGGCATCGTGCGCATCGGTGCTGAAGTAAAATCCGGTGACATTCTTGTCGGTAAGATCACGCCAAAAGGCGAGACTGATCTCTCGGCTGAAGAAAAACTTCTCCGTGCGATTTTCGGCGAGAAGGCTCGCGATGTTCGCGATTCTTCGATGTATCTTGAGCACGGCGAAAAAGGCAAAGTCGTTGATGTAAAAGTCTTCTCACGCGACAATGGCGACAAATTGCAGCCTGGCGTATTACGTCAGATCGTTGTTTCGGTCGCTGATCTTCGTAAGATTCAGGTAGGTGATAAGCTTGCTGGTCGCCATGGTAACAAAGGTGTTATCTCGCGCATCGTAAAAGTCGAAGACATGCCGTTCTTAGAGGACGGTACTCCCGTCGACATTATTCTTTCACCTCTTGGTGTTGTTTCTCGTATGAACTTGGGCCAGGTGCTTGAAACCCATCTGGGTCTTGCAGCGAACGCTCTCGGTTATATGGTGGCGACGCCGGTGTTTGACGGTGTTCCTGAAGAGACGATCCGCGAAGAGTTAAAGCGCGCTGGCTTCCCAGAAGACGGCCAGATCCCTCTCTACGACGGTCGTACCGGTGAAAAATATGACCATGATCCGACCGTTGGTTTGGTCTATATGTTGAAGCTCAACCATATGGTTGAAGACAAGATTCACCAACGCTCCATTGGTCCATACTCGCTCATCACGCAGCAACCTCTCGGCGGTAAAGCCCAGTTCGGTGGTCAGCGCTTCGGTGAAATGGAAGTATGGGCGCTCGAAGCTTACGGTGCCGCTCATACTCTTCAAGAAATTCTCACGATTAAATCGGATGACGTTCCTGGCCGCTCAAAAGCGTACGAGGCCATTATCAAAGGCGAACCGATTAAAAAAGTGAACGTACCAGAATCCTTCAATGTCTTGGTTCGCGAATTAAAAGGCTTGGGTCTCGACGTTGAGTTGTTGAAAAACGGCAAACGCCTTGAAGACAGCTCGCCAAAACCTGAGCACTTCCGCTCACGTCCTACGCCAACCGCTACCGAAGAAGATAATTGGGACGCAGCACCTCCTGCTGAATTCTAACTCACCATTACCGACCACAACGTATGGCCTATTTCCACACGGAACATATCAAGTCCACGGACTTTGATTCTATCCGCTTGCGCGTCGCCTCTCCTGAGGTGATCCGCGGCTGGTCTTATGGTGAAGTCACCAAGCCGGAGACCATTAACTACCGTACCCAAAAACCTGAAAAGAGCGGTTTGTTTGCCGAAGAAATTTTTGGTCCGTCAAAAGACTGGGAGTGTTATTGCGGCAAATATAAGAAGATCCGTTACAAAGGCATTATCTGTGACAAGTGTGGCGTCGAAGTGACGCACTCACTTGTTCGCCGTGAGCGCATGGGCCACATCGAGCTTGCTGCTCCTGTGACACATATTTGGTTCTTGCGCTCCGTGCCATCCAAAATCGGCATGGTGCTCGACATGTCCATTCAGTCGCTTGAAAAAGTGATTTACTTCACGGTTTTCATCATCACCGCGGTCGATGAACAACTTCGCGAGCAAACCGTCGAGATGGTTCGCACCGAATATAAGGGTAAACGCAAAGGTATTGAATCTGAAGGCGACCGCAACCGCGAACGTCTTCAGAAGCAGGCAACCGAACAAAATTGGGATGCCGGCAAACTCAATAAAGAGATGGACAAGGCCGAAGAAGAAAAAACGCGCCGTCTCGAAGAGCTTGATGCAGACTTTGAAGTTGCAGATAAAGAACTCAAAGATCTCAAGCCTCTCAAGATTCTCTCTGAAACCGAATACCACGAACTCTCGCTCAAATACGGTCACGTCTTTGAAGCAAAAATCGGTTCTGAAGCTGTTGACCAGCTTTTGCGCTCGATCGATCTTCAGGCAACGGTCAACAATTTGAGCGAAAGCTTGAAAGACGCTTCTGAAGCAAAGCATGACAAACTCACGCGCCGCTTAAAGCTCTTGCGCTCTCTCGTCCAAAACGAAATCGACCCATCTTGGATGGTGCTCAAAGTGCTTCCTGTCATCCCACCAGACCTTCGTCCGATGGTGGCTCTCGATGGTGGACGCTTCGCGACATCAGATCTTAATGATCTCTATCGCCGCGTAATCAATCGCAATAACCGCTTAAAGCGTTTGCTCGAACTCAATGCGCCAGAAGTCATCGTGCGCAACGAAAAGCGCATGTTGCAAGAAGCCGTTGATTCGCTCATCGACAATAGTGCTCGCTCGGCAAAAGCCGTAACGGCGCCAACCGGCAAAAAGCGCCAACTCAAATCTCTTGCGGATATTCTCAAGGGTAAGCAGGGTCGCTTCCGTCAGAACTTACTTGGTAAGCGTATCGACTACTCTGGTCGTTCGGTTATCGTCGTTGGTCCAAATCTTGAATTGCACCAGTGCGGTCTTCCAAAGACCATGGCGCTTGAGCTCTTCAAGCCATTCATTATTGCTGAACTTATTAAGCGCGAGCTTGTTCACAATATCCGCTCGGCCAACCGTTATATCGAAGCCGATCACGCCGAAGTTTGGGACATTCTTGAGCGCATCGCTGAAGACGCCGTCGTTCTCTTGAACCGCGCACCAACCCTTCACCGTCTCGGTATCCAGGGTTTCCAACCAAAGCTCATTGAAGGTAAAGCGATTCAGATCCATCCAATGGTCTGTCCGGCCTTTAACGCCGACTTTGATGGTGACCAAATGGCTGTTCACATCCCACTTACCGAAGAAGCGCGTTGGGAGGCAAAGAACCTCATGCTTTCGACCAAGAACCTTCTCAAGCCTGCTACCGGTCAGCCAGTGGCAAAACCTGATAAGGATATCGCTTGGGGTGCCTACTACATGACAACTTCGTTGCCTCCAGTAGATGGCAAGATGAAAACCTTTGGTTCGGTAGAAGAAGCAAAATATCTCTTCAATACCGGTAAGCTCTATATCCGCGAGACCATCAAGGTGCGCGTGAAGCAAGGTGAGCCTGTAATCGAAACCAATATCGGTCGCGTGCTCTTGAATGAACTCTTTCCAAAAGAAATTGGCTTCAAGAACGAAGTAATCGGTACCAAGCAACTTGGTGAAATCGTGCGCCAAACCATCGAGCTTCGCGGCTTTGAACGTACGGCCCGTTTCTTGGATGAAGTAAAAGCCATGGGCTTCTTGTACATCACCAAGTCCGGTTTCTCGTACGGCATGGGTGACCTTCCTGCACTTCCTAAAGATGAAATTCTTCAGCGTGGTGATGATAAGGTCGAAGAAATCGAAGACCAGTACAAAGAAGGTCTTCTCACCAAAAAAGAACGTTATAACCAGATCATTCGTATTTGGTCAGACGTTCGTGACCAGTTGCAGCGCATGTCGCGAGACTCGCTCGACAAAGAAGGTGCGGTGTTCGCCATGATGGATTCGGGTGCTCGTGGTTCGGTCTCTCAGCTTACCAACGTGGTAGGTATGAAGGGTCTCGTTTCAAGTCCATCCGGTGACATTATCGAGCTTCCTATTCGTTCATCCTTCCGTGAAGGTCTCGACGTTCTTGAGTACTTCATCTCGTCTCACGGTACACGTAAAGGTTTAACCGATACCGCTCTTCGTACCGCGAACGCTGGTTATCTCACTCGCCGTCTCGTTGATGTGGCACAAGATGTCATTATTAACGCCGAAGAATGTGGTGACACTGAAGGCGTAATCATAACGCATGAAGAATGTGAAGAAATCGGTGAACCAATGCTTACGCGTTTGCTCGGCCGCGTTCTCGTCAAAGACTTGAAAGACGCTGAGAAGAACACCCTCTTGAAAAAGGGCACGCTTATTCTCGAAGATCACGTCAAAACCCTCGTTGGTAAAGAGATTCTCGAAGCGAACGTGCGCTCGGTTATGACGTGTAAGTTGAAGCGCGGTTTGTGTCAGAACTGTTATGGTTATGACCTCGCGTACAACCAAATGGTCAAACTCGGTACCGCCGTTGGTATCGTCGCTGCACAATCGATTGGTGAACCTGGTACTCAGCTCACCATGCGTACCTTCCACTCTGGTGGTGTCGCAGCAGCGGATATTACCCAGGGTTTGCCTCGTGTTGAAGAATTGTTCGAAGCACGTATCCCAAAGCGCAAAGCGATCTTCGCTGAAGTTGCCGGTAAGGTGCGTATCGTTGAAGGCGAGAAGCGCGAGCTTCGTACGGCAAAGGGCGAAAAACTTGTCGACAACGCTTCAGCAACACGTACGCTCGTCATCGACTACAAAGCCGAAAACGAACAGACGTTCACCTTCACTAAAAAAGACATCGTCAAAGTTGAGGATGGTCAAAAGGTGAAAGAAGGCGCGATGTTGATCGTGAAGGCTAGCGGCGAAGAAATCGTCGCTCCTCACAAGGGTCATGTCACGATCGTCAAAAACAAATTGCGCTATGTCTATGACGCGACCAGTGCTTGGGAGGCAGAAGTGCCTTCTGGCTACTCGATCTTCGTCAAAGACGGCCAAGAAGTTGAAGTCGGTCACGTGCTCACCGAAGGTCAATATGAACTTCAAGAGCTTTTCAGACTTCGCGACCAAGACGCCGTTATGCGTTACCTTCTCAAAGAGGTTCTCGCTATCTATGCATCGCAAGGTCAGAAGTTGAACGCAAAACACATCGAGGTGATCATTCGCCAAATGTTCTTGCGTGTTCTCGTTAAAGACGCCGGTGATACCGAACTCTTGCCGGGACAAATCGTTGACCGTTATCGCGTTGAGACAGAAAACAAGCGTATTCTTGAACTCGGTAAAGGTGAGGTTGCTACCTTCCGCCCATTGTTTATGGGTATCACTAAGGTGGCTCTCTCGACCGAATCCTTCTTGTCTGCTGCTTCGTTTATGGAAACCGCTCGTGTGCTTATCGACGCTGCCGTTAATGGTAAGATCGATCGTCTCGAGGGTCTCAAAGAAAACGTCATCATCGGTCGCCTCACTCCTGCTGGTACCGGTTTCGGTGCGGATCTCTCTGGTGATGAACCAGCTCCAAACCCAGCCACGCCTGCAGAAGATGTCGCTGACCCAATGACCAAGGTTGAAAAAGAAAAAGAAGAAGTAAAAGACGAGGCTTAGGCCAAATCACAAAAAACACCCCGACGTAACGTCGGGGTGTTTTTTGAAGTCACAATTTGTGACTTCAACGACAAATATCTTGACATCGTGGCTTAAATTATGGAACGGGGTAGAGATATGCATTACGAGCTAACTCCAATTACGGCGGAAATCCTTTCAAAGATCTACGAATTCAATGGCAAAAAAGTCATGTTAGACGCTGATTTAGCTCATCTTTATGGAGTTACAACAAAACAGCTCAATCAAGCTGTTAAACGCAACAAAGACCGATTCCCAGATGATTTTATTTGCTTAGTTGAGCGTCAAAACTTGAGGTCACAAATTGTGACCTCAAGTTTAAAGCAATACGGAGGAAGGAGATATGCCACTATTCTGTTCACCGAACAAGGTATCGCCATGCTCTCATCGGTCTTACGCAGCGAGCGGGCTGTAAAGGTGAATATCGAAATTATGCGCGCCTTTGTGCGGGCGCGTGAATTCTTGTTAAGCCAACAAGAACTTCACTACAAACTCGAAGATCTAGAAAAGCGCTTCGATGAAAATTTCAAAATTGTTTTTGATGCCTTACGCGAAGTTATTACGGTTAAAGAAAAAACCAATGAGATTGGATTTAAAACGGATGAAATTAAATAGGCCAGTGCAGCAAGATCTCTGCAATGGCCAGAAGGAGGACATGCTCCTTAGCGTTTTATGACGAGTCTCACTTGGTAAGGGCGAGACATCGATTGGTGCTGGATAAGGGTTCATCCTGCTCATCGGGACGCGCTCTGACGCTTGATAGATCGCTACGCTCCAGCCACGCAATGCGCGACAGGGCGTAGAAACCATCGTTTCTGGCATGGATTATGCCCAGAGAACCGTTGAGTTTTTATACCTCCTCCTTTCTGCCGGTGGTTTGGCTCGGCCACCTTAGGGTAAATATCCTGCTCTGCCAAGCGCTAGCGAATTGACCAAGGTTCTTGCATCCACTAGCCTTAAGCGAGTTATGCGCATTCTCGGCATCGATCCAGGTTTTGACCGCACGGGCTGGGGTGTGATTGAAGTCGTGAAAAACGAGTTTCGTTGGATGGGTCACGGCTGCATCCAAACATCATCAAAAGATGTTTTTACAAAACGCCTTCAAGAGACGCGTGATGGCGTTGAGCGCATTATTAAAAAAGCGAAGCCTGATGTTGTCGTGGTTGAGCATCTCTTTTTTTCTAACAATGCAAAGACCGCAATCAATGTCGGGATGGGGAGGGGAGTGATCTTGCTCGCCATCGCGGATGCAGGTATCCCCTTGGTTGAACTCACACCAAACCAAGTAAAGCAGGCAACAACAGGTTACGGCGCAGCAAAAAAAGAGCAGATTCAAGAAATGGTAAAACGTTTATTGAAATTGAAAGAGATCCCAGAGCCAGATGATGCGGCTGATGCGTTAGCGATTGCGATTGCTGGTTCGACCATAAAGACAAAATAGAAAAAACGAAGAATCAAAAAAGCCGGCGAGTCGCCAGCTTGGTAAAGGTTGTGAGAAGATGATCGGTGCCAAGATGGCTGAGCAGGGAGACCCCCGTGTAGGCCACAGCAACACCGACGATGCAGACGAGCAGGCACCAGCTGTAGCGAGGCGATTTCATACCTGCGCGTTCCTCTTGATAAGCCGTCTTCAGGTTTTTATACCCAAAGCTGTACGTACCGAGGCCAGCCAATACCAGTGAGAGTCCAGCGAACGAATGGTCACCCGTGAGAGCATAGGCTCCAAAGATGACGGCGCTCAGAGTCAGCGCCACCGACAAGGTGACGATCGCCTCGGTGCGCTCGGACTCCACCAGAAACTTTGCCAAAGAACGAACGTACGATTCCATTGAAAGCTCTCCTAAGGTTGAGGTTGTTAAACGATGCGTGGGTCATTTCGGGGACCCACAACCCGTTACACTATCTCGCCGTGGGCGCGACTTCTTGCTTGTTCAGCAAGCTGCCGAGCTTGGTGCGAAATCCGTGAGCTCCCATGAGGGTTCGCTCGCGGTCGGTCAAGAACTCCTTCGCTCGTGCCAGGTGCTGAGCCTCCGAGTCACGTCCACACCGCAGCGTTGTGCGCGGTTGGCCGTTCTCGTCCTCGAGGGCGTTCACCTTGCGCAGAAGAGCGACAAGCTCCTTCCACGCCTCCGCGTTGTCGTGCCACCGCTTGAGGCGGGCCACGAACTTCGCGTCATCCAACCGGGCCGTGGCCCATGCCTGGATCTCGTGCAGCGTGCCCCGTTCGAGCAACTCGCGCGGAGGAAAGATCCCGCTCTGATTGAGCTCGCGGATGAACCGCTGCCGCTCTTTCAGATAGTGCTTGCGCGCTTCTTCGTTGCGGCCGAAGCCGGTCAGAAGGGTCTTGAGGGACGAAACACTCTCACTGATGAGCTTTTCCATGTGTAACTCCTGGAGACCCGGTGGTTGGTGGGCCTCTCATCATTCATTCTCAGGCATGGTCAGAATGAAAGAAGAAAGGCTCATCAAGGGTTTGGCTATCACGGCAGCAGAACGCTAGCAGAATATGTCAATTATGTCAAGTCTATTGTTGACATAATAAGAATGTGGTACTATTTCGCTTAACAACGTATGAAAAACCCATCCGAAAAAGGTCCACTCATGGCTCCAGAAGGGATGCCTACAGCAATGGGAGGAGTCATCAAACGAAGGCCAGCCCAGATGCCTGCGCGATTGCCGCAAACGACTTTGGGTGCAAAAACAAAAAATGAACGACCTATCCCAACTCGCGAACAACAGTTGGATATCGTTCGTTGGTGGAGAGAAAACCGTTCAATTGCCTGGAAGCCTTCAGAGAATGGTGGCCGTATAACGATCAGTGAAGATGATCGCCAGCTCTATCATAGAAAAAAAATCGAGCATTCGGCTGGTAATAAGCACGAAGCGTCTGGCTATCTTGAATATGTCATTCTTGAAGCGTATGCAACGGACGGTGCCTTAAAGGGGCGCTATGACGTGGCAAATGGGGACGTCGTACCATTCGATCCCTGTGATATCGACGATAAAACCATTGGTGCCGATAGTTTATTACTCTATCTTGATCAAGAGAATGAACGTGAAGGCGCATTAGTGGTGGTGGATGGAACGCTTGATCCGGTCGAACACGCCTATAAGCTTGCGCGCGGCCTTCAGAGAACGGCATCAGGTGATATCGCAAATGCCTACTGGTATGATGTTGAATCCGACGAGCCAGGTTCTACCTACGATTTACCAAAAGAAGGCAAGATACCTGTGATAAATACTTCGGTGTATATGCCAGGAGAGCTTATGGAGCGTTATGTAGATAGCAGGACAACGGCGGCAGAGGGTGATCAATTACTTAAACGCATGGCAGCAATCATCGCTCACCAACAGTCTTGGGAGTTAGAATTGCACGCACGTCTGTTAACCAAGTCGTTAACACTTGATCGTGGTGCGCAATTTATGAAAGAGCATGTTGTCGGTATGAAGCGAGGAGATTTGTTAAATGAATTGCAAAGATTGAGTGACACGGCAGAAAACTCTCTAAAGGCAGAAGTTGCAAGAATCCTTAAAATCACGTTACCGGTTGCATGGGAGGCAGAAGAAAAACACCCTATTCTGGATGCTCAAGGTAAACGTATAGCCGAGAGTTTAGAATCATCCCAGCGCGTTGCGAGGCTCAGAGGTTAAGAAAAGGATAAAAATAACCCGCACTCGTTCATGTGCGGGTCAGGGATTGATGGCAGCGAGATGACGTTGGTACTGCTCGTGATAGTTATCTTCGATGGCATCGATGAGCCAACGAGATGGTGTTGCGCCTTGCAGTCGCTTCGCATGTGCTATTACGAGGCAAAAAAGGATTTCGCGGTCCTCGATATACTGAAGAAGTCCGTAGATGAGGTAGGCTTTACCGTCGCCTTCATCCTTACAAAGCGGAATGCTGTGGCCAGGGCTTGTTTCAAGCACGGCAATTTTTCTTACGAAGCGCAGACGCGGATAGGTCTGTGCAAGGAGCAGGGTAATCCCATCAGAAAGAGCACTCGGACGGTCGGTCAATTCACTTCGCATGTCTTATCTCACCTAATCAGAGAGTATTGAACCAGGCCTACCCTACAGTAATTTTGGTATTTGTCAATATTTAAATACCTCCATCACCTAATCATCCAACCCTGCTCTGTACAAACGGCCCTCTTTGAGGGTGCCACGACGGCTCTTCTCATCCATGCGGCGTTCTTTGGCCCCTCGGGTCGGTTTGGTGGGTTTGCGTTCAATCTGGGGTTTTAGGGCTTTTTCAACGAGTTCATGGACGATTTCGACGGCGCGTTCAAGATTTTGCTTCTGCGAGCGTAATTCTTGAACTTTTAATACCAATTCACCTTCATCGTTAATGCGATTCTTCAAATTCTCGAGTAATTGGTCTTTTTGGTCCTCTCTAAGGGCTTTTGAGGTTAAAATTGGCCAGCGCAATAAGACGGCGCTCGAGGTCTTATTGACTTTTTGTCCGCCCGGGCCCGAAGAACGAACGTATTCGAGCTCAAATTCGTCGCGTGAAATCACCGGTGGCTGCCAGCTTTCAGCTTGTGCTTTGGGGAGGCTGAGAGCCGCCGCGAACGGATTTTCAAAAGGCATAGATCACCAGTATATCACGACGGTGAAACCCTTGACGCAAGACTCGATTTTGGCGTGAAAAACGGGTAGAATAGGGCCAACCTCTAAGGTTGAATACTTGCTTACTTATGCAGATTTATTGGCATGGACTCTCTTGTGTCCGCATCGAGGCATCCTTCGGCGATCGCGATGCTGTTCTTGTGACGGATCCTTATTCGAATGACAGCGGTTTGCGTTTTCCGCGAACGCTTTCTCCAGATATCGTCGCGCTTACGCATCAAGACGACGAGCGTTTTCCGCAGGACGCGTTTCAAAACACGCCGTTCACGATCAAGACTCCAGGCGAGTACGAAGTGAATGGTTTTTTCGCGTATGCAATGCCTCTCAAAAAAGAAGGAGACGAATACCCTTATCACTTAATGTATCGCTTTGAAGTTGAAGGCATGTCGATTGGTTTTATCGGCCAATTAAATCGCGCCCTCACCGATGACGAAGTTTCATCACTCGGTAATATCGATATCTTGTTGTTGCCTGTTGGCGGCGGTGATCGCATGAGCGCTAAGCAAGCTGTTGATACGATTGCTCGCGTTGAGCCTCGCATGGTGGTGCCTTTGGCCTATCACGTGGACGGTCTCAAAGAAGAGCTCGGTTCAGCCGACGCTTTCTGCAAAGAACTCGTCTGCCAACGCAATGACGCAAACAAACTCAAGATCTCGCGCAAAGATTTGCCGTCAGAAGATCTCGTCGTCACGGTTCTCGAACGCGCTTAATACTCACTATGCCACGCACCTTGAAACCCGCCCCAACTCGTCGAGCCAAAGCGCCAAAAGCGCGAGGCAATGTGTTTGAGGCGCTTGAGCCAAGAATCCTTTCACCAGAAGAAAAACGCGAATTGATTAAGGCCCACGCCGAAGCACGCGTCGGACAAGATCGCGGTTTCTCGATCGGCTATGTGATCGCGATTGCCGCCTCAACCTTGATGATCGGGACTGGTTGGATGATGTCTTTTGGTCGCGGTATATGGTTGACCAAGCCGCCCGTGCCTGATGCGGCGGTCGAGACGATTAAAGAAACAGCAGAATCAGTGCGCGCAGATGTGACATTATTTAGAGATCAGGTCATTGAACGTAAGAATTTAGAGCAAGCAACCTCAACCGAGCAATAATCCTATGGAAGAAGCAATCATCCCTCCGCAGCCAGCAGAGCTGCCGCACGGTATCAAATCCGTCCCACTGATCGACGAAGTTCAGACGGCCTTTTTGGACTATGCCATGTCGGTTATCGTCGACCGCGCCTTGCCAGACGTACGTGACGGCTTAAAGCCGGTTCATCGCCGCATTCTCTACTCGATGTGGAATTCAGGTTTACGTGCCAATGCGAAGTTTCGCAAATCGGCAACGGTTGTTGGTGACGTGCTTGGTAAATACCATCCGCATGGTGACTCTTCGGTGTATGAAGCCATGGTACGCATGGTGCAAGAATTTTCGTTGCGTTATCCGTTGGTGCGTGGTCAAGGTAACTTTGGTTCGGTTGATGGTGATTCGGCCGCTGCCTATCGTTATACCGAAGCCAAGCTCTCGCCGATCGCCGAAGAAATGCTTTTTGATATCGACAAAGAGACGGTGGACTTTAGACCAAACTATGACGGTTCACATGATGAGCCTCGCGTCTTGCCAGGCAAGCTCCCAAACTTGATTTTGAACGGTACCCTCGGTATCGCCGTTGGTATGGCGACCAATATCCCGCCACATAATCTCACCGAAGTCTGTAACGGCATCGTGGCATTGATTGAGGACGGGGACATCTCAATCGAAGACCTCGTTAAAATCATCCCTGGCCCGGATTTTCCAACGGGCGGTATTATTTATGACAAGAATGCCATCATGCAGGCATACGCGACAGGTCGCGGCGGTATCGTGATGCGTGCTAAAACCGAAATCGTTGAAGAAAAAGCCGGATCTTTTCAAATTATCGTCAGTGAATTGCCCTACCAGGTAAACAAAGCCACCTTGCTTGAAAAGATGGCTGAGCTCGTGACCGAAAAACGCATCGAAGGCATTCGTGATTTACGTGATGAGTCCAATAAAGAAGGTATTCGCATGGTGATCGAGTTGAAGAAAGACTCGTATCCAAAAAAAGTCCTCAACCAGCTTTTCAAGTTCACGCAATTGCAAGAAGCCTTTCACGTTAATTCGCTTTGTTTGGTGGACGGCATTCAGCCGCGTATTTTGACCATCAAGCATTTGCTTGAAGAATACATCTCGCATCGCAAAGAAGTGGTTCGTCGCCGTACCCAATATGACCTCGATCGCGCAAAAGAACGCATTCATATTTTAGAAGGTTTGCGTATCGCGCTTTTGCACATCGATGAAATCATCGCCGTGATCAAAAAGTCCAAAGACAAAGATGAGGCAAAAGGCAACTTGATGTCGAAGTTCAAACTTTCAGAAATCCAGTCGCAAGCGATTCTCGACATGCGCTTGCAACAGCTCGCCAACCTTGAACGTCTCAAAGTTGAACAAGAATGGGAAGAGAAAAAGAAAATTATCGACGAACTCGAATCGATTCTCGCCTCGGTCAAAAAGATGTTGGCGATTGTTAAAAAAGAAGTTGAAGAATTGCGCGAGAAATTCGGTGATGCCCGCCGCACTCTCATTATCC
>Ga0209277_10000282_pt1 | contig 26361 bp, 28 predicted proteins | sample JI81AbrownDNA_FD_187503 | JGI IMG/M metagenome (GOLD analysis project Ga0209277, IMG submission 187503) | Wastewater effluent complex algal communities from Wisconsin, to seasonally profile nutrient transformation and Carbon sequestration -... | ecosystem: Engineered > WWTP > Effluent > Algae... | reverse complement strand
CTCCGCGTCGGGGCCATCGCCGTCGAAGATACCTGTCACACCGCGACGAAAGGATGCACCGTGTGTCTTGCCGCCGCGATCAACATGCGCGTCGAGACGGACAGACAACGCATTAACGACGCTGGCGCCAACTCCGTGGAGCCCACCGGATGCTGTGTACGAGCCACCGCCGAACTTGCCACCCGCGTGCAGTTTTGTCATCACCAATTCGAGCCCTGAGAGGCGACTCTTGCGTTCGGTGTCGATGGGGATGCCTCGCCCATTGTCTTGGACCTCGACCGAACCATCTGGGTGGAGGAGCACCGTGATCAACGTGCAATGACCCGCCAGGGCCTCATCGACTGAGTTGTCGATGATCTCCCACAGGCAGTGCATGAGGCCGCGGGAGTCTGTGGAGCCGATGTACATGCCAGGCCGCTTACGAACCGCCTCGAGGCCCTCGAGCACTGAAAGGTTGCGTGCGGTGTAGTCCTGCGTCTTGGCTGCCACGAAAGGAAACGATACTTACTACGTTCAATGCACCCCGTTTGGCTCACCGCGTCGAAAGCCACGTCAAGCGTTTCTGGCGTGCGAGTCCTGATTTCGGACCGAAAGAATGAGGCTTTGCTCACTATTCGGGCGTATACGCCCACAGCGAACTACTGATAGCCGGTTATCGGGAAGCAAATCAAGATGCGAGACTGTTACTAGTACTGCACAGTAGTGCTACGTGAGCAGTACCCGGTTATAGGAGGTGGACAGATGACGCCAACCTTGGCGCCCGCCGCTCCATTGACGGCCGCAGATCGTTGCGATCGTTGCGGCGCAACCGCATATGTTCGTGTTGTTCTGCAATCAGGCGGTGAACTGCTCTTCTGCAGCCACCACGCGCGCAAGCACCTCGACAAGCTTCGCCCGCTTGCAGCCCGCATCGACGACGAGAGCGAACGACTCGACGCCGTGAACGCGCCGCAGCCTGCTGAGTAGGCCGACGCGTCACATCGGCGCGTAATGCCGTAAGGCTAGTTTCCCTTGAATTCGGGCGAGCGACGTTGCCCGAAGGCAGCGATTCCCTCTTGATAGTCTCGACTCGCCCATGCCGCTGACCGCAGTGCTTCAAGTTCGTCAGCCTGGTCAGCTGTATGGGCGGGCAGGGTGATCGCTTGCGCCTCGGCCTTCATCGAACGAATGGTCAACGGAGCCAACTCGGCGATCCTGTCAGCAAGTTGCGAACACACAGCTTCCATCCGCGGCTCGTCCGGCACCAGGTGGTTAACCAACCCCAGGTCGTACGCGCGATGTGCGCTGAGCGGAGTTGCGGTAAAGAACATCTCTTTCACGATGTGCACCGGAAGCGCAGCGAGAAATCGCGAGATCCCCGCTGAACTGTAGGCAACGCCCAGCTTCGCCGGTGTGATCGCAAACGTAGTTGATTCCAGCGCGACCACGATGTCTGCTGCCATGACCAATTCGCAGGCCCCACCCCAGACGCCACCCTCAACACCAACGATGAGTGGCAGCGGGAAAGCCGCGACCTCGTCCATCATGTCGGCGAGGGTGTTCTTCCACTGCAATGGGTCGTCGTCGCCCACCGGGAGTTCTGAGATGTCATGCCCAGCGGACCACACTTTGACGCCTGGTTCCGCCCGCAGGATGACCGCCCGGGATCGGGCCTGCTCCGCTTGGCTCAGCGCATCGACCAGCTCGGCGGACATGACAGCGTTAAACGCATTGTGCTTGCCCGTGTTGCGCATGGTCACGTGAGTGACGAGGTCGCGCTGCTGCGAGTCGAAGTACTGAAAACTCACTGCTTCGACTAGTCGAGGTAGTCGCGCAGAACCTGCGAGCGCGATGGATGACGCAGTTTCGACATCGTCTTGGATTCGATCTGACGAATGCGCTCGCGGGTAACTCCGTACACCTTGCCGATTTCATCGAGTGTTTTCGGCTGACCATCGGTCAGGCCAAACCGCATGCGGACAACACCCGCCTCGCGCTCGGACAGAGTGTCAAGCACGGACTCCAACTGCTCTTGAAGCAGGGTGAAGCTGACTGCATCGCTGGGAACGATCGCTTCGGAGTCCTCAATGAGATCACCGAATTCGCTATCTCCGTCTTCACCCAGCGGTGTGTGCAGTGAGATTGGCTCGCGGCCATATTTCTGAACTTCGACGACCTTCTCAGGGGTCATGTCGAGTTCCTTGGCCAACTCTTCAGGCGTTGGTTCGCGCCCGAGATCCTGGAGCATCTGCCGTTGGACACGTGCGAGCTTGTTGATGACCTCGACCATGTGAACGGGAATACGAATTGTCCGGGCCTGATCAGCCATTGCGCGCGTGATCGCCTGGCGGATCCACCACGTTGCGTACGTGGAGAACTTGTAGCCCTTTGTGTAGTCGAACTTCTCGACTGCGCGGATCAGCCCCAGGTTGCCTTCCTGAATGAGGTCAAGGAAGAGCATGCCGCGGCCTGTGTAGCGCTTCGCAAGTGAAACAACGAGACGGAGGTTGGCTTCCAGAAGGTGGTTCTTCGCGCGGCGGCCATCTTCGGCAATCCATTCAAGATCGCCGCGAAGGCGCGAGTCCTTGACTCCTGCAGCCAACTTTTCCTCGGCAAACAGCCCAGCTTCAATGCGCTTAGCCAACTCAACTTCTTGCTCGGCGTTGAGAAGCGGGACCTTTCCGATCTGCTTCAGGTAGTCCTTGACTGGGTCCGCTGTTGCGCCCGCCTGAGTCACCTGTTGGACAGGCTCGTCAGTGTCATCAACGTCGGAAAGCACCATTTCTTCGGTCTTGGCATCTGCGGGCTTCTTTGCACCCTTGCCATCAATCTCAGCGAGGTCGTCGGCAAGCTCCTTCTCGAGCTCCTCCTCAAGCTTGGCCACTTCGCCGAGTGCCACCTCGACAACTTCGCCATCGGCGGCTACGACCACAACCTCTTCGCCGTCTGCCTTCTTCGCAGATGCGGCCTTCTTTGAAGATGCGGCCTTCTTGGCGGGCGCGGCCTTCTTCGCTGGTGCTTCCTTGACAGCGGTGGCCTTCTTTGCGGGCGCGGCCTTCTTCGCTGGTGCTGCCTTGACAGCGGCAGCCTTCTTGGCGGGCGCGGCCTTTTTGGCTGGTGCTTCCTTAGCAGCGGTGGCCTTCTTGGCGGGCGCGGCCTTCTTGGTTGGTGCTGCCTTAGCGGCGGTGGCCTTCTTAGCAGGTGCCGATTTCGCGGGTGCCACAGCCTTTTTGGTTGGTGCGGCCTTCTTGGCGGCTTCCGGCTTCTTGGCAGGAGCGGCCTTCTTAGCTGTCTTCTTGTCCGAATCCACCGCTGCCTTGACCTTCCCGGCTGAGGCAGCCTTCTTGGCGGGAGCGGCCTTGGTGCTCTTCTTGGTGGCCGATGCGGTACGGGACGGCGACACGGACTACCTCTCGTTGAGTGGCATAGGAGACTCGACCATTTCGGCCGTTGGGAACGTTCTGGGATCGACGCGCTTCAGGCGTCTGTCGATATTGTAATTCCCCTACCGCCTGACTTATTCCTCACCTCCACGCAACACGCGGTCCAATTAGCCAAGATCTGCTCCAATTAGCACCGCTCGGGCCTCACGCACCGGCACCGAGATTGTGCGTTCCTGCTCGATTGGTCCCCCTTCGACGGCAAACGGTCCGTCGCCATCGACCGTGAACTCCGCATCCCAAAGGGTTCGAACGGTAACCGATCTTGCGCCAGGGCGCCGAAAAGTGTGGGTTAGCGACATGTCCGGCCAGGTTCCGCCGGGCTTTGTCGTTGCCGTTGACTTGGAACCATCACCCCACGTCCAGCGCCAGCGAGCCGTGGCGCGAAATTGCACGGGGATCCCCGCGATCGACTCTGATCGTGTGATCACGCCCGGCTGACCGGCTCGAAAGATCGTCGGCAGTGACGTCAGGGCCGCCGTGCGCGGTTGAAACCCAGGCTGCGCGGTTGGCGCCTCTTGCCGTAATCGCGAGGCAATCAGTCGGCCAAGATCAGCAGAACTGATCGGATCGCCGAACAGGCATTGACCGCCGACGAACTTGGCACCCGTTGCAGGCGAACGGAGAAGGATCGCAACGAAAGGCTTGCCGACCGGGCAATCGTGCAAGACCGTGCAGGACTTAGGCCCGTCTAGGTCGCAGATCGGAATGAGTTCCCACGAACAGCCAGGGCAATCCGACGAACTGCTACTAGATCCGTGATGGGTCCCACCGGGAAGAAACACCGTCCCTGACCCTGACCACCCTGAGCCACCGCGCGACCACGACGGACCCTCCTTGGCCGACACGTTGCCGACCGGCACGACGAGGATCGCTGCTGTCAGTGCGGACACCACGAGCAGCCTCAGGCACGCCGCGAGCCCTTGGCGCGTCACTTCGCGTCCTGCGCACTCGGCAACGTGTCTACATTCGCCACCGTCCAGGCGCCGTCCTGCTCGCGCACGGAGACGGCCAGAACCTGGCGAGCGCCATTGCGAACCACGACGACCATTGCCGCGGAGGCATTCTTCGTCTCGTTAAGCACCTGTGTCGAGACCAAGCGCGTCGAAGGCAGCGTCGTCACAAATCTCGCAACTGCATCGGACACGACCCTGTCGCGTTCGGCCGACACACTCGCTGGTTGACCCTGGCTTCCTGGTCCCTGCCGAGTCTGGCCTTGCTCCGCCTCAGTGGCTGATCGACTGCCAGAGTTGCTCTGCTCAGCTACGGCTGTTGATTGACCAGCCACCTGCGCGGGCTGTTGCACGTCCGCTAGGGACCCTGCGCTCGCAGTTGTCGAACAGCCCGCAGTCAAGACACTCGCAGCGACTACCAATCCTGCCGGCAAAACGGCAGGACTCAGCGTAAGAAATCTGATCTTCATGTCTCCCCCAAGACACGTGATCACCCACTTCGGTGACCTTCGGCGCCAGAGACTACGAGTCCCTTCAGTCGCCCGGTGTCTCGGGGGGTATCTCGATGCCCGCTCGTTCTAGTGCCTTCTCGATATGTTCGATGACGGTCTCGATGACTTTCACCCGCGCATAGCGCTTGTCGTTGCCCTCGACAAGAATCCACGGGGCGAAGCTGGTGTCCGTTCTTTCAAGCATCTCAATGACAGCTTCTTCGTACTGCGGACGCTTTTCTCGATTGCGCCAGTCTTCGTCAGTGAGCTTCCACTTCTTGAGCGGATCAGTCTGGCGTGCCTTGAAGCGCGCGAGCTGTTCTTCATCGCTGATGTGGATCCAGAATTTGAGGATGAGCATTCCTTCGTCGGCCAACGTTCGTTCGAAGGCCCTGATCTCTGCGTATGCGCGTCGCCACTGTTCTTCAGTCGCATAACCTTCGACGCGCTCGACGAGCACGCGGCCGTACCAGGAACGATCAAGAATCGTCATCCCACCCCAGCCGGGGAGCTTGTCCCAGAACCGCGTCAGGAAGTGGTGGCGCTTCTCATCGAACGTGGGAGCTGCGAAGGTGGCGACCCGAACATGTCGCGGATCCAGAGGCGCCATGACACGTTTGATCGCCCCACCCTTCCCAGATGCATCCCAGCCTTCAAACACCAGGCACACGGGAGGTCCGAGACGGCCGGACCCATCGAAGATCCCTCCCAAGACCAACCGGAGGTACAACAGTCTCGCTTGCGCCTTGGAGAGGCGTTTCGCTTCCTGTGCGCGGGTAAGTTTCAGGGACAGATCGATGTGATCAAGCGTGCTCATGCGTTCATCTTTGCAGCGCTTTTCAATCGTCGCTTCCTCAAGCAACTCGCGCGGTGCAATCTGCACGGCATCCTCAGTCAACATCGACCACTCGAATTGTGTGGTTTGTTGCGGCAAGGCCCGGAACGAAGCTGCTTCAGCGTCATCGATCCCAGCATCTCAATCCAAACCCTTGGGTGCACCCCACCCACAACTGCCGACATCACGAGCCCACACAACACGTTGCGTGGATTGGCCGACAATCCATGATCGGCCGCGATGCTCGCCATGGCGCCATCCCCGAGTTGCCAGGCAAAGGCGGCGGCACAACTCGCGATGGGCGCCACAAGTTCATTAGGAACATTGCGAACAAGCGCACAGAGTCGGGGCAAAGCTTCTTTGTGGATGTGCGCCGCGGATGTGTCGCTAGTGCCAAATCCCGCTGCCAACCGCCACAGCACAGGTTCGCGAACGCGATTGTCGGCGAGTGCAACAGCCCAGGTCGCGAGGTCGTCGGCCTTGGGCAACTCCTGTGACACTCTCCCCCGATCGGGTGAGGCTTGGGCCATGTCGGTCATCAAGTAATCAAAGATCTGATCCTCGACGAGCCTTCGAGCGGCCTGAGTCTTCACGAGCTGGCTTTGCCAGGAATCGCCGCGAGAAGCGACCAGTTCTCGCACCTGGCGGGCAAGTTCAGTTTCGGAACCGCATACCCGCGCCGCCAGCGCCTCGCGACTCTGCTCATATGTCACACCGTGGGCAACCCACTGGGCAGCTGCATCTAGCCCGACTTCTTCCAGCAGCACCGCAGGTACATCGTCGTCGAGTTCGTCTCGCCAGATTCCGTGCCTGACCGAGGAGATGCTGTCCAATCGCAAGCCTGATTGCTCCACAGCCCCCTGGACTGCTTGCACTGCTGGGACCAGGCACTCTTCACCTTCGGGTTCGGATAAGTAGAAGATGAAGCTGACGAAGGCGGCATCGTTCTCGTGAGCGCGCCAGCACATGAGCGCTACGGAGTCGACCAAAGTGGCGATGTCGCTGACGGAACGTGGGACATCAACCCGCGCAGTCAAGATGTGCCGTCCATGCGAAGTTGCAAAGACAACCACCAGGCTTTCGGAAGGCTGAAAACCCAGTAGGTACGGAATAGACGCGGCGACCTGAGTCGGCCCGCGCAGGATCAAATCGGCTGGTTCAAAAGGTTGGATGCTCATGGAGCAAGCCTGCGGCGAAGACCCGGTTCCGGGGGCCGCGACTTCTCCCAATTGTGGGAAACCACGCCATAACTAAGCGCAGTGGAAAAGCATTTCGCTTGCTAGTTCTGGACGGACGAACCTCGGGTCGGACGTGCCTGCTCCACAGCCATCGGCCCACCGGCAAGTTTGCGTGCGACATCCTCGCTGACCGGGATGTTCGCCTCGTCCACATGAACGACTCGCGGCTGGTAGGTCTGGATCTCTAGCTCGTTGTACTCGGCGTACGTAATGACGATGACCTTGTCACCCGGGTGGACTAACCGCGCCGCTGCGCCGTTGAGGCAGACGTCACCGGGACGGCCTTCAATCGCGTACGTCTCGAAGCGAGCACCGTTGTCGATATCGACGACGTGGACCTGTTCGCCAACCAGAATGTCGGCCAGGCGCATAAGTTCTGGATCCAGTGAGATCGAGCCCACATAGTCCAAATGCGCATCCGTTACGCGGGCACGGTGAATTTTTGACTTCATCATGCGTCGGTTCATGCCAGTTCTCCTTGCCGTCTCGACGCCTCACCCTGTCGAGGTCGCCGTACTTGAAGTAAGTATGACTCAGATTCCACCAATTCGCGCCTGCCGGGCACGCCACCATACAAAAGTGCCCACGCCCAACAAGACTTGAGGAATAAATGTCGCACATCGCCAAACGAGTGCACCAGCCAGCGCCGTCGACTGATCCAGGCCAAACGCGACCAGCAGGCCAATGAGCGCCGCATCGACGGTGCCCAGACCACCTGGAGTGACTGGAATCATGCTGGCCAGTCGGGAGATCGAGAATGCAGCGAATCCGGCGAAGATGGAGAAACCACTGGCTTGATCGCCACCGACAGCCCTAACAGCGATGTAGAGCACGGCGAACTGGCTGAATGACACGAGAAGGTTCGATACAGAAATCCACAACCAACGAGCCTTAACAGCCTCAACGATCTCAAGGCGGAAATGCATGATCGACTCTGTGATGTCAGGTGGCTTCTTCATTCGCTTCGTGATTGGCGTTGCGATCCTGCCTGCCACGCGCCCCACAGCTTTGGCACTCGATTCGCTGCGAAGCACCAGCCAGAACACAACAATCGCCGCGGCGATCGCGATAACTCCGACGATTCCGGCAATCACCCAGGCTTGCTGAACAGTGCCCGTCGTCAACGCCGCGAGTACACCGAGAATCGGCAGGACAAGCGTGATGAAGATGCTCCACACGCTGGTGATTGCAATACCGCTTGTCGCCACTGCACCCGGGACGCCGTAAGAGTTGAGCATTGCGTACTGCAGCGCAAGACCAAGCGCTCCCCCGGCAGGCACCGCGTTGCTGATCGTGAAGGCGGTCTGACGGATGACAAATGCGGGCCAGTACTTAAGGTGTGGAATCGCGGCCTGATACGGCAGCACGAACACGAAGATCATCACGACGACCGACGCAATGAGCAAACATAGCCAAGCCGCCGACATGCTCTTGATTGACTCAATGGCTAGTGAGTAGGACCCAAACTTCGGAATGATCCCAGCGAACACAATGATCAACACGATCACTGTCACGATCGCGCCGATCGCGGTCTTCTTCTTGTCGAGGGTTCCAGCTGGCGGAGGCAATGCGACAGCAGTCGAGCCAGCAGAAGAACTATCTGCCGACGAGTCGACTTCTGGCATCGTTAGACAGTTCCGTACTCCGCAGCAGCAATCGCGGCGATCGTCTGATCAAGGTCGAAATCAGCCGATCCTTCGATCACCGGAATGAAACCGACCAGCACCCCGTCTCGCATGACCTGCGCCTCGAGGCCAGCAGCTCCATCGGCGTCCCAAATCGCCTCTGCGCCCGTTGGCAGGACAACTCGCACACCCACCTTGTTGACGGCTATGTGTTGGACGTGAGCAAACACGTTCCGAGCACGAAGTCCTGCAACGACCTGTTCCGCTTCTTCTTTGAGCACGCGCACAGTGTGGCAGGCGATCGGTGGTGGACCCGCCATTGAGGGCATCAGACACAACCGGTGCGGCTCCTAGTCAGCCAGCGCACCGATCTGCACGGTTCGGTCGAAGCGCACCGCATCGGCAAAGGACTCATCGTGTGTCACCACGACGAGCGTCCCTCGATATTCGGCCAGCGCCTGCTCCAATCGTTCGATCGCAGGCAGGTCAAGGTGGTTCGTGGGTTCATCGAGGATGAGTCCGGTGGTTTCCCGGCTCGCGAGCAGAGCTAGTCCCACTCGCGTTCGCTCCCCTTCAGACAAGGTAGTAAGTGGACGACTGACGTCATCACTTCCCAATCCGAATTTCGCCAACAGCGTTCGCGCGTCCGCAGGCAGCAGTCCGCAGGCATCCGGGAACCACTGCACCAAGCTCACGTCCCCGCGCGGAACTTGCGAGCGGTCTTGATCAAGGACACCCACATCCAAAGTCGATGAGGATGTGAGTCGACCGGATGAGAGCCCGGAGACTCCGGCAAGTGCCCCTACGAGCATCGACTTACCACTGCCATTGGGCCCATGAATCCGGATCCGTTCGCCAGGGTTGATCGACAGATTCACCGATCCAAGCGAGAATCCACCACCGACCATGCGGGCATCCGACAGTGTGAAGCTCGCGCACGGCTGCCGCGATTTTGGAAAGCTCAACCGCAGGTTCCACACCTTTCGAATGGCTTCGGGCTTTTCCATTTTTTCGAGTTGTCGCTTCACGTTACGAGCCGATCCCGCTCCGGCTGTGGCTCCGTCAACCATCCGGTCGCGTAGAAGCTTGTCCACACTTCCTTCCGCGTATGCCCGCTGGGCCGTCCGCACGCCTCTGGCGGAACGGCGTTTGATCGCCGCGGCCTCATCGACTAGATCCGACACGGTTTCCTCATACTCTTCGTTGGCGGCTACGGCTGTTGCATGCGCACGTTCGCGCTCCCGCTGCCATGCCTGGTAGCCACCATCGAACCTGGTCACCCGATCTAAATGGGGATCGAACTCAATCACAACGTTGATCGTTGCTTCGAGGAATCGCCGATCATGACTCACTAGTAGAACCGGACCGTGGTGACCGATCACGAAATTGGTGAGGTGACTCAAACCGGATTCGTCGAGGTCGTTCGTTGGCTCGTCGAGAAGGATCGCATCGAACCTGCTGAGGAGTAGGCCGGCCAGACCTACCCGTGCAAGTTCACCTCCGGACAGGCCTTCGCAGGTCCGGTCCAGCGATTGGTCAAGGCCGACCTCCGCAAGGACAGCGGGCGCGCGATCGTCCAGGGAATCGGCACCCAGTGACATGAAGCCGCTCAACGCGTGCTCATATTCGATTGCTGCGGCTGCCGACGTATCTGACCCCAAAAGAGCCGCGGCCTCCTGCAGGCGACGATCTGCTGCCTGCACTCCTGTTCGCTCGCGCAGAGCCCGCAAGATGCTCCATTCGCCCGGCAGTTCGCGCAACTGGGGAAGATAGCCGACCGTCAAGTCAGGTCCCGCGAATCCGATTCGACCGGACTCCAACGCGACATCGCCGAGGATCGCCATCAACAACGTCGACTTGCCACAACCGTTGGGGCCGAAGACTCCGACTCGGTCACCGTCGCCGAACGTGGCGGAGAATCCGTTGATCAGGACCTGGGTTCCGCGAACGAGAACGACATCTTCAAGCGTGATGGTCACGCGCTTAGCCCACCACACCTCGGATCAGTCCGCCACCGACAAATGCGAGGACAACTAGCCCCAACCCTCGGCGCCAAGGGTTCACGCCACGAATCAATTCGTCTAGTGCCCACCAAATCAGGGCCAACGTGCCGATCACATCAACGGCAGAACGAAGGCCGGAGGCATCTGCTGCAAACGCTCCGAGTGCAAAGCCAATCACTAGGCACGCCAGGAAAATCCCAAGCGCAAGATTTGGAAACTGAGCGACGGTGATCTTGCCGTCGATCCGGCTTCGAAATAGCCAGTTAGCCCATCTCACCGGCAGGGAAGGTGCTGCTTTCGTGGAAGAGGTATCGCTGGCACCAGTCACGCGCTCAGCGTACGTGTGACCTCCTGGGAAACAGGGTCGGCCAGCAACGTTTGGCCGCATACCGATTTGGCGTCGGCCGCGATGGATGACCCGATCATCCGCTAGATCTCGGGGTCGTGTGCAAACTCCCGTAGCTCCTGCGAACACCCGCACGCAACGGAAAGCTTTCGCGCCCACGCAACCGCGTCCTCGCGGCTCGGCAGGTCCAGGACTGTGAATCCACCGGTGTACTTCACGCCCGGGTAGGTCTCGGGACTGACAACTCCTTCCGCAGAAACCATCACTGGATCGGCCCTCTCCTCGATGCCACCAGCAAAGACGAGGACACCGGCATCCTTCGCTTCGCGGATCACAGCGTGCGCCTGCTCGGCAACGACAGGGAGCTCTTCTGCGTTCAGCACCAAAGCTTCACTTGGGAAAGAAATGAGGTACATCGTCATGTCCCGATCGTGCCTGGCGAAGGTGCTTGGCGCAACCATGCGGCGCCAACTTGTCGTGAGACGGACCGAACGATCTCGATCCCGCACTCTCGCAACCTGAACCTCAGGCTGATGCTCTCGCTGAGCCTCACATTGCGAATGCAGTCTTTTGCTGCAACGCTTTCTGCGATGGAATCAGCAAAGCCCGCCCCCGTTCCAGTCGCATCGCTGATTGATCGGCAGTGGGATCGGATCTTTGACATCCACGACCGAGCACTCCCCCAGACCCCATGCACGAACCGACCGCAGATGCGTCAATTTCTCGGGGCATTCGACAAGGTCGTCCTGCTCCAAACTAGCCGCACCCACATCTGCGGCTACGTGTTCTACTCATGGCACACAGACTTCGGAACTCCCATTCTCGAGGTGGAGTGGATGATGGTCGACCCAGATTGTCGCCCCCACGCACAAGCAGTAGACCTCCTACCTGTCCTGTATACCGACGCCGCCGCGAACGATTTCGACCCTTGCTACACCGTCGTACTTCTGTCCGAAAAGGGGCTGCGACGAGTGTTGCAATGGTGCGACGGTGCTGAGTACTTCGGACAAACTGACCCAGAACAGCCACTACAAATAATCGCTGAGAAGGCCCTTCCGATCATCTCGCGTGGGAGGTTCAATCGCGATGGGCGCCATTGCATGGGATTTGGGTCGCATGCATGTGACCGCGAGCATGAATCGGAGTCAGATCAGCACGTTTGCGATCTGAGCCGCGAAGCTGACGGCCGAGTGTGGATCGTCCGTTGGTCACTCAACAAAGTTAGCGATCTGGCGCGGTAGCCAACGGCATCGCTACTCGACGATGTGGCGCGTCCAGATGTCGGGCAATGGGCCGAAGAGGCCCTCATAGGTTGCACGAAACTCATCAAAGGCGGCGGTGTCCTCTACGATCTCGTCGGTTGGGTCATCTCCGTCCAACGGTTCGTGATGGAAGTATTTGCCTGCGACAGATTCTCCAAGCTCGTGGTACATCCGCGTGAACAGGATTGTCTGGTGCCAGACCTCATCGACATACGGACTGAACATCGGCTGCTTGTTCGGTTGCACCAAATTGAGAATCATGTAGCGTCGAAACTCCAGGACACATTCATCGATCCACGATTCCGGCAACAGGCCGTGCTCGGACAAGCGCCGTTCGACGCGAGACAGATCAAACTCCGCACACCGCAGCACTGAGGTTTGCATTGACGGATTCAGCTGCTCATAAGTCAAGATCCCGAGCGGATTCTGTGTTGACTTCTGCGATTCATCTGCGCCCACAATGCGAGCCTATCCACGGAATTCCGGGCAAGCCACACATCCAAGGTCAGCAACAGCGTTCGGTTGGAACTCCGTTTGGGCTGAGCCCTGACGTCAAACGCTCTCAAAGGTTTGATCGACGCATTCCGGGGAATCCCCACTGTACGGATCAACAAAGGAGTTCATCATGTCGAATCAAACCATGAAACTAGCGTTAGGTTTTCCAGCCATGAGCGACACCGATCTCAACAAGATGTTGGCCGCACGATCAAATCAGCAACAACTGCGTGCCGGTTGCAGCGTCAGCGGAGCCGGATGCGGCGGCTACTACGGATAGCACGTGCCACGGCGAAGAAGCTCCGAGTTCACTGTTCTCGGAATGCTTCAGATGACCGCCGCAGCTTCGCCCGAACCTCGATTAGACGACAAGTGCCAACACCCCACACTTGATCGGGGCCCCTTACATTTCGGCCACTTGGCGGCGGGCCGAAGTTCCAAACCCCGAGCGAGAAAAGTGACAGCGGAGCATCCCGGTGCACGCAGACCCAATGTGCGCCTATCGGATCGTATGCAAGGTTGCGTGCCCGAGCGGCCGTCGGCCAATATCGAAGATGAATGATTCGCTGTGACGCAGCGATACTCGGTTCTCGCCGCGAGTTCCGACCTTGAGCGGAGGAGATCTCGAAATGCCAGGAGCAGGCACAAAGGAAGACCCGTGGAAGCTGAAGACCGCGCCCGGCTCGTCTGAGTACACGATGTTCAGGGATGAATCTGCGGAGCCACCGACGCTTGTCTGCCAGGTCGGCTCGACAACGCTGAAGTACCAACTACGAGCAATCGAGGACCTCCACGCGATGCTCCTCGAGTACGGCGATTGGATGCCGTTGGGGGCAGCGGACGAGAAGAAGGAAGCAGCGCCGGGAACAGTCGAAGCGTGGGGCAGGGCAGCCGATAACCCGGTCGCGGGATGGTACGGCTTGCGCAAGGGCTACCGAGGTCGTTTCGGGATGTACCTGCCTCCGCTGCTCGAGGAACTTGGACTGGTCGAGTTGGAGCACAACGCCCGCAACAACCGAGTACGTGCGAAGTAGCAACGGGGTAAGTCCAGATCCAGTCTGAGTTAGCGGTCCCTTCTGTTGGTAGAGGGCTCAAACCGAGGAAAGTTGGGCGGTTCGTTCTACCCTCCCGCCCCACTTCCGCGTCTTCTGTGAATGGACCAGGGATTCAGGATGCCGACGAGGTCTCTATTTGCTTGACCGTGCGTTTGCGACAGGCGGCACGCTAAGTGGCTTCAGAGTGATCTCGACTTTGTCACCAGCGGAGATCGCCTCTGCCTTGCGGACAGCGGACTTGATCGGCAGGACGAAGCAGCCTGACTGCTTGTCGGGGAAGACGGATGTGCGCCAAGTCGAGGCGCCAATCGTGACTTCTACTGGCAACGAGCCGAATCCGCGTCGTGGACCGGAGCGTTCGTGTAGGTCGTCACTCTGTTCCGACGGCACAGTCGCGAAAGTCCACGAGTCGGATTTGCGTGCATCCCAAATCCACAACTGTGCGATGAACGTTTCCTGCATGGTTGATCAAAACTCCAGCTCGTGGCGGATCTGGTCTAGGTGTGCCTCGGGATCGGTTTGCCCGCGAATTGCGGACGCCGGGTCTGAGGCGGTGTTCAGGTCTTAACGGGCGCTCCAACTGATCAGGCAACCATCATGGGGGGGGCAAGGTAAATCCCTATGTCGGTTAGTCGATAGTCGACGCGAGTGTTCCTCGAGTCGATCTTGGCGATGGTGCCCACCTCTTCCAGCTTCTCAAGTCGGTCCGCCTCCGCTGACCAGCGCTCGGGCACCTGTCAACCTATGCCGACTAGCTTGCAAATCGCGGGTGATTTGCAGCAGCCGTCACCTGCAAACCACCAGTGAGCACTAGTTGCGTCGTGGCTCCGCATCGCCAGGCTTCCTCGGCTGATCACGCTTCCGCTAGCCGTTGTAGGTCCACCTTTTGTGGTTGGTCGGCGAATAGCCCCGAGGGGTCTAGCCCTCTAGCGTTGGTTGGTCGGGGGCGCCTGAAGGTAAGCATGACTCACAGCTTTGGGCGCCGCATCCGAGCCTCAGTAGCTGTGTGAGCCCATGTGAACGTCGCATGTGTACCTGGTGACCGCACGCAACGCTGCTCGCTCCAAGAGCTCGCCCGTGGTCAATATTGCGCCGGAAAATCCCGCCCCCGATCGTGGGCGAAACCAGAGCACGTTTGACCCAATGTGCCATCGTCATGCGAATTGGATTTCGATAGTTCAGCCACTGTTCGACAGGGACGCGCAGTACTACCGACGAGTGACCAGGAACGGGCCAAGGCTTGGTACGCAGAAAAGCTAGGGCTCACACCGATCACCGACACAGAACAAGGTTGCATATATCAGCTTGCTGATAACACCTATTTCTGTTTGTTCCCGTCTGCAGGAAAGTCAAACGGGACACACACTCAGATGATGATCCGAGTCGATGATATCGACGCCCAGGTATCCACGCTTCGGGATGCGGGAGTCGAATTCGAAGAATACGACCTACCTGGATTCAAGACCGAAAATGGCCTAGTCGACCAGGGTGAGGGCATGAGAGGTGGCTGGTGCAGGGACTCCGAAGGGAACTTGCTGGCGATCCTCCAGATGCCGGATGAACGGTTCGGAATTCGTCACGTTGATGTTCGCCGAGGATCAACGATCTCCGCTCAATAGCAACCTTTCCGAAAGCACACCCAATCCTGGGTCTCAGCGCGAACCTTCACACCGAGACCCAGGATTGGGTGTGCTGTTTGCTGGCTAGATGACGGTTAGCCCCAGCGACATTGATGTCCGTCCGCACTAACTGCAGCCGGAGGTGCTCCCACAACCCTCGCAGACATAGCAGCTGCCTGCCGGACGCATCTTGATTCCACAGGTGAAACAAAGCGGTGCATCCGCCGCCTTACCTTGAATCGCTTCAAGGAGTTCCGTTGAGGAATGAACTTGCGGTGGCGCTGTGGGAGCCGACGGAGACGACTTCTGTTCAACCGGACCATCGGACTGCTCCACGGCCGCAGTTTGCGACAGCGTCTCAACCACTGCCTCAACTGCCTCGATTGCCGCGGGCTGAGATCCGTACGAACCGGCAACCTGGTCCGCTCGTTCCTCTGCCGTGAAGATTCCCAAGCCCTCGCGGGTTTCGGTTGGCAGGAAATCCAAAGCAAGGCGTCGGAAGATGTAGTCCATGATCGACTGAGCCATCCGAACGTCAGGATCGTCGGTCAGCCCCGCCGGCTCAAATCGCATGTTCGTGAACTTCTGAACGTACTGCTCAAGCGGAACTCCGTATTGAAGTCCGATCGAGATTGCGATCGAGAAAGCATCCATCATTCCGGCAAGCGTCGAACCTTGCTTGCTCATCTTGAGGAAGATTTCGCCGAGCCCGTTATCGGGGTAGCTCGATGCCGTCATGTAGCCCTCGGCGCCACCAACACTGAACGACACTGTGCGTGCTGGACGTGACTTGGGGAGCCGCTTGCGCACTGGGCGGTACTCAATGGTCGGTTCTGATTCTTCGACGGGGGCTTTCTTTGCCTTCGCATCATTAAGAGGTTGCCCGACCTTGCAGTTATCGCGGTAGATAGCCAGCGCCTTAAGGCCTAGCTTCCAACCCGCCAGGTAGATCTCCTCTACCTCAGCGATGGATGCTGTCTCCGGCATGTTGACTGTCTTCGAGATCGCACCGGAGATGAATGGTTGAACCGCGGCCATCATCCGAACGTGACCCATCGGAGTGATCGCACGCTCACCCATCGCACAGTCGAACACTGAGTAGTGCTCAGGCTTGAGACCCGGAGCATCAATGACGTGACCATGCTCGGCGATGTGCTCAATGATCGCCTCAACAGTCTCGCCGCTGTAACCGAGCTTGCGCAGCGCACGAGGAATGGTCTGGTTCACGATTTGCATCGACCCACCACCAACGAGCTTCTTGAACTTGACCAGCGAGAAGTCAGGCTCGATACCGGTGGTGTCGCAATCCATCATGAAACCGATCGTTCCGGTGGGTGCGAGGACGCTTGCTTGCGCATTGCGCCAACCGTTCACTGAACCGATTGCCAAGCAGTCTTCCCATGCCTTTGTCGCCACTCGGACAACGTCGCTGTCGAGCGTTCCGACGGTACGAACCGCATCGGTCGCTGCAGCGTGCTTACGCATCACGCGCGCATGAGCATCGGCGTTTCGGGCGAAGCCGTCGTATGGCCCGACAACACCGGCGAGTTCCGCTGAACGCTTGTAAGCAGTTCCTGTCATGAGGCTCGTGATCCCTGCAGCAAGCGCACGCCCGCCGTCGGAGTCGTAAGCGAGGCCACATGCCATCAACAACGCACCAAGGTTCGCGTAGCCGATTCCAAGTTGGCGGTAGGCACGCGTGGTGTCACCGATTGCTTCAGTCGGGAAGTCGGCAAAACAGATGGAGATGTCCATGGCCGTAATGACCAGTTCCACTGCCTTCGCGAAACGGGTGGCGTCGAATGAGCCATCGTCCTTGAGGAACTTCAGCAAGTTGAGGCTCGCCAAGTTGCAGGAGGAGTTGTCGAGGCTCATGTATTCCGAGCAAGGGTTGGAAGCCGTGATACGACCGGTCTCTGGGTTGGTGTGCCAGTCGTTGATCGTGTCGTCGTACTGAATTCCGGGATCCGCACAGGCCCAAGCCGCTTCACAGATCTTGTCGAAGAGGGTCCGCGCATCGACGGTTTCCACGATGGAACCGTCCGTTCGGGCACGAAGGCCAAATTCTTCCTTTGCCTCGACTGAGCGCATGAACTCGTCAGACACACGCACTGAGTTGTTTGCGTTCTGGTACTGAACGCTGTGGATGTCTTTGCCGCCGAGATCCATGTCGAAACCGGCGTCACGTAGGGCGCGGATCTTCTCCTCCTCGCGCCACTTGGTCTCGACGAACTCCTCGATATCGGGGTGGTCGACGTCGAGCACGACCATCTTCGCTGCGCGCCGAGTTGCGCCACCGGACTTGATGGTTCCGGCTGACGCATCTGCGCCGCGCATGAACGAAACGGGACCGCTCGCCGTTCCGCCAGATGAACGAAGTAGTTCTTTGCTTGAGCGGATCCGCGAAATGTTCAGACCAGCGCCTGAACCGCCCTTGAAGATCAGCCCCTCCTCGCGATACCAGTTAAGGATCGAGTCCATCGTGTCGTCAACCGCCAGGATGAAGCACGCAGAAACCTGCTGCGGCGAGTTGGTACCGACGTTGAACCAGACAGGCGAATTGAATGAGAACACCTGGTGCAACAGCATCCATGTCAGTTCATGTTCGAAGATCTCCGCGTCAGCTGGCGTCGAGAAGTAACCATTCTCTGTGCCAGCGCGCACATAGGTCAGCACCACGCGGTCGATGAGCTGACGCAGACTGTTTTCGCGCGACTCAGTTCCAACCGCACCGCGGAAGTACTTCGTGGTAACGATGGTGGAGGCATTCACCGACCAATCGGTTGGGAATTCGACGCCACGCTGCTCGAAAACGGTCTCGCCGGTCTTCCAGTTGGTCTGAACGACGTCGCGTCGTTCCCATTCAACGCCGTCATAGGGATGAACGCCCGGGGTCGTGAAGAGACGATCGATGGTGAGGCCATCACGAGTCACAGATACCTCCGGGGTCCGTGCCGATTCCGAAACGGATGGGCCGTGACCCGCCGGGTCGGCCAGGGAATCAGTTGCGCCGATTCCGTCTGCGGGGTTCGAGCGTTCAGCCATCTTGCGTCTCCTTCAGGGGGCGTTTGCCACGCCTGGGGGTTGGCGATGGCGAATTTCTTAGTGGACGTTGCTAATTCGTTGTTCTGGTCTGTCGGTCTTGTTCGGTGGTGGCGCGGGATGTTGCAGCTAGCGAGATCGCGATCGCTGGTGAATCGCTGAGGTCTGTTTGCGATTCGCGCTCCATCCGGAGTAGCGCGACTTCGGCCTCAAAGTCTTCGAGGCTTTCAAAGCTCCGATACACCGATGCAAACCGCAGATACGCGACCTCATCGAGCTTGCGGAGTGGTCCAAGGATTGCCAGGCCGACCTCATGCGCAGGAAGTTCCGGGTTTCCGACTGCCCTGACTGCATCTTCAACAGTCTGAGCAAGCTTCGCGAGGTCGTCCTCGCTGACCGGGCGACCTTGGCATGCCTTGCGGACACCGGAAGCGACCTTTGCGCGACTGAACGGCTCGAGAACACCGCTGCGCTTTTGAACCTGTAGCGCAGCAGTCTCGACCGTCGTAAATCGTTTCGAGCACTCCGGGCACTGGCGGCGGCGACGAATCGCGGCACCATCGTCAGCTGTTCTGCTGTCAACGACCCGTGAATCATCGTTATGGCAGTAAGGACAGTGCATCTCTAACCGCCTCTCAACCCTCAAAATGGACGAAATTGGGGATAACGGTGGGGACTCCCTGAGGAGAACCTGTGGACCGCCATCCACAACCTGTGGATGAATTACACCAGTGTGAGCACTAGATGTGGTGGAAGATTAGGTCGGCAGACACAAGATGGCAAGCACTTTCCAATCATCCGTTCGGCCGACAACCCGTCAACCGAACCGTCTTCGCAGGTCAGGCGCCCGAAAACGAACGAACTAAGCGAACCCTCGCGTGCGTGTCGCATTTCTAGCGACCCGGAACCACGAGCTTTTGACCCGTGACCAGGTTCGGGCTGTTCAGGGCGTTGGCTTTGCGCAATTCAATGACTGCACTGCGGGTGTCCATTTCAGGCATCGTTCGCTTCGCCACGGACCACAAGCTGTCGCCAGGACGGACCGTGACCACAGACTGAGCCGGAGATTCCGGAACTCCTCGGGATGCTTGTGCACTCAAACCAGGAAGGAACAAAACGACGCCCGCGAGCAGAAAGCCCAGCGCCGCAATGAATATGTACCGAACCTTCGAACGTGGCCGAACCGCATCAACTCGAGCTCGCGCAGCGTTCTCCCGCATCCGCTGCTCTCGCGCGGCGCGCGACGATCGTGGCAAACCAGAGTCGGTCGCGGCCGCGGGGCGGGTAGAGCGCCCAGTACCTGTGCCACCACGTCGCGAACTGACCTGCGAGCGACTGGTGCGCCGTTGCGGTGATTGCCTGGTCTGTGCCCCCCAGGCTGGAACTGTGACTGCCATCTTGACCTCCGAAGTATTCGTCGTACACGTGTTCGATTCGAACGCGTGTACTAGAAATAGCACGGTGCCCCGACATTTTGCGAGTCACTTTCGAACATATGTTTGATTCGGGCGATATTTGTCGCTATGGTCTGGGCAACGAAAGCCAGTCATCACCTTGGGAGGCACCGTGTCAGTCGGAGACCGCACCAGTCAGAAGTCCCCTCGTCGTGCACCAGCTACGGGCGCCACAACGCCGGAAGCAGGCACTACAGACGTGGCGCAGTTGGACGCCCAAACGGGTCGGGCACTGACTAGTCGCCAGACCAGAATCCTTGACGTAATCCGGGAAGCCGTTGAGGCGCGGGGCTACCCCCCGAGCGTGCGGGAGATCGGGGACGCGGTAGGACTCACGAGTCCTTCCAGCGTCGCGCACCAGCTTCGAGTTCTAGAGCAGAAGGGCTACCTCCGGCGTGACCCCAACCGTCCCCGAGCACTAGAAGTCACAGGTCCGAAAGCCCGAACCAGCAGCGGGTCGACAACCGCCGCCGCAGCCTCCAGCAAGCCTTCGGCTCCGGACAACACCGCACTGGTGCCTGTTCTCGGTCGGATCGCAGCAGGTGGGCCCATCCTTGCCGAAGAATCGGTTGAAGCCGTGTTCCCGCTCCCCCGCGAACTTACGGGTCAGGGTGACCTCTTCCTGCTGCACGTTTCGGGTGATTCGATGATTGATGCGGCAATTTGCGATGGCGACTACGTCGTGGTGCGCAAGCAAGAGACAGCCGAACAGGGCGAGATCGTCGCGGCACTGCTAGGCGACGAAGCTACTGTCAAGACGCTCAAGAAGAAGGATGGGCATACCTGGCTCATGCCTCACAACCCCAGCTACGAACCAATCCCCGGAGATGATGCACGGATCCTCGGCAAGGTTGTCTCAGTGCTACGGAGCCTCTGAAGCAGAAGACGCAAGCAATTGCTCGGCTAGCTGTGGGTGAACTCTGGCGTGGACTCTCGTTCCTTCATCGAGATGAGCGATCTCGATGATTTCAGCCTCCCTATGAACCTGGGCCACGAGGTCTGCTCGGTCGTATCCAACAACCACGTCAACCTCGACGGCGGGACGGGGTAGATCGTCTTCTAGCGCCTTGAGCAGCTCATCGATGCCCTCACCAGTGAGGGCAGACACAGCGACAACGTGCCGGTGGGACCGGCGGATATCTGCGAGCACCTCCGGATCCGCAACATCGGACTTGTTCACGACAATCAGTTCGGGTACATCGGCTGCACCGACTTCATCGAGCACCTCACGTACCGCGGCAATTTGCTCCGCAGGGGCTTGCGAGGATCCATCGACCACATGCAGCAGGAGGTCGGCCTCGGCTGCCTCTTCAATCGTGCTTCGGAAAGACTCGACCAATTGATGAGGCAGGTGACGAACAAACCCGACGGTGTCAGACAGCGTGAACTCGCGTCCTCCCGGTGTCCGCGCCTTTCGCACCGTCGGATCCACTGTTGCGAATAGTTCGTCTTGGACCAGGACACCGGCTCTGGTCAAACGGTTCAGCAGGCTCGACTTTCCGGCATTCGTATAACCAACGATCGCAACCGAGGAAACGTTCGATCGGCGACGAGAGGCCCGCGCGACTTCGCGTGCGGTACCCATGGCTGCCAACTCACGCCGCAACTTGGCGATCCGTGCGCGAATCCGCCGCCGGTCTGTTTCGATCTTCGTTTCGCCGGGACCACGGGTGCCGATGCCGCCCGCCTGGCGGCTCATCGCGTCTCCCCAACCGCGCAGGCGAGGGAGCATGTAGTTCATCTGGGCAAGCGCCACTTGTGCTTTGCCTTCACGACTGCGCGCGTGTTGGGCGAAAATGTCCAGGATCAGCCACGTGCGGTCAACAACCTTGACCCCGAGCACCTTCTCTAACTGCTGGAGCTGACCTGGCGTCAACTCACCGTCACAGATCACAGTGTCAGCACCCAGCGCTGCCACCGTTTGCTTAAGTTCGGCCGCCTTGCCCGATCCAACAAATGTCGCAGCGTCGGGTTTGTCGCGACGCTGTACGAAGCCCTCTAGCACCTGCGAACCAGCCGTCTCGGCCAAGCGTGCGAGCTCTGCCATTGACCGCTGGGCCTGCTCTGCCGTGCCGGTCGTCCACACTCCCACGAGAACGACTTGCTCAAGGCGCAGCTGCCGGTATTCGACCTCGGAGATATCGGTGAGCTCGGTTGACAGCCCAGCAACACGTCGCAGCGCGTTTCGTTCTTCGCGCTCGGTCAGGACAGCATCGTCAAACTCGCCGACGTCGCTCACGACAATCAGTTCGCCTGAACTGCCGCTGCGCCGAGCTCAGCACTTTCCGAGCGATCGGGAAATGCAATCGCAACGGCTCGGTCCAGCAGGGTTGCAAATTCGGCGCGGTCCCCGAGGTTGAGCGTCTGCCAGCTTGCTGTGAGCATGCGGTCAGTCTTGCGTTCCGCCTCTGCGCGCGCGGACTGAATGAAGTCGTAGCGGTCTTCTGCGATCTCGACGTCTGCCCAGCCGAAGAACGAAGCGTTTGCGCCGCCACCTGGACCTGAGACGATCGCCTCTCGCGGGGTCAGACCTGATGCCATCACCGCGGCAAGGTGCATCGCTCCACGCAGTTCCCGCAGGGTTGTCATGACCTGAGCGAGGCGCGCTGGCGCATCCTGTGCCCGTGGCAAGGTTCGCCATCCAGCAAACAGTGGCGCACCAATTGACGGCGTTTGGTCGACCACTTGTTCAGCCAACTCAGACAGTCGCTCGACGTCATCAAATCCCGATAGGTGGGCGCGTCCCCACTCTTGGCAAGCCTGCAGGTAGACCTCCACGGCGAGGGTGAGGTCGACCTCACGGCCCTCATTCCATGCCTTCTCGACAAATGACTCAGGAAAGAACCCACACACGGCGGTGACGACGTCGGCCTCGACGGGCCCGAGAACTCCACATCGCCCGACGAAGTAGGTCGGCCAGCCTCGAAGCCCGAGGTCTTTGCCCGCCTGGCGTGCCTGTGCGGAAAGGAAGAAGGCTCCACCGAGGCTGCCAACTCCACCGCGCACTCGGGCTGCGTAAGCCACGTCATCGTCAGCGGCAAAGATTTCAGTCATTCGGCATTCTCCCACCAATCGGGATCGAAGGTCCCGCGTCCAACTAGTTCCGCAGGACCTATGAGATTAATTCGACCATCGGCGGTGTGATGAACCCTCAACCGCCCCCCGGGTACGTCAATTGCGGATGTCCCGGGCGCTTCGACGCCATGGCGCTTTCGGACAGACAATGAGACGGCACAGGCTCCCGTTCCACATGACAGGGTCTCCCCGACCCCACGTTCGTGCACCCGCATCTCGGCATGCAGCTGGCCGGGAATGCTGACGTCGTGCACGAACTCAACGTTCTGCCCCGTGGGGAAGCGACGGTGATCAACGACCTCGGGTTCTGGCAACGGAGTGTCAAAGGCTTCGAGATCCTCAACAAAGACAACTGCGTGGGGGTTGGGCAACCACCACGCGTCGGCCTGGTAGGAACGGCCTCCGAGCGAAACAATCGGATCCCGCCCAGCTACTCCGTCGGCAGGTGCACCCATCCCAACGCTGATTTCGCCATCTGAACCGATGACGACATCGTGGCGGCCAGCTCGCGTCGCAATCGTAAACTCGGGCCCATCTTCCCAGCCCTCGTCAACGAGGAAATGGGCGAAAACCCTCGCACCGTTGCCGCACATTTCGGCGATCGACCCGTCTGCGTTTCGGTAGTCCATGAACCAGCGAGCAGAGCTTGACTGCGTCGCATCCGCAACGGCATCGGTCGGCACAACTCGCAGGACTCCATCGGCGCCAATACCGGACCGCCTGTCGCAGATCCTGGCGACTTGGCGCGCAGACAATTCCAGCGTGGCATCCCGGTCAGGGATGATCACGAAGTCGTTCTTCGTGCCGTGCCCCTTGAGGAAGCGCACATCAGACGAGTCGGCCATTGACTCAGCGTACGCAGGAGGCCACCGCTGCGGTCACGAAATAAGCGAAAGTGCGGCGTTCAGCACGTTCGTGGGCTGTTGATCGCCCCCGACAATCTCGAGCCAGTTGATGCGTTCATCACGATCGAACCAAGAATGTTGGCGCCTGACAAAACGACGGGTGGCAGTGGTCGTCACCTCGCGGGCAGTCTCTTCGTCGCATTCGCCCGCCAGGTACGCGGCAATCTGCGCGTAACCAAGAGCTCGTGAGGCAGTCGGCGCTTGAGCCAATCCGCGCTCAAGCAGCTCACGAACCTCGTCGACCCAGCCCTGCTGCCACATGCGATCGACCCGGTTCGCAATGAGCTCATCGAGTTCCGCTCTCGGACGTCTCAAGCCGATCCTGACGGTCGGGATGAAGGCCTCGGGCACGCCCAGGCCTGCGTTGTAAGGCTCACCGGTGATCTCGATGACCTCCAGCGCGCGCACGATCCGGCGGCCGTTGCGGGGTTCCATACGCGCTGCCGCTACGGGATCACGAGATGACAGAACATCATGCAATGCCTCGGGTCCGATCCGATCGAGTTCGGATTCCCAGCGTTGCCGGATCCTAGGATCGGTCCCAGGGAAGTTCAGGTCGTCAACCGCGGAGTTGACATACAAACCGGATCCGCCAACCAATATTGGAACCCGTCCTCGCGCCTGAATCTCGGCAATCGCGGTGCGTGCAAGCTTCTGGTATTCGGCAACAGTCGCAACATGGTCGAGGTCCCAGACATCGATCACGTGATGCCTAACGCCCTCGCGCTGAGATGGCAAGAGCTTTGCCGTGCCGATGTCCATCCCTCGATACAGCTGCATCGAGTCAGCGTTCACAACCTCGCCATTCAACTCGTGTGCCAAGGCGAGCGACAGCTCGCTCTTGCCCACCCCCGTCGGACCTAACACCACGATGACCGAGTTGGAGTCGTCGGGGACGGTGAGTGAGTTCACTGCGCAATCTGAGCACACGAGTCGTTTCTGACGGCCACCCTGGGCTAGCGTCGCAGGGTGATCAACGCGATCGGGTTCGCTCCACATCCCCCGCTACTCGTCCCTGAGGTTGCCAGCGGGGCCGCCGTCGAACTTGACGATCTGCGTGTGGCATGTGACCAACTTGTTGCAGACCTCGTGTCCTCGTCAGATTCAATGATCCTGCTCGGCAGTGGTCAGGGCATCGAACTTGGCCGCTGGCTGCTGCGCCGAAACGATTGGTCGGGCCCACTCGTCGAGCTAGTGGCACCGGAACATGGCGAGCCCTTACCAGACCACATCGCCGCAGCCATCGCATCCGAAGATCGCGTGGCCGTGTTGGCGATGGGTGACGGCTCAGCCTGTCGTACAGAGAAGGCGCCGGGGTACCTCGACGACCGCTCGATCGACTTCGACAATTCGGTCGCCGACGCTTTGACCGCGGTCGATGCGGCAACTCTCATGAACCTTGATCAGCAGCTCGCGACCGAACTACTCGTCGCGGGCCGCTACGTATGGCCGATCGCCGCGCGCATTGTGGAAACGGACTCCGGAAATTGGCGTGGAGAACTTCGGTACCGCGACGACCCGTACGGCGTCAGCTACTTCGTGGCGTTGTGGACCAGTGTCGGCATCCCGAGCACTACCGGACCTTGAGCGCCCCCTCCGGTTCCGCATGAGTCCTGCCAGGCATCGCCAGCACGAGTTCTCTCAATGCGGATCGGCTGCCCATCGGCGACCAGGTGGAATGGGGCGGCATAACTCACCTGCGTGGTCACCAAATCGCCCGGGCGTGGGTCTAGATCGCCGGGGACGAAGTGAACGAGTCGGTTATCTTGCGCCCGACCGCTGAGGCGATGAGTCTGCGCATCCTTCTTGCCTTCGCCTTCGGCCACCATGACCTCGATCTCGGCACCCTCAAGCTTCTGATTTTCTTGCCAGGCGATCTTGTTAACGAGCTCAACGAGCCGTTCGTACCGCGCTGAGACGACCTCTGGCGGCACTTGATCGGGCATATCTGCGGCTGGAGTTCCCGGCCGCTTCGAATACTGAAATGTGAAAGCGCTAGAGAATCTCGCCTGTTCGACAACATCGAGAGTCGCCTGGAAGTCTTCTTCCGTCTCCCCCGGGAATCCAACAATGATGTCTGTGGTGATCGCAGCATCCGGAATCTGTGCTCGTACCCTGTCAATGATCCCGAGGAAACGCCTCGCACGGTAACTGCGACGCATTCGAGCCAACACGGCATCACTGCCCGACTGCAGGGGCATATGCAGCGAAGGCATGACATTGGGAGTCTGCGCCATTGCCTCAATGACGTCGTCAGTGAAGTCCCTCGGGTGCGGGCTTGTGAAGCGCACCCGTCGTAGTCCGTCGATCTGACCGCATGCCTGCAGCAACCTTGCGAATGCAGTTCGATCGCCGAACTCGACTCCGTATGCATTGACGTTCTGCCCTAGCAGCGTCACTTCTGCCACCCCGTCGGCCACCAACGCCTCAACCTCGGCGAGCACGTCGCCTGGCCGCCGATCGCGTTCCTGTCCACGCAAACTGGGGACGATGCAGAACGTGCACGTGTTATTGCAGCCAACGGAAATCGCGACCCACGCGGAA